>Ga0315282_10001309_pt1 | contig 47355 bp, 42 predicted proteins | sample YL17G07_20_MG_FD_203693 | JGI IMG/M metagenome (GOLD analysis project Ga0315282, IMG submission 203693) | Sediment microbial communities from Yellowstone Lake, YNP, Wyoming, USA - YL17G07_20 | ecosystem: Environmental > Aquatic > Freshwater > Lake > Sediment | place: USA: Wyoming | collected...
CTCTCTAACCTCATGTCCTGCCGGGCCGCCTCTCACCTGGACCGGGTGGACGCGTTGGAGCTGGCCTGGTACCTGGAAGCGGGACCGAATATAGGAATGGCAACCCTGGAGCACCTGCTGCAGGCCTTCGGTGGAAAGGCGGCATGCCACAAGGGGGGCAGGGAGAGGAAGGTGCGTGCGGGAAGCTGGGAGGAGCTGGTGGAGTTTCCTCCCCCGCTGGGATGGCAGGCGGTCTACTTCCTCGGCCACCCCGAGCCGGCAACCTTGCCGGGCGCAATCGGCGGGGTGTTGGACGTGTGGTTCAAGGGCGGGGTCGGAAGCAGGGGCAGGAGCCTGGCCCTGCAGTCGCTGGCCTGGATGGAAGAGGGGGGCAAGACGGATCTATGGCATACGGCATTGCGGGCCGCCGCCGGGAGCATCGCTCGCCGTGGCGAGGGTTCCTGTCTTTCCGCCCTGCGGGTTACGGCCGGGGGCGAACGAGGGGGAGCTGCAGGAAAGACGGTCCTGGCCGTAGTCGGTGATTACTACCGCATCTCCGGCCTGGTCATGGCCGCCGCCGTCGACCAATGGGCCGGGGGCGGGTGGCCGACGGGGGTATACCCGCCGGAGCGGGTCCTGGGCAACCGGGCCTTTTTCGCTTGGCTGCGCCGCAATGGGATGCGCTTCCTGGTAGGTGAGGATCGACCGGATTTGGGTATGGAGAACGCGGCATCGATGACGGCATGAATCCCTCTATCCGCAAGGGATTTCAGCTTGACGGTATAGGTGGCTCGAAATGGCTGATATAATTGATTGTCCGCATCGAATGGATAAGGAGGTAGTGGGGAATTGAGGATACTGGTTACCGGAGGAGCGGGTTTCGTCGGCTCCCATTTCTGCGAACGCCTCGTCGGCGAAGGTCATGAGGTGATCTGCCTGGACAACCTGTGCACCGGGGACCGCGGTAACCTGGTGCAGGTCGATGGCAACCCGGACTTCAGGTTCATCCTCGCCGATGTCACTTCCCCCATCAACCTGGAGGTGGATGCCGTGGCCCACCTGGCCAGCCCCGCCAGCCCGGTGGATTACGGCCGCCTGGCCGTGGAGACCATGCTGGCCAACTCCATGGGCACCTATCATGCCCTGGAGTTGGCGAAGAAAAACGGCGCCCGTTTTCTTCTCGCATCCACCTCCGAGGTATACGGCGATCCCGATAGAACGCCCCAGGAAGAGGGATATCACGGGAACGTCAACCCCATAGGGCCGCGCAGTTGCTACGACGAATCGAAGCGCTTCGCCGAAGCGATGACCTCGTCCTACCGGCGCATCCATGAGCTGGAGACGGTGATCATCCGCATCTTCAATACCTTTGGACCGCGCATGCGCCGGGAGGACGGAAGGGTTATCCCCAACCTCATTCAACAGGCCATCGCAGGGGAACTCCTCACGGTTTACGGGGATGGAACCCAGACCCGGAGCTTCTGCTACGTCGACGACCTAGTGGAGGGACTCTACCGGGCCCTGAACATTGACGCCGCCGTGGGCCAGGTTATCAACCTGGGGAACGATGGCGAGATGACCATCCTGGAGCTGGCGGAGAGGATCAAAGACATCACCCGCTCTCCTTCCGAATTAACCTATCTTCCCCTGCCCGAGGATGACCCGTTGCGGCGCCGGCCCAACCTGGACAAAGCGAGGGCCATCCTGGACTGGGAGCCCAAGGTCTCCCTCGAGGACGGCTTGCGGCGAGTGGTCGAGTGGTTCATGGACGAATCGAAGGGAAGGCCTTGATAAGTCCAGTATTTACGATTTCAGGGGAAAGCTCCTGGCCAAGGCCATGGCCGCCTACGTGGTTAAGGGGCGCGGCGGAGAGGGTTAGCGCCCGGGACGAAAGACTCCCAGCCTCCAGACCCGGCGAAGGACCCAGTCGCCTCTCTTTTCGTCGCAACTGAGCAGGTAAAGATCGCCGTCGTCCGCCCTCACGCGGAAACATACCCTTCTTTCCCCGCTGGTCTCGCCCTCCTCGTACCAGCTTCCCTCGATGTCCATAACCGAGAACTCCCGGCCGGAAACGATGAAGCTCAATGGCCGCTCGTTGGCCTTGAAACCGGAATAGCATCTCACCTGCACGGGGTGGTTCGCTTCCTCTGAGAGCACGGATGGGGATTGCCCTGCCTGGTTCAAGTCCCGTCCTCCTGAACAATCCAAGCAAATATCGTATGCTTTTGTAAATATATCACAAGCTTTCTATAAATCAACCCCGGGCTGTACGGGAGCAGAAAATTAACGCCCTGGTATTAGTATAAGGAAATCGATGATCGGCCGTACGGCCCCTTCGGGACCGGATGCCCGGTCTGGATTTCGCCGGCGGGCGCCGGGCGCGCTTCGGCTTGATCGATACGGCTTTCCGCCGTGGGCCGTTTATTCCCTTTTCAAGGGAGGACGGTATTGGAGGAGCTTCTCATCACTCTCGAGATCCTTGCCGTTCCCGAAGTCCGCCGTCGTGAGCAGTCCCTCCGGCCTCGCCGCGATGAAGTCCTCCACCAGTTGCCTGGCTATATCGTCGGAATACTGCACCGGCGGCGACTTCATGAAATAGGCGGACGGGCCAAGCAGCGCCCCGGCCATGCCGCGGTCCATGGCCAGCTTGCAGCAGCGGATGGCGTCTATCACGATGCCGGCGGAATTGGGCGAATCCCATACCTCCAGCTTGAACTCTACGGACATGGGAACGTCCCCGAACTCCTTGCCCTCGAGCCGGATATAGGCCCACTTGCGGTCGTTCAGCCAGGGCACGTAATCGCTGGGGCCGATATGCACATCTTCCTTGGCGATGCTGTGACTAAGCTGGGAGACCACGGCGTCGGTCTTGGAGATCTTTTTCGATTCCAGGCGCTCGCGCTCCAGCATGTTCATGAAGTCCATGTTCCCGCCGATGTTTAACTGGGCGGTACGGTCGAGGACCACGCCGCGGTCGTTAAAGAGCTTGGCCAGAACGCGGTGGAGAATGGTCGCTCCTACCTGGGACTTGATGTCATCCCCCACTATAGGCAACCCGTACTTGCGGAACTTGCCTTGCCACATTTCCTCCTTGGCTACGAAGACCGGGATGCAGTTGACGATGCCGCAGCCCGCTTTCAGCGCTTCCTCCACGTAGAAGCGGGTGGCCTTCTCGCTGCCCACGGGCAGGTAGTTGATGAGCACGTCGACGCCGTGGCGGGCCAGGACCTCGGCCACGTTCACCGGCTCGGAGGGATGTTCCTCTATCACCAGGTTGTAATACTTCCCCATTCCGTCCAGGGTGTGCCCCCTGAATACCGTGGCATCGAGATAAGGCACGTCGCTGATTTTTATGGTGTTGTTTCGGCTGCAGTGTATGGCCTCCGAAACATCCTTGCCGACCTTGTCCGCATCAACGTCGAATGCGCATACGATATCGATGTCCCTAATATGATAGGGACCCACGTTGACGTGCATGAGTCCTGGTACCAGGTCACCTTCCCTGGCATCCCGGTAATATTCTATGCCCTGCACCAGGGAGGAAGCGCAGTTGCCAACCCCTACGAAGGCCGTTCTTATTTTATTCATTAATAAACCTCCCATCGAAGCTTTTATATGCATCCCCTACAAGAGGGGATTATTCTCGTATCCCGAGCAGTTTATGCCTGTAACGGCGTGATGTGTTCTAAGGCGTCTTCCTCGATGACCAGCTTCCCACCCCCTTTTTCCTCCTCCTTGGATCCGTCACGTTCCTCCTTGCGTTCCTGGATTTGTTTCCTCTCCTGCTCTATAAACTCGTTCAGCCAGGTGATGTCGCTTTGCAGCAGCTCCTGGCGGTGGTGGTACAGGCCCTGCCGGTAGCTGTCGGAATCCTTATCACGGGTCTTACCCGGGCCGCTCATCTCGTTCAGCCGTTCCTCGAGGTAGTTTCTTCTTTTTTCCAGCAACCAGAGGCGCATCTCCGGATCCATATATTGGAAAAACGCCAGCCTCAGGCTGAATTTATCCGCGTCGGTGATCTCCGAGCTCTTGCGGGTATCGACGAGCAGCCTCTTGAAGATCTCCTCCCCTTCCGGGGTAATGCGGTATACGCACCGGTTGCGGGTCTTTTCCTTGACCGTGTAAGCTTTCTCCACGGCGTTCTTGGCCTCGAGTCGCTTGAGGGCAGGATAGAGAGAGCCGAAGCTTATCTTCCAGAGATGACCCAGGAGATAGGACAGGCGCTTCTTCAGCTCGTAGCCATGCATGGGCCTCTCCTTCAGGGCACCCAGTATGGCCAGCTCCAGCACTTTACATCCTCCTCTACGGTGCTATAATCTCTCTAACCTCTAGAAAAATGGTCCACGCAAAAGTATCGTATCGATATATCAAAGCGATATATCTACTTGATATATTAAACCATCAGATTATCCCCTGCAAGCCCTATATATAGTGTTTCATCTGTAGTCTGACCCCAAGGTTGCATGTTTGAGTGAGGAAAAAACGGTTGTTTTCAACCTAATCTGCAATGTGGGTCGTCGGGAGTTTGCGCGTCCGCTGTCCTCCCCCGCCAGGGCCATTTAAGTACCAGCCACAGCGGAAAAGGTGATGTGCGATATACGGTGTGAGGTGTGTTGTGTGCGGTGCAAAGTCCTATAGTTTTCCGTAGTTGCGAAGGTAATCCTCGATATATCTCCGCACCTCGGAGGCCGGGCGGATAATCCCGAAGTGCCCCTCGCAGAGGATGTCCGCCTCCGATTCCAGGAGGCGGTGCATGGAAAGGGCCCAGTCGTCGAGGTTTGAGTCGAATGAGGCGTAGAAGGGCCCGTGGATGTCTTGCCCGAAGAGGACGCGGTAGAGGCCGTTGTTGACCAGGAGGGAGATGGAACCCGGGGTATGTCCAGGGGTGTGCAGCCAGCGAAGGGGGGATACCCCGCCCTCGAAGGTCCCTTCCTCCCCCTTCAGGTGGGTCTTGATCGGGGTGGGAGAGAAATTTATGCCGTACCAGGTGGCGGCGATGCGCCGGTTGTCCCCTTCCTCGACGGGGGCGGCATCGAGCTCGTGGATGGCCATGGGCAGTGCAAACCTCTCCAGGAGATAGGGGACTCCCCCGATATGGTCTATATGGCAGTGGGTCAGGACGACCAGGGATATATCCCGGGGCGAGTAATCCAAGGATTCCAGGTTGCGCACCAGTTTGCGGGGGTCCATGCCGGACCCGGTGTCGATGAGGGTGGGGCGCCCCAGGTCCACGAGATATATACAGCAGTCCTCCGGGGAGGTCATGTCCGGTCCTCCCACCTGATATACGCCTTCGGTTATCCTTAATGGTTTCATTTTATTTAACCTCGCGGGTTTTAATTATAGCTCACTTGCAGGGAGCCAAGTAGCCATGTAGCCGAGGGGCCGAGGAGCGCGAAAGCGCGGAAGGAAAACGGTGGATGGCGAACGGGAAATGGCAACGGTCAAAAGGACCAGGTCAAAGGAGCAACAGGTGTTCTAGTGCACCTCCAACCTTGGCCACGTGGCTACCTTTTTGCCTTTTGACTATCGCACCTATAAAGCTTGTAGTCTAATAGAGATATGAAGTTTGGGTGCCATATCCAGATAAGCGGAGGCCTGGTCAAGGCGGTGGACCGGGCGGTGGAGCGCGGTTGCGAGACCATGCAGGTTTTCGTGTCCAACCCCAGGGGCTGGAAACATTCGGATATCCTGCCCGGCGACATCGCCGCCTTCCGCCGCCGTTGTGAGGAGGAGGGGGTTCTCCCCGTGTTCGTGCATACCATTTACCTCATCAACCTGGCCGCTCCCGCCGACGAGGTGTGGGAACGTTCCATCGATGCGCTGGTCATGAACATGCAGGCAGCGGCGCGCATCGGGTCCGCGGCCGTGGTCACCCACCTGGGTAGCCACGGCGGGGAGGGGGAAGACTTCGGCATAGGCCGGGTCATAGCAGCCCTGGAGATCGCGCTGTCGCGCTGCGTGGAGCCGGTTCCCGTCCTCCTCGAGACCACCGCGGGATCGGGAAAGAGCGTTGGACACAGCTTCGGCCAACTGGGTAAGATACTCGGTTCTTTTCCGGGGGATAAGAGGTTGGGTCTCTGTTTTGACACCTGCCATGCCTTCGCGGCTGGTTATGAACTGCGCACTCCCGGGGGATTGGAGGAGACCCTGGAGGAGCTCGACGGGGAGGTCGGCCTGGAGCGCCTTGTACTGGTACACGCCAACGACAGCAAGGGGGATAAGGGTTCCCGGCTTGACCGTCACCAGCATATAGGGGAGGGTATGCTGGGGCTTGAGGCCTTTGGACACATGGTCAACCATCGTGCATTTCGCGGTCTGCCGTGGATCCTGGAAACCCCGGAGATGACCGTGGAAAAAGACCGGGAGAACCTGCGGCGCCTTCGTTCCCTTGCCGGCAAAGGCGCGTAGCAGCGGGACAGGGTGGAAAAATATCGCTGAGGAGCCCGCAATCATTTTTTTCTAAACGACAATCACTATAATAAAGGTGGAAAGGAATGACGCGATGACTGTGATACATAAGCGGCTTGAGTTCGAGACCGAGGGAAACGCCCACATCGTGGAGATCACCGAGGAGGTCGGGGAGATGCTGCGGGAGACAGGATTGAAGAGCGGCATCCTCACCGTTTTCGTCCCCGGGGCTACCGGGGCGGTGACCACCCTGGAGCACGAGCCGGGCGTTTGCAGGGATTTCTGCGAGCTTTTCGATTCCATCGCCCCCGTCGATCACGATTACCATCACAACCACAGGGGCGTGGATTCCAACGGCCATTCCCACGTGCGGGCGGGCCTTCTCGGCCCCTCCATAACCGTGCCCTTCGAGGGAGGAAAGACCCAGCTTGGCCGGTGGCAACAGGTGGTCTTTGTCGATTTCGACGAGGTACCCAGGTCACGCAGCCTGATATTGACCTTCATCGGGGAATGAGGGCGGGTGGATATACGGCCATGCACGAGTTCAGGTACTCAAACGGTGAACTGTACTGCGAGGGCACGCCCCTCCGGCGCATCGCCGAGGAGGTGGGCACCCCCGCCTACGTCTACAGCCGCCGCACCTTGCGGGACCATTACCGCCGCCTGGAGGAGGCGTTCTCCGGCCTCCCGCACCTGATATGCTACTCGGTCAAGGCTAACTCCAACCTGGCGGTGCTTTCCACCCTGGCGGCGGATGGCGCGGGGGCGGATATCGTTTCGGGGGGCGAGCTGTTCAGGGCCCTGAAGGTGGAGATCCCGGCGGAGAAGATCGTCTTTGCGGGAATAGGCAAGACGGAGGCGGAGATGGCTTACGCCCTCCAGGCCGGGATACTCATGTTCAACGTGGAATCCCCCACCGAGCTGGCCGCCCTTGACCGGGTGGCCGGGGAAGTGGGCGGGAAGGCCGATATCGCCCTGAGGGTCAATCCTGATGTCGATGCGGAAACCCATCCCTACGTTGCTACCGGTCTGAAGGAGGCGAAGTTCGGCATAAGCATAGAGGAAGCACTTTCCATTTATAACCAAGCCGCCTCCCTGCCCCACATCAACGTGGTGGGGGTCCACCAGCATATCGGTTCCCAGATAACCCGGGTGGAGCCCTTCCGGGAAAGCCTCTCCATGATCCGGGACCTGGCTAAGATGTTGCGGGGAAATGGGTTGGACATCCGGTATATTAATATAGGAGGCGGGTTCGGCATCCCCTACCAGAAGGAGGAAGTCCCCTATCCCCGGGATTACGCGCGGGCCCTCGAGCCGATCCTCAAGGAGTCCGGTTGCACGGTCATCCTGGAGACGGGGCGCATGATCGTGGGTAACGCGGGGGTCATGATGACCAGGGTGCTCTACCGCAAGCGCACCGGGGACAAGGATTTCCTGGTGGTGGACGCGGCGATGAACGATCTCATCCGCCCCAGCCTGTACGGCTCGTTTCACGAGATACTCCCCGTGCGGAACCGGGGCCGGGAGGAGGAAACGGTGGATGTGGTGGGCCCGATCTGCGAGTCGGGGGATTTTCTGGCGCGGGGGCGGTCGATGCCGCGCGCCGAGCCGGGCGATCTCCTGGCGGTCATGAGCGCCGGGGCTTACGGTTTTAGCATGTCCTCCAATTACAACTCGCGCCGGCGCGCCGCGGAGGTCATGGTGGACGAGGAGAGATTCGGGGTGGTCAGAGAGCGCGAAACCTACGAGGACCTGGTGCGCGGGGAGAGGACCTGGCGCTAGGTGGATATTCGTCCCGGGCGCTTGAAAAACACTTTTCGGATAGACCCCCATGCCGCCCCGGCGGCACCACCAGAGGATGAAAATGGAGGGGTTGTAGGGGAAGCGGGTTGGACACAAGATCTAGGGTCGGAAGTGTATTTTCGGATAGGGTAAAAGGGAGGTGAACCAGAATCGTAGGAGGCAATTCCAACATCGGCATAGTAAATACCGGAGAAAGGGATTCCCCGCCCGACGTTCCTTATTTTCTATTGGAGCTCGAGGGAGGAGCGGACGCGGAGGGGATGGTTTTCGCGGCCGGGGTTTGCTCCGAGGGTGAAGACGATGAGCAGATCGAGATCAGGCGCTACGCCGTCACCCTGCTTCGGCAATTTTTCAGATCGAAGGGCCGCGAGCTAAAATCGGTAGACTATCGCCGCATGCTGCAGAGCATCTTCCGACATATTCACCGACACATCCTCGAGGAATGGCGGGACCAGGAAGGGGGCCTGGACCTGGCCCTGGTTATCGCCGACACCTCGCAGGCCTACGCCGCCAGGTGCGGAAAAGGCGACCTTTTCCTGTTTCACGAGGGGGAGGCGCGCTCCCTCTTCAAAGAGGAGGGCGATGGCCCCTCACTCCTGGGGAGGAGTTCCGGGGAAAGGATGGAGGTGGAGGCGGCCCCGCTTCAGCCCGGGGACATCCTGGTGTTATGCAACCCCGCCGTGGCCGGCGTGATCCGGATGCGAGATATGACCCTCATCCTTCGCCGGGCCCCCGATCCCCACAAGGCGGGCCTTTTTGTCTCCGCCATCGCCGAACGCAAGGGTGCCGAGGGGCCCCTGACCGCCCTGATATGGGAGGTCCCCAACTACCAGGGGGCCGCGCTGCTGACCGAGGAGACGCCTCCTTCTTCGCCAGAAGGACCGGTGGAAGGGGTAGAAGGCGGAGAGGCCCCGCAGGACGGGATCGAAGGTGCCGACCTGGTCAAGAAACAGTGGTTGAGCCTCTGGAAGCGCCGCAAAGATTGAGCCCTCATCTTATTGGATCTACCCCGAAAGTAGCGTTACGGATTCAACATCTTTCCCGAGGCTGCTTGGCTACCCGTCTACCTCTTCAGCGGCAGATGAATTTTCATCCCCCGATGGTGCCGCGCCCCGGCGCTTAGTGTTTCTTCTCCCATTTCTCCAGGTAGGCTACCTGGGATAAGGTGGACCCGGCCTCTATTTCCCCCCGGAGGCGGTTCTCCTTTTCCAGAACGTCCATGGCGCGGTTGGTGATCTCCACCACCTTGTCTCTCGGGATAACCATCACGCCGTCGTCGTCCCCCACCAGCCAGTCGCCGGGAAAGACACGCCTACCCCCCACTTTTACCGGGACGTTTACCTCCCCGAATCCCTTGGGTTCCCCGGCGGTAGGCATGATCAGCCGGGAGAAAGAGGGAAATCCCAGGCTGCGGATCTCGGGGGTATCGCGGATGGCGCCGTCGATGACCACACCCGCCACTTTTTTCTGAATGGCGCTGTGGGTGGCGAGTTCGCCCCAGAGCGCCGGCCCGATGCCCCCAGCGTCGATTATGATCACGTCTCCTTCCTCGGCCAGGTCTATGGCCTCGACGGGCTTGGCCCAATCGCCGGGATAGGCGCGCACGGTCAGCGCCGGCCCCACCATCTTCATGCCGGGGCTGATGGGGAGAATGCCCTCCAGTTCACCGGAGCGGTGCATGGCGTCGGAGATGTTGGCGGTGGAGACGCGCTGCAATATCTCCCGCACGTTTTCATGGCTAACCCTCTTGTAGAGCTCGGTCTTGACCGCTTCCCCGGTGAGCATGGCCCGCTTGATCTCCTCCGCAGCGGCCCGGGCATCCTTGCTCTTGATTATGGCTCCCCCCACGATGATGATATCTGCGCCGCTTTCCACCGCCCTGGATACCGTCTCCGAATTGATCCCCCCGGCCACCGCCACGGGGATGTCCACGGAGTTGGCCACCACCTTGAGTCTCTCGAAGGGGTCGCCGCCCCGCATTTGCACGTCTATAGCAGTATGCACGGCGATATAATCGGCCCCGGCCGCCTCGGCCGACCGCGCACGGTCCACCGGGTCTCCCACCTCTATGAGGTCCACGATAATCTCGGCACCGTAGTTGTCTGCGGCCTCCACGCATTCCTTCACCGTGGCGTCGGAGGCCGCGCCCAGGACGTCGATAATGTTAGCCCCGGCCTTGGCCGCGGACTCCACCTCCGCCCTTCCCGCGTCCATGGTCTTCATGTCCGCTATGATGACGTGGTTGGGAAAGCGCTGGCGTAGGGCCCGGACGGCGTTGAGGCCCTCGCTCTTGATCAGGGGCGTCCCGGCCTCGATCCAGTCCGCGCCGCCCGCGACCGCCTCCTCGGCTGCCTTGAGGGCCCGCTCGATGTCCACGAAGTCCAGGGCCACCTGCAGTACGGGTTCCTTAAGCTTCATAAGGGAATTATATCACGCGCCGCCCGGCTGCCGGGCCGCCCGAATGGTACCTGCAGGGGGGAGGATTATACTGGTAGAATAACCTTAATCGAAGCAAGGCCGGGAGGTGGAGAGACAGATGCCGGAGGAAATGAAGACGATTCGGGTGGGGCAGATAGGATGCGGGACGGTGGGGTCCGGCGTGGTGAGCATCCTGCGGGATAACGCGGAGGTCATCTGCAAGCGCACCGGGTGCGAGATACGCATGAAGGCCGTTGGGGTGAAGGACCTATCCGATCCCCGCTACGCGGAGGTACCGGAGGAGATGCTCACCACCGACGCCATGGAGATCATCGCGGACCCGGAGGTGGATATCCTGGTGGAGGTAATGGGCGGCATCGAGCCGGCGCGCACCTTCATCCTCGAGGCCATATCCCACGGCAAGCACGTGGTGAGCGCCAACAAGGAGCTCATGAGCACCCATGGCGGGGAGATCCTGCGCGCGGCGGAGGAAAAGGGCGTGGACGTGGCCTACGAGGCCTCCGTGGGCGGGGGCATCCCCATCCTGCTGCCGCTGAAGCAGAGCCTGGCTGGCAACGTCATTAACCAGATATTGGGAATTGTCAACGGCACCACCAATTACGTGCTCACCCGCATGACCGAGGAGGGGTTGTCCTTCTCCCAGGCCATATCCAAGGCCCAGTCCCTGGGTTATGCGGAACCCGACCCCACCAACGACGTGGAGGGCAGGGACGCGGCGGCGAAGCTGGCCATCCTGGCCTCTATGGCCTTCAACTCGCGGGTCACCCTGGGGGGCGTTTACGCCGAGGGCATCACCGGCATCACCTCCGACGATATATCCTTCGCGCGCGACCTGGGTTACGTGATCAAGCTGCTAGCCGTGGCCAAGGACGAACCGGACGGCATCAGTGTGCGGGTGCACCCTACCATGATCCCGGCCGACCATCCGCTGGCCTCGGTGCGGGACGAGAACAACGCCATTTTCGTAACCGGCGACGCCGTGGGGGAGTTGATGTTTTACGGTAAGGGGGCGGGATCCCTGCCGGCGGCGAGCGCCGTGGTCGGGGATATAATAGCCATCTCCCGCAACATGCTCTCGGGAGGGCGCATGGTGGGCTGCACCTGCTTTTGCGACAAGCCCATCAAGGACATGAAGGACGTGGTCTGCCGCTACTTCATGATCTTCGACGTGCCCGACCGGCCGGGCGTGCTGGCCAGGATCGCCGGGGTGTTCGGCGATAACGGGGTGAGCATCAAGTCGGTCATCCAGCACGGCATGGGGAAGGAGGCGCGCATCGTGCTCATCACCCACACCGTGCGGGAGGAGAGCCTGCGCGTCACGGTGAGCGGTCTGGAAAAGCTGGAGGTGGTCAACCGCATCGCCAGCGTGATCAGGGTGGAGGACCCCGAGGCGGAGGCTGAAGATGAGAGATAGGGGAGGATGGAAGGGGGTAATCGAGGCTTACCGGGAGTACCTTCCCGTAAGCGATCTCACGCCTTTGATAACCCTCCTGGAGGGAAACACCCCCCTGGTGGAGGCGAGTTATATTAGCCGCCAGTTGGGGGTGGACGTCTTTCTTAAATATGAGGGCCTAAACCCCACCGGCTCCTTCAAGGACCGCGGGATGACCATGGCGGTTTCCAAGGCGGTGGAGAAAGGAGCCCGGGCGGTGATGTGCGCCTCCACCGGTAACACCAGCGCCTCGGCCGCCGCCTATGCGGCGCGGGCGGGCCTGGATTGCGCCGTCCTCATCCCCCGCCGGGCCATAGCCCTGGGAAAGCTGGCCCAGGCCCTGATCCACGGTGCCAAGGTCATTGCCGTGGACGGCAACTTCGACCAGGCCCTGTCGCTGGTGCGCCGCATAACCGAGGAGTACCCCATCGAGCTGGTGAATTCCATCAACCCCTACCGTATCGAGGGGCAGAAGACGGGCGCCTTCGAGATCTGCGACACCCTGGGCCGGGCCCCTGATTACCATTTTATTCCTGTTGGAAACGCCGGCAACATCACCGCCTACTGGAAGGGTTACCTGGAGTACCACCGCGCCGGGAGGGTGAGCTCCCTGCCCCGCATGATGGGCTGGCAGGCGGAGGGCGCCGCTCCCATCGTGCGCGGCCACATCATCGAGAACCCCGAGACGGTGGCCACCGCCATTCGCATCGGCAACCCCGCCAGTTGGGACAAGGCGGCGGCCGCGGCCAAGGAGTCGCGGGGAAGCATCGGCATGGTATCCGACGAGGAGATCCTCGACGCCTACCGCCTCCTGGCCGACCGGGAGGGGATCTTCGTGGAGCCCGCCTCGGCGGCCTCCGTGGCAGGGCTGTACAAGTGCTTCCGCCGGGGGGAACTGGAGGGGGATTCGCTGGTGGTATGCGTGCTCACCGGGCATGGCCTGAAGGATCCCGACCTGGCGGTGAAGAGCGTGGAGGAGCCGCCGGCCGTGCCGCCGCGCCTGGAGACGGTGCTGGAGAAGCTGGGCTTGTAATTTGGGGGTAAGGCCTGGAAACGGGAGCTTATATTCCGGCATTGTCGATATCCCGGCTCGGGCATATTATCATTTTCAGGCCTGACCCCCATGAAAAGAGGTAAGGATGAAGTACGTCGTTTTGGTCCCCGATGGAGCCGCCGACCGGCCGGTGGAAAAATATGGAGGAATGACCCCCCTGGAGGCCGCCCGCGTCCCCAACATGGATTTTTTGGCCAAGAACGGGCTGTGCGGGACCGCGGTAACCATCCCGGAGGGGATGCCCGCGGGGAGCGACGTAGCCAATTACTCTATCCTGGGTTACGACCCGCGCGAGTATTACAGCGGGCGCGGTCCCCTGGAGGCGGCCAGCATGGGGGTAAGCCTGGGCCCGGAGGACGTGGCTTTTCGCTGCAACCTGGTGACCGAGGGGGACGGCCGCCTGCTGGACTTCAGCGCGGGGCACATATCTTCGAGGGAAGCCCGGAAGCTCATCGAGTTCCTCCAGGAGAGTCTGGGCGATGAGAACACCTCATTCCATGCCGGCGTGGGTTACCGCCATCTCCTGGTGCTTAAAGGAAACGAGTATTTAAAGGACCGCTGCATGCCTCCCCATGACGTGGTGGGGGAGGAGGTGGATAAAGTCCTCCCCGAGGGAGGGGGCGCGGAGAAACTCATATCCCTCATGCGCGAGTCGCGGCACCTGCTCGAGGGACACGCGGTGAATAAAAAGCGGGTCGAGCGGGGCGAGGAACCGGCCAACATGATCTGGCCCTGGGGGCAGGGCAAGCCCCCCAGCCTTCCCTCCATCCGCGATAAGTATGGCCTGGAGGGGGCGATCATCACCGCCGTCGACCTCATCAAGGGCCTGGGGCTGCACGCCGGCCTGGAGGTGGTTGACGTGCCGGGGGCCACCGGTTATTACGATACCGATTACGAGGCCAAGGCCCTTTACGCCCTGAAGAGCTTATACCACAAGGACCTGGTCTACATCCACGTGGAGGCGCCGGACGAAGCGGGCCACGAGGGGGATTGGGAGGCCAAGGTGGAGGCCCTGGAAAACTTTGACAAGCTGATCGTGGGCACGCTCCTCAACGAGATCTCCCGCAGCAGGGAAGATTTCGGCTTCCTGCTTTCGCCCGATCATCCCACCCCCATAGAGGTGCGCACCCACGTGCCCGACCCCGTGCCCTTCGCCGTCTACTTCCTGGAGGCGGTCCCCGATGCCGGCACCTCCTTCAGCGAGCGTGGCGTGCAGGGGGGGCGCTACTCCGGGCTCCCCGGTTGGCAACTCCTGGATTTATTAGTAGGCCGTGGCGCCATAGGCCACGGGCTGTAGGCTGGAAACCCAATAGGATTAGAGCGCGAGAGGTATCAAGAGGCCAGGAGGTGTTATTGAGAGGGGCGAAGCGACATGGCAACTCTGGGCCCGCACACCGCATGCCGCCGGTTGGAGACGAGTTCTATATTCTTCCTTTTACTTATTGTGCTATATTAAAGGCGTAAAGGCGCGGAGTGTTTTTACCCGGTCTGAAAGCCCCGGTTGAATACCGCGAGTCAAGATCCAGCGGAGCGTAGTTGGTATGTCGCCCAGAATCTACCCGGTCACTAAGTCGCCCGTAGTGGTAGCCCATATCTCCGATTTTCACATCGGCTCCTACCATTTTGTGGCCAATCTCATGAACCGCACCATCCTCGAGCTCAACGAGCTGCAGCCGGATATCGTGGTGATTACCGGCGACCTTACCAACGAGGGGTTTCGCCAGGAGTACGTAACCGCCAAGTCCTACCTGGACAGCCTGGAATGCGAGCGGGTGGTGGTGGTCCCCGGGAACCACGATTCACGCAACGTAGGGTACCTCCATTTCCAGGAGCTTTTCGGCCCCCTCTTCCGTTACACCCAGTGCCAGGGGGTGTTCGTGATGGGGGTGGACTCCAGCGAGCCCGACCTCGACGCCGGCAAGATCGGGAGGGAGAGGTACGGCTGGATTGTTAATAATTTGCAGGCGATCGAGGGCTTCAAAATCTTCGCCCTGCACCATCATCTCATTCCCGTTCCCGGAACCGGCAGGGAAAGGAACATCGCTTACGACGCCGGGGATATCCTTGAGCTGCTCACTTTTTCAGGCGTGGACCTGGTTCTCACCGGCCACAAGCATGTTCCCTACGTGTGGCACCTGGAGGATATGTACGTGGTGAACGCCGGGACCATCTCCTCCCTTCGCCTGCGCGGGCACACCAAGCCTTGCTACAACGTGATCGAGATACGCGAGGATCTGGTCAAGGTTTTTCGTAAATATCCTTTCGGCGACCGGGACGTCATTGCCCAGTTCGGGGTGGGGGTGAGCGAGACCCAGCGCGAATTTACCGGGGTGGTCCGGGAGATCATCGGCACGGATATATAGGGCTATCAAGCCGTTTACTCCTTCGTATACGACATGCTATATTCTTGACTCGAGCCAGCGAACCGGGCGCGGTGAAAGGTGGTAAGTAAGATCGAAACCCTGTTTTTGGTGGATGGAGAACACCATCCGGCGACCGTCCTGGATTCCCTGCGCGAGTTGGAGAAAAGGGAGGGCCTGAAGCCCGTCGGGCTCTATTTTCTGGGCGGCACGGAAAAGCTTGAGGACCTTTCCGAGTTGGAATCGTGCGGGGTGGAGCTCGTGGTCCCCCGGGATCCCCTCGAGGATTTCCTTACCGTGCTGGGGAGGCTGAAGCCACGCCTGGTGGTGGACTTGAGCGATCTCCCGGTGCTAGGTCCCGCGTTGAGGCTCCGCCTGGCCGCGGTGGCGCTGGCGGCGGGAGCTGTCTACCGCGGCTCGGACTTCGAATTCCGTCCCCCCTTGCGGGAGAAGGTCCTCACCAAGCCATCCTGCGCGGTTATCGGTACCGGCAAGCGGTGCGGTAAAACGGCCGTCTCGGCGGAGATGGCACTTTACCTGGCGCGCACCGGGCGCCACCCGGTGGTGGTGGCCATGGGCAGGGGCGGGCCGCCCGAACCCTACGTCCTCGAGGAGATGGAGATAACCGAGGACTTTCTCCTCTCGGAGGCGGAGAAAGGTTACCATGCCGCCTCCGACCATTACGAGGACGCCCTCGTGGCCGGGGTGATAACGGTGGGCTGCCGCCGCTGCGGGGGAGGAATGGCCGGCGAACCATTCGTTACCAACTGCGTTGACGCGGCACGCCTGGCGGACGGCCTCCCCGCGGATGCGGTGATCATGGAGGGCAGCGGGTCGAGCATTCCCCCCGTGGCCACCGACGCCGCCATATGCGTTATCAGCGCCGCCCAAGACCTGGAGGAAGCCTTGGGTTTTCTGGGTTCCTACCGCCTCTTGATTTCCGATGGGGTTATCATTACAATGGCTGAAGAACCTTTCGCGTCTCCCCATAAAATGCAGGAACTTAGCGAAGGGATAAAGCGGATAAATGGCGATATCGTTATCTTAAATACGATTTTCAGGCCTCGTCCCTTAAAACCCACCCGCGGCAGGAGAGTCTTCCTTGTTTCAACTGCCCCCGAGGCGGCGGGTGTTTTGCTGGAAGATTATTTACGGGAAAAAGAGGGATGCTTTCTGTTAGGAAGGAGTCATGCTCTATCGGACCGCCGGGCCCTGGAGGAGGATCTGCGGGCCGCGGAGGGCGCGGAGGTGCTGCTGACGGAACTTAAGGCGGCCGCAGTGGACGTGGTAACTCGCTACGCACGCATGAATGGAAAAGAGGTTGTTTACTTTCACAATACGCCCGTTCCCGCCGGGGAAGAGGGCGACCTGGGACAGTTCTTTAGGGGTATCTGGAATAAGGTCATGGAGAGATCATGCCGCTAGACGAAGGCAAGCGATCCAAGAGAATAACCATCCTCGATGAAGAGCACCACCGGGTGCCCTTCTCCAAGGGGCTCACGGCCAATGCCATCATGGCCTCCGGGCTGGCCCCCGGAAAGGCTTATCGCGTGGCTACGGATATTGAGGAATACTTGATCAACGAGGGAAGGCTGGAGATCCAGGGCAAGGAACTGCGCAGGATAATCTACGGCGTCCTCTTAGAAAAAATTGGGGAACACTACGCGGTGAATTATTGGCGCTACATCTCCTTCAGCAGCCTGAACAAGCCCCTGGTGGTGCTCATGGGAGGATCGACCGGGGTAGGGAAATCGACCATCGCCACCATGCTGGCCAACCGTTTGAGCATCGTGCGCATCGTCTCCACCGACGCCATCAGGGAGGTTATGCGCGCCTTCTTCTCCCAGAACCTCATGCCCACCATCCACACCTCTTCCTTTGACGCGGAATCCGCCCTCATTCACCCCCTGCCCCCCGACGTGGACCCGGTGGTAGCCGGTTTTCGCGAGCAGACCCTGTCCGTGCTGGTGGGGGTGCGGGCCATTATCAACCGGGCTCTGAAGGAGGGAACGCATATCATCATCGAGGGAGCGCACGTTGTCCCCGGGTTCATCACCCCGGATCAATTTCCGGAGGCCTTTGTCGTCCCCGTTGTGGTGAACGTAAGCGACGACAAGCTGCACCGCAGCCACTTCTATATCCGCGAGGTAGAGACCCAGGGGACCAGGCCCTTCCAGAGGTACGTGGCTTTCTTCGAGAACATCAGGAAGATACAGGATTACATCATGCACATGGCCGGGGTTACGGGGGTCAAGACGGTGGAGAGTGTGAACCTGGACTCCACCGTATCTGAGTTGGTCGATTACATCATCAACGCCGCATACGATATGGCCAAGAAGGAAAAGGCGCAGGACGAGGCCGCGCAATTGATCATGTAATCCCAAGGACGGAGGTTGAGGATGAAGCTTTTCCTGGATACGGCGAACGTCGAACATATCAGGGAAATCAACGGCTGGGGAATCCTGGCAGGGGTGACCACCAACCCCTCCCTGGTGTCCAGGGAACGGCGCCGCATGCGGGACTGCCTCTCGGAGATCGCGGGGATAGTATCCGGCCCCATCAGCGCGGAGGCCATGAGCCTGGATACGGAGGGCATGATCCGCGAGGCCCGGGAGCTGGCGGCCATCGCCGATAATATTAACGTCAAGATACCCATGATCCCGGAGGGATTGGCCGCCGTGAGCCGCCTCTCCAGGGAGGGAATCAAGACCAACGTCACCCTGGTATTTTCCGCCAACCAGGCCCTGCTGGCCGCCGCGGCGGGGGCCACCTTCGTCAGCCCCTTCGTGGGCAGGCTGGATGATATTGGTAACCGGGGTATGGCCGTGGTGGAGGAGACGGTGGATATATTCGACACCTACTCCATACCCACCCAGGTCATCGCCGCCAGCCTGCGCCACCCCATGCATGTCATCGAGGCGGCACAGGCCGGCGCCCATATCGCCACCATCCCTTACGAGATTATGGTCAAGATGGTTCGCCACCCGCTGACCGATATAGGGATCAAAAAATTTCTGGAGGATTATGAAAAGATCGAGAATCTCTAAAGTTGCAACTAAGGCATAAAGGAAAAGGAGGTGAAAATTGGAAAAGACAATGGACCGAGGTAAGCTGGAATCCATGCTTCTTGTCGACCTGCAGGGCATAGCCCGCGAGATGGGTCTCACCGGTATAACCGGGCTGCGCAAGCAAGAGCTCATCGAGAACATCCTCAACCGCAGGGTGGAGGAGGAGGGGCTTTTCATCCGCACCGGGATTCTGGATACACTTCCCGAGGGATACGGCTTTTTGCGCACCAGGGGTTACCTGCCCAGCGAGGAGGATATATACGTTTCCATGTCCCAGATAAGACGTTTCCATCTTAAGCGCGGGGACGAGATAATGGGGCAGGTGCGGCCGCCCAAGGACAGCGAGAAGTACAACGCCTTGCTGCGTATCGAGAGGGTTAACGGCGATAATCCCGAGGTCTGCAGGGATCGCAAGCAGTTCGATCAGTTGACGCCCCTGTTCCCCAGGCAGCGCCTGCGCCTGGAGACACGGGACGAGGTTACCGCCCCGAGGATCATCGACCTCATCGCCCCCATAGGCAAGGGCCAGAGAGGCCTGATCGTTTCCCCCCCCAAGGCGGGGAAAACCACCATCCTCAAGCAGATCGCGAACAGCATCACCTCCAATAACCCGGAGGTTAAGCTCATCGTGCTGCTGGTGGATGAGCGCCCCGAGGAGGTAACGGACATGGAGCGCTCGGTAAACGGGGAGGTGATCAGTTCCACCTTCGACCAGCCCTCCGACAACCATATCCAGGTGGCGGAGCTGGTCCTGGAGAGGGCCAAGCGGCTGGTGGAACACAATAACGACGTGGTTATCCTCCTGGACAGCGTGACCAGGCTGGCCCGCGCCTATAACCTCTCCACGCCCACCAGCGGGCGCATCCTGTCCGGGGGAGTCGATTCCACGGCCCTCTTCCCGCCCAAGAGGTTCTTCGGGGCGGCGAGAAACATCGAGGACGGTGGAAGCCTGACCATCATGGCCACCGCCCTGGTGGAAACCGGTTCCCGCATGGACGAGGTAATCTTCGAGGAGTTCAAGGGAACCGGCAACATGGAGCTGCACCTGGACCGCAAGCTGGCCGACAAGCGCATCTTCCCGGCTATCGAGATCGACAAATCAGGGACGCGCAAGGAGGAGCTGATCATGGAAACGGAGGAGGCGCAGGTGATATGGAAGCTCCGCCGGGTGCTGCACTCCCTCGACCCCAGCGCGGCCATCGAACTGCTCATCGACAAGATACGACAGACTAAGAACAACGCGGCGTTCCTGGACGAGATCGCAAGGTCGCCTATCTCATAAGGCGAAGCGCCGGTGGGCGAAAAGCCCGACCCCGGCGCTTTTCAGCCCGGAGGAAACCCCGATTTGCGCTTTTCCAGATCCCTGTTCAAGCGCATTGCGTGTTGCTATACTAATGGGGTTGTGGAAAGGAAAGCGGAGGTTGTAGAGGATGAAAAAGGAAATACATCCAGATTACGTGGAGGCCACGGTGACCTGTTCCTGCGGCAACACGTTTAAGACCCGCTCAACCAAGCCCGAGCTGCGGGTCGAGATATGCTCGCAGTGCCATCCCTTCTACTCCGGCAAGCAAAAACTGGTAGATAGCGGAGGCCGGGTGGAGCGCTTCGAGCGCAGGTACGGCAAGTCGAGACCCCAACGCAAGAAGCCGGCGGAAGAAAAAGCCAGGAAAGCGGAGGCACAGGAATAGCTCTTGCCCCCCTCTTATTCCCACCTCGCGTGTTTCAATCTCTCCTCGCCCGCGGGCGGTAACGAGGCCGGGATGAAAGTGGGCGGCCAGGCGGTCATCGAGGGCGTGATGATGCGCGGGCGGAGGTTCTGGTCACTGGCGGTGCGCAAGCCGGATGGTACCATATATTCCCAGGTGGAGCCCCTTAAGTCCTTCCTGGTGAGACACCCCTCGTGGGACAAGCAATTTATTCGCGGCATATTCATATTAGGGGAAAGCCTTGCCCTGGGTTGGAAGGCCCTGAGCATTTCGGCGGATATCGCCCTGGAGGAGGAGAAGGAAGCCAAGGGCATGGGGTGGTTGGAAAAAACCATATCCCTGTCCCTGGCCTTGATCCTGGCCGTGTCCCTCTTTATTGCCCTGCCCACCTGGGTGGCCCCCCGTATTGCGGGGAGCGGCAGCCCGGTCTGGCTCTGGAACCTCCTGGAAGGAGGGATCCGTATCGCCGTTTTCGTTGCCTACTTGTTGCTCGTCGGCATGTCAAGGGAGATGCGCCGCGTTTTTCAGTATCACGGGGCGGAGCACCAGTCCATCCATCTTTTGGAAAACGGTTATCCACTGGAGCCGGAGAGGGCCCTTAAGGAAAATACCGACCACCTGCGATGCGGCACCGCTTTCATCCTCCTGGTCCTGGTGCTTACGGTGGTGGTCTACTCCTTCCTGGGAAGGCCCGCGTTATGGCTGCGCATACTGGAGAGGGTGGCGGTGATCCCTCTGGTGGCGGGGGTCTCTTATGAGATAATGAAGTTGGCCGATCGGAGTGAATCCCCCTGGCTGGAAACGCTGGTCGCCCCCGGGTTGGCCCTGCAAAGGCTGACGACCAGAAGACCCGATCGGGACCAGGCCGAGGTGGCCCTGGCCTCACTCCAAACCCTGCTGGACAAGGAGGACGTGGAAGAAAAAGGGTGATCACGTGGGCTTCATGGACAGGCTTGACGAGATAGAAAACACTTATATGGACCTGGAGCACCAGCTCTCGCAGCCGGAGGCCTACCAGGACCGCCAGCGCTACGCTGAGCTGGCGCGCACCCATGCCGAGATGGCCGAGGTGGTGTCCTGCCTGCGGGAATACCGGGAAGCCCTCCAGGAGGCGCATGAGGCCGGGGACCTCCTCAAGGAGGAGAGCGACCCGGATATGCTCAAGTTCCTGCGCGATTCCCTGGAGGAGGCCGAGAACAGGAGCGAGGAATTGGAGGGGAAGATCAAGCTCCTGCTCCTACCCTCGGACCCCCGGGATAACAAGGACGTGATCATGGAGATCCGAGCCGGGGCGGGGGGAGAGGAGGCCGGCCTCTTCGCCGGGGATCTCTACCGCATGTACTCGCGTTACACCGATCGCCGGGGCTGGCGGGCGGAGACCCTTTCCTCCAGCCCCTCCGACCTGGGCGGCTTCAAGGAGATAATCTTTTCGGTGCGTGGTAAGGGGGCCTACAGCAAGTTGAAGTACGAGTCGGGTGTGCACCGGGTACAGCGCATCCCGGTGACAGAGTCCGGGGGCCGTATCCATACCTCCACGGCCACCGTCGCCGTTCTTCCCGAGGCGGAGGAGGTGGAGGTGACCATCGACCCCGCCGACCTGCGTATAGATGTCTTCCGCTCCACCGGGCCGGGGGGCCAGTCGGTAAATACCACCGACTCGGCGGTGCGCGTAACCCATATACCTTCCGGTGTGACCGTATCCTGCCAGGACGAGAAGTCCCAGTTGCAGAACAGGGAAAAGGCCCTGCGCATCCTTCGCGCCCGCCTGCTGCGCGTGGAGCAGGAACGCCAGCAGCGGGAACAGGCGGAGGAACGCCGTTCGCAGGTGGGCACCGGTGATAGATCGGAGCGTATCCGCACTTACAATTTTCCCCAGGGCAGGATCTCCGACCACCGTATCGGGCTCACCGTCTACCGCCTGGAGGAAGCGCTGGACGGGGACCTGGACGAGATCATCGAGGCCCTGGCCTCCGCCGACCGGGCGGAGAAGCTCGAGGAGATGGGTGGCGGGAAGTGAAAATGGAGGCCAGGCCAAGTTTCGAGGTACCCCGGCTCATAGATTGGGCCACCGCCTATCTGCGGGAAAACAGGATTATCAAGCCCCGCCTGAACGCCGAGCAACTGCTGGCGCACTGCACGGGACGGACCCGCACCGATCTCTATGCCTACCCCGAGAAGCCCATACCCGAGGAGGAAAAGGAGGCCTTCGCCCTGGCCGTCCAGCGAAGGGCCCTGCGGGAGCCCCTGCAATACATCGTGGGGGGGAAGGGGTTCCGTTACCTCGAGCTGGCCGTGGACCGCCGGGTGCTCATCCCGCGACCCGAGACGGAGATGCTGGTGGAGAGGGCCATAGAGCTTATACGCGCGGCCCGGGGGCATCCCGTGGTGGTGGATGTCGGAACGGGGTCGGGATGTATAGCCCTGTCCTTGAGCCGGGAATGCCCCGCCGCCGTGGTGCACGCAACCGATATCTGCCGCCGGGCCCTGGAGGCGGCGCGGGAAAACGCGCGGTGCCTGGGACTGGACGGGACGGTGGCCTTTCATACCGGGGATCTCCTCCAGGCCCTTCCCGGGGATCTCAAGGCAAAATGCGACTATATAATCTCTAACCCCCCTTACGTGAGAGAGAGGGACTTCATGCGGCTCCCGCCCGAGGTGCGGGAACACGAACCCTACAGGTCACTGGTGGCGGGGCCTGCGGGAACCGAGGCCCACCTCCGCCTCATGCGGCAGGCCCCGCACTGGCTGGCGCCGCGGGGATGGCTGTTGATGGAGGGGGGAGAGGATCAGATGGAGTTCCTTTCCCGCCGGGCGAAGGAGCTCGGGTACGGCGATGTGGATATCCTTCCCGACCTCAACCGGAGGCCCCGGGTCATCGAGATGCGGGCGATTTGACCATTGCGGAGGCGGTTTCCTACAATATAAGGAATGGCAGCCTAGCAAGGCGGTAAACGCGTGGGTTTTATGGACAGGGTCAGGAGCCGTCAGCCTCGTAAGGCATCCTTCTATCTCATCCTCATCCTGGTAATCATGTCCATGCTCCTATTGCAGTCCGCAGCGCCGGTGGGCGCCGACGAAATAAGCGAAAAAAAGGAACAGGCGCGGGCGGTGGAGCAGCAGCTGAATTCCCTCCAGTCCCAGCTCAACCGGCTCACCGCGGAGCTCAGCCAGACGGAATCGCGCCTCTCCACAGTCGAGGCCAATATCGAGGCCAATCAGGCACAGCTCCAGTCGGCGGAGGATGAGTACAACCGCTGGCAGGGCATCCTCTCCGAGCGGTTGGTGGCCATGTACAAGGAAGGCAACTTCGCCGCCGTGGAGGTCCTCCTGGAGTGCGAGGATTTTGATACCTTTTTGAACTCCTACGATTACATGTCCCGTATAGGAAACCACGACGCGGAGGCGATAAACGCCACCAAGAACCTGATGGCGGAGATCGGACGGAAACGGGCCGAGCTGGAGAGCGAGAAGGCGGAGCAACAGGCTTACCTGAGCAGCCTCGCGAGTCAGAAGAGCGCTATCCAGAGCAAGCTCAACGAGCAGAAGGCCATCCTGGCCGGACTTGATTCGGAGGTAGCCTCCTTGCTCAGCTCCCGCTACCGGGACGTGGGGGGAGGCGGTGGCAACTGGAGCGTAGGCCCGGTCGACGGGTTATACTTCCCGGTGGCGGGGCCCCACAGCTACGTCAACGATTGGGGGGCTCCCCGCTCGGTGGGGCGCACCCACAAGGGGTGTGACATCATGGCCTCCAGGGGCACGCCTGTTGTGGCGATAACCGGCGGCACGGTGGAGCAGCGCAGCGGCGGAAACGCCGGCCTGTACATCGCCCTGCACGGCGACAACGGGCACCTCTACTATTACATGCACCTGGACGATTTCGCTGCGTCGGGGCACGTAAGCGGCGGCGAGATCATCGGCTACGTGGGGGATACCGGGAACGCCCGGGGCTGCCCCCACCTCCATTTCGAGTTCCATCCCAACGGCGGCGGGCCGGTCAACCCCTACCCGCTCCTCTGCGCCATCGACCGCTAAGACCGCATCTCGTAGCTCGCATAACGTAGCTCTGGTGGTTTCCCTCGGAGAGATACCCATCCTATTTACGGCAATTATTGCCGTCTATGTAAAGAATGCAACAATTGGTACCGAGAGGACGCTTCTAGCAGGCCAAGTTACGTGCATGTGACTATAAACCGGACTTGCCTCTCCTTGATTCATGTATTGCTTTATTAACGCAGAGCCATATAAGACACATGGATAGATCTCCACTTGAACCCGGCTCCATAGAATGCATTCATCCTACGAGCTACGAGCTACTTTTTGATTCCGGACAGCTCGAAGAGGCGGGGAAGGTCCACGCAGCAGTCGAGGAGCTCCCGTATCCTCTCCAGCTTTTTCGCCTCGTGGGTGCGGGCACTGCGGATGATCATCTCCGCGCGCTCGGCGGTGGTGAAGGTATCCGTGCTCACCAGGATGACGGGGATACCCATCTCCTCCGCCTTTCCCAGGATTATGCTCGAGGGGTATAGGCTCCCGGTCAGGATGAGGCAACGGGCCTTGGCCTCCATGGCCGCCAGCTGAATTTCGCTGCGGTCCCCGCCGGTGACCACGCAGATGTTGCGGCGTTTGCGGAAGACGGAGAGGGCGTGCTCCTGGCTCATGGCCCCCACCACGATATCCTCGACCAGGGTGTCCAGGTGTTCCTCGGCGCAGAGGACCTTGCCCTCGAGGAGACGGGCCAGGTCTCCGGCGTTTATGGAGCAGAGCACGCGGTCGAAGGGGACTTGCCCCAGCACCGGTATGCCCTCTTTCTCCAGGCGGGGGGCCAGGATCTCCTCCACGAAGCTCTCGCGGTTCGGGGGTATCATGTTGTAAATCACTCCCAGAAGGCTGGGGCCGAACAGGTCATGGGCCGCCAGGACGTTGTCGGCCAGGAAGGCATCGTCGAAGCGCTCCACCAGGATAACCCTGGCGTCGATGGCCGGAGCTATCTGGTAGGCGGAGAGGTTCAGGAACCGCCCCTGCTGCGAGGTGAAAGCGCCCTGCACCAGGACCACGTCCTTGCCACGGCTCACGCGCGCGAAAGCTTCTTTTATCCTGCCGAGCAGGTCTTCCGGCCCTTCCTTCAAGCTGTTTCTCACCAGTTGAGAAGTGAGCACCACCGGGCATAGGTCTTCCAGGTCCTCTTCCAGGTTCAGGGACCGGCGCATGAAGGAGACGTCCTCGTCGGTCACCACGCCCTCCTCCTCGTGATAGCGATGACCCAGGGGCTTGAAATAACCCACTTCGAGTTTCTCTTCCATAAAGTGCAGCCCCAGGCCAATGCAGATGGTATGCAACCCGGACAGGCCTAACTCGGAGGTCAGATAAAGGGATACCATATTACTCACTCCTCTAGTACGATCCTGGCGTCAGCGGCCAGGCAACCCTTTCCATCTTCCAGGACCCTCAAGGGGTTTATGTCCAGCTCGTTTATAAACGGGAAGTCCGTGACCAGTTGGGAGATGCGCATCATGCACTCGATTACCGCGTCGATGTCGGCGGGGCGTTCCCCGCGGGCCCCCCGCAGCAACCAGTAGCTCTTGAGCTCCTGCAGCATTTCCCGGGCCTCCTCTTCGCTCACCGGTGCCAGGCGGAAGCTTACGTCCTTGAGGACCTCGACGTACACCCCTCCCAGGCCCACCATGAGGAGGGGGCCGAACTGGCTGTCGCGGTTCATCCCCAGGATGAGCTCGCGGGACGGGGGAAGCATCTCCTGCACCGATACTCCCCAGATATTAGCCTGGGGTACCAGTTTCCTGGCGTTGGCGGTAATCCTCTCGTAGGCGGTTATCAGCTCGTCGGTATTGGCAATACCTGTGATCACCCCGCCCACGTCGGTCTTGTGCATTATCTGGGGGGAGGCGATCTTGGCCACCACGGGATACCCTATATCCCGCCCCGCCTTCACGCATTCCTCGAGATTGGTGGCCAGTATGGTACGGGCTACCGGTAGACCGTAGGCCTCGAGGATTTCCCGGGCCTCCACCTCCACCAGTTCGTTGCGTTCCTGCCCCCGGACATAGTCGAAGATCCCCTGCACTTTCCCCTTGTCCACCTCGAAACGGATCCTGGTCCCCTGGGGGCGGGCCAGGAAGTCGGCGTAAGCTTTCATGGAGCGCAGGGTATTCACGGCCTCTTCCGGGAACTGGAAATTGGGGATCCCCGCCTTCCTCATGATCTCCTCGGCCTCGTTTACCTCCGACCCCCCCATAAACACAGCGAACACCGTCTTTTGCGATCCACGGGCGCAATCCGCCAGGGCCGCCGCGGTTTCCGTTACGCGGGTCATAGCCTGTGGCGTGAGCATGACCAGCACGGCATCCACCGCGGGGTCCTCCAGGGTGCCCTCTATGGCCATGCGGTAGCGGTCCGCGCCCGCGTCCCCCAGGACATCCACCGGGTTATATACGCTGGCTGCCTCCGGTAGGTTTTCCCTGAGACGCCGCGTGGTCTCCTCGCTCAGGACGGCCAGCGTCAGGCCGCTGCGCTCAAGGGCGTCGGAGGCGATGATGCCCGGGCCGCCGGCGTTGGTGATCACGCCTACCCGGGGGCCCCGGGGTGGCGGCTGGGCGGCGAAGCCCCTGGCCATCATGAAGAGGTTCTCCATCGTGTCGGCGCGCAGCGCCCCGCATTTGCGGAAGGCGGCGATGTAGGTGTTTTCCGAACCCGCCAGGGTACCGGTATGGGAGGAAACCGCCCTGGCCCCCGCCTGGGTCACCCCCGCCTTGAAGACGATCACCGGCTTACTCCGGCTGACCCGGGAGGTCGTGTCCAGGAATCTCCCGCCGTCGTCCACGCCTTCCAGGTAGGCGGCGATGACCGAGGTGTTCTCGTCCTTCTCCAGGGCTTCCAGGAGGTCGCTCTCGTTTAAGTCCATCTTGTTTCCCAGGCTGATGAAACGGGAGAACCCCAGGTGGTTCTCCTCGGACCATCCCAGCACGGCGGTGCATAGCGCCCCGGATTGGGACATGAAGGCTACCTTTCCCTTGAGCGGCGCACGGGTGGCGAAGGTGGCGTTCAATGGTGTAAAGGTGTCGGCCAACCCCAGGCAGTTTGGCCCGAGGACACGGATACCGTAATTGCGTGCCGTCTTGCGCAATTCCGTCTCCCGGCGGTAACCTTCCCTGCCGGACTCCTTGAAACCCGCGGAGATGATTACCGCCGCCTTGACCCCCCTGGCCCCGCATTTGTCCAGGACCTCCTGCACCGCGGCGGCGGGGATGATGACCACCGCCAGGTCGGGGACCTCCGGGGTATCCGCGATGGAGGGATAACAAGGCAGCGAGAGCAGCTCCTTATGGGACGGGTTAACCGGGTAAACCTTTCCCTCGAACCCGGAGTTGAGGATGTTCTCGAGTACCACCCTCCCCACTTTACCCGGCGTCTCGGAAGCCCCTATGATCGCCACCGTGGCGGGCTGAAACAATTCTTCCAGCAGTGTGCAATCTCCTTCCCTCGCAAGGGTTTCCGGTCGCGATGCTTGTGTCCATTATACCCGCCCCTATAGCCTGTCGCACAAATAGGTATTCGCGAGACCTATTCCCTGTAACTGTTCAAACAGGCTCTTCATCAACCAGATTATAGAGAGCGCTGATCCCGATATCATCTCACGAGTGTTGGAAGTGGGTTTCAAGAAGATTGTTTCCAAGCAGAGCAGCCTTCGCCTTATCACCGGAATGGATAATGGTGGTGGAAAAGAGTGCGGGCTTTCTTCACCCATCAGGGGCAAGACTTTAAAGGGCAAACGATCATGAAGGGGTCGGGCTTCACGTTGGTTTTGACTGGTGGTTACCGCTGGCCTATAATAGCATTTTGTTATCTATAAGGATGTACGGCTGAGATGGGGATGGAAAAAATGGAGGACGAGGTTTACGAGCCGGTCGACCCGGGAGAATACCGGGAGGAAAAAGAGGACGATATCGTTCTGACCGAGTACGGATTCCAAAAGCTCCAGGATGAGTTGGAACACTTGAAAAATGTCAAGAGATGGGAAGTGGCCAAGCGCCTCGAGCAGGCGCGGGCTTTCGGCGATATCATGGAGAACTCGGAGTACGAGGATGCCAAGCAGGAGCAGGCCTTCGTGCAAGGCCGGATCGTAGAGATAGAGCGTATCCTGGACAACGCCCGGGTTATACGCGAGGAGGAGATCAAGCTCTCGGAGGTGACCATCGGTTCCGCCGTGCGCATCGAGGATATGGAGAAAGGCGAGGAATTACGCTTCCGCCTGGTAAGTGCGGCCGAGGCACGGGGGGATCAGGATTGTATCTCCGATCAGTCCCCGGTGGGAAAGGCGATCCTGGGGCGCAAGGCCGGCGAGGTCGTGGATGTCCAGGTTCCCTCGGGGGTTTTGAAATACCGCATATTAAACATAGAGCGCTGATTTATTCTTCGGGGTGTGAGTCCTTTGGATGATGAAAAGGCATCCCCTGATCTCAAGGATGAGGGGGATCTGGTCAGGAGACGCCTGGAAAAGCTGAAGGATTGGAGAAAGCAGGGCATCGAACCCTACGCCTTGAAATACCCCCGCCGCGATACCACCTCGGAGATCAGGGACCGCTTCACGGGCCTTCAGGATGGAGAGGAAAGCGACTATGAAGCGTCCCTGGCGGGTAGATTGATGGCGCTGCGCAGGCACGGCAAGGCGTGCTTCGCCGATATCGAGGACCGCGAGGGCAGGCTGCAGTTGATGGCGTCCATGGACACCCTGGGGGAGGAATCCTACCGCATGTTCCAGGAACTGGATATCGGGGACTGGATAGGGGCGGAGGGCAGGGTCTTCAAATCCCGCCGGGGCGAGCTGACCGTGCGCGTGAGCGCTTTCGAGCTGCTGAGCAAGAGCCTCCGACCCCTCCCGGAGAAGTGGCACGGCCTGAAGGACGTGGAGCTGCGCTACCGCCAGAGGTACCTCGATCTCATGGTCAACCCCGAGGTCAGGGAGAACCTCATGGTCAGGGTCAAGACCATCAAGGAACTGCGGCGCTTCCTGGACTCCAGGGGGTTCGTGGAGGTGGAGACCCCCATGCTCCAGCCCATACCCGGGGGGGCGACCGCCCGTCCTTTTACCACCTATCACCAGGCCCTGGGCGAGGATCTCTACCTGCGAATCGCCCCGGAGCTGTATCTCAAGCGCTGCATCGTGGGGGGGCTGGAGAAGGTCTACGAGATGAACCGCAACTTCCGCAACGAGGGCATCTCCTATAAGCACAACCCCGAGTTCACCATGCTGGAGTTCTACTGGGCCTACGTTGACTACCTCGACCTCGCGGATTTCCTGCAGGAGATGCTGGTCGATGTGGTGCAGGCGGCGAGGGGAGCCCTCAACCTCTCCTACCAGGGGATCCCCCTGGATCTGGCTCCCCCCTGGCGCAGGGTAACCCTCCTGGGGGCGGTGGGCGAAGCGGTGGGCCAGCCGGTCGGTCCCGGGGTGCCGGAGGAAACGCTGCACAGCCTGGCCGATGAGCATGAGGTGCCCCTGGAAAAGGGATGGGGGCCGGGAAAGATAGTCACCGAACTATTCGAGAAGCTGGTGGAACCCAACCTCTGGGAGCCGACCCTGGTCATGGATTATCCCCGCGAGGTCTCCCCTCTGGCCCGGGCCCACCGGGATGATTCCTTTCTTACCGAGAGGTTCGAACTCATCGTGGCGGGCCGGGAGATCGCCAATGCCTTCTCCGAGCTTATCGACCCCATTGACCAGCGAGAGCGCTTCGAGGAACAGGCCAGGCAGCGGGAGAGGGGCGACGAGGAGGCCCAGGTCATAGACTACGATTACCTGCGCGCCCTCGAGTACGGCATGCCCCCCACGGGTGGGCTTGGCCTGGGGGTGGACCGTTTGGTGATGCTCCTCACCGATTCCCACTCCATTCGAGAGGTTATCCTCTTTCCCCATCTGCGTTCCGACTCCTGACCCGGGGTCCGGACCCAGCCATCGGTGCCTTGAGCCTTTGATAAACGTTGCCGCCGATCACGTTGGGTACTTACCCCGTCGAAGCGTTCTTTCCCATCCGCGTTCCGACTCCCGAAAGAGGGCAGGCTGACCCCGGGGTTTGACCGAAGGCTCTTCTTATTCCCGGTCGGCCAGTGGGGATCGGACCGGCGATCCAGGGCGTCTAAGGTATTGGCGGCCGCTGCCGGCGCCCTTTCACGGCCCTCGCATCAGGGAAACGTTCCGGGTTGAATCGGATTCTTCAAGTAAGGGCCGGTTGCTGACGATTTAGATACTTGAGAGCTATTCTTTGGGATGGCCTGGCAGGGGTCGAGCCCGCCGCGAAGGACTTGATCGATGGCATGGCGAAACGTCTTTGAAAAGTATATAAATAATGTGATAATTGGAGTCGTAACGGCGTATTTCTGGAGGGAGATATAAGTGTTTCAGAGGTTTTCCGACCGGGCGCGGCGGGTTGTCGTACTGGCCCAGGAAGAGGCCCGCATGCTAAACCATAACTATATAGGTACGGAGCACATTCTCCTCGGGTTGATCCAGGAAGGAGAAGGGGTTGCGGCGAAGGCGCTGGAGTCCATGGGCATCAGCCTGGAGGCGGTGCGCGACCAGGTGGAGGAGATAATCGGTCGGGGGAGCTCCGCCCCCACCGGCCATATACCATTCACCCCCCGGGCGAAGAAGGTGCTGGAGCTGTCCCTGCGCGAGGCGCTGCAGCTGGGGCACAATTACATCGGCACCGAGCATATCCTCCTCGGCCTCATCCGCGAGGGAGAAGGGGTGGCCGCCCAGGTGCTGACCAAGCTGGGGGCGGATCTGGACAGGGTGCGCAACCAGGTGGTCCAGCTTCTCACCGGCGCCGCGGCGACCTCCAAGGAGGTCTCCCAGGCGGGAGAGGTCGCCCCCCAGGGCAACCTCCTGCTGGACCAGTTCGGCCGCAACCTCACCCAGCTGGCCATACAGAACAAGCTGGATCCGGTCATCGGGCGGGAGAAGGAGATAGAGAGGGTCATGCAGGTCCTATCCCGCCGCACCAAGAACAACCCCGTACTCATCGGGGAACCCGGCGTGGGGAAGACCGCGGTGGTGGAGGGACTGGCCCAGGCCATCGTAAACAACGAGGTTCCTCATCTCCTGGCCGGGAAACAGCTGTATACGCTGGACCTGGGGGCGTTGGTGGCCGGTTCGCGCTACCGCGGCGACTTCGAGGAGCGCCTGAAAAAGGTGGTAAAGGAGATCCGCAGTCGCGGCGATATAATCCTGTTCATCGACGAGTTGCACAACCTGGTCGGGGCTGGCGCCGCGGAGGGCGCCATCGACGCCGCCTCCATCCTTAAGCCGGCGCTGGCGCGGGGTGAGCTCCAGACTATCGGCGCCACCACGCTGGATGAATACCGCAAGCACCTGGAGAAGGACGCGGCCCTGGAGAGGCGTTTCCAACCCATCCTGGTGGAGGAGCCGACGGTCTCTCACACCATAGACATACTGAAAGGTCTGCGTGAGCGCTACGAGGCCCACCACCGCGTGGCCATCACCGACGAGGCCCTGGTGGCCGCGGCCAGGCTGGCCAGCAGGTACATCACCGACCGCTTCCTGCCGGACAAGGCCATAGACCTCATCGACGAGGCCGCTTCCAAGCTGCGTATCCACGCCATGACCGCACCCCCTGATTTCCGCGACCTGGAGGAGAAGCTGCAGAAGATGCGCCAGGATAAGCAGGCGGCCATCGCGGCCCAGGAGTTCGAGAAGGCGGCGGGACTGCGGGACAAGGAGAAGGAAATCATCAACGAGATGGCGGAGCTGGAGGAGGACTGGAAAATACCCCTGGGCTCCCATCAACTGCAGGTCACGGACGAGGACATCGCCGACATATTATCCTCCTGGACGGGAATACCGGTATGCCAGCTCACGGAGGAGGAGAGCAGCAAGCTGCTGCGCATGGAGGATGCCCTGCACGAGAGGGTGGTGGGACAGGACGAGGCGGTGATAGCCGTGTCCCGTTCCATCCGCCGTACCAGGGCCGGCTTGAAGGACCCCAAGCGGCCCGGCGGCTCCTTCATCTTCCTCGGGCCCTCCGGGGTGGGGAAGACGGAGTTGGCACGCACCCTGGCGGAGTTCCTCTTTGGGGATGAATCCGCCCTCATCCAGATAGACATGTCCGAGTACATGGAGAAGCACGCCGTATCCCGCTTGGTGGGGTCCCCGCCGGGATACGTGGGCTACGAGGAGGGCGGCCAGCTCACCGAGGCGGTGCGCCGCAAGCCCTTCAGCGTGGTGCTCCTGGACGAGATCGAGAAGGCCCATCCCGACGCCTTCAACATGCTCCTGCAGATACTGGAGGACGGCAGGCTCACCGATTCCCAGGGTCACAAGGTGGACTTCCGCAACACCATCATCATCATGACCTCCAACCTGGGGGCGAGGGACATCAGCAAGGGCACCTCCCTGGGATTTACGGCCCAGAAAGAGGGTGGCCTGGATTACGAGAAAATGAAGGACCGGGTCCTCTCGGAGCTCAAGAAGGCCTTCCGCCCCGAGCTTCTGAACCGAATCGACGACGTCATCGTTTTCCACGAGCTGAGCCACGAGGAGATCAAGCGGATCGTGGACCTGCTCATGCAGCGCGTTAAGGATCAACTGGCGGACCAGGATATCGACATCATCATCTCCGATGAGGCCAAGGAGCTGCTGGTCAAGGAGGGCTACAACCCGGTCTACGGTGCGAGGCCGCTGCGCCGCGCCATCCAGAAGCTGATCGAGGACCCCCTCTCCGAGAAGGTCCTGGGCAAGGAGTACGTGGCCGGCTCCACCATCCTCATCGCCGCTGATGAGGAGGGCCATATAACCTTCGAGAAGGTGGAGGCCCCGGAGAGCGGCGCGGACCTGGTGCATATGACATGAAAAAGCGGGGACACAAGCCCCCCCACTTTTAAGTTCGTGGTTCACCATTCACGGGCCCTAGCCCGGAATTAAGGATCACCCGTCCGTATCAAGACCCCGCCACTAAGGAACCCGACCTTTCGTTTCCCGGGAAAGGGAGTACCCGAGGAGAAGGAGGAGGGCGCTCATGGTGGTCTCGATGACCCCCGAACGCAATCCTTCATGGGTCAGGTGATAGATACCTAAAAAGAGAGCGAGGGCGGCAGCCATGAGCATGATGGCCTGCACGGCCATGCGGAGGAACCTCCATATCACCGGCCCTCCTTCCTTCTTCCCGGCCACCATGGCCAGATAGACCAGGGGAATGAGCAGGCACGCCAATGCGAGTTCGGTGATTCCGGAATTCCTCCCTTCCGTGGTCAGGTGGTAAAAGGCCACGATCAAGTCGAGGGCAATGAACAGGGCCGTCGCAACGACAGCCAGGAATAAGCGAAGGTTCGCACGCACTTTCTTCATCCCCCTTCTACATGTTCACGTACTTATGATACTTATAATACGGGGTGCCTTGGGCGCCGGGCTGTCAACGCCGGTTTTTAGCGGTTGGCAACGAGTGGCGAGGGTGCGGACAAGATATATCGTGATAGCCATTGAGGGGCGAGGGAATAACGGTATCGATCCGATCCGTTACCTTGATTTATACAGTGAGCATCTCGCATTAATCCGGTGACACCCCCGGGTTATATAATCAGCACGGATGAGAGGCGCGATATATACGGCTTAGGATATCAGGAGGATTTGAGTGAAGGCGGAGCGGTCTATATATGTATGCGAGGAGTGCGGTGAGGCTTCCATCCAGTGGCTGGGGCGGTGTCCCGCCTGCGGCAGCTTCGGCACCATGCGCGAGGAGAAGAAAGAGACCCCGAAGGGCGGGGCTTCCGGCACCAGGGCCGAGCCCCTGCAGATGCGCCGGATCGGGGAGGAACCAACTCGCCTGACGGTAGGCATCGGGGAGCTTGACCGCGTTCTGGGGGGGGGAGCCGTCCCCGGGTCCCTGGTCCTGTTGGGCGGCGAGCCGGGTATCGGCAAGTCGACCCTGCTCCTGCAGGCCGCCTGCTCTTTAACCCGGCAGGGGGCGAAAGTGCTTTTGGTGAGCGGGGAGGAGTCGGCCGCCCAGATCGGTTCCCGGGCCAGGCGGACGGGGACCTTGAGCCCCGAACTTTTCCTGCTCTGCGAGACGGACCTCGAGGTGGTGACGGATACGGCTCGCGGCCTGGCTCCCCAGGTCCTGGTGGTCGATTCCATCCAGGCCATGCGCAGTCCCGATGTGGACTCCTCTCCCGGAGGGGTAAACCAGATGCGGGAATGCGTATTCCGCCTGCAGACCCTGGCCAAGGAGATCGGTGCCGTCGCCTTCCTGGTGGGGCACGTAACCAAGGAGGGGGCGCTGGCCGGACCGAGGTTGGTGGAGCATATGGTGGACTGCGTGCTCTATTTCGAGGGGGAGCGCTTCGACTCGCTGCGCATCCTGCGGGCGGTAAAGAACCGCTTCGGGTCCGTCAGCGAGCTGGGGATCTTCGAGATGACCGACGGGGGCTTGCGCGAGGTCGAGGATCCCTCCCACCTTTTCCTGGATGCCCGCGAGGAACCGGTTCCCGGCACGGCGGCGGTGGTGATCATGGAGGGGCGAAGGCCCCTGGTGGTGGAGGTGCAATCCCTGGTTGTCCCCTCCCGCCTTCCCGCTCCTAAGAGGGTATCATCGGGCATGGACCACCGGAGGCTGGCCATCAACGTGGCCGTCCTGGAGCGTAAGGCCAGGGTAAAGCTTGCGGACCGGGATGTTTACGTGGGGATTTGCGGCGGGTTGAAGGTAACCGAGCCCGCCCTGGACCTGGGCGTGTGCATGGCCATAGCCTCTTCCCGCCTGGACAAGACCCTTCCCCCCGAGACCATTTTCCTGGGCGAGGTAAGCCTGACCGGGGAGGTGCGCCCGGTCTCCAGGGTGGAGGAGCGGGTGAAGGAGGCGGCGCGGCTGGGGTTCCGCTCCCTGGTGATCTCGGATAAGACCCGGGCGCGAGTGCTGCCCCCCGGGATCGATCCGGTAAGGGTGCGGGACGTTCGCCAGGCCCTGGCCTGTTTCGGGGTCGCTTAGCCGGTAATGGCCCGGGGATGCATCGCAAAACCTTCTCAGGTTATGATATAAAGGGCTTTGGAGGAAAAGCAGGTTCTGCCGCGGAAAAGGACCCAAGAGGATAATATTGGATGGTTGACGAGCGCCTGAAGGACAGGAAATACCGGGATGTGCTGCGGCTCATCGCCCCGGGAACTGAGCTGCGGGAAGCCCTTGCCCGTATAATTAACTCCGGTTCGGGAGCCCTGATAGTGGTGGGGGACAGCGAAAACGTCCTGGATGTCGTTAACGGGGGTGTCGAGCTAGACTGCGAGTTCTCCGCCGCGATGTTGTTCCAGGTGGCCAAGATGGACGGTGCGGTGGTGCTGGACGAGGAACTGTCCAGGATCAGGTTCGCCAATGTCCACCTGGTACCGGATCCCGCCATACCGACTATGGAAGCCGGGACGCGCCATCGCACAGCGGAGCGGGTGGCCAGGCAAACCGGGAAGCTGGTGTTGGCCGTTTCCGAGCGCATGGAAAGGGTTACCATGTATAAGGATGACTGGAGCCACGTAATCTTTTCCGTCCGCGTGCTCATCAGCAAATCCAACCAGGCCCTGCAGACCCTGGAGAAATACAAGGCCCGTCTGGACCAGGTTTCGGCCACCTTGAGCGCCCTGGAGTTCGAGGACCTGGTGAGCCTGCACGACGTGGCGAGTGTGCTGCAGCGGGCGGAGATGATGCGGAGGATCGCCGACGAGATCCAGGTCTACCTTTCCGAACTGGGTGTGGAAGGGCGCCTCATCGAGCTTCAACTGGAGGAGCTCATGTCCGGGGGGGACCGGGAAAAAAGAAACGTCATACGCGACTACCGCGTGGAGGAAAGGGGCAAATCCGTGGAGGCGGTGGAGCGCAGCCTGGCCCGCCTCAGCAACGAGGAGCTCCTCCAGCTCACCAGCGTCGCCCAAGCCCTGGGCTACTCGGGGGCGCATGACGAACTGGACCGGCCCCTCTCGTCCCGTGGCTACCGTATCCTGGAGCGCATTCCCCGCTTGCCCGCTTCAGTGGTGGAGAAACTGGTGAAGAATTTCAAGACGCTGCAGAACATCATGCAGGCCTCGGAGAAGATGCTGGATGAAGTGGAAGGCGTGGGGAAGGCCCGTGCCCAGGCCATCAAGGAGGGGCTGAGGCGATTAGCGGAATCCTCGATAGTCGAACGCTACGTTTAATAGCCGGTTCTTCGCCATCGGATATCGGTGATCAAAGGTCCAATCAAAGTATCTTACCATAATTTACCTTATTCTTGAGCCTATTGCCGAGCGCAAGGAAGGAGCATGGTTTGACACCCCCCAAAGAGCGAACCTATAATTAATCTAGTCGGAAGGGACGGAGGTCGTTGATATGCGGGAAGCAGATTGCGCGGAATTTCAAAAGACGGTTTCTGAATATCTTGTTCGCAATCGTAGCATCCTGGATGTCATGACCAAACTTCAGGACGCCGCCACCAGGGTTAACCGGGCCTTGGCCAAAACCGTTACTAGCTGTGGTTGCCTGCGTATAGAGGCCAGCAAGCAAGAGCTTCCGGAAGATGTAAGTTTTTCCAATGTCGCCGATTACGTAAAAAGCCACATCGAGGGAAAGTTGTGCCCCAACTGCGCCGATGTGATAGAGACGGAGCTGGGGAACGCAATATTCTATCTGGCGGCCATTTGTTGTCTCCTCGACTTGGACCTGAAGTGTGTTCTGGAGAGGGAAAACGATCGCATTAACACCCTGGGAGTTTACAGCCTGACCTGACTAATTGGATAAAATTGTAAATCGTTTTTTGCACATACGTGCAGTTTTGGTTATAATATATATGGCCTTTAGGGCGTTGTGAGACTGGACCTCACAGATTATCACCCTGATTTCAAGAGGGTCATTGTTGCTTGTGCAAAAGGACCTTATAAACTCCAAATAGACCTGAGAGGTGAAGAGGATGTTTCATGTAGGTGACGTCGTGGTTTATCCTCACCATGGAGCAGGAGTTATCGAAGGGATTTCCGAGAAATCCGTTGAGGGGGAGACCAGGACCTATTTTGTGCTGCGCATGTGCCAGGGCAACCTGAAAGTTATGGTCCCCGAGGACAACTACCTCCAGGTCGGGCTGAGAAACATTATAGGCAAGGACGAGGTGGACAAGGTTTTCGACGTGCTCGGTGAGAAACAGAGCCCCATGCCCACCAACTGGAACCACCGCTATAAGAAAAATCGCGATAAGCTCCGCAGCGGAGATATCTTTCAAGTCGCGGAAGTGGTGCGCAATCTTACCCTCCGGGATATGGAGAAAGGCCTATCCTCCGGCGAGAAGCGTATGCTGAACCAGGCGCGGGAGATATTGGCCAGCGAGTTGATGTACGCCGTGGAAGTCGAGGTTGAAGAAGCCCTTCACATGATTGAAGAGGTGTTTTCTTCCACCACTTAAATTATAATTATTCTTGCCCCCGGGTTTTATTATCTTTTTCATTTGCCCGGGGAATACGTCGAAAAGGAGGGTTGCGTTACCCTAAGCGGGAACCTACAGGTTAATGGTCGTCCTTGTCGTCCGGCTGATTTTCATGATCGTCGGGGGGATCGGGGGCTATGAGCTTGGGGAACTGTTGAAGCATGCGTATCTCGAGAGTCTCGACCCTGCTTATTATTTAATCGGCTTTATCGTTTCTATTTTGATCTGCGTGGGGCTGGGATTTGTACTCGGGGGAGCCGCCGGCAGGTATCTTGCCAAGCTGCTTAACCGGTTCGAGCATGCCATCCAGGATATCCCGGGCACCGATCTCCTGATGGGCGCTTTCGGGGTAATCTCCGGCTTCTTGATCGCCTTCCTGCCCTCGATGATCCTTTTCCGGTCCTTTCCGGGCTGGATTGTCGCGCTGGTTCTGTACGCCGTGTGCGGGGTGGTCGGCTACATAGTCGCCGTGCAGAAAAAGGAGGACCTGCTCAGCTTTTTTAGGCCCTCCCGGGCTCAGCAGGTACTTAAGGAGCAGGCGACGAAGGCGAGCGTGCCAGCCCGCGTCCTGGACACCAGCGTAATTATAGACGGCCGCATAACCGACATCTGCTACTCCGGGTTCCTGGAAGGAGAACTGGTGGTCCCCCGCTTCGTCCTCAACGAACTTCAGAGCATAGCCGATTCCGATGATTCACTGAAACGAAACCGCGGTCGCCGCGGCCTGGACGTGCTAAATGCCCTCCAGAGGCAGGACCGGGTCGAGGTGCGCATAGAGGAGCAGGACTTCCCGGAGCTTTCCGCGGTCGATTCCAAGCTGGTCGCCCTGGCCAAGGCCCTGAACCAACCGGTCATGACCAACGACTTCAACCTGAACAAGATCGCCGAGCTCCAGGGGGTGCGGGTCTTGAATATCAACGAGCTGGCCAACTCGCTGAAGCCGGTGGTGCTGCCCGGGGAATCCATAAGCGTTAGCGTGATCAAGGAGGGCAAGGAGCCGGGCCAGGGCGTGGGCTACCTTGACGACGGGACCATGGTGGTGGTGGAGGGCGGCAGGAAGTCCATCGGGCACGAGGTCGAGACCACGGTAACCAGCATACTGCAAACCCCGGCGGGGAGGATGATCTTCGCCGCTCTCAAGGAGAAATAAGCATGACCGCAAGAACCGCCGCCATAGTTGCCGGCGCGGGGCGCGGCGAGAGGATAGGGGCGGGTGGGGGAAAGCAGTTCCTGGACCTGGCCGGAATACCCGTACTCGCCCGCTCCCTCCTCAACGTCGAAGCCGTCCCGGAGGTGGGGGAGATCGTCCTGGTGGTCAATACGGAGGATCTCGAGCGTGCCAGCCAGGAGATAATCGAGGCCTACGGCTTGTCAAAAGTTACCAACATAGTGGAGGGAGGGGAATGGCGGCAGGAATCCGTCTTCAAGGCCCTGCGCATCCTTTCCCCCTCCGCGGAGGTCATCCTGGTGCACGACGGTGCCAGGCCGCTGGCCACCCCGGCCCTTTTCAGCCAGGCTATTCGGGCCCTGAGGGACAGCGACTGCGAGGGGGTCATCAGCGCAGTTCCCGTGGTGGATACGGTCAAGGAAGTGGAGGGTGGCTGGGTGCTGAGGACGCCTGAGCGGCGGCGGCTCTGGGCGGTCCAGACACCGCAGTGTTTTCGCTCCTTCCCCCTCATGGATGCCCACGAGAAGGCGTACCAGGAGGGGGTTTGGGCCACGGATGACGCGGCCTTGCTGGAGAGATACCGCTACCGGGTAAGGGTGGTGGAAGGAGAATTGACCAATCTTAAGATAACCTTTCCCAGCGATCTCATCCTGGCCGAGGCCTTGCTGAAAAAAGGGGGTTTGGACGTTGCCGTTCCGGGTAGGCCTGGGCTTTGACGCCCATGCCTTTCAAGAGGGAAGAGCACTGGTGCTCGGCGGGGTGGAGGTGCCCGACGGGCCGGGGCTGGCCGGGCACTCCGACGCCGACGTGCTGACCCACGCCCTGATGGACGCTTTGCTCGGGGCCTGCGGGGAGAGGGACATAGGGTTCCAGTTCCCCGACACCGACCCCGCCTACCACGGCATATCCAGCCTTATTCTCCTGGAGAGGGTGATGGGTATGATGAGGGATAAGGGATTTAAGGTGGTCAACGCCGATTGCGTCATCGTGGCCCAGGGGCCCCGCCTCTCCCCTTACCTTGACCGCATGCGGGACCGCATGGCTGCGGCGATGGGGATCACCGGGGATAGGACGGGAGTGAAGGCCACCACTACGGAGGGGATGGGCTTCACCGGCCGGGGCGAGGGAATAGCCGCCATCGCCACCGTCCTCCTCCAACGTATGGGGTCAGGTCTTGAATCTTGAATTTCAAGGAATATTATGGGAATTAATTCAAGATTCAAGACCTGACCCCATTAGCGGACACGCATGCGCACCGCCTCCACCATCTCCGCGGGCACTCCTTTCTCCTCCAGCATTCGGGCCGCGATGTTGCCGTGTACGGACATGTCATCGCCGGTTATCTCCAGGTCCATGTCGTGCAGCAATCCGGACAGACCCCGGAGGTCCTCACTCTCACCTTTCTCCCGGGCCAGGCGCCTCATCACCGCCTCGGTGGCATAGCAGTGCTTGCGCAGGTTATCCGACTTCAAGTTCTCGTGTAGCAGCGCCAAGGCCTCATCACGGTCCATGTCAGCTCTCCCTGCTCTCGGGGGTTTTTATCAATATATATTATGGAAACATTATATTAGGCTTGGTTTAACCATGGCTTGGTCGGGTTTTCACGGGCTGCCATCGGACTCGGAGCTGACCGCGACCCAAACGGCGGGGCTTTTTCCGTTATTCCATGACCTTGAGTGCGCGGGTTAAGGAGGTTCCGGGTGTGACGAGAGGCTATCGTGGGCATGGCGCGGACCAGGTATACGCCGCGCCTCGCGGATGAGAACCACCAGGACATCGCCTACCGGGTGGTGTGGGAGTTCTCGCGATGGCCGGTTTGCGGCGGAGCGATATCGAGATGGTCGCCGACAGCGGGAGTGACGTGTTGCGTATCGGCATGCGGATCAAGGCGGTGTGGGAGGGAAGGAGCTCCGGGATCATCCACGATATCGTGTACTTCAAGCCCATCTGGAACAACCCTGGATGTGGGACATGTTCGGCTGACTCCGAGGCTTGAGCCGGGGCGAGGGCTTGACAGAATGAACAAAATTAGGTATAAAATATGAACGATGGCGAGTGAGCACTCACTCACATGCTAATCGGCTGAGGAGATATGAACAGGGGTTCCATGAAATCTGGTCGTTCTCGATTTCCGCTTCTCTTGTGAAAATATGGTCAGGCAATCGAATCCATCAAGAACGGATCGGGTGAGAAACGGTTAAGAGCGAACAGGTGTCGTCGCTTTCAGGGGGAGCAATGGGCAAGGGAGATCGTTACAATGAGATTATCCACTCATGCATCGACGTTTTTGCGCGCACCAATTACGAGAAGGCCACTACCGCACTCCTGGCCCAGGAAGCGGGACTAGCCGAGGGAACCCTATATAAATACTTCTCCAGTAAGAAAGAACTGTTCCTGGAGTGCTTCCGTTTTATCGCCAATCAACTCATAGATCGCTATAACCTTATCTACGAGGCAAATGAGGACCGGCCCCTGGAGTCCCTGAAAGCGGTCGCCCAGAGCTACCTTGATTTCGTGAAAGAGAACCCCGGCATGAGGAGATTCCTCGCCTTCTTGCTCAACAACGTCTTCGACGAGGACTTCTTCAAGGAGTTGAAGGGATTTATGGATCTTAACCGGGAGGCCGCCGAGCGGCTGGTCGTTAGGGCGATCGAGAAAGGGGAGTTGAGGAAAAAGGTCGACCCTCGGGTCATGGCCTGGTTTTTCGTGGGTGGGTACTACACCCTCATCCTGATGACCGAAATGGAGGAGGAAATCGTTCAGGATCCAGAGTTTTTGGAAAAGTTTATGGGTTCCGTTTTCGAATGATGGATATAGGAAATATATGGATATTTAGGGTAACGGATATAACCGGGCACGAACCCTTGAGTAACTGAGGGCGAGTTCCTTCGCGTCTTCAAGAACACGGATTGCAGGGAATGGCGGATGATGCAAACGGGGGAAAGAGGTGATGGTATGACTCCGGAGAAAAAGGGGATCCACCTGCAAAGATTGTGGCTGGTATGGCGTGCCTTACGTTCAGCGACTCTTTTCCTGGCCGATGAATACAAGAGAGGAACCCTCTCAGAGAACCTGCGTAGCATGGCGAAAGCACGTACCGTCTCGATGGCGCGGGACATGTCGCACGCCGAACTTCTGGAGGAAAAGGCCGCGAAGCTGGGGAACCGCCCCTTCCTCCTCTTCAAGGACCAGGTTTTCAGCTACCGTGATGTGGACCTCAACGCAAACCGGGTGGCCAACTTCCTGCGAGCCAGGGGGGGAGGCCCGGGTACAGGCCTGGCCTTAATCATGAAGAACTCCCCCCGATGGCTGGATGTCTTTTTCGGCCTGGAGAAACTGGGCATGTATGCAGTACCGGTCAACGCGGCGCTGCGTGGGGACCAGTTAGCCTATGTCATCAACAACTCCGGTGCCCGCTTCGTCATAATAGACTACGATCTGTTGCCCTATTACCAGTCGATGGCGGGCAAGCTGGAAAGGGTCGAAAAAATCTTTGTCAATGCCCCGGGAGCGCCGGAGGAATTCACCCTTCCCGAGGGAATGGAGGACCTGGGAGTGGCCTACGGCCCGGGATCGGATTCCTCCAGGCCCCCCGTAAGCTACAACCCCGAGGACCTCTGCGTGATCATGTACACCTCGGGTACCACGGGGCCGCCGAAGGGGGTGGTCTACCGCTATGAGACCTCCACGGTCAAGGCTATCTCCGTGATGGCACGATTCCTGTTAAACCCCGATGATGTCTATTACACGTGCTACCCGCTCTTCCACGCCAACGCCCTTTTCCTGACGGTAACCCCGGCCCTGCACGCGGGATGCAGGGTCGCCTTGGGCGAGAGATTCAGCGCCAGTCGTTTCTGGGACGAATTGCGACATTACAACGCGACCACCTTCAACGGCCTCGGCGCGGTCATGCCCATTCTAATGAAACAGCCCGCAATGCCCAACGACCGGGATAACCAGGTACGCTTTATTCTCTCGGCGGGGTGCCCGGCGGACATGTGGAGGGACTTCGAGGAGCGCTTCGACGTGCACATCTTCGAGGCCTACGGGGCCGTGGACGGCGGTGGCGTAGTCCTGATCAACTTCGGTACGGCGCCCGTTGGGTCCATGGGCAAACCCTTGGGCGCCAAGTGCAGGATTATCGACCAGGACGGCAACGATGTTCCAAGGGGAACCCCGGGAGAGCTCATTTGTTACGTGGGGAATCGCAAGGGTTCGGTGGAGTATTACAAGAATCCCGAGGCCACCAGTGACAAGGTGAGGGATGGATGGCTGTACACCGGCGACCTCGTCTACACGGACGCCAAGGGATACATATACTTCCTGGGGCGCAACACGGAATCCATGCGCCGCCGGGGGGAAAACGTCTCCGCCTACGAGGTAGAGCAGGCTATACTACAGCATCCCGATATCCTGGAGTGCGCGGTTTACGCCGTCCCCTCGGAGCTGGCGGAGGATGACATAATGGCGACGCTGGTTCCCCTGGAGGGCAAGAACTTGGACCCCTCCACCCTACCGCAATTTCTCGCCGACAAGCTGGCGAAATTCGCCATTCCCAGGTATTACCGCGTGGTGGATGGACTTCCCAAGACGGAGACCCACCGGGTTATCAAGAAAGAACTGGAAAAATTAGGGGTCACGGATGACGCATACGACGCGGAAAGGAAGGAAAATTAAGATGGGCGATAAGGTCTACATCCTTGGCGTGGGGATGATCCGCTTCAACAAGTACCCCGACAAGAGCATCAAGCAGATGACCGCCGAGGCCGTTCAGGCCCTGCTCCAGGACGTGAACGTGGAAAGAAAAGACATCCAGGCGGCCTGGTTCTCCAACTCCGGATGGGGGATGAGCCAGGGGCAGCACTGTATCAGGGGCCAGGTGGCCCTGGCGCCCTTGGGCATCCAGGGCATCCCCATCACCAACGTGGAGAACGCCTGCGCCGGTGCCTCCACCGCCCTGCGGGGGGCCTGGATGAGCGTAAAGGCCGGCCTCCACGACCTGGTTCTGGCAGTGGGTGCCGAGAAAGTCTGGTTTCCCGAAGCTAAGGAGTTGATGTTCGAGGGGTTCATGTCCGGTACGGACGTGGAGTTTATCCGGCCCATCGTGGAGGCCTTCAGGGCCGACGCCGCAAAGAAGGCCCGGGAGGCTAAGACGGAGGGTAAGGAAAAAAAGGGAGGGCACTCGGCCTTCATGGATATATATGCCATGGGGGCGCGCATGCACATGAAGGCCTACGGGACCGCCCAGAGGCAGTTGGCGGTCATAGCCGCCAAGAACCATTACCATGGCTCCCTGAATCCCATGGCCCAGTACCAGATGGACATGACCGTGGAGGGAGTTCTGGAGGACGTCTTGGTGGCCTATCCCCTGACCAGGTCCATGTGCGCCCCCATCGGGGATGGTGCGGCTGCCGCCCTGGTCTGCTCTGAAGCCGTGCTGAAGAGGTATCCCGGCGCCCGGCCCGTTCGCATCCTGGCCTCCACCCTGGCCTCGGGGTCCCTCCCGGACAGCGGGATTGAGAACATCGGCAAGCGTCTCTCCCTCGAGGCCTACGAGATGGCCGGCCTGGGCCCCGAGGATATCGACGTGGCCGAGGTGCACGACGCCACCGCCTTCGGGGAGCTCCTGCAGTACGAGGAGCTTGGTTTTTGCCCCGAGGGCGAGGGCGGTCCCTTCGCCGAGTCCGGCGCCACCAGGATCGGCGGGAAGCTGCCCGTGAACACCTCCGGGGGACTGGAATGCCGTGGCCATCCCATCGGGGCCTCGGGGTTGGCCCAAGTCTACGAGTTGGTCATGCAGTTGCGGGGCGAGGCCGGCACCCGCCAGGTGGAGGGAGCCAGGGTCGCCCTGGCGGAGAACGGAGGCGGATTTATCGGCATGGGCGAGGCGGCCATGTGCGTTCATATATTGGAAAAAATCTAGCCGGGGTTGGAATACAGGTTTCCACCAGGCTGTTTTGGCTGAAAGGGGGATGATTGAATGAGTTCTAATGGAGCAAGCGCTTCCCTGCTGGAGAGGGAGCCCAGGTTCGATGATATCGCCAACAGCCTCCTGAGCTGTTCCAGGCTCCCCAAGGCCGTCATCAAGGAGACCAGGGATGCCGTGGAACTGGCCAGGAGGTTCAACGACACGGTGGTCAGGCCCTATGCCCTGGAGCTCGACCGCAGGAAACACGAGGACCCCGACTTCCTGCCCTGGGAGTTCGTGGAGGAAGCCAACCGCTGGGGCTTCTACACCATGTTCATTCCCAAGATATTCGGGGGCAGAGGTATAAACTTCCCGGCCATGTCCTACGTGTTGGAGGAGATGGCCTCCGCCTGCACGGGCATGGCCAACCTGGTGGGGGTGCATTACCTGGGCGTGGCGACCTTGAGCGCATCCTGGAACATGCGCCTGATGAACAAGATCATGAGGGATTCGGTGGAGGGAGAGAGGACCGGCAAGCCATGCCTGATATCCCTGGCCATCACCGAACCCGAGGCGGGCACCGACGTGGAGGAGGTGGAGCTGGTGTCCAAGGCCAAGGTGACCTGCCACGCCGAGAGGGTGGACGGGGGTTACGTGGTTAACGGCCGTAAGATCTTCATCTCCAACGGCCACCTCTCCACCTGGCATATGCTCATCTGCTACGAGGACCTGAATAAACCCGAGGAGAACACGGTTATGTTGGCGGTGAGGAACGGCATGAAGGGGTTCTCCTTCGGGAGGCAGGAGAAGAAGATGGGGCAGAAGGGCTGCCCCGCCAGCGAGCTCATCTTCGAGGACTGTTTTGTTCCCGAGGAGAATGTCTGCTTCGACAAGCACCAGGGCGAGGGCTTGAACAGGGAGATCAAGGAAGCCACCATGCAGGTCATCGACTACGTGGTCTCCGGTTCGCGGGCAGGGGTGGGCGCCTTCGGCACCGGGGTGGCCAGGGGGGCTTACGAGGAGGCCCTGAAGTTCGCCCGCGAGACGGAGGTGGAAGGCAAGTTACTCATCAACCACGAGTGGGCCCAGTGCATGCTGGCGGAGATGTACAAGAACGTGGCCCTGGCCAGACTCACCTACGTGGAGAGCAACTACGCCAACGGGATACACGGCATGTTCAAGGTGCTGCAGTGGAAACCCGTCTTCTATTACTTGAAGCACATGCCCCAGCCGGTAATCGATAGGTTCATCGAGCCGCTACTGAATATGGATTTCATAACCTGGCTGTTCCGCAAGATCTGCTTCGACTGGCAGAAGGCGGAGGAGGTTCAGGTTACCTCGGGCTGGGCTTCCCTAGCCAAGTTCGCCGCCACCGACGCGGGGATGAAAAACTGCCAGTTAGCCCTGGAGCTGATGGGCCGGGCCGGCCTGCGCCACGACCACCGGGCGGAGAAGCACCTGAGGGACTCCAAGCTGTTGCAGATCTACGAGGGCACCAACCAGCTCAACCGCCTCAACCTCTTCAAATGCCTCATCGGCCGCTCCATATCGGAAGCCCGGGTCTTCGAGGAATAGGAAAGGGGGACGCCATGAGATCCAAGCTTGATTCCGAACTCAGGATGCTCGACGAGATGGCCACCGATTTCGCGGCCAAAGAGCTGGTGGAGGAAAGGGAGGAGCATGACCGCTATCCCTTCGCGCCACTCTTCGAGGATGTGCTGAAGAAGGCCCACCAGGTGGGGTTCTTCACCCTTCTCCTTCCCGAGGAGGCCGGGGGTGGTGGCCAGGGGATCACCGCCCTCTCCCTGGTCCTAGACGATATCTGCCGCTCCGACGCCAGCCTTGGCGGGGTGATCTTCGTAAACGCCCTGGCCCAGGAGTTGATCATCAAGGCCAAAGGCGAGAACTTGATCTCGGGAATCTTCTCCGGGGATCATTCCTACCGGGAGGCCCTGGTGGCCTTCCCCGCCTTCGACAACCCCGCGGAAACTAAAAACTTCCTGGAGGCGGAGAGGAAGGGGGACGGGTACGTCCTCTCCGGCTCAATTGAGTATGTAGTCCTCGCGACCCTATCCGACCGTGCCCTCCTTCCGGCCGCGCTGAAGGGAGGAGAGGGATACTCCCTCTTCCTGGTAGACCTTTCCAGCCCGGGGATAGAGATCTCCCCGCCCGTCTTCAGCCTGGGGCTCCACGCCTGCCCCGCCTGCGACCTTACCCTGGGCGAGGTCAAGGGAGAGCTCATGGGCGAGGAAGGAGCAGGCGAGGAATATTTCACCGCGGCAGCGGACAGGATGTATATAGCCGCGGCGGCCATGGCTGCGGGGGTGATGAAGGGCTCCTTTACCGAGGCCTTCGACTATTCCAGGCAGCGCCGGCAGGGGGGATGGGAGATAGTCAACTGGTCCGAGGTGAGGATGCTCCTCTCCTCCATGGCCGTCAAGTGCAGGGTGGCGGACATGCTCTTATCCGAGGCATGCCGGGCCGCGGAAGCCGGCGAGCCCGGGTGGGGACTGGCGGCGAGGGCAACGGCCATCCACGTCCGGGAGCTGGCCTGCGGTGAAACCACGGACGGC
>Ga0315282_10001310_pt1 | contig 47333 bp, 41 predicted proteins | sample YL17G07_20_MG_FD_203693 | JGI IMG/M metagenome (GOLD analysis project Ga0315282, IMG submission 203693) | Sediment microbial communities from Yellowstone Lake, YNP, Wyoming, USA - YL17G07_20 | ecosystem: Environmental > Aquatic > Freshwater > Lake > Sediment | place: USA: Wyoming | collected...
CGCTGGAGCCTGGGGGGCCTCAAAGCCATCCTGTGCCTGCGCACGGCATTCTTCAACGACTACTATGAGGAGCTCATACACGCCTTGCCCGCCGCTGCCTGATCCCAACAATCCTGGCGCGCACCGCGCGGCGCCAGTATGCTTGACAAACCGGGGGCGGCCTTTGTATACTACCTAGTTGCTTGGCTCCGTTTCTGAGCGTGTCAGAGTGGGAGGAGAACACCTTGCGAGGGAGAGTGAAGTGGTTTAACGCGCAGAAGGGCTATGGCTTCATCGAGCGCGATGGCGACGACGACGTCTTCGTGCATTACTCGGCGATCCAACAGGAAGGCTACAAGACGCTGGAGCAAGGGGAAGAGGTAGAGTTCGACGTCATCGAGGGCGATCGGGGGCCCCAAGCTGCCAACGTTGTGCGTCTGGGCGGCGGCGTGCCGCCGGGCCCGGGGCCCTTACGCCGACGCGAAGACGAAGGTGAGACCAGCGCTTCCGGCTGGTGAGTGAGTGGCCAAGTCCGTACTGCCGTGGACGAATGACCCCAGCAGGCTGCCAGGAGCGATTTGAGGCAACCTCGGCGGCGCGCGGCCGCCGAGGTTGCCGTTTCCACAGGAGGGGACCTTGAGAAGGCGCGGCAACACCATGCGGGTGGAACTAAGAGGCAAGCACGTTCCCATTGATCCTACGCTGCGGCGCTACGCGCAGCAGCGGCTGCACAAGCTTTCCCGTTTCTTCGACCATGTGGCAGAGGCACACGTAACTGCCTCCATGCACCGGGGGCAGTATAGGGCCGACGTCCTGCTCAATGTGGACGGCCTGCTGCTGCGGGCGGAGGAACAGGCTCATGACCTGCAAGCCGCCCTGGACAGCGCGGCGGACAAGCTTGAGCGCCAGTTGACCAAGTTCAAGGGGAAGCTGTACTCGCGTTCGCGCGCCCGGGCCCGTCAGACGCCATTGCCTGAGGCCCAGACCCTGCCACCAGTGGAAGCAGCTCCGCCAGCAGAGCCCGCCGACGAGCCGACCATCGTGCGCAGCAAGCGTTTCGCCATGAAGCCCATGGCGCCCGAGGAAGCTGCCTTGCAGATGGAGCTGCTCCACCACGACTTCTACGTTTTCCGCAACGGCGACAGCGGCCAGGTCAATGTAGTATACCGCCGCAACGACGGCAGCTACGGGCTCATTGAACCTGAGGTGTAGGTCGTTCCCTCCCGCGACCACGGAGAGGCAATGCGCGCTGACGATCTCAGGCAGCTCGTCCTGGACGCCTTTGGCCCACGATTGGAGCGCCTTACGCCAGAGACGCTCAGAGACTTCGTGGACCGGGTGCAGCTCGACCTAACGCCCGACACGCCAGCCCTGCCCTTGGTCCTGGACGAGTCGGCCGTTTCCTACGACCAGGTAATGCGCGACTTCTTCCTCGGCACCTTCGAAATGGAGCCAGAGGCTGCCTTCGTTCTGCTCTGGCTGACGGCCTTCGAAGCCTGGGCCACTCTTTACCTGGACGTGCTGGAGGAATCCGCGGGACCCGCGGAGGCCCACAGCGACACCACCTGCTGAGGGGACTGGGAGGTCGGAGGAAATGTGCGGTATCGTCGGATATGTCGGCACGCGCCAGGCAGCGGCCATCTGCCTGGCGGGCCTTCGCCGCCTGGAGTATCGCGGCTACGACTCGGCCGGTGTCGCCGTGCTCCGTGACGGGCAGATGCTTGTACGCAAGACCGTGGGCAAGCTGATGGTGCTGGCCTCCTCTCTGGAGCAGGAGCCCCTGGACGGCACCATCGGCATCGGCCACACCCGTTGGGCCACCCACGGCCGCCCCTCCATCGCCAACTCCCATCCCCACCTGGACTGCTCGCAGCAGTTCGCCGTGGTGCACAACGGTATAGTCGAGAACTACGCCGAGCTGCGGGAGCAGCTTCAGGCCCAGGGGCACGAGTTCCGCAGCCAGACCGACACCGAGATCATCGCCCATCTGCTGGAGAAGTACTACGACGGCAACCTGCTCACGGCCCTGCGCCGAGCGGCTGCCGACCTGGACGGCGCCTACGCCGTGGCCGCCGTGACCACGCGCGAGCCGGACGTGATCGTGGCCGTCCGCAAGCGCTCCCCGTTGGTGGTGGGCCTCGGTGAGGGCGAGAACTACGTCGCCTCGGACATGCTCGCCCTCCGCGAGCAAACCAACCGCGTCTACGTGCTGGACAACGACCAGTTCGCCCAGGTAACGCGGGCGGGCGTGGAGCTCTTCGATAGCGAGGGGCGGCCCGTTCAGCGCGAGCCCTACCGCATCCAGTGGGACACCGAGGCCATCGAGAAGCGCGGCTACAACCACTTCATGCTCAAGGAGATCCATGAGCAGCCGGCGGTCCTGCGCGACTGCCTGGAGGGGCGGCTCAGCGCCGGAGCCGAGGCCGTCTCCCTGCCGGAGCTCAACATGAGCCCGCAGGAGATCAAGAGCCTGCGCAAGATCGTGTTCACCGCCTGCGGCACCGCCTACCATGCCGGCCTGTACGGCCGCTTCGCCCTGGAGCGCCTGGCCGGGATTCCCTGCGAAGTGGACCTCGCCTCGGAGATGCGCGCGCGGGACCCCGTAGTGCCGGAGAACACGCTGGCTATCGTCATCAGTCAATCGGGCGAGACGGCCGACTCGCTGGAGGCGCTGCTGGAGCTGCGCGAGAAAGGCGCCCGCCTCGGCTCTATAGTCAACGTCGTGGACAGCGCCATCGCCCGCGAGTCCGACTGGGTCTGCTACATCAAAGCCGGTGTGGAGATCGGCGTCGCCTCCACCAAGGCCTACACGCTTCAGGTGCTGATGTGCCAGCTTCTGGGCGTGCACTTCGCCCAGATTCGCGGCACGCAGCCGCCTGAGTACCTGGCGCAGCTGCGCGCTGCTATCACCAGGCTGCCGGAGCAGCTCGAAGAGGTGCTCGCCACCGAGGACCACATCAAGTACCTGGCCGACAAGTACCAGTGGATGGAGGACTGCCTCTACCTGGGCCGCGGGGCCAACTACTGCTCGGCTCTGGAAGGCGCCCTCAAGCTCAAGGAGATCTCCTACATCCACGCCGAAGGCTACGCCGCCGGCGAGATGAAGCACGGGCCCATCGCGCTGATCGAGCCCAAGTGCCCCACCGTGGCCCTGGCCGTCGAGGGTGAAGTCTACGAGAAGATGATCGGCAACATCCAGGAGGTCAAGGCCCGCGACGGCCAAGTCATCGCCGTCGCCTTCGAGGGCGACGACAACATTGCCCGGCACGCCGACGACGTGATCCGCGTGCCGCGCTGCCCGGAGATCCTCTCCCCCATCCCCGTGCAGGTCCCGCTGCAACTGCTCGCCTATCACATCGCCGACCTGCGCGGCTGCGACATAGACCAGCCCCGCAATCTGGCCAAGACCGTCACCGTGGAGTAGCAGCCTCTGGGGGTCTCACGGGCCGTCGGCGTTGCGCTGCGACAGGTGTTCGCAGGCAGCCGCCACCTCTGCCCCGATCAGAAGCACCATGGCCGACAGGTAGATCCACACTACCAGGATGGCAATCCCCGCCAGCGAACCGTAGATGCGCGCATAGCTGTGGAAGCTGCCCAGCCACCAGTGGAACACGCTCTTGGTAAGCTCCCAGCACGCCGCCGCCAGGATGGCGCCCAGCAGGGCCGGCAGCGGCTGCACGCGCCGGTTCGGCAGCAGATCGTAGATCAGCAAGAACATCATGGTGGACAGCAGCACCGGCACGACCATGCTGGCCGCGCCCCACAGATTCCCCAGCCCCACCAGTTCCAACCCCCCAATGCTGAAGCCGTGTGCCCTGGCCGCGCTCAGCGACGTGAGCAGCATGGAGCAGACGAAGAACAGCCCGCTGACCACCATCAGCAGCAGGGCCACGCCCTTGCGCTTGAGGTACGGCCGACGCTTCTCCACGTGCCACACCCGGTTCAGCACGCGCTCCATTACGTCGAAGATCGCCAGGCTCAGCCAGACCAGGCCCACCAGACCTATGCCGCCCGCCAGGCCCCAGTTCCCCACCACGCTGCGCAGATGACCGATGATGACCTCCGGCGACTCGGGCAGCAGGACTTCGAGCGCCTGGGCAATGCGTCCGTAGTCCGGCTCAGCCGACCTTAAGGCGAAACCAGCGATGGAGAGAAACAGCAGCAGGAGCGGGATGAGGGCCAGGAACCCGTAGTAGGACAGCGCCGCTGCCATCAGCGGCAGGTCGTGCTCCCAGAAACGCTTGTAAACCTCCCGCAGCAGGTCACAAGCGGTCCGCCACAGGCTCCTGAGCATACTGGACGCACAGCATAGCCGCGCGTCATGCGCCTGTCAAGGCAGGCCGCACTTCGGCGGCAGGAGCCCCAACGCCTCAGGTCTCGTTGAGCCACACGTCAATGTGCCGCTCGGGGTCATACGGCTTGCCCACGATGTCCGGCCGCCCGTCCCCCGTCAGGTCGCCGACCTTGGCCTCGTGCGTCGGGATGCCCCGCTGGAAAATGACCTCCGTGAACTCCGCGCCGCCCTGGTTCAGGTAGATGATCATCTTCGGATCGGGGTTCCTGCCCAGTCCCATCTCCGCCACGAAGATGTCGGGCAGCCCGTCGCCGTTGAAGTCCGCGATCTCCAGGCTGTGCGGGTGGAATAGGTCGTTGCGCAGGACGTGCGGCTCCCAGTTCGGCGGCGCACACCAGGCCAGGCGGGCGGGATGCCTCTCCCCCTCCGCCAGCACGATCTCCAGCCGCCCGTCGCCATTCAGGTCCGCGACGGCCACGCGCGTCTGGAGGAAACCGGCCGCGAACGGCTCCCGGCGCCACGGCTCTCGGGGATCGGCGCCCCGCCGGAAGATGCTGGTGCCCGCGATGATCTCGTTGCGGCCGTCGCCGTCAATGTCCACCACGCGCAAACCCTCCACTTCCACCAGGCCCTCGGCAATGAGGTGGCAGCACTCCCGTGGCCACGGCGAGACGCGCGGATCCGGCGGGATGTCGTAGTAGACCAGCACCTGGCTCTGCTGCGACAGAGTCAGTATCTCCGGCTGGCCGTCGCCGTCAACGTCGCCGACGGCCTGATCGTGGTACTTCTCGAAGCGATTCTCGATGAGGTGCTTGGTCCACGGCTGCCGGGGATCGGGCGGGCACTCGAACCAGTACAGCTCGTGGCCGCCTATCTGCTGCCCGGCAACCACATCCAGCCGCCCGTCGTCGTTGACGTCTATGACCACGCCGCCGGCTTCCAGCTCCGGCGCCGAGGCCATATCGTGCCGCGTCCACGACGGGTTCTCGTACCAGAACAGGTTGGGCGGGCCCTCCTTGCCGCCGATGATAATGTCATTGCGCCCGTCGCCGTTCAGGTCGGCAATCAGCACGATGTCGTGCTCCGATCCCGGCGGATTCGGGTCAATGCAGACGTGGCGGAACTTCACGGTCAACTCCGGCACTGTCTTCCGTCCTTTCTGTCCAGATTGCTCGCCGACCTGAGCGTGCGCGCCGGTGCGCGCGAAGACAGCAGACGCCACACCCGCGAGGCTGGCGCTCAGGAATCGCCGTCTTGAGGCTTGGTCCACAGCGCACCCTCCATTGGCCCGGCCCGCTAACGAATCACGCGCTCCGGGCCGAACTGGTTGCGATACACCTGCATGTTCCCTGTGGCATTGGTCTGGACTACGGCTCGCGCGGCGTCGGTATGCAGGAACCAGTTGTGGTGGATCTCCGCCTTCTCGGTGGGTCGCCCGCGAATCACGACGGCGGGTACTGACACGGCCTTGAACGTGTTGTGGTGGATCAGAATCCGGTCGCCGGCTATATCGGTTCCGTCCTTACGGTCGGCGCCGCCGTGCATGTCGAACGAATGGCTGCTGGCGTTCTCCAGCACGAGGTTGTAGCGCGCTTCGTAGCTGGTGCCCGGCGCGCCCGTCCCCGCGATGGCGTGTCGGCACCAGTCGAAGGTGTTGGCCTCGATCAGGGCCTCGGCCTCACTCAGGCAGACGCCATACCCAAGCCCACTGCGCTGGTTGTGATGGATGTAGTTGTGGTGGACGTGCGCAGGGGTAGCCCCCTTCGTCAGCAGGATCGCCGCGTGCGACCAGCCCCACAACTCGCAGTTGTCCACCTCCAGGCGCGGGTGAGCCGCGTGAATCCCCCGCGAGTTGGGCACCACGTAGGCCGACTCACGCCGCTCCTGGTCCGGCCCACGCAGCCGCAGCCCGGTGACCCGGACATTCTCGCCGCCGGTCGCGAAGAGCGGCATAGTCTCGAGCTGATTGGTGAACAGAAGCGCGCCCGCTGAACCGTTGCGTCCCCGATCGCTCGCCAGGGTCACTCCTCCCGGAATGACGAGGCTCTTCTCGCCGGTCAGGTCTATCTCCGCCGCTCCCTGAACGAAGATCACCTCCCCCGCCACCGCCTGTTCAAGTGCCGTCAGTAGCTCGGCCTTTGTCGCGGCCCGATGCGCAGCCTCAGTAACCGCCGCGCGATAGCCGGGCCCGCCGCCGACAGGATCGCCAGTGGGGTTAGCCTCGGCGCCGAATGCCTCTTGTGCGGCCACGTCTGCACCCCAGCACCAGCCGATGCAGAGAATGAGCGCGGCCCCCACAAGCGCCAGCCCCTTGGCCCATGACAGGCGCATCTCTCGCTCACTCCTTCCGGAAGTTCAGGCAGTAATGGTGCATGGTGTTAGACACCCAAGCGCTGTACATGCCATAGGGCGCCAGGCGCTGGTTGTCCTGACACCATATCTTCTCGTCCTTGAGCGCGAAGAAGCGACTGAGGCGGCGCGCCAGGTCCCAGGCCAGAGGGTAGATGCGGCCGCCCTTCTTCACGTTCTTGACGATGATGGTCAGATACCGCCGCTCGTCCAACAGCTCGTACACCTGCGCATAGACGACCTCCAGCTCGTCCAGAAAGGCCTCGTAATCCTCTATGTTTCCCAGGTCGCTGCTGTCGTCCGAGTAGCTCACGTCCAGGCCCGCCTCGCGGCGCTCCTGCTGCGTCTCGAAGCCCTTGCGTCGGAGCATATCCCAGTACGGCGGGCTGGTGATGCAGTAGTGCACCTTGCCGATGCGCATCTTCGCCAGGGCGCGCGCATCGCCGCAGATCACCCGTTGCCGTGCTAGCCCGGAACCCATCTCCTTGCGCGCCCGACGCAGCCGCTCCCGCGTGATGTCCGCGTACTTGCGCAGAAGCTCCACCCCCACTCCCTCGCGCCCGCTGGCCAGGCACGCCAGCAGCGTACTGCCGGTGCCCACCATTGGGTCCAGCACGCGCTCCCCGCGCTTGGTGAAGAACCCGATGAACTCCTGCACCAGGTCCTCGGGGAACTTGGCCGGGTGCAGCAGTACGTCATCCTCGCGGCGCGGGGGGTTATGGACGAACCAGCTCTTCTGAAACTTGATCCACGCCTTGGGGGAAAGGTCGTTGAGGGTGTTCACACGCCGCTTTGGTTGGCGCTTCCCGCCCACAGCCATACCCTCCGAGTTACGCCACAAGCCCGCGACTAGGCCAGATTCCAGACCACGACCTTGAGCTCAGTCATCTCCTGTACGGCGTACTTCACGCCCTCGCGCCCCAGCCCGCTGTCCTTCACGCCGCCGTAAGGCATCAAGTCAGCCCGGAACGAGGGAATCTCGTTGACCATCACGCCGCCCACCTCCGCGCGGCGGGCAAACTCGAACGCCGTGTCCACACTGCGGGTGTAGATGCCGGCCTGGAGACCATAGTGTGACGAGTTCACCATCTGAATGGCCTGCTCCAGCGTCTGGAACTCGCCCACCACAACGAGCGGGGCAAAGGCCTCCTCGCTGTACAGGTAGTTGGCCTCGGGCACGTTGGTGAGGATGGCAGGCGTGATGACGCTGCCCTTGCGCTGACCGCCGCAGACCAGTTCCGCGCCCTCGCTGACCGCCTGCTGAATGCGCTGCTCAGTCTCTAGGGCGGCCTGCTCGGTTATGAGCGGGCCCACATCTGTATCGGGCAGTAGCTGATCGCCTGCCTTCAGGCCGCGCACCAGAGGCTCCAACAGGGCCAGGAAGTCCGCCAACACCGGGCGCTGCACAAACACCCGCTGCACCGAGATGCACACCTGGCCCGCGTGGGCATAGCCGCCCACCTTGATGCGCTCTGCCGCCGCCTGCAAGTCGCCATCCGCCATGATGACCACGGCCGAGTTGCCGCCCAGTTCCAGCGTCAGGCGTTTGAGGCCAGCTATAGTAGCCAAGTGCTTGCCGACCGCAGTGCTGCCCGTGAACGAGACCTTGCGGATGCGTGGGTCGGCCACCAGCGGATCGCCCAGGACCTCGCTGCTGCCTGTGAGCACGCTGATAGCTGGCCCAGGCACACCGCATTCGAGCAGCATCTGCCCCAGACGCAGCCCCGTGAGGGGGGTGGCGCTGGCCGGCTTGAAGATCACCGAGCAGCCGGCGGCCAACGCGGGCCCAATCTTGTGTGCCGGTAGGTTCAGCGGGAAGTTGAACGGCGTGATGGCCAGCACCACGCCCACAGGTTCGCGCACGTAGTAGCCGAACTTGCCCTCCGCACCCGGCGCCGCCTCCAATGGCACAGTCTCTCCATGGATCCGGCGTGCCTCCTCCGCCGAGAGCAGAAACGTCTGCACCGCCCGGGCCACCTCAACCCTGGCCTCTGGCACGGTCTTGCCCGATTCCATGGCGATGAGGTTGGCGGTCTCCTCCGCGTGCTCGGCCAGCAGGCGACTCACACCAAGCAGAATCGCGCCGCGCTCGTGGGCGGGCAGCGCCCGCATCTGCCGCAGGCCCCCTTGCGCGATCTGCACTGCCCGCTCGCGATGCTCCGGCGAGGCCAACGGCACGGTGTCAATGACGCGGCCGTCGAAGGGGTTCCTCACCTCCAGACGCTGCGGTGAGTCCACCTCCTGGCCGCCGACTATCATGCGCATAGCCTCACCCCGCTGTCGGGCCGGCGCCTACTTGCCTGCCCGCGCCGTCGTCGCTGCCTTCTCCAGCATCTCCTTGGTGATAAGGTCCAGCGGCACCAGCTTGCGCTTGGGAATGGTGCCACCCTGGATAAGCTTGGCTGCATATTCGACGCCATACTTGCCCATCAGCTCCGGGTGTTGGTCAATGGTGGCATGCAGGCGCCCCTTGCGAATCTCCTCCTGCGCTGCCTCCAGATTGTCGTAGGAGGTAACGTAGACCCGGCCAGTCTTGCCCGCGTCCTCGATGGCTTGAATGGCGCCCAGAGCCATCATGTCGTTGGCGCAGAACAGGCCATTCAGGTCGGGGTTCTTTTGCAGGATGTCAGCCATGACGTTGAGGGCTTCCTCCTGCTTCCAGTGCGCCGTCTGCGAGGCGACGATGGTAATGCCCGGATACTCCTTCATGGCCTTCTCGAACCCGCGCTTGCGCGCCTCCGCGTTGTCCACCGTCGGGATCCCCTCCAGCATGGCCACCTTGCCCCGCCCGCCCATCAGCTTCGCCAGGTACTGGCTGGACATGTAGCCGCCCTCCTCGTTGTCCACCCCCACATAGCTGTCCAGCTTCAGGCCGGCCTTCTCGGCCGCCTGCTCGTCAACCTCGTTGTCTATGTTGATGACGTACACGCCCGCCCGCTTGGCCTCCACCAGGCAGGGCACGATCTCCTTGGAGCCGGCCGGGGCAATGCAGAGCACCTTGATGCCGGTGGGGATGAGGTCCTCGACAACGGCGATCTGCTTATCTATGTCCGTTTCCTCCGCCGGCGTCTGGACCTTCAGCTCCACGCCGACCTCCTGGGCTGCCGCTCTGGCTCCCTTCTCCATGGTGAGGAAGAACGGATTCGTCAGCGTCTTCATCACGAAGGCGACCTTTGGCTTCTGCCTCTCCACCCCCGGCGCAGGCACATTCGCTTGCCCAGGACCAACCGGCCTCTGGCGCGCACAGCCTGCGAACAGCACTCCCGCTGCCAGACAAACCACGAAGACCCAACGTGCTTGCCTTGCTCTAGACACGGTCTCGTCCTCCTTCTTTCCCGCTCCACTAGCGGCGCGCCGACCGCCTGCGCAGCACCTGGTCCAGCACCACGGCAAAGACGATCACGCAGCCGATGACGATCTGCTGAATGCGGTCGGGCTTGTTCATAAGGGTCAGGGCATTCCTCAGTACGCCCATCATAAGCGCGCCGATGAGCGAGCCGACTATGGTGCCTCGCCCACCCATCAGGCTGGTGCCGCCGATGACCACCGCGGCGATAGCCTCCAGCTCGGCGCCCTTGCCGATGATGGGCGAGGCGGCGTGCATGCGCCCGGTCGCGATGACGCCGGCCAGAGCACCCGTGGCTCCGCAGATCATGTAGACCGTGAGCTTCACCCAGCCCACCGGCACTCCGGCCAGCCGCGTGGCCTCCTCGCTCGCGCCCACCGCCACCACGTGCCGCCCGAAGGCCGTCTGCGTCAGCATCACATGGGCAACGGCCACCAGCGCCAGGCTCAGGACCACGGGCACCGGCAGCAGCAGGTCGCCGCCGGTGGCCCCAGGCGGCGCCTTCACCAGGGTGGCAATGCTGCCGCCACCCAGCCACAGAGCCTGCTCAGGGAGTCCATGTATCGTCTCCCCCTTGGATACGGCTTCGGCCAGTCCACGGGCTGCCATCATCGTGCCCAGAGTGCAGATGAAGGGCGGGACCGTCCAGCGCACGATGACCGCCCCTTGCACCAGCCCGGCCAGCGCCCCACAGGCCAACGCGGCGGCCACGGCGAACAGCGCACCACCAAACCGGTCCCGCAGCAGCACCCCCATGACGGCGCTGGCCAGAGTCATCACCGCGCCGACCGAAAGGTCAATGCCGGCGGTGAGGATGACGAACGTCATGCCCACCGCCAGCACGCAGTTGATGGCGCTGTGCAGCAGGACATTCGTCAGGTTCCGGGCGCTGCGGAACTCCGGGACCAGAGCCGCGATCACGCCGCACATCACCAGCAGCACCAGCGCGATCCCAATGACCTGGCGCGTCTCCGGCCTCAGCGCCATGATGCCCTAGCCTTCTCGTGCTTCGGTGCCGACAGGCGCTGCTCACGCCTGCCACGCCTGACGGGAGAACAAGCCAGAAGCCGCCTGGGCCGCCCAGCGCCTCCTTTTCGCCGCCCAGCCTCTGCCACCTCCAACCACTGACCCGCCCAAGGGCGTGCCGACGGCCGCCTGCTAGCTGTAACGCAGGGAAGGATTGGACGGCCACACACAGAACCTACCGGCATCCGTTCGCAGGCTGCGGAGTAGGTCCCATGGCCTTCAAGGCGCATCTGGCTCAGATCACGCCTGTGCTGGGCGAGGTGAAGCGTAACCTCGACCTGCACCTGGAGGCCATTGACGCTGCCATAGCCGCCGGCGCCCATCTCATCGTCTTCCCCGAGCTGTCGCTAACGGGCTACTTCCTGCGCGACCTGGTGCCGGACGTAGCGCTGCGCCTGGAGAGCCCCATCCTGGCCGAGCTGGCCAAACGCAGCGCCGGCCTTGGCATCGTAGCTGGCTTCGTAGAGGAGACGCCCGACTTCGACTTCCACGTCTCGGCGGCCTACTTCGAGCGCGGCCAACTGCGCCACGTGCACCGCAAGATCTACCTGCCCACCTACGGCATGTTCGACGAGGAGCGCTACTTCGGCGCCGGGCACACCCTCCGCGCCTTCGACACCGCCTTGGGGCGAACGGCTATGGTCATCTGCGAGGAGCTGTGGCACCCCTCGCTGGTGTGCCTGGCCTCCTGCGATCGCATGCAGCAGCTCATTGCCATCGCCAACAGCCCCGCCCGCGGCGCCAAGGGCGACCGTCCCAGCTCCGCCGAGACCTACGCGCGCATGTTGAGCGTCTACGCCGAGCTGTTCCAGGTGCACGTGCTCTTCTGCAACCGCGTGGGCTGCGAGGAGGGGGTCACCTTCTGGGGCGGCAGCGCGGTGGTGGGGCCCGACGGCCAGACCATCGCCCAGGCGCCCTACCTGGAAGAGGCCCAGCTTGCCGCCGAGATTGACCTCGGCCTGGTGCGCCGCGAGCGCGCCCGCACTCAACTGCTGAGCGAGGAGCGCCTGGACCTGACGCTGCGCGAACTCCAACGCATCGTCAGGGAACGCTTCGGCGCCTAGTTGCTGCCACCATGAGCCCTGGCCAGGACAACCCGCTCGCCCTTGACACCGACCTGGTGCGGCGCCTGCTGACCGGCTTTGTGCGCAACGAGATCGGCAAGTTCGGTTTCCGCCGCGCCATCGTAGGCATGTCGGGCGGCGTGGACTCAACGCTCTCGGCCTTCCTGGGCGCCGAGGCGCTGGGCTCCGAGAATCTAGTCGGGTGCCTCATGCCCTACAAGACCAGCAGCCCCGAGAGCCTGGGCGACGCGCAGGCGGCCGCCCAGCAGCTCGGCCTTGAGACCATCACCGTGGACATCACGCCCCAGCTAGACGCCTACTTCCAACGCTTCCCGGACGCCAGCCGCATGCGCCGCGCCAACAAGATGGCACGCGAGCGCATGACCATCCTCTACGATCACTCCGCCGCCCTCGAGGCTATGGTGCTGGGCACCAGCAACAAAACCGAAAGCCTGCTGGGCTACACCACGCTCTGGGGCGACATGGCCTGCGCTGTGAACCCTCTGGGCGACCTCTACAAAACGCAGGTGCGGCAGTTGGCCCGGGCCATGGGCGTGCCCGCACACATCGTCGCCAAGCAGCCGACCGCAGACCTGTGGCCGGGACAGACCGACGAGGGCGAGCTGGGCTTCACCTACGAGGAAGTGGACAAGGTCCTCTACGCGATGGTGGATGAGCGCCGCACCCCGGAGGAGATCATCGCCGCCGGCATGGAAGAGGCGTTCGTGCGGCGGGTCTACGAGATGGTGCGTGGGTCCCAGTATAAGCGCCGCCTGCCTCTGGTAGCCAAGATCAGCCAACGCAGCATAGACCGCGACTTCCGCTACGCGCGGGATTGGGGCAGGTAGCACCGATGCCGACGCCGCGCACGGGCACCCTGTACGTCTGCGCCACCCCTATCGGCAACCTTGAGGACATCAGCCTGCGTGCGCTGCGCGTCCTCAGGGAGGCCGACCTCATAGCCGCCGAGGACACCCGCCGCACTCGCAAGCTCTGCGCCCACTACGACATCCACACGCCGCTCACCAGCTACCACCAGCATAGCCCCCCGGCCAAGGCGCAGAGCCTCCTGCAACAGCTTCTGGCCGGCAAGGGCATTGCCCTGGTGGCCGACGCCGGCCTGCCGGGCATATCCGACCCGGGACACGACCTGGTCGTCCTGGCCATAGAGCAGCACGTGCCCATCGTGGTGGTGCCCGGCCCGAGCGTAGTAATGTCAGCCCTGGTGTTGTCCGGCCTGCCAACCGGGAGCTTCCGCTTCGAGGGTTTTCTGCCCCGCCGCCGCGCCGACCGGCAGGCCCTCCTGGAGCGTCTCAGCACCGACACGCGCACCCTGGTCTTCTTCGAGGCACCCCACCGCCTGCTGCACACCTTGGCCGACATGCGGCAATGCCTCGGCGACCGCCGTGTGGCCGTGGTGCGCGAGCTGACCAAGCTCCACGAGCAAGTCCTGCGCTGCTCGCTATCCGAGGCCCTCGCCCACTTCCAGGCCGATCGCCCCCGGGGCGAGTTCACCCTCGTAGTGGCCGGCGGCCAGCCGCTGCCCGAAGCCGCTCCCAGCCGGGCCGAAGTCAAAGAGGCCCTGAGCAAGCTCCTGGCTCAGGGCCTCTCCACTCGAGACGCTGTGCGGCGCGTGGCTCGCCGCTATGGCCTGCCTCGCCGCGAGGTCTACGCCGCCGCGCATGAACCGCCTGGCGAGGACGCTTCCCAGGACGTCTCCCCCTCAGGATGACGCGCCCCTCGCCCCGTGTCTTCCCTCAGCCAGGGCACACAGGTCACGCGCCCGGTGCGGCTGCTCCTCCGGTCCCCCCAGCGGGCACGGCCGGTGCAGCCGTCCCCCCAGGCGGCGTCGGCGCTGCGCGCTGCTGGTCGCGGTAGCGCATCAGGTCCTGGAGCAGCACCTCCCAGCGGCTGGTGATCTCCACGATCGGGTCGCTTACGGTCGGCGCCCGGTAAATCTCGATCTCTCCCAGCTCCACATACTTGTCGGACCCTTGGTTGCTCGTAAACCGCACCCGCACGTACTTGGCCTCCGTTGACTGGAACTCGAAGTGCTGCGGCCCAGAGCGATTGGCCAGCCGGTACTCACCCACCTTACGCCAGCCGGTGGTGAGCGTCTCAGCGGTCACGTCCACCTCAAAGGCGTTCCCCCAGCGCCCCGATAGGAAGCCGTCCGCAGTGGCGGCATTGATGACCATCTCGTTGACCAGTCTTAACTCGCCCTCGCCAAAGCCGATAACTATGTCCTGCGGAAAGCGCGCCGTGGTCGAGCTCCACCCATAGCTCACGCCCGGCTGTTCCTCTGCCTTCTTGGTCACGTCCCACACCTGCCCATCCAGCAGGTTGGCGGCCCGCCACTGCTCCTCACGCTCGCTGGTGGTCTGGATAATCCTGCCCCCGTTGGCTGTCAGGGCTACGTTCACCGGCGGGTTGGCGGAATTCGCGCCTGGATGCTCCTGCCCAAAGACAGCCGCATCGCGGTACTCCTGGAGCTTGTTCAGCACGCCGGCGCCCTGCTCGATGAGCGCGTCCAGCTCGCCCGTGCCCAGGATGGCCTCATAGACCTCGAACTCCCCCGTGGACACGCACTTGGGCGAGCCGTGGTTGGAGTTGATGCGCAGCTTCACATAGCGCGCCGTCACCGGCGCGCGGAACACGAACGTCTGCACCACCGGCTTGCTGGCCACCAGAAAGTTCTCCACCGGCCGGTACAGCCCATCCGCCGTAGTCTCCGAAACCAGGATCTCGATATCGCGCACCCAGCGGCCCGTCCACTGCGGGTCGGCCGAGATCGGGTCCACCACCACCTTGCCGATGAGCTTCGGCTTCTCCTCGGCGAAGGCGAACACGATCTCCTGAGGGAAGGTGTTGTCCTTGGAGGACCAGCCGAAAACCTGCCGCCCCTGCTCGTCCACTGGCACCTTCGGGACCACTTTCCCTTCCTGTACCTCGTAGGTGACATGCAGGCCGTCAATCAGGTTGCGCGCCGCCCACTGCACGTCATCCGACTGGCTGGTGGCCTTGATGATCTTCCCTCCGTTGGCTGCCGCCACCAGGTCCACGGTGCCGTATATGACAGCCCAGCACGGCGTACTGGCCAACAGGACCCACAGCATGGCCGCCAGCGCTCCGTATGCTGCTCTCGTTGGTGCTAAGCGCATATTCCGTCCTCCGTTGGTCCGCCGCTCTTACTGGCCACCACCCGCCGCCAGCGGGAATTCCTGCTCTGCCACCTTCTCCTGCTCGACCTTGACCTCGATGGTGGTGCGGCCCTTTATGGCGACCTCGCACTCCACCACCTCACCCCCATTCGCCTGCGCATGATGGACCAGCCGTGTGCCTCTGGCATCCACGCTGAATACCTCCACCTGCTGGCCCTTCTGCTGGCCGGCCAACAGCACTCGCACGGTGATGCGGTCCTCGTCCGGCTCGCTGGGCGTGTAGCCGCTCTTACGCTCCATCTGCACCGTAGCCCGCCCCATCCCGGCCGGCCCCGGCCCTCCGGCCTCCCCCACCGCATTCGCCGGCGGCGGGATGGCCGTGTCCGGCTGCGGCCCCAGGCTCACCACCAGATCCACCGGCATGCCAGCTCGCACCCTGGTGCCCGCCGCGATCCGCTGCTCAATCACGTACCCCTCAGCCATCTGCTCGTCGTGCTGCCGTGTCTCGTCGCCCGGCACCACCTTCGCCTCGCGCAGCTTCTGCTCCGCCTCCTCCACCAACTCGCCCACCACCGAGGGCACAATGACGAAGTCGCTTCCCTTCGCTATGACAACATCCACGGCGCTATGTTCCTCGACGAACGTCCCCATTTCCGGGTTCTGGGCCGTGACAGTCCCCGGCCGGCGCGTGGCATCCTCTTCCTCCGTGGTCTGGCCCAGCGTCAGGCCCTGCCTCGCCAGCTCAGCCCGGGCCTCGGCCTGACTCACCCCGATGAGCGAAGGCACCTGTACCTTCCTGACGGGCACGTTGGGATACATAACCCGCCAAAACCCGTAGGCCACGCCCACCAGGATCAACAGGGCGGCCGCAAACGCCGCTATCCCCAGCCACAGGGAAGAGCCCTCGCCGGCCGCCGGCGCTGCCGCCCTCGCCGGCCGAACCGGCCGGGGAGCCGCGCTGGGCAGCTTCGGGGCGCCAATCGGCACGGTAGCCCAGCCTTCTCGCGCGCCCCGCACTACCGTCGTCGCCCCCAGCTCCACCCCTTCGGTGGCAGTCGGGGCGGGCAGCACCCCTGTCTGCTCCAGCCTCATACCCGCCGCCAGCTTGCGCAGGTCCAGCAGCATGTCCGCCCCGCTCTGATAGCGCCGCTGCGGGTCCTTGGCCAGCGCCTTCATCACCACGTACTCCGCCGAAGGCGTGATGCTCGGATTCAGCGCGCGCGGCGAGCGCGGTCGCTCGCGCAGGTGCCGGGCTGCGATCTCCTCCGGCGTCTGGGCATCGAACGGCACCCGCCCGGTTAGCGCCTCGTAGAGGATGACACCCAACGAGTACAGGTCCGACAGTGGGGTGGCCGGGTTCCCTTGAGCCTGCTCCGGGGAGATGTAGTGCGCCGATCCCACCACCAGCCCCTCCCGAATGCGCCCCGGCGCGCCTGGAGGACACGCAATGCCGAAGTCGGCCACCTTGGCAATACCTTCGCGGGTGAACAGGATGTTGTGGGGCTTTATGTCCCGATGCACCATCTCATGGTTGTGGGCGTACTCCAGCGCCTCGCAGGTCTGAATGGCCACCTCCAGCGCCTTGTGCAGGGGCAAGGGCGCGTACTGGCGCAGGATCTCCTTGAAGTTCGGCTCCGGCATGAACTCCATGACGATGTAGTAGACGCCCTCGTCAACCCCGGTATCGTAGATCTGCACTATGTGTGGGTGTTGCAGCCGCGCCGCCGAGTGCGCCTCCCGACGGAAGGCCTCCACGAAGTCCTGCTGCTCGGCGAACTCCGGCTTGAGGATCTTGACGGCCACGTCCCGCCCCAGCGACGCATCCGTGGCCCGATAGACCACGGCCATGCCGCCCCGGCCTATCTCCTCGTGCAGACGATACCTGCCGCCGATGACTGCGCCTCGCATCGGTGTGCTCCGCCCCTTCGGGCGACCCTGAAGGGCCACCCTCAGGCTGGCCCTGAAGGGCCGCTAGCCGCCCAGGATTCGCTGTAGCACCAGCCGCGCGGCCCGCGCCGCCTCGTTGCTGCCGTAGCCCGCCTGCTCCAGCAATACCGCCACGGCCGCCCGCGGCCTGTCCGCCGGTGCGTAGGCCACGAACCAGGCGTGGTCCTGCCCCGTCTCGTTCTGCGCCGTGCCCGTCTTCCCGGCCACCTGCACCCCAGGTATTCCCGCCTTCTTGCCAGTACCCTCCCCGACCACTGACACCATAAGCGCCCCCAGCCGCCGAGCAGTCTCCGCCGAGACGACCCGCCCCATCGCTTCTGGCTCCGCGGCGGCCACCAGGGCGCCGTCCAGGGCCTTCACCCGCGAGACCAACTGCGGCCGCACCAGTTGGCCACCGTTCGCCACCGTGGCAGCCACCATGCACATGGCAGTCGGCGTCACCACTACCTCGCCCTGCCCAAAGCTGGCCTGCACCAGGTCTGCCTCGCTGCTCTCGGCGAAGCGGGGCAGCCTGCCGGCCTTCACCGGAATGCCTATGTCCAGGCCTTCGCGCAGATGCAGCCGGTCAATATACTCGTCCAGCCTCTGCCCGCCCACCCGCAGCCCGATCTTGGCGAAGGCGATGTTGCACGATTGGGTGAACGCCTCCCGGAACGTGATGCGACCGTGCCCGGAGTGCCGGTGGCACTGCACCGTCACGCCCCCGACCGTCTCCCGGCCTGCACAGGTGAAGACAGTGTCCTCGTCGCAGACCCCGCTGTCCAGAGCCGCCATCGCCACGACTACCTTGAACGCTGAGCCCGGAGGGTACAGGCCGCTGGTGGCCCGGTTGAGCAGGGGCCGCTCTTTGTCCTGTCTGAGCAGTCTCCACTCACGATCCACGAAGTTGGGGTTGAAGCCCGGCGCACTGGCCAGGGCCAGGATCTCCCCGGTGGCCGGCTGGATGACCACCACGGCCCCACGCCGCAAGGCCAGTTCGTCGAAGCCCCGCTGCTGCACCTTGCTGTCGAGCGTCGCGATGACGTTGTAGCCATGCTGCTCGCCCACGCCGTAGGCCCGGATGGCGTCGTAGTAGCGCCCTAGCCCCAGCAGCGCGTCGTTCTGGGAACGCTCCAGCCCGGCTCGGCCGTGCTTGCGCGCCTCGTAGCCCACCACGTGCGAGGCAGCTTGGAGCAGCGGATACCAGCGGCCCGGCTGGCCTCCCTCAGCCTCCGGCCTGGCGCCGGGGTTGTTCTCTGCCAGGACCACGCCCTGCCGGTCCCTGATGTCCCCGCGCACGATGTGCCGCCGCAGGTATTCGCTGCGCCGGTTGTACTGGTTATCCCGCGCCCACTCGGCTCGCACCACCTGCCAGTACCCCAGCGCCAGAAGCACCGGCAGGAAGCAGTACAGCAGCAACACGCAGGCGCGGCGGATGTTATCCCGGAAGTCCACGCGGCCTCATTCCGTATCGCGCGAGATGGCCAGCAGCAGCCCCAGCGCAATGAAGTTGGTGAGCAAAGAGCTGCCCCCATAGCTGATGAAGGGCAAGGTGATCCCGGTCAGCGGCACCAGGCGCAATACGCCGGCCAGAATGGCCAGCGTCTGCATGGCCAGCACTGTGCTCAGGCCGGCCGCCAGCAGCCCGCAGAACGCGTCCCGTGCTCGCCAGCCAATGCGGAAGCCACGGTAGATCATGGCCAGGTACAGCACCACCACGGCGCAGGTTCCCGCCAGGCCCAGCTCCTCCCCAATGTTCACGAAGATGAAGTCCGTCGCCACAGCGTTTGGCTTTAGCGCCTCCTGAAGCAGCCCGTGCCCCAAGCCCACGCCGAAGACGCCGCCGCTGCCGAAGCCGAATAGCGATTGCACGACCTGGTAGCCATTGTGGTCGGGGTTGGCCCAGGGATTGAGCCAGATGGCGATCCGGGCGTGGACGTGGGGAAACGCCTCGGAGGCCACGCCTGCGCCCAGCAGGAACAGGGCTACTCCTATCACGGCATAGCTGAGACGCCCCGTCCCAATGCAGAGCATGGTCAGGAACAGGCCGAAGAAGAGGGCGGCTGCGCCCAAGTCCCGCTGCACCACAAACATAGCCAGGCAGAACGCGACCACCAGCAGCAGCGGACCTATGTACCTGAGCTTGGGCAGGACCAACCAGTGCGGCGGGCGCCCCGCCGAGGCCAGCAGAGCCCCACGCTCGGCCAGGTACCCGGCCAGGAAGATGCACATCAGCACCTTGGCCGGCTCGCCGGGCTGGAAGCGGAAGGGGCCGCTGCCTAGCCACAACTTGGCCCCGTTGACCTCCACGCCGAAGAGCATGGTGGCCACCAGCAGCAGAATCGCCGCCGCGCCGCTGACATACTTGAGCTGCGCCAGCCGGCGCGGATCGTCCACGAGGTAGAACGTGCCCACCATCAGCGTGGCGCCCAGCATGACCCACAGGAGTTGCTTGGAGGCGGCGTAGGCATCCACTCGCCACAGGACCACCGCCCCCAGGCCGCACAGCATCGCCGCCAGCGGCAGCAGCAGCCTGTCGCGGCGCTCGCAGCCCAGGTCCATCACCACGGCAGCCCCCAGGATGGACCCGGCCAGCACCGCCATGCGCACCACGCGGCCAGGGTCAATGTTCAGGGCCAGGCATACCAGCACGAAGCCCACAGCCGCCACGGCCCCGGCGGCCAGGATCAGACCGCGCTCCGCTCGCGGTCCCACCGCCCCCGTTCGGGGATCAATTGCGTAGTGTGTTGCGGCCATCGGCTATTGGTGGTATTCGAGAACTGTGGTCCCGATCTCGATCCTGTCGCCGTCGTGCAGCGGCATCTCGGTCCGAATCCGGCTCCCGTTGAGAATGGTGCCATTCGTGCTGCCGCGGTCGCGCAGCACCCACCCACCGTCGGCCACATAGATCAGCGCGTGTTGCAGCGAAGCGTAGCGGTCGGGCAGCACAATGGTGTTCTCCGGGCCGCGACCTACGGTGGTCGCTGCCGACAGGCTGAGCATCGAGCCGCTCGCCATGCGCTCGGCGTCGGGGCTGCGCACCACCACCAGGTAGGGCTCTGAGGGCCTTTCCACGGCCACCGGGGCCGGAGGCAGCGGCTCGGCGGGCTCCAGCGGCGCGGGCGGCGCCGGAGGCGGCTCCGCATAGATGGGCCTGGGAGGCGGGCTAGCCGCCGGCTCAACCTTAGGGGCTGCGACGGCCCACTGAGGCTGCGCCGCCGGAGCAGCCACCCGACGCTCCCTGCGAGCCCTGCGCGCGGCCCTGCGCTCCTGCGCTGCCGCCCCCACCTCCCGCATGGCGTCGCCCACCATCACGCGGTAGAGGGCCACCAGGAAGACGAACAACAGCCCCAGGAAGACGTACTTGCCTACCAGCAGCGCGACGCCCACGGCGCTTCGCCCTCTGCCTGTCTACAGTACGCGGAAGACGGCCTCTGCCAGCCCCAGGCGCAGCAGATCGCCGTCCTCCAGCTCTGCTTCTTTGACGCTTTCGCCGTTAACGAAGGTTCCGTTGGTGCTGCCCAGATCGCGAACTGTGAACCCGCCCTGCGCGAACTCGATCACCGCGTGCCGCCGCGACACACTGTCGTCGCCCAGGGCCACGTCCGCCTCGGCTGATCGCCCCAACACCGCCCGCCCCTGGACCACCACACGCCGCCCGCTGTCTGCCCCGGCGTGGAAGTCCAGCTCGCAGCGCGTGCGCTCCGCGAAGGCAGCTTCGACGCGTATCTGCCCAATGCCCACGGCCTCGTCGCCGGCCAGCATCACCTGCGGCTGCCCCTGCGCCGTATACTCGCGCTCGACGGTCAACTCACCCAGATACTCGCTGAACTCCTCCTCCAGGCGGCCCTTGACCCCCTCCAACACAGCCAGGTCGGCCTGGTTCAGCAGCACCTTGTACTCGTTAGGCACGTACGTCCGCCGGACGCTGACCTGCTTCTCGCGCTCCATGCTCGCCGCCAGCGCGCGAGCAATCTCCAGCGGCGGCACGCCCGATCCGGCTGGAAAGAGCCCTTCCACCGCCCGCTCCAAAGCCTGCTCTAATCTCGACAGAAGCGACACTTCGGTGCCCCTGTCCGGCCGCCAACGGTGCCCCTTATGACGCAACAAAGCTGCCCGCTCCGTCTGAGGCGGCGCCGCCTCCCGGGCAGCCCTCCGCGGGGCCTGAATCCCCCGTGGAGCCAACTCCATTCTACTCCTTCCCACTAGCCCTGTCAAACGCCCAACAAACGCCCCCACATGCCCTTGTACTGGGCCCCAGAGCCGTGCACAGCAGGAACACGCCTCGCCGCGGCGAACAGCTTCGTGCCGTCGAGGCTACCCGCCGCTCAAGATGTGCCACAAGCGAGGTGCCCTCTCATGCGGCTGTACCGGCGCTCTCACTCCCTGCGACCCGCTCTCGTCCTGGCCGCCGTCGGGCTCGTGGCTGACACTACCTGCCAAGGCCAGGAAGCCGCCACGCAGCCGCCCACCGTCGAGCAGCTCTACCAGGACGGCAACGCGCTGGCGGGCTTGGCGAACCTCGGCCTGACCGGCGACCAGCTCCGCAAGCTCGAAGGGTACTGCCGGGCCTACCAGGTGACCGTGCAGGGCCAGAAGGCGAAGCGCGCCAGCATTCTCACGAGGGCGCGGCCGGAGCTCGAGAGGCGACTACAACTGCTGCTGACGGGCAAGGACTGCCCTGCCGATGTCCTGGCCGCCATAGACAGCGCCGCCGCAGCGCTGGAGGAGTTGGACCTACAGGCCGCCGACGCCAGGGCCGCGCTGGGGAAGCAGGTCAGCCAGGTGCTCAACCAGGCGCAGGTTCGCTCTCTCACCGGCACCAACGAGGCTGCCGCAGCGGCTGAGGCCCTCACCGGCGTGCGGGCCATGTCCACAGCCGCCTTCGAGCAGGAGGGCCAGGTGACGGCCGAACTCCTGGTGCAGTCAGCGCCCGCAGAGCCGCCCCTGGACGTGGAAGATGTGCTGGAGCTATTCCGCGAAGTGCGCACCCTGACCGAAGGTCAGTATGGCGCGCAGCGAGACGCGTTCGTCACCCGTCTGCTGCCCCTCTTCGCCGTATCCGACGAGGACCTCCAGGAAGCCCTGGCCGAGCGCTTCGCCTACCCCCGCATGGCCGACCTGCTGGCGCAGCGCCTGGCCCACCTGGCGCCGCGCTAGCGTCCCCAGAGCTGGCTGCCATCGCCCAGGAAGTACAGGACAACAGCCGCGCCATGCCCTGCCCCAGACGGGCCCGGCAGGCTGACCTCAAGCTCTCGCACCCCCTGGGCGAGTTGCTCCTTGGTCAGCAGGTCGTACAGGCTCGTCTCCGTAGGGAAGCGAAGGGTGCGCCGGCCGGGCTCCTTGGGCCACAGCGCCAGGATGCGCCGCCCCCCGTAAAGCACGTCGTTGCCGTCGTCGTAGACGTGCACGCCGGCCTGCCGCGCAATGTTGCGCAGCAGACGCGCCGGCAGCGCCGGGGCCACCGAGTAGATCGAAACGAACCCGCCCGGCCCTTCTGTCACGCACAGCCCAGGCCGGTTCTTCCCCACCATCTCCCCCAGCTCGCGGGCCTCGTCGTCAATGATGTAGTACACAGGCGCCACCGGCTTCTGGGTCCCGTAGACTACTCCACCCAGGCCCTCGGTATACGGATCGGCCATATCGGCGATCTTCACCTGCAAGGGGGCCGCCTGAGCGTCCAGCGTCACCCGCACGCCAGTCACTTCCTTCACCTGTTTGGGTAGCTGGAGTTCATCAATGCAGCCAGGCGCGTAGATCCACACCGCCGTGCGGCGCCCCGCGGCCAGGACGGCGTGGAGGCCTTGGCGCTGTGCTTCGTCCATGACCAGCGTGCCGGCGAACACGTACATGCGGTAGGGCCCGACCTTCCCCTCGATCACGTCCGGCAGCAGGCACACATCGAAGGGCGCCCCCAGCTTGCTCATCTCTGCCGCCTGCTGGACCAGCAGCGGCGCCACCAGTCCATCGCCTGCCTTGGTGTAGCACAGGCTGCGCTCATCCACCACCAGCGCGACCTCGGCCGCCGAGCGGCGGTCCTGGCTCAGGAAGGCTTTCGCCAGGCTGCTCATCTCGCCCACAGCCGCCTGCATCTGCGCCTCGTTGCCCCAGCTGCCCAGGTCCAGCCATGTCACTGCCACCCCCTGGGCCAGCGCCCTGCTGAACTGGCGGCGCTGGACCACGATGCCCTCCTCCACGTTGGCAGCAGCGGCAGGCGCCACGTTTCCGTCAAACCACAGCTTCCCTTGAGTCTGGACCGAGGCAGCAGCGAATGTCGAGCCACTGTACCCGCCCACGGCGCCCTGCGCAACGGCCCGGCCCGCAACGAAGTCAATGCTGGGGCTGCGCAGGAGCTTCGCCAGGGCAAGATGCCCAGCATTCTGGAGCGCAGCGGCGTATGCGGCCTGGTCGAAGATATGACCATAGCCCGCTCCCACCAGCTTCCGCCCTCCGCTGGCCTCCTTGGCAAGCTGCGCGAAGTGCTCGATGGTCTCCGCCGTGCGCTCAGCGCTGAAGAGCTGGTAGTCAACCAGTGGCTGGTCGTAAGCTGGGTCCAGAATCGCCGCGTGCGGCGACGGGCCTGCGCCTTGCAGGCGTGCTGCCTGGCTGGGAACTGCGGCCGTGCTGAAGCGGCGACCGTACTCAATCTCCCCCGGCTTGCGCGCGGGATCAGGCCCCCACGCCTCCAGGAACGCGCGCCGATCATTGGCGTACTTGGTGCTCAGCCAGCGCTGAAAGGCAGCTTTCTCCGGCGGGCTGTAGTCGCCCAGATGCCCCTGGTAGACGCCCCAGAAGTCCCAGCTCCCCGTCGCTCCGGAGGCCAGTTGGTAGCCCATCACCCGGTCCCCGTAAGGCGAGCCCTCGACGTGCCGGACGAACCGCTGCAACGCCTCCCCCGCGTCACGCCGCCATACTTCCGAAGACCAACAGGGATACGTGTTCTTGCGCGCCTGGGGGCCCATGTCCGCAGCGTGGCGTCCGCTCCCGAACAGAACGCACTCGTTAGGATGCTGCCGGTCCCACCAGGGGGGCGAGCAGAGGTAGACCCGCAGCAGAAGATATGCCGCTGGGTCCGCATCCAGGATGAGCCGCACGCGTCGATCAAGGTCCGAGTAGTCGAACGTCTCCTCGTCCAGCCAGACGTCGCCTGCCAGCCCGTAAAGGTCATAGTCACTGGTAGCCGGCACTAGCAGCAAGTGCAGGCCGGCGGCGCCCAATTGCCTCGCGGCCCCTGACGTCAGCCCCGCAGCCACGTAGCCCAGGCAGCTTTGCGGCTGGCCGTTGATCAGAAGCGTTGGCACGCCGCCATGGTGGCTAACCGTGGCCTCTGTCCGCGCCGCAGCAACTCCCTCCAGCTTGACCCGCGCGAACACGCCGCCCTGGTACGCCGCGTTCTCGACCTGGACCCTCCGGCCGCGCAGGCGCAAGTCGTACAGCCCGCCCGCGGCCCAGCTCGGCGCTCGCAAGCCCTCCGCTAGCGCCCGCACCAGTTCGCCTGGCCCCCAGGCGTTCGGCGGCTTGGGCAGCGCCAGCGGAACACTGGCTACCTCCACTCCCGCCAGGCTCAAGCCTAGCTCCAGACGCTCCGCTGCCAGGCCGCCCCGCGGGGCCGAAAGCGCCAGCTCCACTTGCAGGGCCTCACCACTGGGCGCGCTCACCGGCGCGGAAAACGACTCCACCCGCACCACGCCGACCGGCGCCTCCTGCCCTTCGATCTCGTCCAGGTACAGCTCGTAGGCCTGCCCGGCCACCGCGTTCTCGGCGACGATCGCGATTTCGCTCAAAGGGAAGTCCAGCACTCCGTTCTCGTCGCTCGACCCCGCTGCGAGCCTGTAGTCCGCGACCACAAACCGAAGCTGCCGCCAGCCCTTCTCTCCCCGCAGTGGCACGCCGGCGGCCACGTACTCGGAGCCATCGCTCTCCACCAGCTTCAACGCCAGCAGCAGGTCGTGGTCCAGGGGATTCTTGACCCACAGCGACAGCGCGTCGCACTCGCGCCTGAGGGCATAGGTGCTGTGAAGCTCGGCAGTCCCCGCCTCTCGCGCCTGGAACCGCCAACGCAGCGCCTTCCCGACCTTGCGCGCTCCCTCCTGCGCCACCAGTCCGTATACCGCGTGCTGCTGCGCCTGCCGCTGCGGCGGGAGCCCACTGCTGAACTGACTCGGGTCCTCACAGGCAGAGATGACGAAGCTGGTCCACCCCTGAGGCAAGCCGCCTTCCTGCGCCAGGCTCAATGCAGCCCCCAGAGCCTGCACCACCATGACGACAGCCAGCTTCCGTGTCATGCCGACCCTTCTCTCAGGCCACCCGGGCCCTGCAAAGCACGAGCCGCGCCTGCCTGCCGGCAGGCGCGGCCCCGGTAGAGCGCGGCCCGTGTGCCCTGGCCACGCATGTGGTCCTGACCTCTGCTACTGCCCCGCACGGCCCTCGCCCCCGCCTACGGGCACGACGGCCTCCTTCCCCGCGGCTGCCCCTGGCTCAACGCCACCCGCCGTGGTTCCCTGCCCGGGACCCTCCACAGCCCCCTGCTTGCCCTCGGGCCTGGACGGGACAACCTCCGTCTCCGTCCCTGCCGCCGACTCCCCCTCCGCAGCGCCGCGCTCGAGCTTGATGGGCCGGCGCTGGGGCTTGGCGAACGGGTCCGTGCTCAGCTTCCCGCTCTCCTGTGTCATGACCGACTGCTGGTCGGTCGTGGTGCGGATGATGTGCGGAGTGAGGAAGACCATCAGCTCGGTCTTGGTCTTCTCCTTCTGCTTGTGCTTGAAGAGTTCGCCCAGCAGCGGGATCTTGGACAGAATCGGCACCGCAGTGACCCGCACGCTGTCCCGATCGGACATGATCCCGCCGATGACCACGGTCTCGCCGTCCTTGACCAGGACCGACGTTTGCGCCGTGCGGCTCTGGGTGCGAGGCGCGCGTGCGCCCCCGCCCAGATCCACGAACTCGAGGAAGCTGTCAATCACCTGCTTGATGTCCAGGGCGATCTGGTCGCTGGCGTTGATATGCGGCGTCACGTTCAGCGTAATGGCTACCTCGAGCAGCTCCACGTTCGTCTGGAACGCGCCGCCGGTGGTCTCGGCGGTGCTGCTGGTGTAGGGGATCTTCTCGCCGATGGAGATGCTGGCCTCGGTGTTGTCCATGGCCATGATATGCGGCGTGGAAACGACCTCCACGTTCTCGTCGCTTTCCATAGCCTCCAGCAGCGAGCGGAAGTTGCGGCTGATCACGCTGTAGGTGAAGCCCGCAGGTGGCTCGGCAGCGCCCAGTCCCAGGTCGGCCCCGAACTCCCCTGTCGTCCCGTGCCCGAAGTGGCTCGGGTCAATGGCCGTCCACTCGATGCCGAAGCGCTGCGCGGTCCCCAGCCTCACGTCGGTAATGACCACCTCGATGAAGACCTGCGGCTGCGCCTGATCCAGCGCCTTCACGAGCTCCTCCACCAGCTCGAACGTGTGCGCCGGCCCGCTGACCAGCAGCTTGTTGCTCTGGTCATCGGCGATGATGTTGACGTCACGCAGCATGTCCAGGGGCGAGCGCCCAGCCTGGCTCTGGCCCTGCCCAAACAGGAAGAAGAAGAAGCTCCGCCCCTGCTGCGCCCCCTGGAACAGGTCGTAGAGGACACTGGCCACCTTGCTGGCCACTGCGTTCTCCAGCTCGAATACCCGCACCACGCTCTGCACCTCTGAGGGCTTGTCGAGCTGCTTTATCAGGGCCTCGAACTCCGGCATGCTCTCCTGGGTGGTCGTGACGATGACGCTGTTGGTGCGTACGTCGGCTACCACCCGGTTCTCCTGTAGCCCGGCCGGCGCTCCCGTTGGCCCCCCTCCGCCATAGCCTCCATAGAAGGAGCGGAAGAAGCGCCCGCCGCCGCCCTGGCGACTGCTGGAGAACTCCTGGCTGGACTCGAAGAGCTGGTTCAACTGCTCCGCCACGGTGGTGGCGTCGGCAGACTCCAGCGGGAACACCTGGGCCACCACCTTGGGGCGCACGTCTGCGTCGAGCGCTTTCACAATGTCCTTGATCGTCTTCATGTTGTTCTCGGACGCTGACACCACCACCGAGTTGGTGCGCTCGTCCCCCACCACCCTGACCTCGCCGCGAAGCTGCGTAAGGCCCTCCCGCAGCCCAGGAACGCCCCCGGGCGCGGCTCCACCTCCCCCAGCAGCCCTCATCTGGTCCGCCAGGCGCCGCTGCACATCCGCGGGGAGCCCCGCCAGCCCACCGCGCGGCTGGAACAACTCCGTCAGCAGCGGCGCCAGTTTCGTGGCGTCGGCATACTTGAGGGTGATGACCTCTACCTTCAGAGCTTCCGATGTATCCCGGTCGAGCTGCTTGATGATCTCGGCAATGCGGCGCACGCTATCCGCTTCGTCAATGATCACCAGGGTGTTGGTGTCGGCGTTGGCGATGAGGATGCCATTCTCCCCCTGCCCGGGGAACAGCGGCGCCAGGTCCTCCTTCAGCTTCACCGCGTCTACGTATTCGATCTGCATGATCTGGGTGATGATTTCCTTGCCCGGCGGGATCTTCTCCGGCTCCTTTCCCGTCTGCACCCGCGCTCCGGCCTGGAGACGCGCCGCCTTGGCCGGCATGATCCGCACCTCGTCATCCTGCACCGACATCGTGTAGCCCTTCACCGAAAGCAGCCCGGCCAGCACCCGAAAGGCGTCCGCCACCGTGACCTTGGCCATGCTCACGATGGTCACTTTGGTCTGCACCTCCGGGTGCTTGTAGATGATCTTGCCGGAGGCCTCCGCCAGGAACTTGATCACGTCGTCAATGTCTGCGCCATCGAAGCTGAACGAAATCAGCTGCTGTCCGTCCAGCTTCTGGGGCACCACGGCGAAGACCGGCCCGGATGGCACCGATGGCCCCGACGGCGCCGCTTCCGGCTTCGTGCCGCCCTCGCTCCCCTTGCTTCCCTCCGCGGAGGTGCCACTGGCCGGCGGGGGGCTGGGTGTCTCACTCACGCCAACTGGCCCACCGGGGCCCTCGGAGCTGCCGCCGAAGCCAGGCCCTCTGCCAGGCCCTCGCCCAGGGCCCCCCGGCCCCCGCGGGCCACCCCGCTGCGCAACCGTGCTCACCACCAGCCCCACGCTCAGGCAGACGGCCAGCGCAAAACTCAGCGCTCGTGGCACCTGGCTCATACGATTCCCACCCTTTTCTGTCGGCGGCGCCTCGCCGCTCTAACCCGCCCCCGCCTCCTCCACCATGGCTAGCGACGACACGCGCATGTTGACCTCCAGCCGCCCAAGCCCCAGCCGCGAGGCACTGACCTGCATGGTCTCCACGGCCAGGACCGGCTGGGCGCGCTCCAGGTCGTACAGAAACTGGCTCAAGGCCGGCAAAGCGCAATCGAACGACAGCGCCAGCGACACCTTGGCGTAGCGCTCGTGATCCTCGATGGGCAGCGGCTCCAGGCGAGTCACGCTGAGCTGGCTGTAGGTCGCGAAGTCCTCGATCTGCGCAATCGTCCGCGGGACGTGTTCGGTCAACCTCCCGCGCCAGGCGTAGCTGGTGACAGCCCGTCCCGCCGTCTCCCGCAGCTCGTCCGCACGCCGCGCCAGCTTCTGCGCCTCCTCCACCCGGCCCAGCTTCTTCTGCGCGGCGGCCATCTGCTCCCCCGCCCGGACCCAGCGATCATACAGGGGCGCCAGGCCCGCGTATGCCACAATCAAGCCTGCCAGCACCCCGCCGATGGCCACAGCTCGTCGCTCCCGCACCCCCAGCCTCATAGCCTAGCCCTCGGCCTTCCCAGGCAGTTTGCAGGTCAGCCGGAAGTCGTACACCGGCTTGCCCCCAATGTCGGTCAGGTTACGGTAGTCCAGGATCACGTCCTCAAACACCTTCGCCCGCTGCACGGCCCGCACCGCGTCGGTCACCGAAGGGCTGTCCTTCGCGGCGCCCCGTATCACCACCGACTCGCCCACCTGGTAGGAGAACTCGGTGACCCACACCCCGGCGGGCAGGTCCCGGCTCAGCAGCAGCAGCACCTCCAGGGGGCTGGCGGCCTGGGGGCGAAGTGCGTCCAGCGCCCCCACTACCTCACCGTAGGTCTCAGCTTGCGCACTGGCCGCCTTCCACTTGTCCTCCGAGGCACCCGACTGTTGCAGCCGCGCCTGTACGTCGTGCAGCTTCCGCTCCCGCAGGGCTGTGGCCGCCACCAACCCGCCGATGGTCAGGGCAACCACCGTGCAGCCGACCACCCCCAGAGTCGCGTAGCGCCCGGCCCGCGCCCGTGTGCGCCTGCTGACGCGCACCTCCTCCGGGGTCAAGTTGATGCCGATGGCCGCCCGCCCCGCCGCCTGCAACGCCAGGCCGCAGGCCACGGCGAACACGGGATCAGGGGCATCCGGGGTGGCGCGCGCGGTTTCCAGGCGCCCCCACGGCCGCGCCAGTTGCACGGCGGCTCCCAGCGCCGCCTCCAGAGCCTCGGGCAGCCCCGGCGTCAGAGCGCCGCCTCCCGCCAGCTCAATGCGCCCAACCTCTTCCCCCGCCTGCCGGCGGAACGACTCCAGCGTATACCGAACCTCGTGGAGCAGCCGGCTCAGCCATTCGGCCACCTTGGGCCGATCCGCCTGCTCCACAACACCCACCAGATCGCCCGCCAGCACTTCAACCCCTCCCTCCAAACTCACGCCCACCACGCCCCGCTCGCACTTGGCTTGCTCGGCCTCGCGGAAGTCTACCTGAAGGTCCTGCTGGTAGGCCTCGGTCAACTCCTGCGAGCCCACCGGGGCGCTGCGCGCGAGCACCAGGTCCTGCCCCCGCCGCAGCACGATGTCCGTGGACCGATGGCCCAGGTCCACTATCGCCGACGGTGAGTCCGGCCCGCCATCGCGCGACAGCGCGTTGAACGAGGCGATGGCCGTCACCTCGATAGCCGCCTCGGGCAGGTTGAGCCCGCTCAGCAGCTTCAGCAGGCCCAGGGCATCTTCCTTACGCGTCGCCACCACCAGGACCCGGGCCGCATCCTGCGCCTGGCTGTCCATGACGTGGTGATCCAGCGTCACTTGGTCTATGGGGAAGGGGATGAACCGCTCGGCCTCAAAGCGCACCATGCGCCCCAAGTTGTCCTCGCTGGTGTGGGGCAGCTTGATCTCTCGCACTGCCGCGCTGCGCGTGGAGATGCCTCCAGCCACGGCCGTCGGCTGCGCCCGCTGCGAGGCGAGGGCCGAACGCAGGGCCGCCCTCACGCGTTCCTCACCCACGTCCACCCGGCCCGCCTCCAGGGGCACCGTCGCCGCCCGCACCAGCCGCAGGCCCTTGGCCCCAGGCGCCAGCTCCACCACCTTGATGGCGCTGCTGCCCACGTCTATGCCTAGATATGACTCGCCTCGTGCCATGCTTCTGGCCCCTGGCCCCCTGTCAGCTATCCTGACGTATGTACGCCAGCCTTGATTCCCCGCCGGCCATCTCTACGACGGCCGTCAGGTGGCTGACGATGCCTGTATCCCCGACTTGCCCCAGCGACGAGATCCTGTAAGTGTCCGAGGTCACCGTGATCAGATCAATGATGCGGTCGAAGAGCGCCCGGTCTATCTGCTTCTCCAGCGCCGGCATCAGGATGGCGCCCCGGCTCTGGAAGGGGCTCTGCGCACGCTGCCGCAGCAAAGCTGTAGCTGCTTGCTCAGTCATCCCCGGCAGGCACATCAGCACCTCGGGCGCCGCGGTGTTGATGTTCACGAGACCAGCCACCGGCTCCTCCATTAACGGCGGCCCTGCCGCCGCTTCGCCCGAGGGCGCCTCGCCGGGCGCCGCCTCTGTCGGCGCCGCGCCACCGGGCGCACCCTCACCTGGAGGCCCCAGAGTGGGTGCGCCCCCGCCTGGAGCCGTGGGCCCTCCCACTTGGGCCAGGTAGAACACCCCGACCTCTCCCCGCCATGAGGTTGGCTGCGGCCCGGGAACCGCAGGTCCACTACCAGAGCCACCTGGCAGCCCTGAAGTCCCCCCAGTTCCAGGCGTAGGCCCCGTTGGCGACCCTGACGGAGCCCCCCCGGGGACGGCTGGCCCTGCCGTTCCCGTCGCCTCAGGCCGTACGCTCAGCTTGTCCACCACAACGGCCATCTTCTCCCGCGTCATGCCCGCCACATTCCACAGGGCCGACACGCTCCTGAGACTACTGTTCTCCTTGACGTAGTCGGCGATGGCCTGGGTGTCTGCATCAGTCAGATCGTCCGCGAGACGCTGGCTCAACTGCTGCTGCGAGGCTTTGCGCAGGTCCAGACGCAGCTCACCGTCACTGGCCATCTCCCTCGCCCGAGACGTCACTGTGACCAGCTCGATGAGCGGCGGCACCTTCTGGGCCGTCCCCGACGAGCTCGTCGGGCTGCGGCCAGCCTGGCCCGTCTGCGGGACCAACTCCTCGGCGCGCAGGTCCGCCAGCGCCTGCTCGGTAGGCGTCAGCCGCTCCTCCTGCTCCGCCTGGCCGTAGAGCAGCAGCGGGTCCACACCCTTCACCAGCAGCAGCTCGTCCACCGTCCTGAACGGCCGATTGGCGCAGTGATAGGGCGGCGAGAGCTTCTGGTAGTAGTCGTCCTCAGCGCCTTGCGGCGACTGCTGGCTGTCCTCGTCGCGCCAGTCTATGACGGAGTCCGCTATGCCTTCGTCCACCCCCGGCAGAGACAGCAGTTGCTCGCGCGTGGCGGTGTTCAGGTTCAGCTTGCCGCACTCGTCGCTTACGCGGACGTGGTACTCGACCTCGCCCGGCAGAAGCTGCTCATCCTCGCTGTCCAGGCTGCTCCAGCTCTCGTCGGTGGAGTCGAATCCGTTGACGTTCGCCTCCAGCTCAACCAAAGACCGCTCCAGCCCTGAATACGCCGCGAAGTAGGCTTCGACAGACGAGGCCCCATTGTCCGTAGCGCGCGTGCTGACGCGCACGCCGTAGGCCAGCGACAGCGCCAGCAGGGCCAGGATAGCCAGCACCCACAGCACCAGCACCAGGGCTATCCCTCGCGCCCCTGACGCAGGCCGCATACTGGTTGCCTTCGGCCCACGCATTGCCTACGCCCTCCCCGGCGTCCCTGGCGTCCCCAGCCCGCCGCTAGACGGGGCGCCAGGCAGTGTGGGCAGCCCTGGCACCGCGGGTGCCCCTCCCGTTGAGGGGCCCGCCGTCGGCGGCGCAGCTCCCGCTCCCGCAGCCGGCCTCCCGGTGCCGCCGGCAGGCGTCGCGGTCGTCAGCTCTGAGGCCAGTTGCACCAGCAGCGAGTAGACCCTGACGTCCTCGCGCCGCTCGCCCACCGGCGCAGAGGGTTCGGAGGGCTGCTCGGCGTCACCGATCACCAGCCTGAGCTTCACCGCATCCGGCCGGCCGGCCGTCGTGTCCCACTGGTCCAGCCATTGACCCGTCTCCGCGTTGAAGTAGAGGATGTCCAGCTCGCGCGCGCCGGGCGCCAGCTCCATAGTATCCGTCAGCTTCTCCTTGAGGTTATCGTCGTCCGGTATGGGAAAGGGAAGCTGACGCCGCACGAGCCCCCGCTCCGGCGTCTTGTCGCTGAAATCCAGGAAGTACTGCACCTGGCACAGGTCCGAGGTAGGCCTCTGGCCCACCAACGGGTCGTTGGCGGCTGTCGCGAATTGCAGCGAATCGGCCGCCGCTCCCTCCTCGACGTTATCCTCCGCCACGAACGCGAAGTCCTCTTCATTGCTCACGTAGACCGCCGCGCGTAGGTCCCGCGCCAGCAGCCGCAGCGCGTTGGCTGCCGTCTCGCGGCGTTGGTCAGCCGCCTCCAGCCGGTCGCGCACGCGACCTGCGGCGGCCACCGTCCCGTAGACGCAGGTGGCCACCAGGACCGTCAGGGCCACCGCTACCAGCATCTCCACCAGCGTCAGGCCCCGGCCTCCCAGGCTCCTCACGGGGCCCCACCTCCCGGCCCCGCCGTCGTCTGCCCCTGCCCCTCTCGCTTCAGCGCCGACAACTCATAGGTCCGCTCCTTCTCCCCCACCTTGTGCCGAACTGTCACCGTCACCAGGTCCAGCCCGAGCACCTGTGTGTTGCTGATCTCCGCCTCCCAGGAATGGTCGGGAAAGTCCTCGCCGTAATCCCCGCTGTCGCGGCCCTTGGCAATGGAGGGCTCCTTCAGGATCTCCGCGAGCTTCTCTGCCGCCAGCATGCTCTCCGTCTGGCGCTCCTGCGCCCGGATCTCTGCCTGCATGCACGAGCCTAGCGCCTGGAGAATGGCCACCAGCCCGATGCCCACGAGCACCAGGGCCACCAGGACCTCCAGCAGCGTCATCCCACGATGCCTTGCCCGGCGACGCAGGTTCATGGCTTCCGCATCATCTCCAACAGCGCCGGCACGTCTTCCTCCGCCACCAGGCGAGCCCGGCCCGTCAGCGGCTGCACCTCGATTGTGCGCTTTGCCCCGTCCTCGCCCTCCAGCACGATGGCCGCCCAGTCGGCCCCTCCCTGGGGCGTGAACGTGACGAACGTGATCTCGCGGCGCGCCAGCGCCGAGGCCCGCCGCGCGCTCTCCTCCCGCCGCTGCTGCGCCTCCGGGCCACCGGCGCCTACTCCCACCACCACGGTCTGGAATGATACCGTCTGTGGAATCGTACGTTCCTGACCCATGCTGGTGTTGTCCGGCACATACTCCCCCTGATCCGGGTCGAAGTACGTCAGCCAGTACTTGCCCGCGGACAGATCCATGTCGACCCGCTCGTGCCGCGCCCTGAGCACAGCCTCGTTGTGCGCGTGCTCGCAGGCCGCCAGCAGCGCCCGCGTCGCCGCTCGCAGAGCCGTCTCGCGCCGCGAGCCGATGAGCCGGGGGGCCGCTGCTGCCGCCAGCAGCACCAGGAGGGCCAACACCAGCATCACTTCCAGCAGCGTGCGCCCGCCGTCGCCAGCTAGTGGTTCGTGACAGAAGTGCCGCGACACGTCTTTTGGCCTGGGACAAGCCAAGCAGCGCTTCTGGAGCCAAGCATTCATGCCGTGACTTCTGTCGCGAGGCACTAGCGCCCCTGCTTCGGCGGGCCCGGGCCTCTCGCGCCTACTCCGCAGGCAGGTTCCAGCTCTGAATGTCCGCGTCAAGCCCCTCGCCGCCCTCCTTGCCGTCGGCGCCGTAGGACCACAGGTCGTAATCCTCGCTGTGCTTGCCCGGCGACTCGTACTGGTATTCCATGCCCCAGGGGTCCTGCGGCACCTGGGTGGTCTGCTTCAGGTACGGCCCTTTCCAGCTAGTGGGCTTGGGCGCGGTAGTCGGCTCCTCCAGCAGCGCCTTGAGGCCCTGCTGTGTGGTGGGGTAGCGCCCGCTGTCCAGATGGTACAGGTCCAGCGCGTCGCCAATGCTGGCGATGTCGGCAATCGCCTTCTTGCGCCGCGCCTCCTTGGTGCGACCCAGGAACCTGGGCGCCACCAGCCCCGCCAGCAGCACCAGGATCACCATCACCACCAGCAGCTCGATGAGCGTGAACCCGGCCCGCCTTCGCGGGCCGAGCGACTCCGCCGGAGCGGCCTTGGCCGCCGTAGCGGCTTCGGCCGCCAAGGCGGCTTCGTCGCTCTCGCGAAGGCGGAAGCCGCTACGGCGGGCGAAGGCCTGTCGTGTGCGCAGCAGTCCTGCCATTCTGAGACCCCCTACAGCGCCGTGCTCATCTCGAAAATGGGCAGCAGCATGGAGATGACCACAAACCCGACGATCACGCCCATCACCAGGATGATCACAGGCTCCAGCAGCGAGATAAGCTGACGTGTGCGGTTCTCGATCTCCGCATCGTAGCCGTCGGCAATGCGGTTCAGCATCTCCTCCAGCCCACCCGTCTCCTCCCCCACCGCAATCATGTTCACCACCAAGGGCGGAAACGCGCCCGTCCGCGCCAGCGGCTCGGCGATGCTCTCGCCCTCCCGCACCCCGGCATGGACCTCGTCCATGGCCCGTTGCAGCACCTTGTTTGCCAGCGCCCCCCGCACCACCTCGAACGATTGCAGCAACGGCACGCCGCCCTTGACCAACGTAGCCAGCGTGCGGGCAAAGCGGGCCACCGCGATCTTCTTGCCCAGTGGCCCGAAGATGGGCACCCGCATCCTCAGCCCATCCAGCGCATACCCCCACCGCTCGGTGCGACTCAGAGCCCGCACCCCGAACCACAAGCCGCCCAACCCCACCAGCACCGCCCACCAGTAATGGCCCATGAAGCCTGCGAGGGACAGCAACACGATGGTCGGCGCTGGCAGGGCGCGCCCCAGGTCGGCAAAGATCGCCGAGAACCGGGGGATCAGGAAGGTCAGCAGAAAGAACACCGCGCCGCTGCCGGCCAGCACCAGAATCGCCGGATAGGCCGTAGCCGACTTCAGCCGCCCCCGCCTCTCCTGGTCTGATTCCATGAAGTCGGCCAGCCGCCCCAGCACCGGCCCCAGCTCCCCGCTCAACTCCCCCCCATACACCATGTTGACGTACAGCGGAGAGAACACCTTGGGGTGCTCGCCCAGCGACTCCCACAGGGTCTGCCCGGCGCGCACCCGATCGTGCACCTCTTGCAGCACGTTGGACAGGCGCGAGTTCTCGGTGTGCTCAACCAGGATGCTCAGGCAGCGCAAGACCGGCAGGCCGGCGTTGAACAGGTTGGCGAGCTGTCGGGTGAAGATGGTCAGGTCGTTGCTGCTGATGCGCGTGAACAGGCCCGGGCGTCGGCGGGCTGCCGCCTCCACCAGCGCCTCCTGCTCACTCACGGTCGTCGGGAAATACCCCATCTCCCGCACGCGGCTGCTGGCCGCCCGTGGGGTATCGGCGAAGACCGTGCCCTGCACCTCACGCCCGCGCTCGTCAATGGCAACGTAGCTGAAGCTCGGCATGGTGTCCTTGCAGCCCGCGGGACTAGAACTCGTCCTGCGTGGTCACGCGCACGACCTCTTCGATGGTGGTGATCCCCTGCACCACCTTCTCCCAGCCGTCGTGCCGCAGCGTGCGCATCCCCTGCTGCATGCCCAGAGCCTTGACCTGGCCGGCCGGGGCCCTCTGCATGATCAGGGAGCGCACCTCCTCACTGACCACCAGCAGCTCGAAGATGCCGCAGCGGCCCTGATAGCCTGTATAGCGGCAGGCGCTGCATCCAGCCCCCCGCCATTGCATCGGAGGCACGGGGCCCTCGACCTCGCTCTCCATGAGCCGCAGCATGTTCGGCTCCGGCTTGCGTTGCTCTCGGCACTCGGGGCAAACCCGTCTCACCAGCCGCTGCGCCATAATGGCAATGATCGAGGAGGCCGCCAGGTAAGGCTCCACGCCCATGTCCAACAGTCGCGAGACCGCCCCGGCCGCGTCCGTCGTGTGCAGCGTAGAAAGCACCAGGTGGCCGGTGAGCGACGCGTGGATGGCGATGTCCGCAGTCTCCCGATCCCGGATCTCGCCCACCATGATCACGTCGGGGTCCTGCCGGATCATGTGCCGCAGCCCCCGCGCGAACGACAGCCCGATGCGCTCCCGCACGTGTATCTGGTTCACCCCCGCCAGTTGGTACTCCACCGGGTCCTCGATGGTCAGGAACTTCTTCTCCGGCGTATACATCTTCTGCAGCGACGCGTACAGCGTCGTAGTCTTGCCGCTGCCGGTGGGGCCGGTCACCAACAGCATGCCGTGGGGCCGCTGGATCACCGGCTGGTATCGCTCGAGGTCGCCGTGCGAGAACCCCAGGTCCTCCAGCGTCAGCAGCAGGCTGCTCTGGTCCAGCAGCCGCATGGTCACTGACTCGCCGTGCAAGGTGGGCACTATCGAGACGCGGATGTCAATCTCGTGCCCGGAAATCAGCATCTTGATGCGCCCGTCCTGCGGCAGCCGGCGCTCCGCGATGTCCAGCTCCGCCAGGATCTTCACGCGCGAGACGATGGCCGGCAGCAGCCGCTTGGCGGGAGGCGGCACCTCGTGCAGCACCCCGTCAATGCGGTAGCGCACCTTCATCTCGTCCTCGAAAGGCTCAATGTGCACGTCGCTAGCCCGGTCCTGCACCGCCTGGCGCAGGATCAGGTTGACCAGCCGGATGACCAGGGCCTCGCGCGCCATGCGCTGGAGGTCGGCGATGTCCTCCTCCTCGCCCGCCAGCACCTCCACATCCTCGTCCTGCCCCTCCTCCGCCATGGCGCTCACGTACGCCTCGTCCACCCGCCGCCGCAACTGCTCCGCATTGGCCAGCATCGGCTTGACCGTCAGCCCCGTCACCAGCCGCACGTCGTCGAGCGCGTCCAGCGCCAGAGGATCGCCTATCGCCACCGTCACTGTCCCGTCAGACTGCGACAACGGCAGCAACTGGTGTCGAAACGCCAACTCCGCCGGCACCGCTTCCACGGCCGCCTCGTCAGGCACGACCTTGTCCAGGTCAACCAGGGGGATGCCCAGCGACTTAGCAGTTGCCAGCCGCACATCCTCATCGCTGCAAAAGCCCAGCCGCACCAGAACCTGGTGCACCGGCTTGCCCGAGCGCTCGTGGTCAACCTCCGCCCGCTCGAGCTGCGCCGGCGCGATGGTGCCGGCGCGCAGCAGGATCTGGGCTATCTCATCACGTCTCTGTGTAGCCACTTCAGCGGGACCCTCCCTCTGTGCCCGTCACTCGTTCGGGGGCTCCTGTGCCGACGGGGGCCTCATCGGCCCTCGAGGCCCGCCTGGTCGCCTCGGTCCCGGCAGGCCCGTCCCCGGCGACCCCTCGGGGCCGCCGCCGGCCGAGGCCCCGCGCGCCGGTTCCCTCAGTTGGCGCATCAACTCACCCACCATCTCCATCAATGACCCGCCCACGCGGACCATCTGCGCCTGGAGCAACCCAAACTTGTCACGCTCACCGATGACGGCAATCTGTGTGCCCACGGTGAGCACCGAGAAGTCCGCCGGCGCGGCCCTGGTCACCTCGGCATCCGCCGCCAGACTCACCCGCACCGCTAGCCCCGGCCAGACCTCCACGCACAGCGGGTCCTTGCCCACCACCGTCCCCGTGAGCCTGGCGCTGGCTAGCCACTCACGATCCCGCGCTGGGGCGGGAGGCCCTGCGCGCTCCTCCGCACCCAAAGCAGCTCCCTCCGGCGCTGGTGCAGACCGGCCCTCCTCGGCGGCCTCGCCTGCGGGCTTCTCGGCCGCCTCCTCCTGGCGGCCCGAGACCCGGATTGTGCTGGCCTCCACCTCCACCGGCAAACCCGTGACCACCACCGTCTCTCCCAACTCCAACGCCGCCGCGCTGATGGTCTCGTCATGGAGTATCTTCGTCGCGTCCGTCACCACTACGACTTGGTCGGAGCCATCGGCCGCCGAGCGTATCTGAACGTACCGCCGCTCCGGATTCAGGTCGGTGATCTCACCGTATTGGACGCGCGCCCCAAAGACGGCCGCAGGCCCGCCTGCGGGCCTGGCACCCGGGGGCCCAGCGGTCGGCCCGCGGGCCGAAGGGCCGCCAGGGCCACGCGGCGCGGGCCCTCCCGACGGTTGCCCCAGGACGGCAGCCGCAATCAGAGCCAGCGCGCTAACCGGCAGAAGAATGCGCCACGACATGCTTCCCGTCTCCCTTCGCCTGCTGCTCCACAAAGCCGCAACCCCATTCTCGGGCCTCGCGGACCTAGCACGAGCAGCAGCCGGAGCACATTGCCTCCAGATGAGTACGTTCGAGGCCGGCCACAAGTTGCGTTGGCCTAGCCGGCCTCCACCTCCGTCTCGACCGGGCCCTCCGCCTCCTCCCGCAGTTGCCGCTCCAGATCAGCCAACCCACTCAGCGACCGGCTCACGAACTCAGTCACCATGTCGGCCTTGACCAGCAGCAGCCGACCCTTGCCCCGGCCGAACACGATCATCTTCTCTCCCTGCTCGATCTCCAACTCCTTGCGCGCCTCCGCAGGTATGACCATCTGCCCGCGCTCACCCACCGTCGCCGAACCGAAGTAGCGCATGTGCAAGATGCGATTGTCCATCGCGGTGGCCCCGCTCTGACAGACATGACCGTCAAATCACACTTTTCACACTATACACACATGGCCAGGCAGAGTCAACAGGCTTCCCCCTGCTTCCTGACGCCCGTCATCTGCCCGTCATTCCACCTCTGCTGGCGGCTGCTTGCGCACCACGACCACGGCCACGTCGTCCACGTGCGCCTCCCGCCATTGGCCGCTCTCGCGCAGCGCAGCCCTCAGCGCCGAGTCCGGCTTGAGCAGGGCGAACCCCACGCCGTAGTGGGCCAGCCGCTCCTGCCAGCCGGGGTGTCCGTACCACAGCTCCATGTAGTCAACGAAGGGCGGGCCCTCGTACACATCCCCCCGACCGTCCACGAAAACCGGGATTTCGGGGGCGAAGAACATCAAGTATCCGCCCCACTCATATAAGTTAAACATCTTCCCGGCCGGACGTTCCTTTTCTATGAAATCTGTTGCCTCCGCCGGCAGGTATCTCATCCCCAGTGCCGTCGCCACAACGTCTTCGGTCGGCAGCAGGCGCCAGGAACAGGCCAGACAGGGCAGCGCAAACGCCAGGCCCAGGCTGGCCCAGGCCAGGCGGCCATGCGGGCCCGACAGCAGCACGCGCAGCTCCGCCGCGGCCCCGGCCGCCAGGCCCGCGTACGCGCCCACGGCAATCCAGGCGAAGAGCACCGAGTGCCGCTTGGAGATCAACGCGGCATGGGCGAATAGCACCAGCAGGCCAATGTCAGACAGCCGGCGCTGCGCCCGTGGCACTAGGAGCAGCCCGAACCCTATCAGCAACAGCACCTCGAACGCTCGCATCTCCCAGTTCTGGAAGTCCGGCGACAGCCACTCGTTGACGTTCTTCAGCGCCAGCTGGCTGGTGCCCAGTTGCAGGGGATAGGCCAAGGCCCGCCAGCCGCGCGGATTCAAGCAGGCCCCGGCAATGGCCGCCGGCAGGCCTGTCGCCAGCAGCGGCAGCAGGTTCCCCTGCTCTTGGCGCTCGCCCACCCCCACCCACCAGGACACGGCTTCCGCTGCCAGCACGGCTGCCAGCAGGACGATCCCGCTCACCGCTGCCCCGTGCAGGTTCATCCACAGGGCGAAGCAGCCCACGCAGGCCGGCACCCACCAGACTTGCCGCGGTGGGCGGCTGCGCAGGCGTTCCAGCAGCAACAGCAGCCCCGCGAAGAACACCAGCGAGAACATCGTGGGCCGGTAGTCCAGATAAGGGCGCGCGCACAGGGCGGCCAGGACCACCAGGCCTGCGGCCACCAACGGCTCCCCACTGCGTCGGAAAGCCAGCAGGTAGAGCAGGCCAAACGCAGCCAGGCCCAACACCAGCTTCAACGCCACCATGGCCCCCTTGCCGCCCAGGCGATACAGCTCGTACAGGATCACCTGCGACAGCCATTCGTGGGCGACGAAGGGCTTCCCGGCAGCGGTGTGGGAGAAGCTGTCCGTAGTGGGGATTGCCTGCTCAGTGACTATCTGCCGCCCTACGGCCAGATGCAGCCACAGGTCAATGCTCAGAACCGGCCCCAAACACACCGCCACCACCAATAGCGCCGCGAACGCGGCTGGCCAGTGACGGCTCAGACCTTCCCAAACCTTGCTCGCCGCCTTGCCCCCAGGTGGCCTGCTACGCAACACCAGCGCTCACCGCCGTGCCGCAGCCAGGTAGTCGCCCATGCGGGACAGCGCCTTCTGGATGTTCTCCAGCGAGTTCGCGTAGGAGAGCCGCAGGAACCCCTTCCCCTGCTGCCCGAAAGAGGTGCCCGGCAGCAGCGCCACCCCGGCCTCCTCCAGCAGTGCCTTCGCCAGTCGCTCGCAGTCCAGCCCGGTCCCGCGCACGTCCGGGAAGGCGTAGAACGCGCCCAGCGGCATGATGCAGCTCACACCCTGCACCTCGTTCAGCCCCTGCACAATCAGGTCCCGCCGGGCCCTGAACTTGGCCACCATCTCCCCCACACACTCTTGCGGCCCCTGTAGCGCCTTCATGCCCGCGATCTGCGAGAACGCCGGCGCGCAGGACGTATCGTTCACCTGGAGCAGAGCGATGCGCTCCGCCAGCTCGCGGGGCATGACACCATACCCCAGCCGCCACCCCGTCATCGAGTACCGCTTGGAGAAGCCATCCACCAGGATGGTGCGTTCCTTCATGCGCGGAACCGAGGCAATGCTCACGTGCTCAGCCTCGTAGATGACCCGGCTGTAGGGCTCATCCGAGAGCACGACGATGTCGTTTGCCAGGCACACCTCGGCAATGTGCTCTAGGTCCTCTCGGGTCAACACGCTGCCTGTCGGGTTCTGCGGGGAGTTCAGGATTACCATGCGGGTGCGCGGCGTCACCAGCGCCGCCAGCTCCTCGCGGTCCAGCCGGAACTCGTTCTCCTGACGCAGCGGCACCGGCACCGGCTTTCCACCCGCCAGGCCGATCACCGACTCGTAGATGGGAAACCCTGGATCGGGGTAGATGACCTCGTCACCCTCCTCCACCAGGGCCAGGGCGGAGAAGAACAGCAAAGGCTTGGCCCCAGTGGTGACCACCACCTCGTCGGCGTCCACCGGAATCCCCCGGCTGGCGGCCACGTCGGCCGCGATCGCCTCCCGCACCTCCCGAAAGCCCGCCGCCGGCCCGTACTTGGTGTAGCCATCCCGCATCGCCTGCCGGGCGGCATCCTGGATGTGCTCCGGTGTGGGGAAGTCCGGCTCGCCGATCTCCAGGTGCACGACTTCCTTGCCTTGCGCCTCCAGCTCCTTGGCCCGGGCCAACACGGCGAAGGCCCCCTCCCCCTTGACGCGGTTCATCCGTGCAGCGTACCTCAACCTGGTCCTCCTTAGCGAATGATGTCCCCATTTCGTGCGCGGCCCGCCCGGCTCCTCCCTCCCGCCAGCAAAAGCGCACCGCCCACAGGCGCGGTGCGCTCGTCCTTCCCTCAGGCCGAACCGCTGGGGCCGGCGCTTAGAACAGTGAGTAAGGTCCCTCCTCCAGCGAGTTAAGCGGGTTGCTGCTGTTCACTTGGCCTACAGGCGGCGTAGTCGTGTACTTCCAGTCGGCCGCCCCGGTAGTGGCATCCTTGGGCAGCTTCCCCCCTGGAGCGCGCAGGTACGGCCCCCGGAAGTCGGCGGGGATGATGGAGACGAAGTTCCCGTTGCGGTCCAGACCGTTAGCCGGGGCAGTCGCGGCGACAATATCCGCCACCTGCGCCGGATACAGGCCCGTCTCTGCCTGAAAGGAGCCCACGGCATTGCGTATCTCTCGCAGGGTCGCCCGCATGTTGGTCTCCCGCGCCCTGCGCGTGGCGCCCGTCATCCGCGGCAGCACGATCAGCGCGATTATGCCGATGTAGACACACACAATCAGCGCTTCAATCATGGTGAACGCCGCCCGCCTGCTGCGACGCCCACTGAACAACCTGCACATACGCCAACCCTCCATCCAGGTAGGCTTTCTGCCTTGAGCAGCCACTGCGCCTCAACCTGCGCTGTTCCGATTATACCACAGGCCGGCCGCTTCGTTGAAGAGGAGACCCGTAAAAGCACCGGGACGGCCCGCCCGGCGGGCCGTCCCCACAGCCTGTGCTTGCTGCATCCACACTACCAGGTCGAGTAGTCCGTGCCGTCCAGCGCGCCGCCTGCGGCGGCATGCACCGCACCTACTGTCGTGCCTGTCGTGTCGTAGACCCAGTCTGTGTTGACAGCAGTGATCGGGTTCTTGGGCAGGGCGCCGTCCGGCGTGGTCAGGTAGGGCCCCTTGTAGTCGTTGGCGTTGATGTTCACGCTGGCGCCGCCGGTGTCCAACCCGGTCGCGGGCGCCGCTGTGGCCATCAGGTCACTGAGCTGTGCCGGATAGCATCCTGTGTGCGACTGGAACAGGCCGATGGAGTTACGTAGCTCCTGTAGTGTGCCGCGCAGTGCCGCCTCCTTGGCTTGGCGACCGGCCCCCAGCAACCGGGGGATAACGATGGACGCCAGCACGGCGATGACGACGATGACGATCAGCACTTCGATCAACGTGAAACCCTTGCGAGACTTCATTTGCGCTTTCCTCCTTGCGCCCTATTCTCGGATTTGGTCTGGGGCGGCGGATCTCAGCGGCCGTCAACTGTGGTTATCATGTCTGGGTGCGTCTGGGTCGCCGGATCAGAGCCCCTCCAGGCTTCGGCAACCTTATACCACAAGGCTTCTTGCCCCGACATACTTTTCTTCGGCCCGTGCCAGCGCTTGCTGAAGGCCGATTACCAGAGTATAATCCCGCTGTGTGTGGCCCGGGCGTGCTCCTGGAGTGCAGCCTCATGGCTTGCTATCTCCCCTGGCTAACCGGCCGACGCCTCGCCTATGCCGCCCTTGCCTTCTGGCCCCTGTGGACCGCGTTCCTGGCCCTGGCGCCGCACCACGCCTGGGCGGCGGCCGAAGCTACTCCCCTGCTGCCGCTGGCCGGCATTGTTCTCATCTGGGCTCCCGCAGCAGCCGTCGGCGCCCGCCTGCTGCCGGCCTGCGGCCTATCACCACGCCCTGGCCAGGACACCCTCTTTGCCACGCTTGCCGGCCTTGGGGTTCTCTCCTTCGCCGTGTTCGCCTTGAGCGCAGCTCAGGTGCTCTACCCTGTGGTCCTGGGCGCGCTCATGACTGCGCTGGCCGCCGTGGCCGCCTTCGCCAAGACCGACCTGCTGCCGGCCAGCCTCGACTTGCGGGCCTCGCTCCGTTCACTGGGCGCACGGCCCGCTGGCCGGCCCCCAGGCCACCAATCCACCATCATGTTGGCGCTCCTGGCGGCATTCCTTCTGCTGGCGCTGCTGGGGGCCCTGGCCCCCGCCAGCGACAACGACACGCTGTTGTATCACCTGGCTGCCCCGCAGCGCTACCTGGATCATCACGGCCTCTTCTACATACCCGAGAACTTGTGGACCAACGTGCCGCTGTTCACGGAGATGCTCTACACGCTGGGCCTGGGACTGATGAACCAGACCCTCGCCCGCCTCTTCGTGTTCAGCTTCTACCTGCTTGTCCTGAGCGGCGCAGCGCTGTTCTGTCGGCGGCACTTCCCACAGGCCAATCCGCTGGCCGCAGCCCTGCTCATCGGCTCCATACCATCTCTCGCCATCCTCAACTCCACCAACCTCAACGAGTTCGCCCTCCTCGCCTACGCCCTCGGCGCGCTTTTCGCCTTCGTCAACCTCTGGCGCGAAGGGGACCCGCGCTGGCTGGTCGTGGTTGGGCTCCTGGCCGGCTGTGCGGCCTCGGTCAAGTACACGGGCTTCCTGTGGCTTGTGCTCGTGCCCATCGGCGCGTGGCGCCTCTGCCGGCGCGGGCAAGCATCCCGGCCCTGGCGACCCATCGCCTCCGCGGCAGCGCTCTGCCTCCTGCTCCCAGGCTGTTGGCTGGTCAGGAACGCCGTCTACACGGGCAATCCGGTCTTCCCACTGGCCTACTCCCGCCTCGACGGTGGCGGCTGGCCCCCCGACCGCGCAGCCGCCTACTTCGAGCACATGCGCCACTTCGGCTACCGCGCCCAGGGGCCGTGGGGCATCGTGTGGCCCGTTGTTGCCACCGCATACGACCATGCCGCGTTCGGCAGCCGGCTGATCGGCATAGGCCCCCTCCTCCTGCTGGCCATGCCGCTGCCGCTGCTCCACCGACACGGGCGCCCCCGCCTGGCCAGCGCCCTGCTCTGGCTGGCGCTGCTGCTATACCTGGCCTGGGCTGTCACGGTTCAGGTGCTGCGCTATCTCCTGCCCACTTTGGTCATCTGCTCCCTGGTCATCGCGGAAGCCATGGGCCGCCTGGTGGATCGCCCGCCCAGCACGCCCCGCAGCACCGCGCATCTGGTGCTCATCGTCGCCGCCGTCTTCCACCTGGCCTGGTTCGCCACCGTCCAGCAGAAGGAGTTCGCCCCGCAGCAGGGGCTCCTCGGCGTACGTGCGCGCCAGCAGTACCTTTCCCGCTATGTCCTCTCCTATCGGACCGTGCAGCTCGCCAATCAGGCCCTGCGACCCCAGGACAAGCTGCTGCTCATCGGCGAGTGGCGCACGTTCTACCTCCGGGTCCCCTTCGAAGCCGACGCTGGCCCCAACGAGCCCATCATCCTGCGCTACCTGCGCGGCGCGAGCACCCCCCAAGACGTGGCCCGCCGCCTCCGCGCCGACGGCTTCACCCACCTCCTCTACGATTACGATCCCAGCAGCGTGGAGGTCCTGGGCACCGCCTTCGGCTATATCCCGCGGCAAACCGAGCAGGAGCAGTTGCTGCCCTTCCTGGCCTCCTGCCGACAGCTCGGCTCCGCCAACCTGGTCTCCCTGTACGAGATTCCTACCCTCCCTACGGCACCACCTGGCAGCGGAACAGCCCATGAACGATATTGACTGCCGACTATGCGGCGCCCGCACCCGCCTACTGCTGTACGAGATTCCCGACGTGCTGGACGAGCGCAAAGCGTGGCCCGTCTGGCGCTGTGTCCGCTGCTCCCTGGTGTTCCTCAGTCCGCAGCCCGACCAACAGGCCCTGGAGCGTTACTACGGGCCGGAATACTACGGCCGTGAAAACCGGCGCTTCGGGGGCCCTCTGGAGGCCTTCGAGGTCTGGTGTCGCCGCCTGCGCGCCCAGGACATCGCTCGCCTGCGCTCGCCAGGCCGCATCCTCGACGTGGGGTGCGGGCGCGGCGTCATGCTCTCCTACCTGCGTGACTTTGGCTGGCAGGCAATCGGCACGGAGGCCTCCGACCTGGCCGCCCGTCACGCCCGCGAGCGCCTGGGCCTGGAGGTCCACGTAGCGGGACTGCCCGACCTTCCCTTCCCCAAAGGGCATTTCGACGTCATCAGCTTCTACCACACGCTGGAGCACCTGCCAGATCCCCGCAGCGCTCTGAAGGCTGCCCACACCCTCCTGCGCCCCGGAGGCGCGCTCGTCGTCGCTGTGCCCAACATTGACAGCCTGGAGGCGGCCCTCGCCGGCCCCTCCTGGTTTCATCTGGACGTGCCGCGGCATACGTTCCACTTCTCCACGCGCACCTTGGGCCGTTTGCTGGAGGACCTGGGCTTCCATACCAGGCGCCTGAAGCGCTTCTCCCTCGAATACGGCCCCTACGGCATGGCGCAGAGCCTTCTGAACGGGCTCGGCTTTGAGCCCAACCTGCTGTACGACTCCCTGAAGACCGCCGGCGCCAAGGCCTCCCGTCGGCTGCGCGGGCCCCGCCGAGCACTGCAACTGGCCGCCAACGCCGCCCTGCTGCCGGTGGTCATCCCTCTGGCCAGCCTGCTCCATCTGCTCGACGGACTCACCCGGGGCGGAAGCTGCATCGAAATCCACGCCGACCGCTTCTGACCCCCTACCGCGCCCCAAAAAGCCTGGCACCTCTGCCGCCGCGCATGGCATATAGAAGCACCAGGAGGGGCCGTCAGGCCCCCGAGCGCTTAGACGCTCCCAGAGCAGGGGACGAGGCAATTGGCCGCCAGAAGACGCCTTGCCGTCATCATGCCTGCTTATAACGCCGCCGCCACCCTGGAGAGAACCTACCGGGACTTACCCCCTGCTTGGGCTGACGACATAATCCTGGTGGACGACGCCAGTGTGGACGGCACCGCGGACATTGCGCGCCGTCTGCGCCTGCACGTGATTGTGCATCCCCACAACCGCGGCTACGGCGGCAACCAGAAGACCTGCTACCGCGCCGCCCTCCGACGCGGCGCCGACCTCGTGGTCATGCTGCATCCGGACTACCAGTATGACCCCCAGCGCGTTCCCGCTCTGGTGGAGCCCATCCTCTCCGGGCGGGCCGATGTGGTCCTGGGCTCGCGCCTGGCCGACGGCCAGGCCCTGGCCAACGGCATGCCCCTCTACAAGTACCTGGCCAACCGCTTCCTGACCATCGCGGAGAACCTGGTCTTCCGCACCCACCACTCGGAGCTGCATACCGGCCTGCGGGCCTATCGGCGGCAGGTTCTGGAGACCATCCCCTTCGAGCGGAACTCGGACGATTTCGTCTTCGACTCGCAGGTAATTGCGCAGGTGTGCCATTTCGGCTTCCGCATGGCCGAGATTCCGGTCAGCGCTCGCTACCTGCCGGAGGCTTCTTCCCTTGGTTTGAAACGCAGTATCGTCTACGGCCTTCAGACCCTGCTCACCCTGGCCAGGTACTGCCTGCATCGCTGGCACCTCAAACGCAGCCCGTTATTCGCGCCCGATGCCACGCTGCGAGATAGCTCTCGCCACCTAGTGTTCAGTCCTTAAAATCACTAGTTGACATGGAGCCTCGCTTGGCGTATAGTGGGGGCAGGAGGTGTGTCATGCCACAACCACCTGCGGTGGTGTTGAGTGGGCAGCAGCGGGCGAGGCTGGA
>Ga0315282_10001311_pt1 | contig 47287 bp, 49 predicted proteins | sample YL17G07_20_MG_FD_203693 | JGI IMG/M metagenome (GOLD analysis project Ga0315282, IMG submission 203693) | Sediment microbial communities from Yellowstone Lake, YNP, Wyoming, USA - YL17G07_20 | ecosystem: Environmental > Aquatic > Freshwater > Lake > Sediment | place: USA: Wyoming | collected...
GTTTTATGACGCCCGAGATGTACAAAGAAATGCAGGTGGACACAAAAGGAGAGTTCGGTGGTCTTGGTATTCAGATAGGGATAAAAGAAGGGTTTTTGACAGTAATAGCCCCTATAGAGGATACCCCTGCTTACAAGGCCGGCATAAAGGCAGGTGATAAGATAATAAAGATAAACAATGAATTTACGAAAGACATGGGTCTTCATGATGCTGTCAGTAAAATGAGAGGAGTTCCATCAACGTCTGTCAAATTAACTATACTCAGGGAGGGATGGAAAGAGACAAAGGAATTTACTATAGTACGGGAGGTAATAAAGATAAAGAGTGTTAAGTCAAAACTCCTCGAAGATGGTATAGGTTATATAAAGATAACCCAGTTTCAGGAGCAGACAGCAGATGACCTTTCTAATGCAATGGAGAAGCTGACGCAGGAAAAGATGAATTCGCTTATACTTGACCTCAGGAACAATCCTGGAGGGCTTCTTAACAGCGCAGTGGATGTCTCAGGCCAGTTCTTACCAACAGGAAAATTAGTGGTGTATATAAAAGACAAAAAGGGTGAAAGGCAGGAGTATCACAGTGGCAAGAACAAGTCAAATTTCACTATGCCGATGGTCGTCCTTGTTAATCAGGGCAGTGCAAGTGCTTCAGAAATCGTTGCCGGTGCATTAAAGGACTGGAATAGAGCTGTTATCATTGGTACTCAGACCTTTGGTAAGGGGTCTGTACAATCAGTGGTTCCGCTCGGTGATGGTTCAGCCATGAGGCTTACAACAGCAAGATATTACACACCAAAGGAGATATCTATACAGTCAACCGGGATTACGCCTGATATAGTGATAAAACCTGAAGTAAAAGAAGGAGAGAAAGGACGTCCTGCAATAAGAGAGAAAGATCTCGAGAGACATCTAAAGAATGGAGAGATAGAGATAGAAGAAAAACCAAAAGAGCCTGATGAGATGATACCCATAGAGTTGGATGAGAAAGAAGATACCCAGCTCCAAAGGGCTGTAGACCTTCTAAAGACGTGGAAGGTGTTTAAAGGGCTGCCAAAGGCATCGTAAATAATGTCCAGAATTATATTTGATATAGAAACAGTTGGAAAAGATTTTGAATCTCTTGACAAGGCAACACAGGAATACCTCCTGAAATATGCAGAGACAGAAGATGAAAAAGAGGGGATAAAAGACCGCCTCTCTTTTTACCCTCTGACAGCCGAGATTGTTACAATAGGGTTACTTAATCCCGATACTCGGAAGGGCATTGTATTTTTTCAGAACACAGGTGATCCACTACTTCCATTCGAAGAAGATAACGTGCGATATGAAACAGGGACAGAGAAGGAGATCCTTGAGAAATTCTGGGACGTCATTAAGGGCCATGACAAATTTATAACCTTTAATGGCAGGGGTTTTGACTGTCCTTTTATTTTAATACGTTCTGCTGTCCATAAAATAAAGCCAAAAAAAGATTTGATGCCGAATAGATATAATGATACGCATATAGACCTGCTCGATCAGCTCACATTTTATGGCGCCTCGCGCAGGAGGTTTAGTCTTGATATGTGGTGCAGGACATTCGGTATAAAAAGCCCTAAAGAAGACGGCATAACAGGGTATGAGGTTAAAGATATTTTCAAGGCCGGCCGATATCTCGATATTGCGAAATACTGCGTAGGAGATCTTAAAGCAACTGCAGAATTACTTTCAATATGGGAAAACTTTATAAACTTCTCTAACAGGTAAAAGGACTGACTGTGAGACAGGTTGTTTACCTATACATGATTTCTCAGCATGAGTTCAAGAGGATGCGGGTTCAAATAATATTGTTTCTTCAAATACGTTTCATCGAATTTCCGGACATAATGCCTGATAAGGGTAATCGGGACGATTAGAGGAATCAGTCCTTTGTGGTAATTATCTATGACTTCAAGTAATTCCTGCTTTTCGTCTGATGAGAGATGTTTTTTAAAGTGACCCGTTATATGCATTAAAATATTTGTGTTCTTCTTAACTGTTGCAATAAGCTGAAGGCCGTGCATCAATATCCTGATATATTCCGAGTGAAGTTCTTCTCTTTTATATTTTTTGGCATTGGCCACCAAACGTCCAAGGGCACTGAAATGTTTTGGACTGTGGGAGAGGATCAAAAGTTTGTGTTCGGTATGAAAGGCTGCTAAATCCTGAATAGTTCTACCTTTCTTTATGAATTCTTGCCACCGCTTGTAAACAAAGACTCTCTCTGAAAAGTTCTCTCTTAATTGTGTATCGTGGAGCCTGCCATCATCTATAACGGGGATGAAATGAAAATACCTGGTGAATGCTCCTCCAAATATACCAACACCTTTGCATCTCGGTATTCCTGAGGTGGTATAGATTTTCACTCCACCTATGCCTGAACTGGGTGATCTGCTTTTGAATATGAAACCGCAGAGTTTCTCTTGTTCCAGATCTTTTAATCTCTTTTTTGCCCATTTTAAAATGCCCTCAGTATGGTCAATTCCAGTATGAATAGTTACAAGGCGTGGGGAATCAGGATTACCTTCTAAACGCATCACTTCCCTCGGAACAGGAAGACCGTATTCTACTTCGGGACATACAGATACCCATTCGAAATACTGCCCGAGGGTTTCTGTTATGTAGCGATTCAGCTTATGTCCTCCATCATAACGGACCCTTTCACCGAGAAGACAGCTACTTATTCCGACTTTAACCCTTTCCGATTTTTTTATTATTTTATTAATTGTGCTTTACTCTCACCGACCAGTGGATTGTTCCTGCTTTTGTCAGCAACCAGGCTCGCCTAAATGTCCACAGCAAGTTTTCCATGTCAATATTTTGATAGCATTATTACGAACGAGTAACAATATCTTTTTCCCAAATGGTATCGGGGCAGTTAGATTAGTGAAAAAATCTTCTATGCTGGGCCTTTGTTTTTTGCACATAAGATCCCTTTACTTCTTTTTGTTCTCCACGATTAAAGGTATCAAAATATATCGTTTAAATCAAGAAAGTAAGGTTACCTGAAATAATCATTAATCTTTTCAAGTTTAAACCTGTTGTCATCAAGAACATTGTTAACAAATCTGAAGATAAGCTTTCTTTGTTCTGATGTAATCTCAGGATAAAAAACAGGGTTTGCAACGACTGCTCCTCTGAAAGCAAAAAAAGGTGCAACAACTTCGTTTATGTCTGTATCTCCTGATGCTTTTATATATTCATCAAAAAACAGATTCAATCCTTCTAAATATGCTCCCCTGACATCACCGTGATTCTTAATTGAAAAAAATATGTAATTTATTGTAAGCGCTGTTACATCATCTGCGGGTTCTCCCCACGGTCCCCTGCTCCTGTCGAGGAGGATAAAGTCAATTTGAATTCCAAATTCAGAGGTTTCACCCCCTCCCTTACCCTCCCCCCTCGAGGGGGAGGGATAGGTGGGGGGGCTGACTTCTGACTTCTGACTTCCGACTTCTCTAAACCAGATATTACCCGGATGAAAATCTCCATGTATCTCTGATAGTCTTTTGTATCTGGGTTTTAATTTATAAATCCAGTCGACTGATTTTTTGATTATCGCTGTAATTTCATCATAGCTCAAGGTTCCATCAGGGTATGTATCAAAAACCCCCATCAGACATTCGCCATGTCCCACAGTATCTCTCAATTTTCTCCAGTAAAGTGTTTTTGAATCTTTCTTTATAGAATGAATTTCTGCAAGGTATGATGTCATTGCCTTTATCTTTTCGATATCGGAAATTTCGAGCCTGTCTTTATGAACGAATTCAGAAAGGTCATTAAAATAATGTCTACCCACACCTCTTTCCATCAAAAGATAATATTCTTTTCCGCCGCCAATGGATTTTATCGAACCGTCCTCCATCTCAGACAGTACATCAACAGCCTTAACATGCCTGGGCAGGTTTTTGTACTCATCAAGGTCAAGAAGGAATACAGACGCCCTGTCCGAGGGATAGTCATGCCCCAAACCTTCGGAAAGGAGACTCTTTACAACATATGATCTAATACCAGCAGGCGTTTTCATTTCTATAAGGAAGCCTGAGCCCTGAACACCTGAGCCGAGCTTTCTGATATCCACTTGAATAATATCCCTGAATTTTTTCTTAAGGTAGGCTTTTAATGCTTCTTCATTGATCATGGCACAGGGTCTTAGTTTTTCCTGTCATTCCAGCTTGTCTGGAATAACACTTAACTCACCAGTTGCATTAAATGATCGAGACGGGTAGATGTGATGAAAAACGCCAGCCAGCGACACCTTATAGCCCATCAGCTTTGCCAGCCAGCCTCTTTCTAAAAAGCACTTACTGTGAGATTTGCAGTCATGTGTATCATAATAAAATTCTGTCGCTTTGCTGGGGTTTTTCAGCATGTCTACCCTGTCTTTTTTGCAATGGCTAGGTTAATTGAAATTTATAATAAATATATTCACAAGTCTCCGAAATTGCTCCTGTATCTTTCAACAAATTCTTCGTGTGTAAACCGATGTTCCTGAGTCCCGTATTTCTCTAAAGCATAGGCAGCCGCAACAGTTCCCATCTTTGCTGCAGTTTCAATATCCCTGCCTATAACAATTCCCTTCAGCAGCCCTGCCCTGAAAGCATCACCTGCGCCTGTAGGGTCAACGACATCATGAACTTTTGCTGCCGGGATACTCACATCAAAATCAGAATTGCTTATAAGAGAACCTTTTTCTCCAAGGGTTGTTATAATAATCTTTGTCAGACCTTTCAGTCTTTTTTTGTCCATACCCGTTATCTTCATTATCATCTCAAGTTCATAATCATTGGAAATTAGCAACATCGAACCATCAATCCACTCTATAAGAGTTTTCCCTTCCCATTGCGTGAGAGACTGTCCCGGGTCGCAGATATAATTTATGCCTTTATCCTTGCATGTCTTTGCATATTCAATCATATCCTGAAGGTTTCCCGGGCCAATCAGTCCAATTGAGTTTTCAGAGTCTGAATTTTTGAACTTATATCCGGACGGATATTTCATTGAACCAGGATTAAATCCTGTTATTTGGTTGTCAGCTTTGTCGGTTATTATATATGCTCCGGCAGTATATTCTTCATTAATTATTTTGATCCCATCTGTAGGAATATTGTTTTTTCCCAGCCAATCAAAATAGATTTGGTAGTCTTTACCTATAGTTGCAATTATAACCGCCCTCTCATTAAGGAGGCTGAGAGAATAAGCTATGTTTCCGGCAGTACCGCCAAATTTTTCTACCATCCCGTTAACGGTAAAACATACATTCAGGATGTGTATCTTATCCGGCAGAATGTGGTCTGATAATTTTCCTGGAAAGTCCATGATCCTGTCGTATGCCATTGAACCTGAAATATAAATGTTCACAACGTCTCCATATATTTTTTGATGATCATCTCTCCATGAATTTTTCTAAAGTACGCTTCAAGGGTCTTCTGCATTTTTCTATTGCAATGCCCTGAGCTCACCTTCAAAGGAGGCTTTTCGCTGTATGAGGTCTGCTTTTTTCTGCTGGATACTGACCAACTCCTGCTGGAGCGGCTCTGTCTCCTTCTCTATTTGCCTTAACTGAATAACATTGTAATATTTTTTCCCTCTTTTTTCATTTATTGATGCTACTAACCTGGCCTCCTCTGCTTCTATAGCTCTAATCTCTGTGTTTACAGCGTCTAAATCAGCCATCAACGCATTCACTCTGACACTTTTATCATCCACGGGCGCCTGAGACGGGGCAACTGCATCTTCTGGTCTTTCTTGTTTCTTCTCTTTCTCCTGTTCTTTTGTCTGTAAGTCTTCTTCCAGTGTCTCAGTTCCTTCAATCTTCAGAATATCTTTTTCAGATATAGCCATTGATCCTCTGCTGAAATAAACAGAGACCTCACCCCCTTTTTTTTCGTATGAACGGACTCCTGATATTACAGAGCCGTTTTTGAGGTAGATCTTATAAGCTGCCTCAGAAGAAGCTGGAAGTAGCAGGATTAAAATAACTAAAAGTATTTGTATCATTTTGTCCTCCTCAATCCATTTAGAAGGTTTTCAGCAACTCTCTTATTAAAACCTTTAAGCCTGGCTATCTCATTAATGGTAGCATTTCTTATATATTCTATACTACCAAAAACCCTTAAAAGTTCAAGCCTTCGCTTCCTGCCTATGCCGGGAATTATTTCAAGGGGTGATTGCAAAAGCCCCTTCTCCCTTAACTTCCTGTGATATCCTATAGCAAACCTGTGCGCCTCATCCCTTATTTTCTTGAGCAGTAAAGATGACGGTCTCCCGTCTTCAAGGTTTATGGAGGTTTCAGATGTTGTCAGGTATGCCCTGTCAGGGTCTTTAGCAATAGCAATTAGCATGGGCGGTTCTTTAAATGCTGCTATATTTTTATCCGTAACCTTTTTAGCTATTTCAAGCTGCCCTTTACCTCCATCAATGATAATGAGGTCGGGCAATTTGCCTTCAAGATTTCCAATGATTCTCTCGATTATCTCTTCCGTCATCGAATAATCATTAACCCCTTGAACTGTTTTAATCTTCAGCCTTCTATACATATCCTTCTCAAATTCACCACCCGACCAGTAAACGAATGCACCTACAGATTCATTTCCTGAGATAGTCGAAACATCAAAAGCACCTATATCCTCGGGAGGTTTTTCAAACTTCAATCTTTCCTTTAAATCATTTAATAGCTCATGTAGTCCTGGTTCCTTTCTATTTCTGTATGCGTGGAATGCATTCTCCAATGCCATATTAATAAGCTCCTTTTTCTTCCCCCTCTTCGGAGACATTATTTTTACAGCAGCTCCTTTCCGCTGACCGAGCCAAATTTCAAGCGGTTTTAATTCTTCAGGCAACACCGGTGTTGTGATTTTAGATGGAGGTATAATCTCCTTTGAATAAAACTGTGTAATAAAGGTATGCATTAATTCTTTATCTGAAACATTTTCAATATTCCTGATGAAAAGATCTTTCGACCCGATCATAATCCCATTTCTTATAAAGAAGATCTCAAATGATACTACGCTGCCTTCTCTGTAAAACCCGATTATATCTATGTCTCCGAGTTCAGGGGCAACGACTTTCTGTGATTCCCATGCCTTTTCGAGTGCCTTAATCCTGTCCCTTACTTTGGCAGCCTCCTCAAACATCATTTCCTCTGAGAGTTTTATCATCTTTTTCTCGAGCCCATCGATCAGCTCTTTTTTCTCACCGTTTAAAAAGAGCCTTATCTCCTCAATGAGTTTCAGATATTCTTCCCTGCTTATAAGTCCTGCACAGGGTGCAAGACATCTTCCCATCTGATGCTGGATGCATGGCCGCATTGGTTTATCGAATGAATAACGGCAGTTCATTATCTGGAAGTTTCTCCTTATAAAGGAAAGGATTTCCCACATGGGGCCTGCCGGTACATAGGGACCAAAATATAATGCGCCATCCTTCTTAATCCTTCTTACGACCTCAAGCCTTGGCCACTCTTCATTAACAGTCAGTTTCAGATATGGATAGTTTTTATCATCCCTCAGTATTACATTAAACCTGGGTTTGTATTGTTTTATAAGATTTGACTCAAGCACGAAGGCCTCGAGTTCGTTGCCGGTGACTACATAAGAAAAGTCCCTGACATCTCTCATCATAGCTATTTTGCGGGCCTCGAGTCCTGATGACTTTTGAAAGTAACTCCTCAGACGATTCCTGAGGTTTTTTGCCTTGCCTACGTAAAGTATCCGTTCCTTTGCATTTTTAAAAATATAAACACCTGATTTTGATGGCACACTGGAGAGCTTTGTAAGCATGATTATTTTGATATCTTCAGCTTTGCAATAGTTTGTTTTATCTGCTGGGCATCAGGGGCGTTTGGAGAGAGTCTTAAATATTCCTCGAACTCTTTAATGGCCTGTTTTTTATCTCCGAGGTCAAATAAAAGCACAGTACCAAGGTTTCTGTGCGCGTTCAGATGGCGGGGGTTTATGGCGATTGCCATCCTATATTCCTCAGCTGCCCTATCAGATCTTCTAATGCCCCTGTAGCATGTCCCCATGTCTACCATGACATCCACATTCTTCGGATCAAGTTCAAGCGCCTTCTGATATGCATCTATTGCCTCCTGGAAACGGGAGGTGTCCATTAGTATGTTGCCGAGATTCATCCATGCATTGACATTCTTCGGGTCCTGTCTGACAGCCTCCTGAAGGAGTCCAATTTCATTCTGCGCCTGAATAGGTCCTGAAGATAAAGGTGTTTGAACCTTTGGCTCCTCTTTTTTCTGGCAATTAGCTAAGAATAAAAAAGCGGCTAAACATGCTATAAATAACTTTTTCATTAAATGCCTCCTGGTTGAGATGTTGTATTTATTTTAACAGATTTAAATTGTATTGATAAGGCATGTTTATCCTGACTTAAGCTGTGTAAAAACAAAAAAGTTGCCTTAAAGCCCTAATGTAACTACCTGTGTGGCAGCTCTTACGAGAGACCTTCCCTCTCAGCCTTGATTCAACATTCTGCTCAAGGTTGCCAAGCAGTGGCTTTAAAACAACCTTCATGAAATTGGAAGCAATTATCATGCCAGTTAAATTATTAGAAAGGCTAAAGCAATAATTTATAAAATATAAGAAGTATAATAATCTCATTAATAGATATGTATATAGAAATTCAGGGTCAATTAGAAAAAATCAGTTATATCAATGAAGAAAATGGGTACACTATTGCCAAAATGAAGGTTAAAGGTCACAGGGAGCTTATAACAATCACAGGCAATCTGCTCCCTGTAACTCCGGGGGAAATATTAAAGCTCAAAGGTATATGGTATAACCACCCCAAATATGGCGAGCAAATTAAAGTTACATCTTACGAATCTGTTATTCCTGCTACCGCTAAAGGCATAGAAAGGTATCTTGGTTCCGGTTTAATCAAAGGAATGGGTCCGATTATGGCAAAACGGATTGTCACTAAGTTTGGAGTCGAAACACTTGATGTTATCGAAAATTCGGTATCGAGACTCAAAGAAGTGGATGGCATCGGAGATAAACGCATCCGGATGATCCAGATGACCTGGGCTGAACAGAAGGAAATAAAGGAAGTAATGCTTTTTCTTCAGGGTCACGGGGTAAGCCCATCTTACGCTACAAAAATTTTTAAACACTACGGTCAGAAATCTATCAAGGTGGTCAAAGAAAATCCCTATCAACTGGCGACAGATATTTTCGGCATCGGGTTCATTACTGCTGACAAGATTGCTGAAAATGTAGGTATAGCTAAAGATTCCCAGATAAGGGCAGAGGCCGGAATTCTTTATGTCCTTCAACAATTATCTAACGAAGGTCATGTCTATTATCCGTATGAACTCCTGGTAGAAGAATGCAAAAAAGTCTTAAACCTTGGAAGGGATATTATTGTAAGGCCATTTAGCAAGATTGTCTTGGAAAGGAAAATTGTTATCGATGATATTAATGAAGGAGAGATAAAGGAGAACAATAAGGCAGTTTATCTCACTGAACTTTACGTATCTGAAGTAGGGATTTCCAATGGTTTAAAAAAGTTACTTAATGCTAAAAAAATGTTGAAGCCTTTTGACATCGAAAAAGCATTGGAATGGGTTCAAAAAGAACTCGGCATTGTATTAGCAGAAAATCAAATGAGGGCTGTTAAAGAATCAATCAACCAGAAAGTAATGGTAATCACCGGAGGACCCGGGACCGGGAAGACTACAATTATTAATTCCATCATAAAGATATATAAGAGGTTAGGACAAAGGGTTTTCCTTGCAGCACCAACAGGAAGGGCAGCAAAAAGGCTGGCAGAAACAACAGGCCATGAAGCAAAAACCATACATCGTCTTCTGGAATTCAGCCCTAAAGAGGGCGGCTTCAAACGGAATGAATATAACCCGCTGGAAGCTGATTTGATAGTAATCGATGAAACTTCGATGGTAGATACTATCTTGATGCAACATTTCTTAAAAGCTGTACCTGTTACCGCTACCTTAATTCTCGTGGGAGATGCGGATCAACTCCCATCCGTTGGACCAGGGAATGTCCTGAAAGATATTATCGAGTCTGGTGTAATACCTACGGTGAAGTTACATGAGATATTCAGACAGTCCAGAGAAAGCCTGATTATCACAAACGCCCATAAAGTAAATAATGGAGAAATGCCAATACTTACTCATAATAAAGATAAAATACAGGATTTCTATTTCTTTCAAATTGAAGAACCCGAGAAAATTCTTGAGAAGATAATCAGCCTTTGTAAAGAAAAAATACCTGAGAAATTTAAATTTGACCCTGTAAAAGATATTCAGGTTTTAACAGCGATGCATAAAGGAATAATAGGGACTTCAAATCTTAACACAGAACTACAGAAGGTATTAAATCCTTCAACCGATGAATTAGTCAGAGGCAGTAAGATTTTTAAATCAGGGGATAAGGTGATGCAGATTATAAATAACTATGACAAAGATGTTTATAACGGTGACATTGGTGTAATAACACGCATAGATAAAGAAGAACAGGAGATTACCGTTGATTATGACGGAAAGAGTGTAATCTATGATTATAAGGATTTAGATGAAATTGTCTTAGCCTACTGTATATCGGTACATAAGTCACAGGGCAGCGAATATTTAGCAGTTGTGATGCCTGTCCATACACAACATTATATGCTCCTGCAAAGGAATTTGTTATACACAGCGATAACAAGAGGGAAAAGGCTTGTTGTATTAATAGGAACAAAAAAAGCTTTGGCAATAGCTATCGGGAATAATAAACCTCAAAAGAGGTATACGTATTTGAAAAATAGATTAAGTATGACATAGAGCACTGTCTGTTTAAATCTGCCCATTTTAATGTAATCCCCGTAATAGTTTGGAACTTATATTACATATATAAAGGCTTTAGCAAAATTGGTACGAATAAGATATTATTAAGCAGCTATAAGCCTTTGAAAATAAAGCATTTCAGTATGTGCCTAAAATAAAATATCAGGCATTATTATTGCTGATAAAATTAACAGGTCAGGATAAGGCCTGAAAGGAGGCCGGGATGGAACACTCAACTAAAGAGATAGAGGTGATAGAAAAAGGCGGGGTGTTCATGGTGCCGGCAGAACTGGAAGAGGATTTTGTCCTTGTCCCAGCCCCTCAGGGAAGGATGAATCTTGTATTCTGGGATGAGGGCTGTCTTAACCTGTTCTTAGCAAGCTATGGGTTTGTGCCAATAATAATACACAAAAACTGAGGGGCTATTCTGTCTCCTCTTTGAAACTTCCTATTTTCCTGAATTTCTTGTATCTTTCTTCTATAAGTTTGCCAGGTGTCTTTGTTTTAAGCTCATCAATAGCGGTTAGAATGCATTCAGATACCTTCTTTGCTATCCCCTCAGGGTCTCTGTGTGCTCCTCCGAGTGGTTCAGGAATTATGCCGTCTATTATCTTGAAACTTAGCAGGTCCTGGGCAGTAAGCTTAAGCGCATCTGCTGCCTTTGAGAAGTCATCACTGCTAAAGTCACCATTCTTTTTCCAGAGTATTGCTGCACACCCTTCAGGAGAGATTACAGAATAGATAGAATATTCAAGCATAAATAATCGGTCTGCAATACCGAGGGCAAGTGCTCCTCCGCTTCCACCCTCTCCAATGACTATAGAGATTATTGGCGTTCTCAGCCTTGCCATTTCCATAAGGTTAACTGCAATAGCTTCTGCCTGACCTCTCTCCTCTGCACCGATTCCCGGGTACGCACCTGGCGTATCGATAAAGGTTATCAAAGGTCTTTTAAATTTTTCTGCGAGTTTCATCAACCTGAGCGCTTTACGGTATCCTTCCGGATGTGGCTGCCCAAAATTACGGTATATCCTTTCCTTTGTCCCCCGTCCCTTCTGATGACCTACGATTATTACAGGGATGTCGTTTATCTTTGCTACACCTCCAACAATTGCCGGGTCATCAGAAAACCTCCTGTCCCCATGCAATTCAATAAAGTCACTTGTTATCAGGTTTATATAATCGAGTGTATATGGCCTGTCAGGGTGCCTTGCAATGAGTGTTTTCTGCCAGGGTTTGAGTTCTGAAAAAATCTCTGAACGGAGTTCTTTTACCTTCTTTTCAAGTTTCTTTATCTCGCTTGATATATCAATATCTTTCCCGTCCGATAGCCGTTTAAGCTCTTCTATCTTCAGCTCGAGTTCCTCGATAGGTTTCTCGAATTCAAGGTAATATCTGATCATTGGAAGGTCACGGCCCCTTTGCCTGTTATTTCTTCTATCCTGTTTATTATTTCACTATCATGGGATATCCTTATTCCTGTGGCTATCAATGTCTCGGTGTCTTTAAGGAATATTCTCAGATAGAGAGGATATTCACCTTTGCTGTTAGATGTTATAACAGACTTTAGCCTTTCAAGGCTTATGCTATCTGATAATGGATACCTGAGTCTTATTTCAACTTTGTAATCCTTTTTTGTTTCAAGCGCATCTAATCTTGATATCTCTGTAGAGACGACTTTTATCCCCTTTTCTGTTTTATCCACAGTACCTTTTACAAGGATTGGCGTATCTTTTTGCAAAAGGGGCAAGCTGTTTCTGTAAAGCTCGGGGAATACGATTACCTCTATGTTGCCCTCAGGGTCTTCGAGTGTAAAATATGCCATTATCTCTGCCTTTGATTTTGTCTGAATCTTTTTGATGTTTTTCAATATACCGCCAATCTTAATTTCTTCTCCATCCGGTATTTCTTCAAGTTCGGATGTCTTTTTTGCACCGATCTTATCGAGCTGACTGTAGTATTTTGTTAACGGGTGACCTGTTATATAAAAACCGAGGGCCTCTTTTTCATATTTTAAAATTTCTTCTTCACACCAGTCCGCAAGATTTTCTGTAGTTTCTTCAGTGATGTTGCTGAAAATGCTCTGCTGGCCAAATACTCGTGCAGTATGAATCCTTGAGCTTTCATTGAGAACCCTGTTCATCAACTCCATCGCTTTCGCTCTGGTCGTACCGAGTGAGTCAAAGGCGCCTGCCTTTGTAAGGCTCTCTATGACCTTTTTGTTTACCTTTCTCTGATCTACCCTCTCAAGGAAATTTGATACAGAAATGAAGGGCCCCTCTGTGTTTCTCAATTCGATTATGGACTCTATCGTAGATGAGCCTACCCCTTTTACTGCCTCAAGTCCAAAGCGTATGGAGTTTCCTATTACCTTGAATTCCTGTCCGGATTGATTAATATCAGGCGGTAGTATTGCTATCCCCATCTCACGGCACTCGGTTATTGATTTGACTATCTTATCTGTATTATCCATGTCAGCACTCAGGTTGGCAGCCATGAACTCCACAGGGTAGTGTGCTTTTAGGTAAGCTGTCTGGTAAGCAAGGTATGCATATGCTGCTGAGTGCGATTTATTAAAACCGTATTCTGCAAAGAAGGCCATTAAATCGAAAATCCTTGTTGCCTTTTTCTCCGAGACACCGTTTGCCCGGGCACCCTGTATAAATACCTCTTTCAGTTTTTCCATCTCTTCAGGTCTTTTCTTGCCCATAGCCTTTCTAAGGATATCTGCCTGTCCCATGGTAAAGTTTGCAAGCTTATTTGCTATCCTCATGACCTGCTCCTGATAGAGGATAACACCGTATGTCTCGTCTAAGATTTCCCTTAACTGGGGCAGATCGTATTTAACAGGTATCTTCCCTTTTTTTCTTTTTATGAAGTCATCTATCATGCCACTTCCCATAGGGCCTGGCCTGTGAAGTGCAACTATCGCTATGAGGTCTCCAAACCTGTTTGGAGAGATCTTAACAAGCAGGTCCCTCATACCGGCACTTTCAAACTGGAATATGCCTGTAGTATGTCCTGAACTCAGAAGTTCATAGGTCTTTTTGTCTTCGAATGAGATATCCTTGAGTGATAAGTCGTTACCATTATCTCTGATGTATTTCAGGGCGTTGTCAATTATGGTAAGGGTCTTTAGCCCTAAAAAATCGAATTTTAAAAGACCGATTTTTTCTATTGAGCCCATATCAAACTGGGTCATAATGCTTACATCTGAAGGGTTCTTATAAAGAGGTGTATAGTCTGTTAAAGGGGTTGGAGATATCACAACGCCTGCAGCATGAGTTGATGCGTGTCTGCATAGCCCTTCAAGTCGCATGGCAATATTGATCAATTCTTTTATCTTCGGATTGCTATCATAAAGTGCCTTAAATTGTGGCTCAACCTTTAGTGTATCTTCAATCGTTATGTTCAATGTGGGGGGCACCAGCTTTGCAATCCTGTCTACCTCTATATAAGGGATATCAAGCGCCCTGCCAACATCTCTTATTGCTGCCTTTGCAGCCATTGTGCCGAATGTAATTATCTGGGCAACATGATCTTTCCCATATTTTTCTGCAACGTATGAGATAACCTCTGCCCTTCTGTCTTTACAGAAATCCACATCTATGTCAGGCATGCTCACCCTTTCAGGATTGAGAAAGCGCTCAAAAAGGAGACTATATTTAACAGGATCAATATCGGTGATACCAAGGCAGTATGATACCAGACTTCCGGCTGCCGAGCCTCTACCAGGCCCGACAGAAATTCCTTTCTTTTTTGCATAACTTATAAAATCCCAGACTATGAGGAAGTATGATGAATAGCCCATCTTTTTTATTATATCGAGTTCTCTTCTGAGCCTTTCTGTATAGAGTGTATTTGGATCAGACTCGAATCTATGGAACATTCCTTCAATGGCAAGTTTCTCGAGCAGAGCATCAGGTGTCTGACCATTTTCGAGTTCGTATACCGGCAACATGTTTGTACCTAACTTAAATTCAACATTACACCTCTCTGCAATTGCCCTTGTGTTCAGGATTGCTTCCGGAATATCTTTGAAGGCATTTTTCATTTCTTCAGGTGATTTGAAATAAAACCCATCTGAGCTGAAATAAAGACGGTTTGTATCCTTTACTGTTTTGCCGGTCTGGATGCAGAGCAGGATATCATGCGCCCTTGAATCTTCCTTTTTCATGTAATGGCAATCATTTGTGGCTACTAAACTGATATGTAATTCACTTGCAAGTTCGATAAGCCTCCTGTTCGCTTCTTCCTGTTCAGGAAGGTTGTTATCCTGTAACTCTATATAAAAATTTTCCGGGCCAAGGATATGTTTATATTCGAGGGCCTTATCCCTTGCCCTATCAATCATTCCTTTCTGCAGATAATATGGCACCTCTCCTTTAAGACACGACGTTAGTCCGATCAGGCCTCCGCTGTATTGGCCGAGCAGATCCATATCTATTCTCGGTTTGTAGTAGAAACCCTCAGTATATGCCTTTGTCACGAGTGAGACAAGGTTTCGGTACCCATTGTTATCTTTTGCGAGCAGGATGAGATGGAAGGATGCCTCCTCTGCATCAGCAGCATGCTTCTTCTCAAAGCGGCTCCCTGGTGCTGTATATACCTCACAGCCTATTATAGGTTTTATCCCTGCTTTTGTAGCATGCCTGTAAAATTCCACTGCACCAAAGAGATTGCCATGGTCTGTTATTGCTACTGCGGGCATCCTGAAGGCAGCAGCCTGTTCGACAAGCTCCTTTATCCTGATCGCTCCGTCCAGCAGGCTGTATTCAGTATGCACATGAAGGGGGACGTAATCTGAATGCCGATGCATAATAAAATATTAACCTTATGAGTAGTTTCAAGTCAATGCAAACGTCTTTGACCATAGCTGAATTTTGAAGATACTCCCCCATCCTTTAAATGCCTTGATGGGTTTCGTTTTATAGGTTTGCCATTTTAAAATGCAGTTTTTGGGTTAATGAAGGAGGGATTTCATTATGGCGGTAAACCTTTTCAAATTGAAATATAGGGTCAAGGAGAAAGAATGCCTTGCGGAATTTTTCAAAAGCCTCTCCTCGTTCAGCCTCAGAAGGTAGGTTAGATATTCGGGCCTCTAATTCATCCCATGAAGAAATGTTTTCAACTAAATCAAGAAGATAAACTTTATTCACAATAAAAGGTTAGCTTAACAGAGAGATAGAATCAATATGCTTTATCGCTTCATCGTATCTTGGAATTATTTTAATTAATTCTTACAATCCCAGGTCTTCCGATCTCTCCTTCAATGGAGTAACGGAATTCATGGAATAAGCCAATAACCCATAAATTTGTAATCAAATGTTGTGTTATACAGGAAGTGGTGAATACTGATTCTTCTTTACAGATTGAAAGGTATAAAACTATCTGGTCAGAAATATGTGGGTCAAGTGCCGCATTAGTATAGTAATAAGTAAGAAACTCCATTGCCGCATCCTCGCCGACAGCCTCAGCTCTTTTCCCTCTTTCACCAAGTGAGGTAAAACCAGCAGTTGAATTCTCTGACTCTGACTGCAAGAATATAAATGTCCCCTGTCCAGGTGTTGGAACACTTAACAATTCTATATCAACAGGCAACACCCCCCTTAATCCCCCCTTATCAAGGAGGGACTGAGGGGGGTGTTGCCCATTGTCAATGCTTGGTTGAAACGGGATTGCTATATTAGATGAATATATCCTTTCCACCAATGCTTTCTTTTGCCTTTCAGCTATTGATAAGGGAAGATTTCCAACGCCGGAATAACCACTTAATCTCAAAATATTACCGCGTTCCATAACATTTAAGGGCTTTACATGCTTTGCAGGAAATATTTCGGCTCTGACTTTTCCTCCACCTTTTGGATAAAATCCATAAGATTCTATGACAAGCTTTATTTCAATGCCGATCTTCTTAAGAAAGGAAGCAAAAACCCTTTCAAGGTAATGAAAACATGGGCTGAAATGGACATGGGTACCTCCTTTCAGAGTAATGGTTGATTTTTGTTTAAGTAATCCTCCATCATCCACTTTGCCAGTAATCCCCCTAAGTCCCCCTTTAGCAAAGGGGGATTGAGGGGGATTTTTATTTTCCATTGAGTCTTTGAAAGGTATTTCAACTCCTCTCGAAAATACGAGTGCTGGAATAATCGTCTGAAGGACCAGTGAGGTAGAGCCGGCAGTGCCGATGTCAAAGAAAAAGTCTCCGCCTTTTACTTCTCCGGGTAAAAATAAAAGCTCTGTTGAGCCTGTCTGGTCACCCTTTACTTCTGCGTTAGAGAGAAGCTGTGCAGCCCTGACGCAGGTAAGATGCTGAGGCATGAGTCCCGGCTTCTTTCGCCCTTTTCTGATATTGAATATCCTGAATGGCTTTTTAAACAGGCAAGAAAGACTCAGAGCCGTCCGCAGTATCTGTCCTCCACCTTCTCCGTAACTTCCATCTATTTCAATCATGTAATGGTAACTTTTAATATTTTACTCAAAAGAATTCGTCGCAGCTCTGCTGCGGGGCAGTTCATTTGGAATTTTGTTATTTAAAATTTCTACAATGTTAAGGTTAACACAATTTATAATCAGATTCAAAAAAGTAATAGAATTTGACCTGAAATGTTGCTAAACTTGTTCATATACACCTATTATAGAATTTTCTATAATAGGGTGTTCTGAGCTTACTGGGTGACAAAGTACCCTCCCCAACCCCTCCCGTCAAGGGAGGGGGGGTAACTATATATTCCCTCTCCCCTTGTGGGAGAGGGTTAGGGTGAGGGGTATATAAACTTATTTTACTTTCACTATAATAAAAAACATTTTAAAAGGGAGGCTTTGAATATCATGGAATTAAAAAGTGTCATCGCAATCAGTAAAGAAGGAGTAGAAATAAAGGACCTAAACGGCCTGAAAAACATAATGGACAGTCTTGTTTATGAGGCTGTGTTTTCAGAGGGAGAGAAGAAAAAAACTCTTTTGATGCTCATAAAAGAAATAGCAAAAGCAGCAGGCGCAACTCCGTCATCTATTCAATCTCTTTATGAAGAAATGGGCAGGGCATATCCGGGTTTCACGGTCCCTGCAATCAATATAAGGGGGCTTGCATACGATTCTGCAAGGGCTGTCTTTAGAAAGGCTATAAATATGAAAGTCGGACCATTTATATTCGAGATAGCCCGTTCAGAGATTGGATATACAAAACAAAGACCTCTTGAGTATGCCGCTGTTGTGCTTGCTGCAGCAGTAAAAGAAGGGTATCAAGGGCCTGTATTTATCCAGGGCGACCATTTCCAGCTTGTCAGGAAGAACTTTTTGAGTGATCCAAAAGCTGAAACCGATTACATAAGGGGTCTGATTAAAGAGGCGATAGAGGCTGAGTTTTATAATATAGATATTGATTCATCTACACTTGTGGACCTCGACAGAGAGACAATCAAAGAACAGCAGAGGCCGAACTTTGAGAAGACAGCAGAACTTGCAGCCCATATAAGAGAAATCCAGCCTGACGGCGTGATGATATCCATTGGCGGAGAGATAGGAGAGATAGGAAAGAAAAACAGCACACCTGATGAACTAAGGGCTTATCTGGATGGTTTTAATGATACCTTTAAATCAGGTAAGGGGTTAAGTAAACTCAGTGTGCAGACAGGGACAAGTCATGGTGGGGTTGTACTGCCTGACGGAACACTCGCAAAGGTAAAGATAGATTTTGATACACTCAGGATACTTTCAGACCTTGCAAGAAAGGCATATGGACTTTCAGGCTGTGTTCAACATGGCGCATCAACCCTTCCTGAGGAGGCATTCAATATGTTCCCGGAGACAGGGACATCAGAGGTTCACCTTGCTACGGGATTTCAGAATATAATTTATGACAGCAAAGACCTGTCTACAGAATTCAGGGAAGAGGTTTATAGTTTCATAAGCCAAGAGTATGCAAAAGAGAGGAAGGAAGGTCAGACAGAGGAGCAGTTCATATATAGCACAAGGAAAAAGGGATTTGGACCATTAAAGAAGAAATGGTGGGATTTGCCTTCAAGCATAAAAGGACCTATTATGAAGGAATTAGAGACTAAATTTGGATTGTTATTTGAGAAATTAAAGGTTAGAAATACTACGGAAATCGTGAAAAAAACTGTGAAACCTGTGGTGATTAAAAAAGAAGTCAATTCAGATATATTAGGCTTATAAAAATAGTAAAGGCAGGGCATAACATTTTCGCTCATTCTCGTCCCGAAAGCTTTCGGGACTCCGAGGAAAATTCTGTCTTCTACAGAATTTAAAACCGCTCAAATGCTATGCCCCGCCTTTAAATCATGTGTTTTGAATTTTAAGTCAAAGAAATAAATCTATCAGTAATATATGCATTATTTGAATTAAGGATATATGAAACGTTTCAGATGGCAGATTATCTTTGGAATATCTTTAATCGCATTGTCTGCGATTCTCTATAGTTCACAGATTTTTATATTTAAAAGACCGCATGATACTTTTTTTTACATCTTGCAGGACCTTGCATTTGTCCCTATTTCTGTCTTAATCGTTACATTGATTTTAGACCAGTTATTGAGGATGCGGGAGAAGCGTGCAATGCTCAAAAAAATGAATATGGTTATTGGAGCCTTTTTTAGTGAAGTTGGAACAGGGCTCCTGAAATCTTTCCTTGATTTTGATGTACATTATGACGGAACCAGAGAAAATCTTATTATAACTAACGAGTGGTCTGAGCGAGAATTTTCCGCTGTTAAAAAAAGTCTGAAGGTTTATGATTATAAAATCGAAAGCCAGAAGGGTGATTTAGAAGATTTAAAAGGTTTCCTCATAGATAAAAGGGAATTTTTACTTGGTCTTCTGGAAAACCCCAATTTGCTGGAACATGAATCCTTTACAGATCTTCTATGGGCTGTGTTTCATTTGACCGAGGAATTAGCCTGCAGGGCAGATGTAAAACAGTTACCTGTTACTGACTATGCACATCTATCCGGTGATATAAAAAGGGCGTATGTTTTGCTGATCTCCGAATGGTTAGCTTATATGAAACATCTGAAAGATGTTTATCCTTATCTCTTTTCTCTTGCTGCGAGAACAAATCCTTTTGATCCGAATGCGTCGGTAGAAGTAAAATGAAGTAAGACGGCGAGGCTCATTCCTGTTTGTGTATACTTAAAGATAAAGTAAAACTTCTTGGAGTATCCCTTTCAAAACCGATGTGATTTCGACGTTATGGAAGCTGTGAGGGATTGAAGGTTTAGATTTGAAATAAACAAGGATTTATGAATAAAAAAAGAATTCAAAATAATAAACTCCTGTTGTTCATTTCTTTAGCTGTTTTTTTATTTACAGTAGTAGATATAAAAATAGTTCATGCTGATAGTAATGTTGAATTATATTTTTTCTGGGGTAAAGGTTGTCCTCACTGTGCTCAGGAAGAAATATTTTTAAAACAGTTAGAGAAAAAGTATCCGCAATTAGAGGTTAAATCTTATGAAGTCTGGTATAACAGAGAGAATGCCAGGCTTTTTTCGCAAATGGCTGAAGCATATGGAGCAAGGCCGGAAGGTGTTCCAACAACATTTATCGGAGAGTTTAAACCTGTAGTAGGATATCGCAATTATGAAATTACAGGGAAAGTAATTGAAGACAGGGTAAAATTTTGCATTAAGCAGGGATGTACAGATCCAGTTGAAAAAATAGGCAAAACTTCCACACAAAAAAAGATACCCGCGCAAGAAGATAAAATAATTACTCTCCCGGTTTTTGGAAAAGTAGATACCTCAAAAATGACGCTTCCGGTTTTAACAATAATCCTTGCAGGCTTAGACAGCTTCAATCCATGTGCATTTTTTGTTCTTTTTACACTTCTTGGCATTCTATTATATGCAAGTTCAAGGAAAAGGATGTTTCTGATAGGAGGGACATTTGTCTTTTTTTCAGGGTTTGTTTATTTCCTGTTCATGTCTGCATGGCTGAATATTTTCCTGCTTGTAGGTGAATTTAAAATAATAACTATAATCGCCGGCATAACAGCTTTGATAATTGCCGGAATCAACATTAAAGATTTTTTCTTTTTTAAAAAGGGGGTTTCTTTAGTTATTCCAGAAAAGGCAAAACCAAAACTATTTGAGCGTATGAGAAATTTACTGAAAGCGACTTCAATCCAATCAATGATGTTGGGAACGATTGTGCTTGCAATAGCAGCAAATAGTTATGAATTGCTCTGCACCATAGGTTTCCCAATGATATTTACAAAAGTTTTAACATCACACAGTCTTCCAAAATCTACATATTACCTTTATCTTGTTTTCTATAACGTGATTTATGTAATACCCTTATTATTTATAGTCCTGATGTTTTCGATAACACTCGGAGCTAAAAAACTGACAGAATGGCAGGGACAGGTCTTAAAGCTTATATCAGGATTAATGATGCTTGGGTTAGGGCTGGTAATATTGATAAGCCCTGCGCTTCTCAGCAATATCTTTGTGGCTGTCGGGTTATTGGCAGTAACATTGGTGTCCGCAGGGATAATTATTTTTATAACGAAAAAGGTTATATATAAGACGAAAAAGAAATAATTGAATAGCAGTTTCAAATTCTCAAAAAATCAAGAAATTGCTTTCATAATAGCAAAACTTATTATAAATGCTAAAGAGGGTGACAGAATCCAATTTGCCATTATTTTTTTGATCAGATCAAGCTTTACCGTTTTCATCCCTTTTGACATCCCAACACCACTAATTCCTCCAATTATACAATATGTTGTTGAAATCGGCATTCCGAGAAAGGTGAAAAACATTACGCACATGCCTGCTCCGAACTGGGCTGCAAACCCCGAATATGGATCCAGGGTGGTTATTCCCTTGCCTATTGTCTCTATGACACGGTGGCTCAGAATAACCGCCCCGAGAAATACGAAAAGAGATCCTATGAGAGATGCCCGCATTTGTTCTATCAATCCTGAATGAATCACCGGACCTAAAATGGTAGCAAGTTCATTCGCACCGGTATTATAGGCTATTAAAATACTGCTGAAGAGCAATAGAGACCTTAAAATTTTTTCGATGCGGAACAGAGACAGTTTTGAAATAGTCTTTTCCATTGCTTTGTAGAGTAACAGGGCAGTGAAAAAAGCAACCAGAGGAGAGATGATCCATGAAAGAATGATCTTAAAGATGGATAAAAAATTTATATATGTTCCAGAGGCAACCCCGGAACCGGTTAAACTACCGATTATTACCTGAGTGCTTGAAAGGGGCATTTTCCTCCAATTGGAAAGAATGATTAAAAAAGCTGCTACGGATAGGGATATGCTTATAATAGAGAGATTTACATCCAGGAGATCCTTTCCAACGGTCTTCATAACCTTTTGACCTTGCAACAGAATTCCAATCAGAACAAAGCACCCGAATAAAAGCAAGGCCCTTCTTAGCCGTATTATCCCGCATCCAATAGATATTCCAAGGGCGTTCGAGGTATCATTTGAACCTATGCCGAAGGCTATAAGAAGACAGGCTGCAACAGGGATGAGTTCCGTCATTGAGCAGAATAATCATTTGGAGACATCATGATATCATCTCATGCTTAAGTTTATTATATGAAGATAGTCGCTGGCATCTTCAATAACATCACTTATATGGGTGAGATACGATATAAAATCTGAGAGTGTCTTTCCCTCCCAGAAATCTTTTACCTCTTTGTTTCTCAGTTTGCTGATCAGATCGAATTTCATGTCATCAACCTTTTTCTCATAGATCCTGATAGCCAGTGTTTTTTCGCGTAAATCTCCCTTATTGAATAAGGTGTCAAAAGCAAGAATGAGCATATCGCACATCTGCTGGTTGATGTCAGAAATTTTAATACAGTCTTCCCTTATCTCTTCATCCAGTTTCGGCCCCAGATTTTCAAACTCAAACGAAGCATCTTTCAGCACGTCAAATGCCTCATCTACTATCTCAACAAACCGGCAGATATTCGTACGGAGAAAAGGTAAAAAAGCGCCTTCATAGATCATTGAGATTATCTCTCTCCGCACACTGTCACCTTCTCTCTCGAGATCAGCAACACTATACATCTGATCCTTATCCCATCCCTGCAAGCCCTTTTTAAAGCATTCTGATGCGGAACAGAGGATTTGCATATGCTTCTTTATGCTGTCAATAACCTTTTGCTCTGTGTTACCACCAAAAATCTTTTTAAGCACCGTGGCCCTCTCTTGCCTTTTTTATTAATTCAGCAGACATAACATCTAACAGTGAAATAATCCCGATGATCTCCTTGTCCTCACTGACAAAAACCCTGGTAATATTGAACTTAGTCATCAAACTGATGGCATGCTCTATATCCATACCCTTATCAATGCAGACCAACGGACTTGATGTGATTTCTCCAACTTTTGTCTTATTCAAATCGAGGTTTTTTCCGAGTGCTTTATACACAATGTCCCTTACTGTGATAACCCCGCTCACATCTTTTTCATCTTTGGGTTTTACCAATAAAGACCTAATCCTTTTATCAATCATCCTTTCTATAGCATCAAAGACAGGAGCATCTGCTTCTATGGTTTCTACTTTTTTCGTCATTATCTCATCTATTTTCATAATTCACCTCCATAACAGATTTTCTTCTAAATTACCAAATTTGAAATAAAAATGCATTTAAAACCTTCATAGCCTTGCCATACAAAACGAGCATACAAATTTAAATTTGTATATTATTCTCAATGCCATCGTTCTCTCCTTGCAACGCCAGTCTTAAAAGCTGCCTCAGAAACAGCAGAGGCAACCGCTGAGACAACTTTTCTATCAAATATACTCGGTACTATATAATCCTCACTCAGTTCTTTCTCATCAACCATTGAGGCTATTGCCTTAGCAGCGGAGAGTTTAATCTCTTCATTAACAGTTCTGGCCCTTGAATCAAGGAGTCCCCTGAATAGTCCCGGGAAACAGAGCATGTTATTAATCTGGTTTGGATAATCAGACCTGCCTGTCGCAAGGATCCTGACATATGGATATGCATCCTCAGGGGCAATCTCCGGCTCCGGGTTAGCAAGGGCAAAAACAATCGGGTCAGTGGTCATCCTTTTAATATCATCAACCGTTATAAGATTAGGCGCAGAAACTCCGATAAAAACATCTGCGCCTTCCATGGAATCTGAGATGCTTCCTTTAATCATTTTCGGGTTTGTACTTTCTGAAAGCCATGTCTTTACAGGATTCATATGCTCTTTTCTGCCCCTGTAAATTGTGCCTTTCCTGTCACAAATAATTATATCTGTTATACCTGCTTCCTTAAGAATCTTACAACAGGCTGTTCCTGCAGCGCCAGCACCTGAAATAACTATCTTCAACCTTTCAAGTTGTTTCCCCACAATTTTAACTGCATTGAAAAGGGCAGCGAGGGTTACAACTGCTGTGCCGTGCTGGTCGTCATGAAAGACAGGGATATCAAGTTCTTGTTTAAGCCTCTCTTCTATCTCAAAACATCTCGGAGAGGAGATGTCCTCGAGGTTTATACCCCCAAAGACAGGCGAAATATATTTTATGGTCTTGATTATTTCTTCGGTGTCCTCTGTTGAAAGACATATTGGAAAGGCATCAATATTTGCAAACTCCTTAAAGAGCATCGCCTTTCCTTCCATAACCGGCATTGCTGCCTCGGGCCCGATGTCTCCGAGTCCCAGTACCGCGCTTCCGTCTGTTATTATCGCTACTGAATTTCTCTTTATCGTAAACCTGTAAGCCTTCTCTTTATCGCGATGTATTGCCATGCATACACGGGCGACTCCAGGTGTATAAACCCTTGAAAGGTCGTTCCGGTTTTTTACAGGTACTTTATTATGTATCTCTATCTTCCCGCCGTGATGAAGTAAAAATGTCCTGTCTGATACATGGATAATCCTGACCCCGTTAATCTTCTTAACAGCATCAACGATATCTTTTTCATGTGCCTCGTCCCGTGCATTAACAGTGATATCTCTCACAATCGCGCCCTTCCCGACCCTGACAATGTCCACAGCACCAATGTCTCCACCTGTTTCACCAATGGCTGTTGCAATCTTTCCAAACATACCAACCTGATTTACTATTTCGAGTCTAAGTGTTATGCTGTAGCTCGGGCTTGGTGTTGTCCTCATAGGGTAATTATACAGTTAAAAAGCTAAGAGTTAAAAGTTTATAATAAGGGCATGAGCAGAAAAACAGTAAAACTCATCTCTGTAATATTCTTTATGTTAACCGCAATTTTCTATTTACTGTACGAAAAACATTCATTTCCAGTACAGCAAAAAACTTCCGCATTTGTCCATGTCGTAGCAGTCCATGACGGTGATACTGTCAGTGTAATCATCAATAATACTAAAGAAAAGATAAGACTCATAGGCATAGATGCACCTGAAATAGCACAGAAACCATGGGGGGAGAAGGCAAAGAAATACCTTGAGGCACTTTTGAGCTCTTCAGAATGGAACGTAAAACTGGAATTTGATGTTGATAAACGGGATAAATATGGCCGCCTGCTTGCGTATATATGGACAACTGATGGAAAGCTTATCAACCTTTTGATGGTAAAGAACGGATATGCAATGCTTTTTACTTTTCCGCCAAATGTAAAATATGTCACTGAGTTAAAGGTTGCACAGAGAGAGGCAAGAGACAGGGGACTTGGGATATGGGCTGATCCGTCAATTGACGGAGGGCTCAAAGAAAGGCCGGGGGATTACAGAAGAAAACACCCGAGGATATAATAGTCCACCCCCTATATCCCCCGTTGCTAAGGGGGGAATTAAGAGGGGTTATTTCCCATCGCATTCAGGCATTTCAATTTCAAAAACTCTTTTGTGTTCCCTGAGGATTTGACATACATCATCAACCTCATCTACAAGTGAAATTAATCCTAAATCCTCAGGTGCTATAGTATGATTCAGGATAAGGGTTGACTTGAACCAGTCTATCAGACCTTTCCAATAGTCTTTACCAAAAAGTATTATCGGAAATATACCAATCTTTTTTGTCTGTGAGAGTGTGAGCGCCTCGAACAATTCATCCATAGTGCCGAAGCCCCCGGGAAATATGATAAATGCTATAGCATATTTAACAAACATGAGTTTTCTTATAAAAAAATATCTAAAAGAAAGGGATATATCCTGATACTTATTGGCACGCTGCTCTTCAGATATCTCGATATTAAGACCAATAGATTTGCTTTTCCCTTGATGAGCTCCTTTATTTACCCCCTCCATGATACCTGGTCCGCCACCGGTAATAACGGTAAATCCTCCGTCGGAGAGTTTTTTGCCAAGCTCAACAGCCTTTTCGTAGTAATAGGAACCTGGTTTCATCCGTGAACTGCCAAAGACGGTAACAGCAGGTCCAATCTCGTTGAGGGTCTCAAAGCCCTCCACGAGTTCTGACTGGATTCTGAAAACCCTCCATGTTTCTGAATGCTTTAAATCCTCCATTTTATTGAATTCTCCTTTTTATTTATGATTTTAAAAGAAACATTAACAAAAAATCATCATCATAATATTCTGCATGACGAAGCTAACGCTTTTTGGATTGTCGGCAGTCTCTTGGTTATATTACAGATGTTGTAAGGGTTATCACAGGGGGACGCAATTTGTTGGTGGCCGATAAAAGCAGGATTCTGTTATAATAGACAAAGTCTATGAAGGGTCAGATGATTAGAATATTTAGAACGACTCTTATTCTGCTGTTTTTTTGTCTCTCGATATTTTCTGTTGTTTATTCTCAAACCGATCAAGTAGAAAGGCTTATCCAAAATCTAAATAGTGAGTACCGGGATCTCCGGATGAGCGCGATATGGACGCTCGGAAGGGTAAAGGATCCCCGCGCTGTGGAGGCCTTGATTAATGCGCTGAGGCATAAAGATCCACTTATGCGTGAAAAGGCGGCAGAGGCACTGGGAGAGACCAAGGATATGAAAGCAGTTGAACCCCTCATAGCTATGCTTAAAGACGATGAAGAGACATCCCGTGAGATTGCTGCAAAGGCATTGGAAAAGATAACAGGAAAAGATTTTGGCCAGGACCACGATAAGTGGCAAAAATGGTGGGAGCAAAACAAAGGAACTATTCGCAAAGGCAGGTAGCACAATACAGTGTGCTGACGATTATTTCTTAATTATCTATTGAGATAACAGGTTCTTCCTGCTCTTCAAGAATGTCTCCGGTCAGTAGTTCTGTTATATATGACCTAAGCATTGCAGAGTCATTATTGGTTAGATCTTTGAATTCTATTGCCATACCAGGTGCGATTTTGAACAGATCTCCGTGGATGCCTTTTACATAGATTACAGTACCTTTCAGGCTAACAGTTTTTTTATCCTTTGAAGGTAAGGCAATTTCAACTTCTGTCCCTATACTTAAAGGATTTATATTTCTGATATACATCCCGCCCTCAGAGAGGCTTACAGCATAATGTTCTTTTTCTACACCATTATGGGTTACAGTAATCTTTTTTTCAAAAGAGGTCCTTAAAAATTGTCGTTTTTTACCTCCTGCATAGAAAATACACTCATTTAAAGCGTTATTCAGTTCAGTTATCTTTACAGGTTTTGTCAGATAAGCGGAGCATCCCAACCTTTCACACTCTTCATATGACTTCCTGTCCGAAGCAATAGTAACCATAATTACAGGCATATTTGATGTATGGTCATCGCCTTTGATATGCCTCAGGACTGTAATACCGTCCATCTGTGGCATCGCAATATCAAGCAATGTAACATCCGGCATCAATATCCTTAAGAGTTTTAACGCTTCTATCCCATTACTTGCAGGTATAACTTTATCAAAACCCATCCTGCGTAAAATGATAGAGATGTACATTAAAAATGTTTCACTGTCATCCACTATAAGAATTCTTTTCGGCCTGTCACTCATCGCTGCATTTCGTCCTTTCAGGCATTCAGCCCCAGTGGTTCTATTTATAATGGCCTTTTTAAAAGGCTTTGTCACATAAAACAAAATATCAAAATATGTTATCAAAAATCTATATAAAAGTGAATCATTGCAGAATCTGAGAAGCAAAATCTGATATAATAAGCTTAATTAATGGAAAATACCCTATCTGTAATCCCTCTCGGCGGGGTTGAGGAGATCGGCCTCAACATGACAGTCTTCGAATACAATGCTGATATTGTTGTTGTTGATGCCGGCCTTATGTTCCCGGAGGAAGATATGCTCGGAGTGGATTTTGTCATCCCTGATTTTTCCTATTTGCTTGATAACAGGGAAAAGATAAGGGGAGTAATTCTTACACACGGCCATGAAGACCATACCGGCGCTCTTCCTTTTCTGCTCAAAGAAATAAATGTCCCTGTATATGGGACTCCTCTGACTCTCGGACTGGTGAAAGAAAAGCTCTGCGAACATAACCTCGAAAATGTTGAACTTATTTCTGTAAAGCCGCGGGAAGTCATAAACCTTGGTGTCTTCTCAGTAGAATTCATAAGGGTAACTCACAGCATAGTCGATGGAGTTGGCCTCGGTATAACAACCCCTGTAGGACTTGTTGTACATACAGGAGATTTTAAGCTTGATCCAACGCCTGTTGACGGGCAGCTCATGGATTTTCACAAATTTTCAGAATACGGAGAAAGAGGCACACTTCTTCTTTTATCTGACAGCACAAACGCTGAGAAAGGCGGGTTCACATTCTCCGAGAAAGAGGTAAGACGTGTGTTTGAGGATATATTTTCAAATACACAAGGAAGAATTATCATCGCGACATTTGCATCAAATATCCATAGAATTCAACAGGCAATAGATGTAGCTGTTAAGTACGGGAGAAGGATTATCTTGTGTGGGAAGAGCATTGTCTCGAACGCACAGATAGCGCTTGATCTCGGTTATCTCAGGATACCTCAAAATATGTGGCTCAGGCTGGAAGATCTTAATAATCTTAAAGACCATGAGGTTGTAATTATAACAACAGGAAGTCAGGGTGAGCCGATGAGTGTGCTTTCGAGGATTGCAATAGATGAACACAAGCATATCAAGATTAAGGACGGAGATACCGTCATACTCTCAGCAAAGATGATTCCGGGCAATGAACGTTCCATAGGAAAGATCATAAATCACCTCTTCAGGCGGGGCGCAAATGTTATCTACGAGAAGGTATCAGAGGTACACGTCTCCGGCCACGCTTCAAAGGAAGAACTCAAGCTCATGCTTAATATGGTGAGGCCAAAATACTTTATGCCTGTACATGGCGAATACAGACATCTTGTTTATCATTCGATGCTCGCTAAGAAACTCGACATACCTAAAGAAAATATATTTATATTTAGAGATGGGGATATACTTGAAATATCCGCTGAAGGAGCGAGAAAAAATGGCAGGGTGAATTCAGGCCGCATATTTATAGACGGCAAAGGCATAGGGGATGTGGAAGAAATGGTCCTTCGTGATCGTTTGCGGCTTGCTCACGGCGGAATCGTCCTGATACTTTTAGGGATAGAGAAACTTACAGGAAATATCATCTCAGGTCCTGAGATTATATCAAGGGGATTTGTATTTGAGGATGCATCTCAGGAAGTAATTAATAGTGTAAAAGAGCTCCTATCAAATACAATAAAAGGACTTGATAAAGATTTCATATCGGATTCCTCGCTGCTTAAGGCAAAGCTCAGAAGTGTCTTGAAGAAATACCTCAGAGATACAATGGATAGAAGGCCGATGATCTTGCCTATAATATTTGAGGTTTAAACGAAATTCCTTTGCAACTATATGTCCGCCTATGTTAGTGCCGACTGAAAGGTTTTTCATAATTTAAATACCCTCATATCAAATAGACTAATCGGATTCAATGGCCCTCAGAATCTCAGGGAGAATTATATCGAGAAACTCTGCTGGACTCAGGATTCTAAAAGAATATTTACCTCTTAACTTTGATTTTGAAAAGTCCTTTTTATCTCCTGTTACAAGAAAATCAGCATTGCTAATTATGGCTGAAGCAAGGACAGGTATATCTTTGTCGGAGATATGACCAAATAGCTTTTTTATATCTTTAGATAAAGGCAGTGGTATGACCTCGAGGTTAAGCATCTGAAGATATTTCTTGTACATAGGGAGAACACCAGGCATTTTTTTCGATAAATTCCGTTCAATTTCAATAATATTATATTGACCTGTTGCGCCAGCAAGCATAGGGAGATCAAGACATAAGAGGTCAAGAATAATGCGCGGCGATCCTTTATCTGAGAAAAGGCCTGAGATTATAACATTTGAATCGAGAAAAACCTTAAACCTTTTTTTTGCCATAGGTTTCTTTATAAAGTTTTTCTCTTTCTTCTTTAAGTCCTGTTAGCAGTTCTTCTTCTGAAAGCCCTGAAGCTTTGATTATCCTCCTTATCTGCCTTCTTGCCTCATCGAGTTCAAGTCTTTTAGGCGTAATTATGACAGAGTCCCCAACAAGGATTATAGAAACAACCTGTCCTTCTTCAAGATGGCTTATGTCTCTTATTTTCTTTGGGATAGTCAATTGCCCACGGGATTTTATTTCTGCTACTGCTGTTTTGACTGTCTCCATTCTGAACCTCCTTTGTTTTAATTCTGATTTCAGAATATCAGAAATCAGAATAATTTGCAATAGTAATATTCCCGAAAGCGTAATCATTCAGTGAAGCGGGGCGGCTCACAAAAGCGGCCACCCTTCGACAAGCTCAGGGTGACATTACACGACACATTGTGGGTTTGTCATGGTGAGCTTGTCGAATCCATGACAGCTAAACTCCACCCTTTACTGAAAGCTTACCTAAAAGCTGGTAACAGCCTGTATAGGAGAAGAATAATCTTGCGGCTCGATGAACTCATGCTTTGCACCCCTGCCTCCATGGCTGCGATTCTCCAAGCTAAATCAGCGCCGAGTGAAAGGGTTTGCATGGATTAATTGCTTCTATTGAACAGATAAGACTTCACTTATAATCCTGTAACCAAATTAGACTGTTCTTTATAGAATCCTGGTTATTTGAAGATAGAAATTTAAGTGTTCTCTTTAGAAGTTCATTAAAAGGAATCTGTTTTGAAACAATAATTCCAAAATGATTTTTACCTTGTGCTGCGTAAGATTCGGATAAAATTCTGAAGTCTCTAATGTTGTGAGTCAATATTGCCATCTTGTGCTTTACAGCATAGACGAGTTGTTCTTCATCACTTCTGCCTTCTCTTCTGAATTCAAGAACATGGGAGGCAATATATCCTCTACTTCGTAATACCTCTGCTAACAAAACTCTCACATCTTCATCGAGGTACAATGAGATATCAGACATTGTCAGGTTTTTGCCTTTGCTCTTAAATCACTTTCTCCTGAAGATAGTTCTTCGTCTATTTCTTCTTTATGTTCGTAATAATAAGAAAGGGCATCATAAACCTGTGGGAGGGTAAGATGAGAAAACTCTTTTACAAGTTCTTCAGGTGTCATGCCCTGCCTTAAGACATAAAAGACAACTGACCTGACAGGAAATTTTGTCCCAACTATTACAGGGCGCCCACCGCAATGAGTTTTTAGAGAAACGATATAGGGATGTTTCATTTTACTCTTTTGTGCTACAGGCATAATCGTTTATTCTCCTTACGGACTATATTAATATAAATTATATCATATAAGTATTGTTGATTTATTAAACTTGGTCGATTGCCTCAATAAATTGGAACTTTGCAGCCCTGCCTCCATGGCTGCTATTTGCTGGACAATTTTCTCATATTTTACCAAGTTGTGTATTTATATTTTTCCTGATTTCAAATGATTTTTTCTTTATCAAAAAACCTTTAAATATGCTATATTTTCTCCATGAAAGCTGCAAATAGGAAGTTGGTATAATTATAAGTTAACCCTTAAGAATATGACTGAACATCCAGAACTTTATACCTCTTCGATTGTAAAGGGCAGCTATTTCAATCAGATGATTAATTGCGGCCCGAAATATAACCGATGGGTAGAGATAGCTCTTGACTATATACCGACAGATATTCTTTGGGAATATAGAGACAAACTCGTATTCATTGGTACTGGTGCAATGGACGCATGTCGTGTAGCACCTGCACTGAGAAAGAATCGAGAAATTATCGTTCTTTCGGAACGCATATTTCAAAGAGAGGAGCAAATGAGGGCCATTCCAAAGCAAGTTATTTCATCTACAAAATACGCTCGAATCAGATATGGATGTCTCTCCAGATCTATCCATACCTGAGCTTCTTTACGAAAACGCTCTCTTGTTTGTATATCCTCTAAATATTCATCACGAAAAGTCTTTAAGGCATAAACTTCATTAGTATCGTGAGAATAAACCAGATAAACTATTCCGAAGCCTCCCTTTCCAAGAACATCGAATACCTCATATTTTTGACCAATGAAATCGCCCTTTTTGTAAGGCGTTTTTTGCGGCTTTGCTTCAGTTACACGACCTGCTTCTCTTTCAACCATCTTTTGAATGGCAACATAAATTTCTTCCGGGTATTCTTCTTTGAGTCGTCTTACTTCTTCGTCATCCAGTTCTCCATCAACTATTTTCTTGATGTAATCATAAACTTCCTCGCCATATTCATCTATAAAATTCTCGATTTCCTTGTCATCACATTGCCCATCTATTAACCTCACGATGAACTTGTAAACATCTGGATGCTCTTCTTTAAAGAGTTTTATATCTTTGTCTTCTTCCTGCTTTTTTAAAAAATCAGATGAATCCATTTACTTTTTCTTCAAAATCTTTTCTAAGATTTCAAGGATTTCGCGATTTATCGAAACTGAAGTTACTACTTTGAAAACCTCTTTCCTTGCTAACTCAAGAATCTTTCTGGGAGAGCCTTTTGGAGAGATGATACCGCTGACAAAGGTGTTGGTATCAATGACAGCATTAATTTTCTGCACCACTCCTTACCTCGGCAATTGCCCTTTTTACATCTTCCTCAACTTCCTTCTCGGAGAACCCTTTATTCTTCTTACCCAGATATTGCAAAGCTTTCCCGAATCTTTCCTGCCAGGTTGTTACTTTTTCCTTCTCAAGCCTTTTTTAAAGGACTAACTTTTCATCTGTGGTAAGCTGGTCAATAACATTAAGAAGTCTCTGAAAGGGTATCTCTATTTTAACAGTCTTAGTTGTCATATAATCACCTCCATTTTTACGTACTATTTTATCACATTCATGGGTTTTACACCGTCAGAAAGAAACTACAAGTTTTCTTAGAGATATAAGACCGATAACGGTTAACACTTATTACTATTTCATTTCTGCTATAATTAACATTAATGTTAGAGGCTATAATACTCGGTATTGTACAGGGTGTGACTGAATTCCTGCCTGTCAGCAGTACTGCACATTTAATATTATTCCCATGGTTTTTTAACTGGAGCGGCGATGTGAACACACTTACTTTTGATATTGCCCTTCATGCAGGAACACTGCTTTCACTTATTCTGTTTTTCTGGAAAGACTGGACAGAGCTTATCGCAAAAAAACATAGGCTTTTTGGATTGATTATCTTAGCGTCAATCCCTGCTGGAGTTGCAGGATTTTTTCTTAACGACATCGTAGAAAATGGCCTGAGAAGACCACTGATAATAAGTGTGATGTTAATTGCTGTAGGATTTTTGATGCTCATCGCTGAAAAGGCAAACAAATATAAAGATATAGAGAAGACAGGTTTAAAAGATGCAGTCATTATCGGCATTGCTCAGGCTATTGCCATTATACCCGGTGTCTCCCGCTCAGCCATCACTATCTCAGCCGGCCTTTTCAGAGGATTTGAAAGGGAAGCAGCCGCAAGATTTTCATTCCTGCTTTCAACTCCGCTTATTGCAGGCGCAACCTTGCTTCACTTCAAAAAGGCATTCATCAGTCAGGGAACCCATGACCTCAAGCTCTTTTCCATAGGTATCATCACTTCCTGTATCACAGGGTTAGTTGCTATCAAATTTTTATTAGCCTTCCTTAAAAAATACCCTTTGAATCTCTTTGTTTATTACAGGTTTATACTTTCCGCTGTTATAATTGCAGGGATATGGTTGAAAGGATAAAACGCATAAAAGAAGAGATCGCCGGTGTTGTTTCTGTGCTGGGGAGCCTTTATCTTTTTATGAGTCTAATCACACATTATATAAGAGACCCCGTTCTTTTTTTTCGAGCCACAGAACCTCCTGAACCGGTACGGAATCTCGGCGGAATAATCGGGGCATATATTTCAGGCTGGCTGATTATATTGTTTGGACTTGCTGCCTTTATTATCCCTTTTTTGATGATTGCTTTTGGAATTAAACGGCTAATGGGAAAAGAGGGACATAAGATTTACCTGATTGGAGGTATTTTATTTATTATATCGTCTTCTTTATTATTTTCTCTATTATCCTACACCTTTGATATCACCGTAATAAAATACCCTGATGGTATTGGAGGCCTTATAGGCAGAGGAATAGCTAATCTTGCTAATCAGCTTTTCTACCTTCCAGGGGCCTACATCTTTTCGCTTTCCGCGTTCCTCTCTTCAATCATCTTACTGAGTCCCGTATCTGTTACTGCACTTGCATTTCGGAAAAGACGAAAGGTAAAAGACAAAAGTGAGTACATGGAGGACAGCGGACAGGTCATAGAAGACAGAATACAGGACATAGAAGTAACGAACTTGGAGAAGCAGAATATAGTTCTTAGTGAACCAGAGGCTGTAAGGCCAAGGAAGATAGGAGGCTATGAACTTCCGTCTTTAGAACTACTGAGTCTTTCTGACTATGCATCCGTCAGACCTTCAAAGGACGAACTTTTAACAGGTTCGTCACTAATTGAGAAAAAGCTTGAGGATTTTGGTGTTGAAGGCAGGATTTCCCAGGTACATCCAGGGCCTATTGTAACGATGTACGAGTTCGAACCTGCGGCTGGCGTGAAAATAAACAGGGTTGTTTCTCTTTCCGATGACCTTGCACTTGCACTTAAGGCGCAGAGTGCCAGGGTTTCCACGGTTCAAGGAAAGGCTGCAATAGGTATAGAAATTCCCAACAGGCAGAGGGAGACAGTATTTTTAAGGGAAATCCTCTCATCAGAAGCTTTTAAAAAGAATAATTCAAAACTTGCCCTGAGCCTTGGTAAAGATATATTCGGGACGCCTGTAGTAGCAGATTTATCAAAGATGCCCCATCTTCTTGTTGCTGGTGCTACGGGATCAGGCAAGAGTGTAGCAATAAACTCGATGGTTATGAGCATATTGTATAAAGCAACGCCGACTGAAGTGAAGATGTTGATGGTAGATCCTAAAGTGATTGAACTCTCGGCATACGAGGAAATACCACATCTCATCTCACCTGTTATAACAAGTCCAAAAGAGGCAGCAGGGGCATTGAAGAAAATGGTGATAGAGATGGAGCGGAGGTACAGGGTACTTGCAGAAAGGGCTGTAAGAAACATTGAAGGTTATAACATCCAGGCAAAGGATGAAGAGCAACTACCTTATATTGTGATCGTTATAGACGAGCTTGCTGACCTGATGTTTACAGCAGCGAGCGATGTCGAAGACTCGATAGCCAGGCTCGCGCAGATGGGAAGGGCATCAGGCATGCATCTTATCCTTGCAACACAGAGGCCCTCTGTTGATGTGATTACAGGAATAATAAAAGCAAACTTCCCTGCAAGGATATCTTTCCAGGTGTCTTCAAAGGTGGACTCAAGGACAATTCTGGATACACATGGTGCAGAACAGCTCCTCGGTAAAGGAGATATGCTTTTAATGTTACCGGGAGCAAGGACTATACGTGTCCACGGTGCCCTTATCACAGAGGAAGAAATAAAGACTGTTACTGAATTCATAAAGTCCCAGGGAAGACCTGATTACACAATATTAGAAAGCATACAGGAGGCGGATGAAATAGAGGCGGATGAAAGGTCAGGGGAAAGAGACGAGATGTATCTGAAGGCGATCGAGTTTGGAGAGATGACTGGAGAGGTATCCATATCATCCATACAGAGGCGGTTCAAGATAGGATACAACAGGGCAGCGAGGATAATGGAATTGATGGAAGAAGATGGTCTTGTAGGCCCACCAAGAAGCGCAGGAAAACCGAGGGAGTTTTTAAGGAGAAGGAGATGAACGTGCGATCTCTCTTACAATCCTTACCCCTGCTGATGTTCCTATCCTTGTAGCACCTGCCTTAAGCATACTAAGTACCTGTTTGAGTGTTCTTATCCCACCAGCGGCCTTAATGCCTGCAGCATCTCCGACGATACTCTTTATGAGCCTGATGTCCCTGACTCGTGCACCAAGAGGACCAAAGCCGGTTGATGTCTTTATAAACTCAGAACCTGCCTCAAGGGCTATCTCCACAACCTTCTTTTTTTCATCATCGTTAAGCAGGCAGGTCTCTATTATTGTCTTGTGAACTACCCCCCTTGTTGCCATTATCACGTCCGAAATATCTTTTCTGACGGTCTCCCAATCTCCTGATTTCAAGGCGCCGATATTGATTACAATGTCGATCTCGTCAGCACCGAGAAGGGAAGCATTCATAGCTTCATAGACTTTTACCTCTGTCAAGGTCATCCCGAGAGGAAAACCTATAACTGTTGCTACCCTGACATTACTGTCTTTCAGAAGTTCCTTTGCCATTTTTATAAAACAGGGATTTATGCAGACGGAGTAAAAACCGAATTGCAATGCCTCCTCGCAGAGTCGGTTTATATCCATATATGAGGCATCGGGCCTCAGCAATGTGTGGTCTATTAATTCTGCTATATCTTTCCGATTCAGCACCTGCATAGTATTATTAATACAAACGTAATAATTTATGATACCCCTCTCCCATCCCTCCCCCTCAAGGGGGGAGGGTTAGGGTGGGGGTGATCTTCATTTAATGTGTTTATATTAGTATCCCCGCGGTACCTTCTCCTGCTTTTTTTCGCTTTACAGCGTTCCCTTATAATCTGCTATAACTTAAGGAGTCGGTAAATCATCGGGCTAATACCCACTTCATAAAAATGATCAAGGGAAGGGTGGCGGAGGGGGATAGGGGCCCCAATATGGGCCGTATGGTCTGGAAGGGTAAGAATAATATGGCGACCAGTAGTAATATCCGTTGTAAAACTGCCAATTTCTCCAGTCCTGTAGTTCCTGCTCCCTTCTTACAGCATCCTCGTATGTACGCAACATGTAGTCTATTACATTTGAATCAACCCCGGCATTCTTCATTTCTACGATCTCATCAGCGGACAACCGGTATGCAGTCTGAGACCTCTTAATCTTATCTATTATCTGTTCAGCCGGAATCTTATCTTTCGAGAGTTTTATTATCTCCTCAATGGTTACAGGTGGATACTGATAAGAGTAAGTTGCACATCCGCAAAGAATTGAGAGAGAAACAATCAATATAAAAAATCGCAGCTTCTTTTTATAGTCGTCAAGCATAAACCCTCCTTAAGGATTACTATTTTTCAACCCGGACAATGTCCCAACCATCTCATTTGTCATTGCGATCCCGAATCCCGAACGCTTTCGGGACGGGAGTGGCAATCTCGCTTTTGGGATTGCTTCGTCGATCAATGCGACCTCCTCGCAATGACATGAACAACCTGTCATTACTCTTTATATGCTATCAAAATAAATGCCAGCATTCAACTTGTTGATTTTATTGAGATTAAAGAAATGAAGCGGATAGTTCTTTCGGGCAATTTGCCTTGCGCAGCGGCATATTGCCCGGAGAGCGCCTTTGATTAAGACCGGAGAATAAGAAGCCCCGCCTTCGTTGTACTTTCCACGCGTAAGCTAAGGCAGTCTTTCAATTTGGAATGTTTTCCTGTTTCTCACAGCACCAAACACTATTGAACACCGTGATCAATCTGCGTAGTACAACTGGGAATTCTCGCCGGCGCATCTTTCGCTGACTCACAATAAAAAGAATTTGCAGTTATTATTCTAATGCAATCCTTCTTAAAGTATCTCTATATTTTATTAAGTTGATATTCACTTTTCCCATGTCACTTATTAGTTCATTATAATTTGGAAACTTCTTTTGTAATTGTTGGGGTGTCATGCTTGTATTTTCACTCTTTTCAGATTCGTTATGATACCATCTTGTAAATCGTGATTGCCAAAGGGTCAAATGTGGGCGCAAGCCTTCATTGAGCACATCAATAGCAACCTTGACTAAGCTTATTGTGCCTTCTCCTTTTCTAATTTTAGCTACAGGTATATTCTTAATTAACTCCCGCGTCAATCTAAAAAACTCATACCATGACTTATATATTTCAATAATGACATCGTGTTCAAAATCTATTGGCACCCCTATTTTTCTTGTACTCAATTCAACCCATAGCTTATAAGCAATTTGAAAGTCTTCGTAATTGGGTTTGATTTTGATTTTTTGATTACCTATGCCAATTTCCGCTTCATTTATTTCGAGCCATTTCCCGGATAGGCGTGAAAAATATCTTAAATATAGAAACACAACCAAAAGCACAAGCAAAATCGCTGAAACCAGCCATTTGTTTACGTAAAGCTGAAAGCCCGCCGCATCAACAAAAAGTTTAATTAAATCCATCATTCGCACCTGTTTTATTTATCGATTTATGAAACACCGTCATATCTGCTGAATTTTGTGAATAGAACTGGATCGTCCATATAGCCCTTTTCGTAAGTATACCGGATATATTGCAGAAATTCATTGATGATTGGTGATTCTTTTTCCTTGCAGTAGTTCCTTTTGCTTTTGTAAATTGCTTCAGTATACCTGTCAGGAATGACTATGGCGCTCCTACCAAAATAGAAGAATTCTCTGGAAATAAGAACATTGTCGCTGCTGGTATCCCTTCTCAAATTGTGTGGATTGGCTTCCCCGTTTTCATAGCTGTGGTGTGAATTGGCCTGATGCCATACCCCATCACTTTTGTCAAAATGATAGATGTTGTCCCCGTACATCTTCTTTAGGGTTGTCATTTGGGGCTTCTTCATCTCATATTCTCTATTCTCCCAATACTCATTGAAGGTTATCTTTTCGGATACCTTCATCAGGTAAATCATCCTGTTACGGTGAGTCGTCTTCGAACCAATCCCAAAAATCCAATCACCAACACGAGCAGACTTTCTTATGCCAGGTTTGCATGTCGCAAGAGTACAAATATTGTAGAAAGGGTTTGGGGCGAAACCGTAATCGCGAGTAACCACATAGATGAAAACATTCATTAGCATTCGCCCCTGTTGGGCTTCAATTTGCTTATTCTCTGACTGCCATCTGGATTTTCAAAATTGTCAATTTTTCTCTCAAGTGCACCTATAATCTTGTCAGATGTCCATCCAACAAGTGCATCGCCGTACTTCTCGAAGCTCTCTGGCACATCAGAATCGCTTGCGTCTTGGATATACACTCCGATTATTTCCTTCCCTTGCTTGTGCGCTTGTTCGATTTCCCAATCCACCCATTCTCTTTCATGGGTATGAGGTCCTATAAGACACATGAACTTTCCGGCCCAAGAAATCCGATCTCTCAGCAATTGCTTTATGTATTCAGGGTCGCTGGCGTCGTTTGGCTTCGTACTGTCAATAGAGCTATTCTTGATTACATAACCCTTTGTGGAAAGAAGTTCCTTCAGTTTCTGAATGTTTTCCTCATCTTTGCTATAGTGACTCACGAACACATTCTTACTAGTCTCCATGGTATTTATCCTCCCATCTATCAATCGTGATACCGTCCCTATTTCAAAAAAGCATTGACAAGATAATCTTACATTATGTAAGATTATCTTGTCAATATTAAGGAAGAGGTTGCATGGATCGTAAAGAAACGTTAAGTGTAATAGTCTCAATTCTTAAGGAAATTCAAAGGGAAAGCGGAGAAGATGTGGATGAGATTAACGAAACAACTCGTCCAATCGGCGGCTTACGAGGATTCGACAGTCTAACAGGTGTTATACTAACCGTACATTGCTTCGCAACATTCGGAATTGAAGACAACGGGAAAGTTATAAGTCTATGTGAAGGGACTAATAGAAGTGGCCACCCTTGTGCCTTGACTGTCGGTGAGATAGCTGACCGTATAGTAACTTTAACAAGCAAAGGATAAAGAAATATGAAAGAGGCGATTGAAATGCGTAGAATTATAGGATCACGGCTTGCTATAGCCAGACAAAGAGCTGGTTTATCTCAGGCACAAGTTGCAAAAAAACTCAATTTGCCGCGACCTTCAATCTCAGAAATCGAAGCTGGTAGACGGCGCGTTGCGGTCGATGAGTTGATTTCGTTTGCTGATCTTTATCAAGTCGATATGAATTGGTTGTCAGGAAAAGGTGTTAAAGAGGTAAATCCAGTACGTGATAAGTTGCAGCTTGCAGCACGTCAAGTGGCAAATCTTAAATCGGAAGACCTTGAGAAGGTCATTGACCTTCTTACTTCTTTGAAAGCTATGCACAAATCGTAATGGACTGGCAGCAACAACGACAATTAGTAAAGTTGGCAGCACTGGAAGCAGAGCGCACACGACTTTTTTCGAAGATACCGCTTACGGCACCAATTGATCCTATCGAAACTGCAATTGAATGTGGTTGCGAAGTTAGATTCTTGAGACTGGCGTCTTTGGAAGGGGTGTACTCGCCAGAACCACGACCTGCTATTGTAATAGGATCGGAACGGCCCGCTGGGCGGCGAACATTTACTTGTGCTCACGAGCTCGGTCATCATATTTTCAAACACGGCATTAGGATTGATGACCTTGATGCACACAAGCGTACCTGTCGTAAATCTAGCGAAGAATTCCTTGCTGATGTGTTTGCGGGTTTTTTGCTGATGTCACAAACAGCAGTCTTCCGAGCGCTCAAAGATAGAGGCTGGTCGGCAACGACCCTACAGCCTGAACAGGCATATCGGTTGGCTAATTTTTTTGGGGTCGGATATGGCACTATAATAAATCATTTGGCAGTATCTCTCCAGATTATGCCCAGAGAATGGGCAGATGAACTAAAAAAAATTCAACCGAAGCAAATCAAGGCACAATATGGTGCAAATGCTAATTCTGAAGCAGTGCTTGTAGATTATAATTGGAGACAGCGGGCGGTAGACCTTGAGATTGGTGATACCCTTGTTTTACCGCGTGGGTCCAGCACTGAGCCAGGGAACCAGATAGAACTCGTCTCTGATAAGGGTGATTTCCTTATATATAGAGCAATTAACTCAGGATATGCAAGAGCGTTTTGTTTTGAAGGCGAGTGGGCAGTAAATATTCGGATATCACGGAAGAACTACGAGGGGCTGGCTCAGTACCGGTTTCTTGAAGAGAGCGAGGTTGAATTATGAGATACAACAGATTTATGCAACCTATTTTAGGGTCAAATCTGTCATATGCCTGGGCCAATGCCTTGATTAAGTGTTACGAAACAAGTGGCGGAGTTTTGAGTCCATCTGTTGTTCGCTTTCCGGCATTCGGCCCTGACGGTAATGTGGAAGCTGTAAAGATAAGGGCAATTATTGATTCGCATCTTGCAGACCACAGCAAGTTTATCCCTAATCAGAGTGTAATTGAGACCGTTGCTGGTACGATTTTCCCTGAATCTGTCTGGCGCCACTCCCACGGAGACAGGCAGACCCTCTATAAGAAATATGCGGATATGCTCCCACTCATAAGACGTAAGCAATCCAATCGCCGTGGAGTTTACTTCCAACGCATGATCGCTTATCCTCCTGTTGCCAGAGAAAAGGAACCAATAAATCAGCTTGAGCACATTATTAAGACGTGGCAGTCTGGAAATCATCGGCACAGTGCTCTTCAGGTAGGTATTTTTGACCCGAGATCAGATCATTCGAATGCGCCTGTGCAAGGCTTTCCATGTCTCCAACAGGTCGCTTTTCACGCCAACGGTTCAAATGGGAAGGACGGCTTATCGGTTGTGGCATTTTATGCAAACCAGACGCTTGAGGAAAAAGCCTATGGAAATTATGTCGGTCTTCATCGTTTAGGTCTGTTTATGGCAAGAGAAATGGACTTGCAACTAAAAGAGATTGTATGTATCGCATCTGCCCTTAAGCTTAATAATACCCGCGGAAAGACTAAGTGTGAATCTTTAGTTAAGGCTATTAAGGCGGTACTTAAAAATGCCGGAGAGTGATAGCAACGCACAATCAGGTATTATTCATGTTTTTGAAAAGGCCGCTGGTGCAGGAAAAACTGCCGTTGTCCAACCAGTTGCAAAGGGAAAAAAATTCAATAGGCGTTGGTTGCCTACTGAAACAACGCCGGTATTCGATACATATTGGAAATTTGCGGCCGAGCGGCAGGCTATTTTCTTCAATCGGCTCAATAGGAATGATGGGCATTTAACAGATGATGCCATTCTGCAGACCTATAAGTTTACAAATGCATATAGGGCATCCGATCGAGTCAGCCAATATCTGATTCGGCATGTAATTTATGAAGGCGATCAAAGCGTTGAGGAGGTTTTTTTTCGGATTATTTTATTTAAGACATTTAACAAAATCGAGACATGGGAACTGCTTAAAGAAAAAGTAGGAGAGATATCCTTTAAAGAATATAATTTTAAAGAATACGACAAGGTTCTATCTAAAGCTAAGGATAAAGGGGATAGCATATATTCAGCCGCCTATATCATGCCTTCAGGATCTGGGAGTTTTGGATATAAGTATAAACATCGCAATCATTTAAAGCTAGTTGAAAAAATGATGAATGACAACTTGCCAAAGCATATCTGCAAGGCAAAATTAATGCAGCATGTGTTTGAACTATTGCGAGGATACCCAATGATCGGAGATTTTCTTGCTTATCAATACGCTATTGATATTAATTATAGTGAATTAACAAACTTTAGTGAAAACTCTTTTGTTATGCCTGGGCCAGGTGCTAAGGACGGAATTCGGAAATGTTTTTCAGATTATGGAGGCCTATCGGAGGTTGATTTAATCAAATGCATGGTTGATCGTCAAGAAGAAGAGTTCTCTCGATTGGGTATCAAATTCCAAACACTTTGGGGGCGTCCTTTACATCTGATCGACTGTCAAAATCTGTTTTGTGAGGTTGACAAATACGCCAGAGTCAGACATCCGCAATTTAAAGGACTTACAGCCCGAATTCGCATTAAGCAGAAATATCGCTTAAATCCACAACCTATAGATTATTGGTATCCGCCAAAGTGGGGGCTAAATAAATACATTGGAAGCAACGACTGACCGGTACGACGCGGGGAATGGAGACAGCATAAGTGAGATGTCAGAAAGTTCTTTCATGGTCATTTGTCAAGAGCGATTCTTAAGATCATAATCTGCGATATATTTTGTTGTCTTTTTTTTGAGGTCGAAGATATTCTTCTTATGAATCTCTACTAACTTTTGCAATTCCGTGTGCTTAATTTCAGTGCCATTTATTTCCATTTTTGCTCGAACCTGTGGCATAGCAATGAATTTATATTTTTCATCCAATTCGTCAATTATGGAAAAATCAAATATAAATTGCCGTTGAGAAGTATCGACCGCGACTCTCAATATTTTCTTAAACAATTCTGCTTTTTCTTTGAAAAGCCCAAGCAAAGAGATAGGATTCTCACCGGGCTTTTTATTGCATTTCATAATAAATGATACGCGCTCTTTACTGAATTCATTCAGGGTCACACTATACTGCTTATCTGTGCCGAGCGCCATATCTTCAAAGGTCGGCCTTCCCCAAGACTGAATCTCGTCAGCAAGTAACAATATAAATGAAAAAGAATTAGGCTCAATATGATAAATTTCTGGGCACGTATGTGAGGCAATTGCTCTCAAAATCTCTCTGCGAATCACAAATTGCCGAGCTTCTTCTTCGTCCCCCAGATTAGTAGAAGGATTATGATCAAAATTCGTTTCTAAAAAATATATAAGATTCTTTACCAAAACTATACAGCTGATAAGTCCGTGCTTAAAAAGCTCGAAAGATCGAGAAAACTTAAGGTAGAATTTCGCCTGAATATGGGTATCAAACTCCTTTTTCGATTTTTCTTGGAGGTCACGCTTAATCCTTGAACTGATGTATTTCAATATAGCATCATTAATAAACTGATTTTGCTGCGGGAATGAAAAGGAAAATTCTTCCAGTCCCGTCTTGGCATAATATTGCATCATTTTTTTCAAACTAGTATTTATGTTCTCTACTTTACTAAGTGGATATCCTAAATCATGAGTCAGTGCAATCAGACACCAGACAGCGTCTTCTTCCCCAGCATATAGAGTACCTTTATTTTTTATTGATTTTGCTAAATTACGAAAAGCCAAGTTTTCTTCATCTTCGTTTATGGAGATTAAGAAATTATCATTGATATGATTCTTAATAATAAATTGGCCAATAAGCCAAACTTTCAATATATGATAGACATGATCGCGATAGAATTGTTCAGCGCCATATAATAAGCGTTCAAACTCGATAAATGCCTTAAAATACTCCTTTAAATTGTATACACCTAACGAGCCTTCACTTATCTTGTCATATGCTTCCTTTTTTTTCTTATAACTCGTCGGTCTTCTCTTCTCTCCGCTTTTGAAAATAAATTCATCCAGGTCATGCCATTTTAGATATTTAAGAGCATCTATAATTAGCCTCTCCCAAAAATCTAAAACATCTACAGCTCTTTTTTGTGATGGATTAAAAATAATTTTAAAGCCGTCTTTTTCTAAATCTCTCTTTTTTGTTTTAGTGAAAATATTTTTAATATAAGGAGTTATAGTTTGGTCTTGCGAAAAGAAAGAGAAGTCACGATAATTATCAATGAGGAATTTGAGTAGCGTATAATCGTTAAGCTTTATCGGCTTGCTCATCAAATTCTAGGTGAAAACTTTCGGTGGTATATGTACATTCCCAAATTTGCTTCTTTTCCAAGAAAAATGCGATTCCAGCTCTGATCACTAAGTCCCTGTACAAGACAGGCAAACTTCATTCCTGATAGTCGTTCGAGAAGCCCTCTTATAGGGACACAGCGGATCCGGGCCTTCATAAATTGAACCAGTAGCATAAAATCTCTGCGCCATGCAGCGCCCTTGGCAAACATTCAGCCTCTTGCATTCATTGCATCCTTGAATTTGCCGAAAGTCAAAAGTCCTCAATTGCCGCAGCTTATCGCTTTCGTGCCAAAGACTGGAAAGAGTCGATTGTTTAATATTCCCTATTCTGAATGCCCCCGCTTGTTTAAAGGCAGGGCATGGCACTACTTCACCGGCAAAATTAATGAGTAGCGTTGATAAACCAGCTTTGCATTTCACAGGTTCAATATCGCTATCAACAAATGAGCAGAAATTCATCGGACAGCCAGTTCTTATTTGAGGGCGATCGTCCATTTGCTTTTCCTGAACAACATTCAATATCAGGGATTGGAAGTCATCAATAGAAAGCTCTATTTCGCATCTATTAATAGAACCTCTGCCCTGATTGACAAATCTAAGAATTGCGAGTTCATCTACCCGGAGTTTGTTACAAAGTCCAGCTATTGCCCCGATTTCCTTGAAATTTGGAATCATCGGCACAAAATGTACACCTGTCCACAAGCCTGCAGCTTTTGCACGTTTTATGGTTGAAATCACGCTTTCGAAGCTACCTGGTGTCATCGTGATTTGCTCATGAATCTCAGCCGATGCGCCTTGAAGGTTGAAAATTATTCGATCAAGGCCCATAGCGGCTATTGATGACATTATTGGCTCAGGAATCCCATCACTATTTCCAAGAAACGCAGAGGTATAAAGTTGGACTTCGAAATTCTTTTTTGCTTCTCCGATGATATCCAGAATCCGTGGATGTAATAATGGCTCGCCACCTGATATTTCTATCGTCTTAGTGCCAAGCAGCCGAGCGTCATCGAGAATTGTCAAGATACGGTTGTAGGAGAGTAAGGATGAGTTGTCCTCAGTGCAAGAGGACGAACAATGCCGACACTGCATCAGGCATTTGCCGGTAATCTCAATGCACAATTCGTCCAGTGTGAACATTACCCAGTTCCCGTTTTTCTTTTTTCTTCTTTAATCGGTATGGAGAATTGCTTCACGGTCATATCCACAACCCAAGCTTTCATATCGTTATTGTTTATGAAAGTACACTGCTTTGAGACTGGATTAAAGCCAGCTATTGAATCAGCTACGATAATTTCTTTGCCAACCACATATAATGATTTTTCCGCCAATACGTTTTGAGCGTTTGGAAACTCTTTTCTCAATGCCACTACATTCTTCTTGATCTGGTTTGTACTAATGCCAGCGTCTCGTAACGCGTTAATTGTCTTGATTGCTACTAGATCAGAAAAAGTATATCTAGCATGGCCTCCGTTTGTCAGCTCAGATGGAGTAACGAGGCCGATTTTCTTCCAATAGAAAAGTACTTTTCTATTTATACCGAAAATCGACTCAATTTGTCGAGAAGTGAAGAAAAACTTCATACAAAAATTTATAGCATTTTTAGACAATTTTGTCAAATATTTATAGATTTGTTGTCAATAAATGTCCCAATTTCTATGGAGCGCACTTAGGTGAAGGTGTTAACTTAGAGAGATGGCAGGGAATCAAGGTTCCGACCAGAACTCCTCAAAGTTGCTATTCCCGATACCTCAGGGTTATCAGGTGAAACTTTGCTTTCCAAAATATTCGTATGATGAGACGTCGAGTATAAATTGGACAGAAGCCCAGAAAATAAATAGAGCCATTTTAAGGGTGCGAGTTGATTGGACAACCTCTACGCCGGCAACGTCCACTTCTGCCTTAGCCCTGGCAGGATGCCCAAATACCCTTATATGGCTCCAGAATAACTTGCGACCTCAGTTCCGGGAACCTGAGCTTTCCAAGGTGCTTCGGCGGATGCTTCTTTCCTCCTGTGCTACAGGAAGCTGATCACCGCATCCAACTCCTGCTCCCTTTACTTCTTACAAACCTCAGGTTTAATCCCGTCCTGAGTATCGCAATTCCAATTCCTTCTCCTACTTTTAAGTTTACTCTTTTATGAATATATTTCAAGAACCGATTAGCTTGATTAATAGAGTATCCGAACCATTTTCGGCTTCTGAACTCTGTTATTTACCATTTTTAATCAGAAGCAACTATTATCGATATCTTTCGTGATTTACAGGGCGAACTGTTTCGCGGGGCTCCCGGTTACGGATCGAAATCCTGAATTCCGTGATAATAAGTCACCAAACATAGTTTTATATAAAGATTGACGGAGGCACCTGAAAATATTTCTGTAAGCAGTGGTGCCGAAGGCGGGATTTGAACCCGCATGGGTTACCCCACACGCCCCTCAAACGTGCGTGTCTACCAGGTTCCACCACTTCGGCACATATAAATTATGCTACTATAAAAATCTGAGGGTTTTCAAGACATTCAAACGGTTTTTATCAGGCAATGAGTTGTTTATTGATTTTAATTTTTATCTGTTTCTTAAGACCTTCAATATATGACTTAACTGCCTTTTCTTTTCTGTCATTAAGCATTTGCTCACTGAGCATCTTTACTAACTGGTTGTCACCAGATACCTGTTTTAAATTAGAGTTG
>Ga0315282_10001312_pt1 | contig 47270 bp, 52 predicted proteins | sample YL17G07_20_MG_FD_203693 | JGI IMG/M metagenome (GOLD analysis project Ga0315282, IMG submission 203693) | Sediment microbial communities from Yellowstone Lake, YNP, Wyoming, USA - YL17G07_20 | ecosystem: Environmental > Aquatic > Freshwater > Lake > Sediment | place: USA: Wyoming | collected...
CTATTGGTTAATCACCCTAAAGCAGATGTTATCTGAAACAACCATGTTGGATTGGCACACACTCTATCCTCTATTCCTCCTCAAGGCTCATACCGAGAGCTCGCGCTACCGCCTTCAGGCCGTCGAATGTGACGCGCTGACCAGCCATCACCTCTTGCCTGCGGGGAATCAAGAGCATTCCCTTGTAGAGGCCAGACATGTTGTTCAGGTAAAGCGCGCATACCACAAAGGTGAGGAGGTTGATCTGCCTGTAGGAGAGTCTTCTCTCAACCGCTGAGAGTTGTTCACCGTGCAGATCTGATATCCTTGAGATGGAGCGCGTCACAGAACCGTTCTCCTCATCCATCATGTCCAGGAGGTCCTTCAGAAGGATCCCCTGCTCTTTGAGCAGGTCTTCGACTGCCTCCTTGAGATGTATCTGCTCTGGCATTGCTGATCAGGGGAATATTCTAGTAAGGGTTCTCGGGAAGGGAATCGCCAAACGAATGTTGGGAAGGTCCAGCAGATAAGCCAGAAGGCGCTCTATCCCAAGGCCGTAGCCCGCGTGCGGGACGCTACCGTATTTTCTGAGATCTAGGTACCAAGAGTAGTCCGCAGGGTCCATTCCCGCTTCCTGTATCCTCGCGAGGAGAGTATTGTAGTCGTCAATCCTTTCCCCACCGCCTATGATCTCTCCCATCTTCTCCACCAAAAGGTCCTGTGATAGGACAACATCCGGCCTGCTCGGGTCGGGCTTGTGGTAGAAGGCCCTAGCTGCCTTCGGGTAGTGAGTTATGAAGACCGGCCCCCCGATTTCCTTTGAAATCACCTTTTCCTCATCGGAGCCAAGGTCGGATCCCCACTGGAATTTGACGCCTGACCTCTCCAGCAGTTGCACTGCCTCATCGTACTTCATGCGTTTGAACGGTTTCTCCAGCGGCTTGAACTGTGGGTTGATCGACTTGAAGATGTGACCTGGCTTCGACAGCTCCGTCGTGACTTCTGAGATCAGACTCTCCTCCATGTCAATCATTCCGTTCATGTCGCACCAGGCCACCTCGGCCTCAAGCATCCAGTACTCCGTTAAGTGTCTTGGCGTTTTTGACCGCTCAGCTCTGAAGGAAGGCTGAATCGTGTAGACTTTCTCTGATGAGAATATTCCTGCCTCGAGGTAGAATTGCGAGCTTTGCGTCAGGTAGGCCTTTTTGTCAAAGTAGTTGACCTCGAAGAGCGTGGCCCCGCCTTCGACCGCGGCCGTTATCATGCTCGGGCATGAGAACTCCACGAACCCCTCGCGCTCAAACCACTTCCTCATGGCCTGTACAAGTTCGGAACGGGCTTGGAGGATGCGCGTGAGCCTCCTGCTCCTTATGTAGAGGTGCCTGTAGTCTCCCACGACCTTTGGCGATACTCCCTTTTGTATGGGAAAGTCGTCAAGCGAGTGCCCGACCAACAAAATGCTCGTGGCCTGCACTTCCACGCCTCCTGGGGCCCTAGGGTCATGTCTCACCGTACCAGTGACCACAAGGGAGTCCTCTCTGCGCAACGTCTCGGTGCTTTCGATGCTCTCGTAAGTCGAGGACCCAGGTTTAACCACTACCTGCGCTACACCAGTGGAGTCCCTAAGCCTCACGAAATGGAGTTTGCCAAGGGTGGCAAGCGAGAAAACCCATCCGCGCAGCTCTACTTCAGATCCATCGGGCAGAGCATGCAGTTCCGCCACTTGAGACCTGACTGCCATGTCTGGGTGCTGTTAATCGGTCGCTACTTATCTGTTACCTGAGGACTCACTTCTTTTCCCGATACTTCGCGATTACCTTTTCAATCTTCTCGGCTTGCTCGCTCGTCACGAAAGGCCGTCCTCCTCCAGAGAGCATGGACTTGATCTCGGCGACGGCCTTTGGCAGTACGTTTGCGAGCATCACCGCATCTTTCTCAGTCAGGTTCGCCTCCGACATGAGCTCCGCGACCAAAGCCCTTGAGTCCTTCGGGCTGAGAACGGTTGTTTCCTTGATGTACTCGCCCACGGACCTTATGAACGGTGACTTCTCGCCCTGTATAGAATCAAGCGTCTCCATGGCCTCCGAGTTTGTGACATACTTCTCTTCAACCTTCTTCCTAACCATCATTCGCTCACCGGCCGAATGTGCTCCGGCTTGGCAATCACGCTCTTAGCCTTGCTGCCTTCCATCACCTTCACCACGTATGCCCTGCCTCTCCTCTCGATGATTTCTCCCCGGCTTCCTTGGAACCTCTTGAAGGGCATTCCGCTATGCATGGCCGGGTCAATGGCGATGGTGACTTGATCCCCTATCTTGTATTCTATCAACAGGTAGCCCAGCGGTCTGAGTCCCCTCTGTTTGAGTTTCTTCCGCAATAGGCTCCTGCTCCTAGCTCTCGGACCATTGGACCTTGGCAAATCAACCACCTAATACCTGGAGTACCTCCAATGCTTCCCACTTTGCTGGTGTATTTAATAGTTCGGAGAGTGAAGGTTTCGTTCTCCCTTCATCTCCGGTCACGAACTCCTTCACGTACGTGCCAGCTTGGGTCTGGACTATTGCCTCAAGCTTGTCCTCACCCATCTTCCTGAGCTTCAGGCTTCTGATCACCCTCCTCCTGATCTTGTCGGCCCTTCTCCAAGCGACACGCTGGGGCGTCCTCTGTTCTATCATCAAACCCGTCGCCAGGGTTTCCACTTCGTGGAGCTTCTCGTCAGAGGGCATCTGGTCCACGTGCACTATGATCCTGTACCTCTTTTCGAAATGCTCCCCTCCCATTTTCAGCCTCACGATTCCCGACTTCATAGTAGGTTTCAGGCTGCGGATCTCGACCGAACGCCCGAACTTGCAGTTGAACTTCCTCTGAAGTTTCGATAAACTGACTCGCCTCTTCTTTGGGGCTAGTACCTCGAGGATGAACGGCCGGCCATTCCCGAGCATGAGAGCATCCACATCCTCTCTTCCGGCCCCGTGAAACTTGACATCCACAGCCTTGAGGGCAGGGACGAAGACCGCTACAAGCATCCCCTCTACTGACCTTAGCGGGTCTAGGCCTCGCTTTCTCGTCTGTGAGATTCCAGACTTCAACTTGCGATAGCGCCCGGCGATGTATATGGGCGAGGCGGCCACCTCGACCGACTTGTTGATGGGGTCAACCGTGACTAAGATGTCGGGCTCCCCCGAGAACATGGGAACACACTTAGTGGACTCGGACAGTTGCTTGGCCATCAACCTGTTGAACTCGGTCTTAATGTTCTCACCGTGCGACAACTGATACATGATTTTGATCTCGTCGTCCGCCCCCACAATCCTCCTCGGAATGCGGGATCCCATCTGAAACGTGTGGTGTTGATACTTGTGTGACTCAGATGTAGCCTTAGCTATTAGATCGCGCATACATCCGAATAGCTCGCCACCGCAAATGGGACAGGGTTCTACTTCCGTCTCTTTTCCGGTCTGAGCTCTCACCGTCAATTCAGAAGGACGATGTCCTGAAGCTGCGAGCCGCCTGATTATCCTCAAGGACTCCGTCCTGCCACCTTGGAGGGACGCACTCTGATCTAAGTAGAGGGCTCGCTTGAGAGAGGCACCTATGACCTCGTTATCCTCTTCCTCATCTAGGAGGTGAAACTGTCTGCCCAAGCATCTGTCGCACAGCGCATGTTTGGACAGAATCCTGGTGCAGAGTTCCAAAACGTTCTTCGCCGCCTTAGGCAAACCCCTTCAAACCTCTCATGCCTCTGACACGTTTGACCATTTTCCTAGAGTTCTTGTACTGTTGAAGCAGTTCCCTGACCTCTCTCTCCGACCTGCCGGATCCAATTGCTACCCTTCTGATCCTGCTCTGGTCCATCATGGAAGGATCGTTCCGCTCCTCTTTGTTCATCGAGTTCAGAACTGACCGCCAGACCTTGACCTTCTGTTCTGTCATCTTCTTCATCTCTTTGGGGACTTTGGCACCGGTCGGGAGAAACTTCAGGATCATGGAGGCGATGTCGCCCTTGGTAACCTCCTCCATCTGATCCACGAATTCCTCCAAAGTGAACCTGCCCAAGGCGAACGCTTTGGCCCTGTCTGCCCCCATTGCGCCCATCGCGCGCGATATCCTGTCCAAGATCGTCTTCAGGTCGGGGACGCCCATGAGATCGGAGATGTACTCGGTGGGGTTGAACGGCCTGAGCTCTGATGTCTTCTCTCCAGTGCCTACGAAGGCGATCTTGGCGCCAGTCGATGCAACGGCAGCCAGAGCCCCCCCTCCTCGTGCGGTCCCGTCCATTTTCGTAACCACCACGTATCCGATGGGCGCGAGGGAGTTGAACGCCTCCGCCTGCGATCTGGCCGCCTGGCCTATGGCAGCGTCCACAACCAAGAAGGTAGCGTCGGGCTTGGCAATCTTGACGATCTCGGAGAGTTCCCGCATCAGGCCGTCTTGAGTCTTGTGCCTGCCGGCTGTGTCCACCATTATTACGTCGGGTGGCGGCTTGGAGTTGCTCAACTCCTCGGTAGCTCGTTTCAGAAGAGTCGTCGGGTTGTCTCCGACCGAACCGCCTACCACTTGGATGCCCGTGCCTGCCAGCAGAGTTCTGATTTGCTCAAGAGCACCCGGCCTGAACGTGTCAGCGCACACGACAGCAACCCTGTTCCCCTTCCCCTTGTACAGCAGAGCCAGTTTGGCCAACGAGGTGGTCTTGCCGAATCCCTGGATTCCGACGAAAAGCCAGACTGTCGGTTTCTTGTCGACCTTTACCTGCACCGGCTCGCCTCCGACCAGTTTCACGAGCCCCTCGTATACGGACTTGACCACCACGTCCTTCTTGGAGAGGCCGGGAGATTCCTTGGATGCTGCTCCCCTCATTCCGTCGGAAAGTTCCTTCACGAGATCAACGGGGACATCCGCCTTGAGCAGAGAACGCTGAATGTCGCGGATCAGCGCCTCAACATCTGCGTCCCTCACGTATGACCTTCTGGTGAACCGCCTTACTGCTTCGGACAGGGCTGACGAGATGCTTTCCAAAGATGAGAAGACCTAGTTCATTTCTCACTTGATAAAAGGATTGGTCAGCAGAGGCTTACCTCCCCCCTGATCAACCTGTCTATCACGTTCTTGAAGGCGGCTGGCGCAAGGGATCCTTCGACCACTTCGCTGACCCTTTTCGTCACTTTCTCCGAATCAGCTCCGTTCCCCACTATCACTTGGGCAGCTGCGAGACGCGGCGAGTTCACTGGCTCCCCAATCTTGCTGAGAAGCCAGAAGTATGCCTCTTTTACTTCCTGAACTTCATCTACTATCTTCTCAGCCACCTGGAAGGCCATTACGTTGTATATCTTGCCGATGTGACTGATCGGGTTCTTGCCTGAGGCAGCCTCTGAACTTGAGGGTCGGCAGGGGGAGAACACTCCGTTCACCCTGTTACCTCGTCCCACCTGCCCGCTATCCCCGGACTCGGCTGACGTTCCGGTCACGGTTAGATAGACGCCATCCACACCCCGCCCGGCCCTGTCGAGGTTGTTGAGTGAGACTCCGGTTGAACTCATTCCGGTTTCGTCCTTGGCGAACTGCTCGACCGCCGACCTGACCTCTTCTTTCTTCCTGAAGTAGTCGCTCTCGTCCCTTATGAAACGATCAACGAAAGCCACTGAGAGCGTAAGGTCGAGTTCGTTCCTGACCCTCCTACCCATCACCTTGACATCCTCCCCGGCCTCCGGGTAGCTGCGCTTGAAGTCAGCGGAATTCACGTATGCCTCGACGCTCTTCACCAAGTTCTCGGTCTTGGAGGTCGGCGCGTACCCGACCGCAGCGGATGTGTCGTTGGCTCCCAGGAATTCACCCCCCCTGCCGAATATGTCAGCGAGGTTGCCCGAACTCTTTCCGATCTCGTTCTGAATCCTCAGGTGCTTCTCCGGGTCCACATACCTCAGGTTGCGCTTGACCCAGTCACGAGTGACGTGATCGACCAACGAGTCCAGATTAATGGCCTCGCCCCCGACACTCACGCTCGCTCTGTCCCCCAAGATCATGAGCATGGGCTTCTCGACCTGACCGCCTCCAAACTCTGGTCTTGAGTTTCCTGCAACGAGGAAGCCCTTGTCGAGGTTGTAGTGAAGTATGCCGCCCCATCTGCGCAGGAACTCCTTGTTGAGGGCCACGGATATCGAGTCGACTACGCTGTCGGTTATCGTGTCTGGGTGACCTCTCCCTTTCCTCTCCACCAACTCCAGCGGTTGTTCCTCAAGGGGCTGCGTGCTGAGCGTGTTGACCAGAATCATCGCGAGGGTAAGCGGCCGCCGAAGTCCGATTAAATGTTTGTTTCGATTCGCGTCAGATAATTCAGGAGAGTAATCAATGCCGGAGCGCTTTTCGCTCATAACGGTTAAATCTCCATGGATGAAGTGGCGAACGAGCGGGAGTCGCCAAGCCAGGTCAAAGGTGCAGGACTGAGGCTCCTGTCCCGAAGGGGTTCGTGGGTTCGAATCCCACCTCCCGCACCATCCTCTTCCTGATACTACCTCAGGCTCGATAATTCTAGCATCAAACCAACAAGCGCTCTTGGTCGACGGTGGATTGGGACTAAGTTTTCACGATGGATCCAAGCAGTAGCAGGACTAGTCCTCCGACAACCGACCAGACCGCGATGTCCACCAGCATTATCACTGGATCCACCTCCATTGGTGCCCCAGGATAAACAACTTGATGTAGCCAAGGTAGCGGATATCCATAGTGGACAGCACCCAGCAACCCTGCTGGAGTATTGCTGACTAGTCCGCTCAGAAGGGTCAATAGAGCACCAAAGGCAAGGGCGAGCAACAGGATTCTAGATGTCTTCATCTCGGACGCACTGATCTTCGGCCGATCCTGGCCTTTTAGCGCTATCTGAGTCGCATGCATCTGGAGGGTCACCTAAGGGGATCCATGATGGGTACCTTGCCAAACTGACCCATCTCGACCTCATCGCCGGGCTTGCCGTCAACCAAGACTATCCTGATCCCTGCGGTGCGGCCCTTCGAACTCACTATGGCGGCTACATCATGAAGGACTCTAGCCAAGATCTTCAGGTCGGTCGAGAGCGGCAGCGCCACCATGTCCAAGCCTACCACGCACACTGAGATCAACGAGACCAACGTTGCGAGGGTGATTCGACCTTCTAGCACCAACCTCTTGAGCGTGGAGTCCTCGGCCACGGGAAGCATGACCTCGTTGAAGCCACGGGTCTTCACGGCCTGTGATGCCTCTCTGATAGTGCGGTTGAGCAGGGAGATAGCGTGATGAGTCCCAGGGCCTCCGAACTCTCCGTCTAGCAATGTACTCACAAGTTCCGCTGTGCTTTCCTCCATCCAAGGCGACAGTGAGCAGTCCATGCCGATGTATCTGAGCGATGAGTGCTTTGAGGCCGCAGTGGCCTCTGCCTCGATTCCCTTGAGCAGCAGACCGATTTCCTCCCTTTCCCTCCCTTTCCTTTTCTCGAATATTTCTTGGACCTCGCGAACGCATCTGAGGCTCAACGAGAACCCTTTTTCATTGGATGCTGTGTCCGGGAAGTAGGGGGTTCCCAGCTGGTCTCCGCAGGAGAACGCGAACCGCGCACAACTCAAGGGCCCTCCAACCTCCGCGATGAGTCTCAGCAATCTCGCAGCTGACAAAGCCCTTTCAGGTTCGAGAGCCTCGCCCAGATCCGACAGTTTGACCGAGCAGAGAAGGGACTCGGATCCGCTCAGGGAAGTCGCCAGCTCTTCAGCGACTCTGTCCATGTCGAAATAGCCGAACGGTAGTGCCACGTAGTCGACTTTGACCTTCGATAACGCATCCTCCACTAGACCCGAGATCCTGCGGACCAGACCATTCCTCTGAACGTCGAAGCGGGGCAATACTATCCTCTTGGTCCATATCTCGGACTTGAACGACCTAGCCGCATCCTCGAATGGCTTGACTTGCTGACCCAACCCAATGAGGTATTCGTCCGTTAGGATGTCGTCTGAGGCCACAGCTGGATCGCACATGAAGGCCAAAGCGCGTATCAGGACCAAACTGCTCCTCAGTCGCCGAATTCTTAGATTAGATAAGCGTGTCCCATGGATGAGGCTAGAAATGCACAGAATTCGTTATTACTACGCGGTGGTAGTGTAGCGCGATGGGCCGCTGGGATTCACTGTCGTTCAACCTGGGTCAGTTCACGAAGCTGGGCAGAGACGTGAACCTGTTAGTGCTGGCTGGTGGCGCGTTCAGCGTACCGTTTGGCTACTTGGTGGTGATACAGGCGATATACCTCAAGGTCGTAGGTATCGATGAGGGAACTATAGGGATTATCCTCAGCCTCTCCACGTTGACGATGTCCCTAATGACAATTCCCTTCGGGATCTTAGCGGACAAGTACAGCAGGAAGTGGATTTTGGTATTCGGGGGAGTACTGAGTGCACTCGGTTGGGTGCCATATGCTATGTTCGTAGATGTGAGCGCTTTCTACATCGCAAGTGTACTGATGGGTCTGGGGAACGCAACTGTCTCGGCCCAGATGGCCCTGATCGCCGAGAAGACCAAGAACGACGAGCGGACCGTCGCGTTTAGCCTGTCCTTCGTTGCGTACATGGCGGGCTCCACAATCGGAGCCTTGGCTTGCGGGATTCCTGATATCCTTGCGAAGGAGTTCGGACTTGATGTGGTACAGGCCTACCAGCCCCTTTTCCTGGCCGGTTTCGTGTTTAGCTTGTTGACTTCCATGCTCATACTGCCTTTGAGAGAAGGTGCACGCGTCAAGCGCGAGATGAGTTTCATCCCCACGAAGTCCAGGAAGGAGATAGCGGAGCTGTCCATCACGAACTCCCTCGTTGCACTCGGTGCAGGGCTTGTCATCCCTCTGCTTCCATTGTGGCTGTTCCTCAGGTTCCAAGTTGGGGGAGGCGAGCTGGGCGTTCTGAACGTGATCACCAATGCCCTGATGGCGATATCGTATCTTATGGCGCCGGAACTAGCCCGGAGGTTGGGGCACGTCGGGAGCATCGTCTCCGTCCAACTCTTGGCGACAATCATGCTGATTGCCATGCCTTTGTTACCATCCTACGAGATTGTCGCGATCCTGTATGTGCTCAGGTCATTCCTGATGAACCTGTCTGGTCCGATCAACTCCGGGTTCATGGCGGATGTTGTTCACCCAGACGAATTGGCATCGGCTGCCGCGATAAGTTCATCCTTCTCTGGGGTCACATGGGGGCTGCCCAACGCGGTAGGTCAGGGAATAGGAGGCTTCATGTTCAAAGCTGGCATGTTCGACCCACTGTTCTACATATGCGGGGCGCTTTACGCTGTCGCAACACTGCTGTTCTACGCGTTCTTCCGGAACCGAGACCGACGACGGCTTGGAAACAGGGACGCGGGTAGTGAAGGCGGGCAGGAAACCGAAAAGTCTTATTAAGAGGCTATCTCGAAGTTGGCTACGGGTCGTGTTAGGACCAGTCGCGGTATATGGCGCGGATAACCACCAAGCCTCCTCTTGGGGGGCTAGGTGATGGATTTCTCGGAACTAACTCAAACAAAGAACAGACCAGCCATATTCACGTCAAAGAGCCTGCAGGATGTTGCGCGTGTCGAGTCGATTCTGTTGAAGGGAGCAAGGCACTATCTCGAGGACAAGGGGTACATAGAGGTCAATGTGCCGCACATCACGAGGGCCACAGGTGCGTGCGAGAACGTGTACACACTATTCGGAGTGGACTACTTCGGGGAGCAGGCCTACCTCTCACAGACGGGACAGCTGTACTTGGAAGCGTTGACGCCGTTCCTGTCCAAGGTCTGGTGCGTGGGACCGAGCTTCAGGGCCGAGACAAGAGTCGACAGCCGTCATCTGACTGAGTTCAGCCTGTTGGAGCTTGAGTTCAAGGGCAACTTCGACCAGCTTCTGTCCGAGATCGAAGGCATAATCTGTGCTATGATCGAAGAGATCGTCCGCTCCGACGTCATTCCGGAGGAATTCGAGCAGAACATGCAAAGGCTCAGGGAGGTCAGAGCTCCCTTCAAGAGGATCCCGTACACTGAGGCGATCGAGATGCTCTCTGAGGAAGGGGTCCACTGGGGCGACGACCTGCAGAGCCGTCACGAGCATCTGCTGGTCGAGATGTCAGGCGGAAAGCCCATCTTCATCACGCGTTATCCAAAGGCGATCAAGTTCTTCAACATGATAGAAGACGAGGACGATCCGAGGGTCGTGAAGAGCGCTGACCTCATACTTCCGTGCAGTGGTGAGGCGGCCGGTGCCGCCGAGCGGGAGTATAGGCACGACAAGCTTGTTGAACGGTTGATGTCGTCCACGATGATGAAAATGCTGATAGAGAAGGGAGGCGGCCCCAGCGACTTCGACTGGTATCTGGAATTCTACAAAAGACACGGTGAGCCACATTCTGGTTGCGGCATCGGGGTCAATAGGGTAACTCAGTTCGCGCTTGGGTCGGGAGACATCCGGGCGGCCACAGTATACCCTCTAAACAAGGAAACCCTACTGTAGGAGACGCCCGGTCAGAACTGCCACCCGACCGTGGACATCTTCACACGTGAGGAAACCTAGCCGCCATACAGGTAGCAGGCAACCAAGCGGCCGTCCTTGGCTTCGAGCAGCTCCGGAAGTTTCAAATCACACTTACCTTCCATGATGTATGGACACCTGTCGCTGAACTTGCAGCCCGGCGGGGGGTTAACTGGGTTCGGAGGGTCTATCTTCCTCAACTCAATCATCTTTCTCTCCTTGGCCAAGAGGGGATCCGGGACCGGAACCGCCGAAAGCAGTGCCTTCGTGTAGGGGTGTAGCGGATCCATTATCAGCTCGTCTGTCTTCCCCACTTCTACTATGTTGCCCAGGTACATGACCGCGGTTCTGCCACCCTCGGCGAAGTACCTCGCTACGCCGAAGTCGTGGGTGATGAAAAGGAACGAACTGCCAAATCTCCTCTTTAGCTCTAGGAGCAGGTTCAGGATTCCGATCTTCAGCGAGACATCAATCATGGTTACGATTTCATCTGCTACTATGAAGCGCGGGCTGAGGATCATCGCTCTGGCTATGGACACCCTCTGCCTTTGTCCTCCAGAAAGCTGATGCGGGTACTTGTTCATGAAATAATCTGGCGGGTTCAGCCCCACCGTGTCCAGGATTTCGATTGTTCTTTCCCTGATCTTCTTCTCATTGGGAATGAGCTTGTGATACCTGACCCCCGAACTCACTATCTCGTAGACCTTCTTCACTGGGTGAAGGGAGGAGTACGGGTCCTGATGGATGATCTGCGCGTTCCTCCTGAACTCAGTGTACTCGCTTCCCCTGAGTTTCCAGACATCTCTCCCCTCGTACAGGACCGTTCCCGAAGTCGGTCTTATCAGACCTATTGCGGTCTTCCCAAAAGTTGTCTTTCCACACCCGCTTTCACCTACAAGCGAGATGACCTCTCCTTGCTCTATTTTCAGACTGCAATCGTCAACGGCCGAGAATCGCGCTGGTTTCCCGAAGAGCCCTGCTGAGCCCACGGAGAATTTTACCGTGAGGTTTCTTGCCTCCAACAGGTTGTCGGCCTTCATCCCACATCTCTCCACCTGTAGCACGCCGCCAGCCGGCCTTTGGATATTTCCTCCAGCGGAGGATTCTTCTCCCTGCATACGTCTATGGCATACTGACACCTAGGATTGAACGGGCATCCCTTAGGCATGTTGAACATGTCCGGCGGCGATCCGGGAATCGGTTTGCGCTTCTTGACATCGCCGAAGACCGAGGGAGTCGCCTGCATCAGTCCAAGCGAATACGGGTGCTTTGGCCTCAAGAACAGGTCCTCAGTGTTCGCCACCTCCATTATCCTCCCAGCGTACATTACAACCACTCGGTCTACCACCTCGGTGCAGATCGCGAGGTCGTGTGTCAGCAGTATTATCGTCACCCCGAGCCTTTTCCTCAGTTCCGAGAGGATGTTCAGGATGTACTTCTGGGACATCACGTCGAGGGCGGTCGTCGGCTCGTCCAGAATCAGAACCCTCGGATCCAGTAGCAGTGACATAGCTATCATCGCTCTTTGCTTCATTCCTCCGGACAGCTCGTGAGGAAAGGCCTTCATTGTCCTCTCAGGGTCTAGTCTGACCAGTTTCAGAAGCACGCTCGCCCTCTCCAAGGCCTTCTGCTTGTCAATGGTCTCGTGTTCCGTTACTGTCTCAAGGGTCTGCTCTCCTATTCGGAGGACTGGATTGAATGAGTTTAGAGCACCCTGAAAGACCATGGCTACCTGTTTCCACCTGAATTGCCTCAGCTCCTCGCCTTTCAACGAGAGTATGTCCTTGTCCCCGTTGAAGAGGATCCTGCCAGACACTATCTTGCCCGGCGTGGGGATCAAGTTCAACAGAGAAAGGGCCAGCGTAGTCTTCCCGCTTCCGCTTTCTCCGACTATGCCTACCGCTTCCCCGTTGCCTATGTCAAGACTGACATCTGTCACAGCCTTGACCGACAAGTTTCTCAGGACGTACTCCACTGTGAGGTTGTCTATTTTGTATATGCTCGGACACTGTTCTTGTAGGCTCATCCTCGGATCGCGCTCAGGCCCTCAGCCTTGGGTTGAATATGTCCTCTACACCGTAAGAGAATAATATCAGTCCTACTTGAAGCAGTATGATGAAGATCACGGGAGCTATCACATAGTGTCTTGCGTAGGGCACGAAAATAGCTCCGGATACCTGCATTGCGATGTTAAGCATCGTTCCCCAGTGCACTGTCGAGAAAGGTAGGACTCCGATGAAGAACAGTGCCACACTGGCGTATAGGCTCTGGACCACAGCAAACAGGAAGTTGATGCCCACGAAGGGCATTAGTATCGGCAAGACATCATAGAAGACGATCCTCAACCTCCCTATTCCAATGGCCCTAGAGGCCTCGATGAAATCCCGTTCCTTTATGGAAAGCACCTGTGACCTCATTGATCGGGCCAATGCCGCCCAGGCGTTTGCCGACAGAATGACACCGATGCTGACGGGGTCCCTGGTCTGAATCAGACCCGCCAAGACTATGACTAAAGGTAGCCCAGGAATTGTAAGCGCAATATCAACCAGTGTGTTCAGGAGCAAATCGACGACGCCCCCGAAGTACCCAGCAACCAATCCGATGATGGACCCAAGCACTACAGTGATCACGCCACCTATCAGCACTATCGTGAGGACATCTTTTGCTCCCCAGATGATCTCGGTGAGTATGTCAACGCCGATGTAATCAGCGCCCAACGGGTGTTCAAGGGAGGGCGGGGCATAGACTTGGTCGAATTTGGGGTTCATGTCAAGCGGGAAGATCATCGGCCCAAACAAAGCCATCAGTATGAAACCTAAGAGAATCAGGGATCCTAAGAGGGCTCTCTTGTTCTCTACGAGAACGCGAAGTGAGCTCACAATGTCATTGAGTTCCATTTCCTAATCACCAACCTTCACTCTAGGATCTATCCGCGTATACAGGACATCTGCGATCAGGTTAGCTGAGATGACAGTGATTGATAGCACCAAGAAGAGTCCCTGCAGGAGCGGGTAGTCTCTGGCTGAGACGGCGGAGGCGAAGAATCTTCCAATACCTGGGTATGTGAATATCATCTCAACCAGCGGTGAACCGCCGAAGAGGAAACCGATTGATAGAACCAGTCCGGTGAACTGGGGGAGTATGGAGTTCCTACCCACATAGTCAGTCACAATTCTAGATTCTCTGAGGCCCCTCGCTTTCGCTACGGTCACATAGTCCTCGCCTAGGACGGTGGTAGCCATCGCCCTTATCCCAAGAGCCCAACCAGCGAAATCTGTGAGCACATATGAGGCGACAGGCAGTATTGCATGTGTTATCACGCTGGCTACGAACTCAAAGGTGAGGCCGACCGGAATGAGAGAATCGTATGCCCCTCTCATGGGGAAAATCGGATAGACGATTGTCAGCACATAGAAGAGAATCAGGGCCATAATATAGCTCGGTATTGCCCCGAAAATCGTGAGTGCTGCCACAGAGAAGCCCTCGAACTTGGTGCCTCTCTTGTACGCCAGCACTAGGCCCACAATCGTCCCTATTGTGAAACTCAGCGTCAAGGCGATTGAGGATATGAACACGGTCCAAGGTAGACTCTTCACGATGATTTCTGACACGGGAGTGAAACTCGATATTGATCTTCCGAGATCACCGTGTAGGACGCCGGCGATGTAGTCCAACAACTGCTTCCAGATGGGGTCATTCATGTTCACTGGCATGAGTGATCTGGCTCTCGCGATTGCCTCTTGCATTGATCTCGCGCGACCTGTCCTCAAGAGTATCTGGATGTAGTAATCCATCGGGTTCCCCGGCATGAGCCTTATGAGAAAGAACGTAAGCACAACCGTAAAAGAAACGGAGAGGAGGGCTAGAAGCGCCCTCCTGTAGAGCCATTTCATGAATTCTTGTGTCCTCCTTTACTTCTTTCTTACGAGGAAGATGTAGGCGAGGAGGATTGCCACTACGACTGCGAGGCCAATCGATATGTATGTCTCTATTGGTGTTTGAGCCGGTGGTTGCGTAGGCACTGTCCAATAGGTCATATTCAGCTGGAATTTGCCCGGCATCAGGATCTGAGCTACTATGATTCCCCTCGCGTACTCGTTACACATCCACGCTGTGTCATAGGAGGGAGGGTAGATGAACCTGCCAGAGCCGTAGAACATCGTGTCGGTGTCGGAGAAGGGAAGCGCAAACAGGTAGTCGTTGTAGATCTGTGCCAGTTTCGCGACATAGGGTTTCTCTGCAGCGACCGATGTCGCCGCAGCCCAGTCCGCGAAGAACTTGGTCAGATTGAAGCTCGATCCCTGCCAAGTTATCACTGTGGGGAACGAGCCGTATGTGGGAAATCCGTATCCGTTCGTAGCGTCGAATCCCTGTATGTACGGGTGATCTCCGCCAGCTGTGTACCAGACCAAATCGAAGTCTCCGATGTTCATAGCATGATCCACGGTCGCCCAGTCAAGGGCTAGCGGGATGACCGTAACGCCGACTTTGTTGAGTTGTGTCGCGACGTTCGCCATCATCAATGCAACGTCGGTCCATGGTGCTGGGAACTTCACGTACAGAGTGACAACGGACCCGTTAGCATAACACAACTGACCTAGGTCATTGTACCTGAGGCCTATGGATTCGAACAGGGACTTCGCCCTATCTGGGTCGTATTCGTACTTGTTGAGGCTATTCAGGAACGTCGTGTTGAGCCAATTCGTGATGTAGAACTCAGAGTAGGGAATTATGTACTGTGATGCGTGGAACACGGGGTAGTTGGCGGAAAGGACGAGTTCAGTCCTGTTCAATGCATATGCAAAGGCCTGCCTGAAAACCTTGTTCGCAAGGAGCGGTCTCCTATGGTTGAACACCACAAAGTCATGCCTTGTCTGCTTAGCGAGAAACACCTTCGTGCCGGACGCGTTCAACACCGTAGCGACAGGGACAGGTGCAAATGGTTCTCCCCAATCCGCCGTGTTCGAGAAGAAGTAACCCCAGCCGACTTCGTTGCTTGGTTCCTTTATGCCGTGGATGTAGTCAATCACTATCTTATCCGCTGCATAGAAGTTGGTGAACTTCTTCAGCCACAAGTCACTCTCCGTCATGTTGGCGAGCATGAAGGGACCAGTGCCTATTGCGCCCTGTGCAACCGATCTCGGAGTGAACGCATTCAAATTTACACTTATCGCATCGGCGGTATCAGGGTGCGCTATGAAGGCATCAACGTATGTCTTGTAGACGTGGTAGGGGCCGTTGACATACGCTGACAGCACCCAGTTCAGGGCGAGGTCATGGAGACCAGTGACGTGGAACTTTACCGCACTGGCGTTCACGACTTGAACATCGTCGATGATATTGCTACCCCACTCCGAGTACCCTCTTATCTTGTGGAGTATGAAGGTGCTCCATACATCGGTTGCATTGAACGGAACGCCGTCGTGCCAGGTGACACCGGTCCTCAACTTGACCACTAGCCAGTCGCCCACGAAATCCCAAGCGGTAGCTAACTCAGGGTAGTAGTCCGTCGTTCCCAACACGTGGGGGGCCAACTGGTCAATCATACTTACGGCGGCATGGCCAATGTAACCAGTTTCAGCATAGTTGTTGAAGTGACCCTCAGGCTGGAAGTTTGCCTCCATAGAGTAGACGAATATCACTGGCGACTTTGTTGCAGCCTGGGTAAAGGGTAGGCTCATGAAAAAGGTGCCTGCAAGCGCAGTTACAACGAACGCAACAATGAGTTTGTTCCTCAAACCATCTTTCATGTTTTTCACCTGTCCAGTAGTGGATGTGTAGAATATTAATGTTTTAGCGCCTTGAGATGGTCGTCTTGTGCTAGTCTATTGTGCACTGGAAGAGAGGATTTCCCTAGTCTTTCAACTCCTTTCCTCTTTCTGTTGATGACTGTCGGCGTACATCAAAGTAGACACCTATGAGAAACAGGATGTCTATGGCAAGACCAATTGCGTCCGCTATGAACTCAGGACTTGCTGGATCCAAGAAGGGGAGGGGTATCAATCCCATGAGCAGGACGATGATTCCGAAGTTGAACATCACTCGAGCCAGATTTGGCTGCATTGTCTGAATATCGCTTTCTTCGACCCCAGCGTTATTTATCCCTTCGGTGTGAACGGGGTAGGATCTAGCGGCGTGATGCCGGACATGAACCGACCGTCAAAAGGCGTGGCCTCATCCACTGCTCGGGATGCCGTGTTGGCAAAGATCTCAGAACCGGTCAGGGCCCTGACCAAGGAGATGGGGCTTGAGGAGCTGACAGAACCCCAGCTGAGGGGGATCCCAAAGGTGATGTCCGGGGCCAATGTGCTGATAATCGCACCAACTGGAAGCGGAAAGACCGAGGCCGCTTTGATACCGGTATTCGACGGTTTGCTGAAGCACAAGCGGGGTGATGGGATCTCACTCCTCTACGTGACACCCTTGAGGGCCCTGAACAGGGACATGCTGGGTAGAATCACTAGGTGGGCAACCAGACTCGGTCTGTCTGTTGAGGTAAGACATGGGGACACCCCACCCGCCCAAAGGAGACGACAATCTGTCAAACCACCCGACCTCCTGATAACGACGCCTGAGACCCTGCAGGCCATACTGCCAGGCAAGAGGATGAGGGAGAACCTGAAGTCCCTCAGGTACGTGATCTTGGACGAGATCCACGAGATAGCCGAGACGAAGAGGGGCGCCCAACTGTCGATTGCGCTCGAGAGGTTGAGGACCGCCGTCGGCAGGGATTTCCAGAGAATCGGTCTCTCAGCGACCGTAGGGTCTCCAGAGGAGGTAGCCAAGTTCCTAGCCGGGACGGACAGACCGGTCGAGGTGGTCCACGTCAGGGTCCCGAAGGAGTATCGATACTGGATCGAGTGGCCTGAGCCCAGCGAGGAAGACCATGACTTGGCTGCCGTGCTCTGTACATCCCCTGAGGCGGCTGCGAGGATCGCTAGAATCAGGGAACTCGTGGACGAGCATCAGTCAACTCTGGTTTTCGTGAACAGCAGGCAGATCGCTGAGATGCTGGCCGTGAGGCTCGGTTCAATAGACCCCAAGATCGGCATCCATCATGGCTCGCTCTCAAGAGAGGAGAGGGAGCGCATAGAGGAGGACTTCAAGCAGAGGAGGCTCAAGGCGATCATCTGCACCAGCACGCTGGAGCTGGGCATAGACATAGGACATGTAGATTTCGTGATTCAGTACCTGTCGCCGAGGCAAGTCGGGCCGCTGATCCAGAGGGTGGGAAGGTCCGGCCACAGGCTGGGACTGACATCGGAAGGTGTGGTGATCACTGCCTTCACTGACGATGCGCTTGAGTCAATTGCCGTGATCAAACGTGCCACGGAAGAGAAAGTCGAGAGAACCCGCATCCACGAGATGGCACTGGACGTCCTCGCGCATCAAGTGGTTGGATTCACTATGGACTTAGGCGGAGCTGGACTCAAGGAGATGCTGAGGAGGCTCAGAGCAGCATATCCGTTCAGAGACATTGATGGGAAAACCCTTGGGACTGTTGTCTCCTACTTGAATCGACTTCGCCTGATCAGGATCGACGGTGACGAGGTCATTCCGACCAAGAGATCCAGGCAGTACTACTTCGCTAACCTCTCGATGATACCAGACGAGAAAAGATACCCCGTCATTGACCTGACCACGGACAGAGTGGTGGGAACTGTCGGTGACGAGTTCATAGCTATGAGAGCCAAGCTCGGCCTGAACTTCATCTGCAGGGGTCTTGTCTGGACGATCCAGAACATAACGGACGACGGCAGAGTCTACGTCACTCCGGTTCAAGATCCGAGAGCCTCGTTGCCCGGCTGGGATGGTGAGATACTACCCATTCCGTTCGAACTCGCCGATGAAGTAGGCAGGCTCAGGCGAATCATTGCGTCCATGTTGATGGAGAGCGGGGCAAGGAAGACATCCGAGTGGCTGAGCCGAACGTTCGGAGTAGAGAACAACGTCTCGCGGAAGATAGTCGAGGAAATCGAGGAACACGTGAAGACAGGGGCGCCGTTGCCCTCCGACCAAACTATACTCGTTGAGGGTTTTGACAGGTTCCTCATAGTGAACGCCTGTCTGGGCGAGCTGGCGAATAGGGCGCTTGGCTACGTAATTGACAGGAGGCTCTCGCGCAATGGGATGATAAGGAACTGGTGGGCCGACGGATACAGGGTGCTAGTCGAGCTTCCGATAGAGGTCACCCGAGACAACCTTGGCACCTTGGTACACGAGGCGATCCCGAGCACTGCTGAGGAGGCCCAAGAGAATTTCGACGCAAGGGTTGCCGAGAGGTTTCCGTTTGGCTACTACATGAAGTTCGTGGCGGAGAGGTTCGGGGTGATAGAGAGAGGGCTGACCCTTTCAGAGGAAGCACTCTTGGACCTCTACCACAGGTTCAAGGAAACGCCGATAGGCCAAGAGACGATGCGCGAAGTCCTACTTGAGAAGATAGACATCGAGACCGTGAAGCGTGTTCTGTCAGAGGCTTCCACCGGCAAGATCAGGCTGTCGCATTGGCTTTCGGAGGACAGAGCAACTCCCATCTCGTATCACATCATTGACAGGTTCGCAGAGATCCCCGAGACCATGGCGCCAGAACTCGTCGAGAAAGACGTGTTGGAGCGCATGAGGAACTCAGTGATGTTCTCTAGGGTTGACCTCATATGCGTCGATTGCGGGCGGAGACTGGAGACATCAAAGATATCCGACCTCCCGGAAAAACCCAAGTGCCCCAACTGTGGCTCGATTCTACTCGCCATCCTGCCTAGGTACAGGCAACATGTCGAAGAAGTCGTAGTGAAAAGGGTTCAAGGATCGATACTGAATGACGAGGAAAGAGATCTCCTGTCGAGACTGAGGAGGACCGCGGACATAGTCAGCTCTTATGGTCGCAGAGGGCTTGTTGCACTCTCGGTCTACGGAATAGGACCACAGACTGCGATGAGGATACTATCAAGGATGCAGTACGACGAGGATGAATTGTTCAGAGATCTCTTGGAGGCCAAGCTGAAATACGTTCAGACTAGGCCATACTGGGACAGAAGATAACGGAGCAGAACTAACCCAAGGTGATGGGATATTGCCCTATCTCCTTGGCGTATTCAAGCATGTGAACGAAGTTACCTGTGTTTGAGTTGGCCGAGACATTGGCGGACACTGACAACATGAAACCACCCCCCGCCGCGGCATCTTTCAGACATCTTCGGACTTCCCCCTCTACGTCTGCCTTGGTGCCGAACTCTATGACTCTCGGATCCACGTTTCCAATCAGGCATAACCTATCTCCGAAGGCCTGCTTCACCTTTCTGAGATCCATTCCGGCCATAACATCAATGCCCTGATACGCTCGGACGCCAGCGTCGACAATGTCGGGAAGAAGGGACATTATGTTCCCGTCGGAATGTAGTATCGGGTAAGCCCCCCTACTTGCGAATGCGAGCGCTTGACGAGCCAACGCCGGCTTGACGAACCTCCTGAACATCTGAGGGGACATCCAAGGCCTGTCCTTCAGGCCGTAGTCAACGCACATCAGGATCGCATCCGCCCCAGCCTCTATGGCAGCCTCTCCCAAGCGTACTGCGTAAGCTGCATGCTTGTTGAGCACGGCATCCACGACTTCTGGTCTCGTTCTCATCCATAACAAGATGTGCCTGAGCAGGCTGGGATTGCTTACAATGGGCCCCCAAGACCCATCGGCGTCGAACGAGAGGAAATACTCCTCTTTTGCGATGTCGCGGATCCTCTCAAGAATGGAGAACGTTCCCTCCGGAATGTCAGGCGGATTGTAGTTGCGCGCCTCAGCAAGAACTTCGTCGGGATCATACGTTGCGGGCTCATCCAACCGCCACATTGAGTCAGAGATGTATCTGTACCTGCTTCCGTCTATCAGCCAGTCTCCATCTGATCTCTCCACCTGAGCACTAGGCAGGAAGGCTGCAGGGACCCTGATGAAGTCGAGATCCAAGGCACGAGCACAGCGAAGGCATTCGTCTGCTATCGTTCTGTTGATCTCGTTGACATCCGCTCCCTGTGATATCAGGTGATAGCAGACGTCCGACCCGCCCATCAGGACCTTCTCCTGCTTCAGGATCTCTTTCGCCATGATCGGCGGCACGTGCAGTTCAAACAGTGGAACCCTGTCTGGCTCCAGTATCTTAAGAGCAGCTACGACCCGATCCCGTGGAGTCATCGGCTCCCGTCTTACAGTCAAGGGGCCTAGATTATAAGGCATGAGCGCATTGCGATCATGATGTCATCAATTCCGTCGTCCGGGGGCCTGATAGAAGAAGCTCGGCGATTCCGATGTCTCTCGCCTTCGTCGTTAAGCTTTTAATCAGGAACATCATGTTCATCGCCGAGTGCCGGAAAGCCGGGATACGAAATGCCCGAGGGCCCAGAGGATCCCGGGTAATCGGCTAGAAGTAAGGCCAAGGCGCCAGACTCATAATCTGGAGATCGCGGGATCGAGGCCCGCTCCCGGCACTCAATCTCACGTTGCCGCTCTTATGTACCACATTGGTCGGCTAGACTTCCGCAACGTAGAACTCGTGATCGCAGAGCTCGTCTCCGTCCATCAGTGTCTTTGTCCTCTTGAAGCCTAGCTTGGGGTTGTAGGCCTTGATGGCTGGCTCGTCAGTATCACAGAACCAGTGCCCGATGTCGGTGGCGTCAAGAGCAGCGAACTCATCAGCCCACATGCATTTGGTATAGTTGTACTTGACCCTGTTGGGTTGGTCTATCACCCTCTTCCATTGGTGTGTCCCACGGCAGCCCCTGTCAAGATTGTCACAGAACTCATGGAGGTCAGAGCTGGGATCCCCAGCGGTATGCGAGCCTGCTCTAATCTCCATGAAGGCCCGCCTTGCCACTTCCTTACCGTCCTTTCCGTACTGTTTCTCAACGCCCCTGACTATGGCGACGAGTGAAGAAACATAGCTCCGGACCAAGCCTCTAGCCTTCTGCTCGTACTCGCTTGGCATCATGGCGGAAACCGGAGGAGCGAGGCCGATTTATCGCTTTAGCTTGTAGCTAACTGTAAAGTCTCCGCAGTACTCTTAACGCATTCAACGTGATCCATTTGCTGGACTCTCCTTCCCTTTCTATGTTCACTTGGAACCGTCCGTTGTAAGTCTGCTCCAGTTTCCATCTGCCAAGCCTGTTCTGCTTTGAGATTACAAGATCCACCGCGTCCTGCATTCGTTCGTCCCTGTAGCCCAGCGATGACAAGATCTCTAGGATTTCCAGTACATTCGCATTCACCATCAACGGGAAACCGAATGAGAGCCATGCCGGTATCGACAGCTTACCGAGATCATGACTCCTCTTGTATATGTGATGCACAAGTATGTACTCCGCGGCCTTACTGATTGTATCCTTCACCTTGCCGCTTCTCCTGTTCGGCGGAATCTCTGACAAGGCCTTCAACCCCTTGACAACTCCCATGTGGCACGTGTGTTTTCCCCAGCATTTGTCCCTCCCATCATAGGGCCAACCCTTAGGTTTCCTCTCGACCCCATCATCAAATCGCTGGTACGCGGTGATCCATTCTATTCCACGCTGAACCCTCGGATCCTCAAGATGTCCCAGTCGGATCAAGCTCCAGACCATGTTCCCGGTCAGGCAGGGCAGGACTCCACTGTGTTGACCGCCCCTCGTTCTCGTGCCTAAGTAGGAGAACCCGCCACTTTGTCTGTCCTGAGAATAGTCGAAGATGAACTCGCACACCCTCTTCACACGCTTATCGTTGCCATCCGCTCCAAGCTGCGCCAAGACCAAGAGCTGCCACACGGTTCCCCTGTACTTCGATCTGATGTAGAAGTCCTCAGGATGCCCCCAGTATCCGCCCTTCTTTTGTTTCGCCAGAATCCTAGGCACAGGCCCAACCTCCATAATCTGATTCCTGGCTTCTATCGCTTCTGAATCGTCATTGGATCGATCCAAGATGTCAATCAGAGTGAAGTGTCTGACAGACGGATTGTCCCTCTCAAGCAACCAGTCCACTGGGTTCTGGTTCAGGAGAGATCTCCAATTGCTCATCTGCTGGCACCCTTTAGCTTGACTGAGAAGTCCAAGACCCATATATTATCGTAGCCTTCTTCTTTCGTTATTGAGAACCCGGGGGACTGCGGCAAGAACTACCTCGATTGCGTTTTGTTCCGCAATTACTGCCTTGGGTGCATCACCCGCATCTGCCTAGTCGCGAAGTGTAAGAGGGGGACTTCTCATGTTGGCATCACATATCCCAAGGAGTTCTGCAGACTTCGCGAATACTGCCGCACTGTTACCCACTCCCTGCCACACTACGTTGCAGAGGTGGCTCCAAATCCTAAAGCTCGGTCGGATGTCAGTCTGCCTAGGTTCGTGCCGGTTGTTAGCCTCACTGATGAAAGGACGTGGTTCTGGCACGAGATCCAGCACGCCTGGATTATCGCAAGAATGGCCGAACTCGTCAAGAATAAGAGTCTAGCATGGAAAGTATCATCTCAAGGACTCCATGACTTCCTAGGCTTCGAAGGCAAGATCCTGCTGTCAACTGTGATGGAAGATGAACTCCTCGACAAGCTCACTCTGAAGGACTACGCTGAGATAGTTGCGGCCGCGCGGCCTGACGCGACCATGGTCCCTGACGTCTACACCTACTTGGACGACCCACTTTGCCTCTCTTGGCAGCAGACGATCAAGAGTGCGAATCTAGCGAAGGCTTTCTCGGGATTTGATGTCCCCGTGGTCGGTCTTGTCAAAGGAGCCATAGGAAAGCAGGTTGCCTGGTCAACCCAGAACATAGTCGCGCTTGGCTACCAGACTGCAGCCCTGCCCTGCAGAGAGTTGGTAAGACTCGACCTTCTGGATGGGATGCTCATGGGAATCGTTGGAATCCTCAGGAAACGAACAAGAGAGCCTCGTCTGTTACTGTACGGCCTCTCGTACCCATTGGGGAAATACCAGCGGGAACTCTCTTACTCCGGTTTCTCTTGGTTCATCAATGCCAAGCGAGGACTCTATCAGAAGCAAGGGAATGTATGCTTCCTGACCGACACGACTGTCAGATTCGAGGAATGTGGCTGTGTCGCCTGCAAGGGAAAGATCGCCCTTGACCTTAGGGAGGATGTCAAGACATTGGCCCTTCACAACCCTTCTGCAGACAATTGGGAGGCTCGCGTAGATGGGATCGGGAAGGCGGGAGTCCCAATTCGAAGACAGATTCGGACTTGGTGGACCAGTTGATTCGTTCAATACGCCGTGCTCTGAAGCAGAGAAGCCTGACCAGCTACAAATAGGCGACTACCGTATTGAAAAGGTAGAAGATGGATTCGCGTTGAGAAAAGGTAACGAAACGCTGGGCACGTACGGGGAAGCCGCCCTCCTGTCTCCGGACAGGGCGCTCCTGAAGCTAGACAAGAGAATGCTTCTGGAGGTTACTCCAGAGGGAACTAGGGATGTCTTGTCGCCACCGAAGGGAGGCATAATAGGTTTCATCAGCTCCGATGGAAGTATCGCATTCAACAGAGAGAAGCCCGCGTACCAAGTGCGATTCGGAAGTAAGTCCGATGAATTGCTGGACAAGTTCGAGGAATTCATGAAAGATGTCTACGATGTCGAACCGAAGAGATATCAGCACAAGGACCGGGAACACTTCTTCGAGTCGATCAAGGGGAGCAAGGAGGCAGTTGAGGATCTAAACAAGTACACCCCCAAGGCAACCGGGGACTGGAATGTACCTTCTGACTACCTTGACAAGGAGTCGGCGAGGATGTTTCTGAAGTGCTTTATGAGTGGGGATGGAAACATAGGTTTCTACCCGCGCTCCGACCGCCCAGGTCGCCGTCTTGAGGTCAGATTCTACTCAAAGAACAGAAAAGGTCTGGAGGAAATAGCGGATCTGTTGGACAGGGAATTCGATATGACTACCCGGATCTACGACGAGACCGAAGAAGGTGTGTCTACGATGGAGATTTCTTAACAGGAAGATAGGAGCAGATACATAAAGGAGATTTGGGAGTTTTGAGAAGAACCATCAGAGTGCTATAGAGGAGGCACTGGAGGCGATTGAGAGATATGAATAGGATCGATATCTGGGATGAGGATGGGCCTCTTGACGAGGCTCCCGCAAGGGGGGCAACAGCAGCCAGCAAGTTCTGGAGGAAGGACACTGAAAAAGCCTGCATCGAGTTGTTTGGACTTAACCTTGATAGAGGGTATCGATATCACCTGTACATATGCTTCGACAGCCCAGAGAGCACAAAGCACGCCGTTGAGCGAGCCCTCAGTCTCTTCGTCGGCGAACCTGAGTGGATCAGTCTCTTACTCTATGAAGAGAATGAAGAATGCCCCTTGGATGCGTCATGGAAGCCATACCGAGAAGAGGAACTCAGAGATAGGCTAAAGAGGATCAACGAGAGAGCCAACTCAGAGGGTCTGAAACTAGTCCAAGAACGCCTCACCGCGGATATCTTGAGAAACAGAGAGATCATCGTTGAATATGAGCTTAGCATTAGATACGCTGTCGAACATGACGGAGAGAAGATAGCCGTCTGGGTATTGGGGCCCAACTACCTCGCTGACGTGATCCCCAAGAACGCTTCTGAAGATCTGTCCACGATTGGGAAGGTGATTGAGTACGATCTTCGTGAGGATGGTGAGGTCGTGTTGGCCGACATCATTGAGGAAGAAGACTACGTCACGGTGAGAGTCAGGTTCGAGACTGGGCTAGACAAGGAAGCCAAGAAGTAGCACTCAGAAGGCAGCCCTGAGTACTGAACAAATCCATGTGTCGTTGTAGTTGGCGACGTAGCGTTCAAGCTGAGAAGTCTGAAGCGCCCGGACAGGGACTTTCACGGAAGACCCGTTTTGAACCCTGGAGCTCCTTTAGGAGCACAGACTTAGCAGGCCTGCCCCTTACCAGTCTAGCCGACCATGGAGGCTAGGGAATCCGGGCTGACCAGCTGATTGGCGTCTGCCTTTTTTAGTCTTTGGACAACCGAAGCAACCGATGATGACTGATTGAGAATGAAGGCCATCGCTGAGTTTCGCCAATGCCGTCAAAATGATTAAAAGCCGTGTCCCGAACTTGTGGTCAGCCCTGGTAGCTCAATCTGGTGGAGCGATGGCCTTGTAAGACAGTCGAGACAGCCATTGGCTGGGGGTTCAAAAACGGATTCGCTGAAAATCCCTCCCAGGGCTTAGCAACTCGGGAGAACTATCCTTGTACAGAGGATCAAGAGGACGAGCCGCTGACTTTGAGCAACGAACGCATTTCCTTGTCCAGGCGTGCCAGGCGTTTGACGGAGAGGTGGTTTGTACCAAACTTCTTCCTGTAATGCTTCATCGTGTTCGAGAACGGGACTTCCCTGTTCCCCTCGACAAGTTTGTCCGCGTAGCTGACCAGCTTCTCCTCTATTGTCTTAGGACTCAGGTCAGCGTCCATTCCGAACAGTTTCTTGGCTTCGCCCTTGCCGATGCCTCCGCCGACATGACACTCAACCACTCGAGCTAGATCCTCCGGATAGCCAGCCTTGCGTATTATCTCTCCACCCTCTATGCCGTGAGAGACCTGGTGTGTCTTTGCCCTGCCGATGTCGTGAAGCATTGCACCAGCGAGCGCAAGTTCTGTGTTGACATGGATCTTCCTGTCCTTGAGCTTCTGCAGGAACCGCGACACAACCTCCGCCACTTTCTCACAATGTTTCACGACTTGTTCAGAGGCGCCCTCAGAAACTAGGAGTTCCCTTGCTGCCTCAAGTGTTGGATATGGACTCTTCCTCTCCACAACCTCCTCCTTGACGTCCCCTTCCAAAAGCATCAGCCTGTCTTCAAACCTCTTAATTAAGTCTGAATTGTCGACTTGGAACAGCGAGTTGTTGCACATTGGACACCTGTAGAAGGACTCCATGGCCTCCTCGAACGTGAGTCTCTTGTGCGAGGGATCGCCGCAGTGAAAGAACATGTGCGACCGCAGGTGCTCAAGCTTTGCCCTGATCTTCCCCGCGATCACCCGCTTCATGTTCATTATGTAGCCCTCAAGCTGATCGATGGCGGGCGACCACATGTAGTAGGTCTTCTGGCTCTCAGGGTCCTTCTTTTCCTCGTACCTAGCTAGTCCCAGGCTCAGCAGCTTGTACAGCGTTCTCCTGACACTGGGGAGCCTCAGGTTCGAGTGGTTCGCTATTTGTTCGTCAGTGGCTGACTTGAGCGTGATGAGCGCGGCCACGACGCCTGCGGCATCATCCCCCCCGACCACGCCTGCCACTTTGATGTAGTGGTCGTAGGCCTCGGCAGATTGCATACTATATATGTAGTAGGCGCCAGCAGAAAAGCCTTAACCCTCGGAGCCCTGAACTGCCTTTCTGTCAGGACGCCTAGACTTCACCACTACCAGCTTCCCCGAGGGAGAAGGAACGACCACCATCCTTGGCTTTCGATGATAGATGGCCATCTCCTTTCCCCCGTACAGTCGATCTAGGAAGAGCGCGAGAGCAGATATCTCCGAATGGGGTTGTCCGGTGACTGCCAAGTTCAGGTTGGTGAGGGAATATATGATGCCAGGCACCTTCTTGCCGCCAACGACTACGAGGACCTTGTCCTCCCTCTGCCTGACAGGCTCCAGATACTTCTCGAACGGCAGCCCATACATTGTCAAGTGAACGACGAACCCGGTCCGTTTCCACTCTTCAATCGCCTTCTCCGGGCTTGGGACGAACCTAATTTGAAAGTCGCCTCCCCAATTCGTAACGACGTTGCTGACGCTCTCTTCGACGTTCCGGTCCTGTTCTCCTTCGATGAGCATCCCCCTCGCGCCCAGGGCTCTCGCGGCCAGTGCCAAATGGGTTGTAACCCTCCTGTCCCTGAAAGGCCTGTGGCCCAGCCTCAAGACCCACGCCTCCGGCCGAAGTCTAGTCTCAACTTTCTTCATGCTCACCGAGTCTCCTCATCTTGGCCGCCTCTCCCAACGTCAGCGTCGACTCGCTCTTGGAAGTGAGTGTATCGATATCGTCTGAGTACGCTTCGATCAGTCTGAGCCCCAGCGTGCGTTCTATTCTCCTTAGGTCAGGTAGACTGGGAGTGATCTTCTCTGCTTCTATCTTCTTGACCAGCGATTCTCTCATACCGACTACCCGAGAGAAATCATGAACGGACATGCCTTTGCCCTCTCTGGCTCTGTGTATCAACTGGCCGTAGCCCTGCATGGGTCTCAACGACAACTCCAACTCCTGCTTTGGAACCGAGGGTTTTGGTTGGGGTGGAGCAAATGGCTCCTTTCTAACCACCTTGGGCTTCACTGGAGGAACCTCAACATCTGGTGCGTGAACTCGCACCTTCGTCCTCCCCCTAGAGCATTCGGCACAGACATGGAGTGTGGCGCCCTTCACAAGCACCAAGGACATCTTGCCCTGGGTCCTCCTGCCACAGATCTCACAGTACACGCCTTGATGTCAAGATTCAAGCGCTTATCTCTATTTCGCGGGCGCCTACCAAGCGGGGGTCGAGTGGGCTCTAGTCTCTCAGCAGTAGTATGGCCTGGGCCAGATCGCCATTCGTTGAGACCAAGGCCGTTTTCGCTTGTTCCAAGCTCTTGCCGGTGCGCTGGGCAACTAAAGCAACATCTTCGTCTGCTGGCACGTATTCCTCCTGGTTGCTTTCCCCCTCTTCCTGCAGGATCTCCTCAGTCCCCACTATCTGGTACATCGTCTGACCTGGTGAGTTCACCTTGTAGACCGAGGGATCCCTGATAACCCTAGTCGCGTCCTCGCCTATTATTCTGACTTCCTTGACGCCCGGCAGCTCCTCTAGGTTTATGCCAAGTCTCTTCAGCAGGCGCTCCTGCTCTCTGTTCGATACGCGTCTGGCCACAAGACATGCACCTGAAGGTCTTACTGCGGGAACCCTTCTATTGGTATCAGGGTGAGCGTGTTTCGGACCCCATCGATCTTCCTAATTCTCTCTGAGACCGCTTCCTTGAGCGACTCAGGGTTGTCAGCCTTGACTTTCAACACAATGTCGTAGACGCCGTACACAACCCAAGCCTCGATTACCTCAGGCACGTTCCTCAGTTCTGCGAGTATTTTGGACTCAGCGCCTATCTCTACATTCACTAACACAAACGCGTGCGTGAAAGGCATCTCCTAAACCTCTCGTTTAGTTCAGCTGAGCCTCTGGTTATAAGAGTTTGCAGGTCGGACCCGGCTGTTTTCACCCCGTGAAAGACATGAAGAAGGTGGGGCCGGAGCGACTCTCACCTTCGTCAGGATTTGAACGCTCGCAGACGGGTCTCTTCCCAGCTCCAACCTCACCTCATCCCCGTGAGGGTCGGAAGACCCATTCATGTGGCTGGAGCCCTTGACGGTCTTCGCGAGGCTGTCGTCCTGCCTAGCTAGACTACGGCCCCACCTCGGGCCCCATGAGAGGGTTTCGGTTATAATCTTTGTGTGGTTCTGTTAATGGATGACCAGCGTGCCGACCTTTTCTCCCTTCACGGCCTTCTCGATGTCTTCGACCCTAGATCCGACGAACATCACCTTGGCTTTCGACTTGCGGAGCATCTCCAACGCGACCAGATCGAGGGGGCTGTAGTCACCAGCCTCGGTGCTGCTTCGTTGCAGAACGATCTTCAGCAGCTCATCGTAAGTCATCCTCTCCTTCAGCTTCGCTGATGGTTCCTTCGTTGGATCAGAATCGTATATCCCGCCGACCTCCATGCTCTTTATGAACAAGTCGGCGCCCATCACCTCAGACGCTATCGCTGCGACTGCATCTGTGGAGTGCCCCGGGGTTAGGCCTCCCATGATCACGATGTCGTTCGAGAGCACGGCGTTCTTCAGCTCCTCGACCGAGGTCGCTGGCCTGGGGTACACTCTCTCACCCAGAGCGGCTATGAGCAGACGAGCGTTGAGCCTAGTTATCTCGATACCGATCAGATCCCTGAAGGCTCCGTCACAGCCGAGCGTTTTTGCCGCTTGAATGTACTCCCGAGCCTGGGGGCCTCCGCCGACGACCACCACCAGCTTGTGACCCTGCCCGGCCAATGAAGACAGGAGCTGCGCTGCCGCCCTGTAGGACTCAACCTTCGGAGGATAATCGACTATGGAATGACCGAACTTTATGGCGATCTTCAACTCAAAACCTCCTCTGAAGGAATCTATTTAAAGGATGAAAGGCGTGGCGTTGATTTGTTCGATGTCAACAGCCGAGCAGATCAGCGAGAGCAGGCTCTCTATCCTACTCAGAATCCTGCGCGGCAAGAAGGGGAGGGGGACCGAGCTCATCAGTCTCTACGTGCCGCCGGGAAGGCAGGTCAGCGAGGTCATGGACACGTTGAGGGACGAGCACGGGAAGGCGTCGAACATCAAGTCCCGCACCACGAGGGGACATGTCCAAGAGGCCCTGGTCAAGGTGATGCAGAGGCTGAAAGCCTACGACAAGGCACCTGAGATGGGGCTCGTGATGTTCTGCGGATCCATACCCAGAGGGGCGCCCGGCTCTGAAGTCCTTGAGCTCTATGAGTTAGTGCCTCCCAAGCCGGTCAACGTCTCTTACTATAGCTGTGATGACAGTTTCTACCTGGAACCCCTACTCGAGATGGTGAGGCCCAAAGAAATCCTAGGGATCATCTTGATTGAGAACTCCGAGGCCACGATCGCAAAGGTTGAGGGGAAGAGCGTCGAGATACTGGGAAACTACACCTCGGGTGTGCCGGGCAAGAGCAGCAAGGGAGGTCAGTCCGCGAGGAGGTTCGAGCGGCTCAGGGACATGGTGTTGAACGACTTTTACACCAGGATCGGAGATCACGTGAACGATTCATTTCTCGCCATTCCCAAGCTCACTAAGATCATAGTCGGGGGCCCTGGCACCACCAAGCAGGACTTCCTCCGGGGCAACCACCTCAACTACCAGCTGAAGGACAAGATCGTGGCGATAGTCGACACGGCTTACACAGAGGAACAGGGTGTCAAGGAAGCGCTGGAGAAGGCGTCCGAGAAGCTAGAAAGGATTGAGCTGGTTGAGGAGAGGAAGATGGTCCAGAGGTTCCTTTCCGAAGTCTCGAAGGATTCAGGGTCGGCGATTTACGGGGAGAAGGAGGTCAGCCACGCGCTTGAAGCCCACAAAGTGCAGACGCTTCTGATGTCCGAGGACTTCGATGATGTGGTGGTGAAGGTTTCGTGTAGTTCGTGCGACTATGTGGAGGAGAGGAGGGCGAAGGAACCGGAGCTGGAGCTTTTCCTTTCTTCGGTGAAATCAGAGAGGTGCCCCAAGTGCTCGAACTTCACGCTCACCGCGGAGCCGTTGCACCGTATGTTTGATCAATTGCTGGAGAAGGCCGAGCAAGCTGAGGCGAACGTGGAGGTCATTTCCTCGAAGACGGAGGAAGGAAGGATGCTGTTGAAGGGCTTCGGCGGAGTAGCCGCCATACTTAGACATTAAGAGTTAAAACCGGAACTGAGTCGAGAGCACGCAGTGGGCCAGTGGCCTAGGATGGTTAGGGCGTCCGTCCTTAATCGGGACGATGCTGATATCACTGGCTGAGACCGGGAGGTCGGCGGTTCAAGAGGGTGTCTGAAATTCCGCCCTGGCCCACCACGCAACTGTTAAAATATGTGAGACTGATGAGGAAGTTGGGCCGGTAGTCTAGGCTGGTACAGACGAGTGGTGCAGACGCTAGCTCCGCATCCGCAAGAGCTCCGGGAGAGCTAGAGACCGCGGGTTCAAGTCCCGCCCGGTCCACTTACTTCACCAATTGGGCCTTCTCGATCGCTGTCACGTGAAGGTGCTCTTCGTCCTCCTTTGTGTCTATCGCGATGGGGTCTTCGACCTTGTCATAGAGTCCATAACCATCGATGTCACCCAGCTTCAGGGCGACCTTCTTCATGAAAGGAAAAATCACATCCAGGAACGTGTCGTGACAATCCACTAGGTATATTGTCCCGGAACTTCTTGCTTGGCATGACAGCCAGATAAGCCAGTCCACTATCAATCGTCTTCTCGTCTGCTCGGCTCTCTTCCTCAGACTCTCGTCCTTCTCCAACAATCTGCGGCCAACTTCACTAAGCAGAAGCTCAACTCTCTTGGGCAACTCCTCCTCTTTGTATGATGCGCTCGTCTTCTTGGGAAATCCCTCCGCACTGAGCTCAACACTGCAATACCGAATCTTTGTTCCCAAGACAGCATTCAGGAGTCTTGATGCTATGTCCGCCACATCGGTGCGGCTTCTCGTGTAGGCCGTGATTGAGTACGTAACCCCCTCGTTCCGCTCGATGCCATGAAGGGCAATAGCACATTCGGTTGTGTCCTGCTTCCAAGCCGATGAGACATACCTCTCACAATTCTGCACCAGAAGATCAAGTTCGGACCCCCATTCCCACACAATCGCCATTCTTCTACCCCTCCCCCTTCTTCCTCCTGAGTATTTCTCCCAAACGTTTGATATGCATCTCCTTATAACTGCCGATTTCCTCAGCGAACTGTACCTCGTCCCAAACCCGAAGGCTGTACTCCGGTCTGCGATCAGGCCTGTCTTCCCCATATGGACCATGCAACCTAGACCTTATCCCGAATTCATCCAGAAGGAGAGACTGTATGTCCTCCAAACCTTCCTTATGAGTCGATTCAAACGAGATGTCATAATCCTCGCCTGCACAGACTAACTTTACGGTTCCATCGCCAGAGAAGAAGCATTTGAGCCATTCGGCGGCCCCTTCCTTGTCCAAGTAGCCTCTAGGGACATTCCAAGTATACAGGCCGGTTTTGGCACCATAGTTCTTCAGATCATAGAAGGCCATCTTATTACCTATAACAACACGAGGATAGCCCCTGTCGGGGTATTGGTGCATCTGCTTGTTGTACACAGCCTCGAAGTATTGTGAGTATAGGTCTGTCAGCTCTGGAGATTCCGATTCAAGGCTTATTCTGTATGCACGACTACCGGGGCGCCCATTATACAGACTACCGTCGGATGCGGTCAATCCGTGCAGACCAGCCTTCGACTTCGAGAATATCTCTCGGATTCCCTCATCCGAGACCTCAAGCAACATCCCAGTGCTCAACCTGAAGACCACACGCTCAGATTCGATAGATGCTTCCTCGAATATCCCAACAACTCTCCCTCCCTTCACTAGTTCATAGCCGTCCGCGCCTCTGGATATCTGATACTCTCCGAACGTGGCGATCGATTTCCCTCCTTCGTTGCAGCTCTCTATTGCATTAGAGAGCGAGGGTTCACCTTGGTAGAACCTGTGTTCAGATTGCCTGACTCTGCTCCCGGCGCCCATCCTATCCAGAGCCCCCGGATTCGTTGTTGAGGTCGAGGAGATTGTGTAGGGCGAGCGCCCGTATGTCTCCCGCCAGATCCTGAGCCATCCTGCCTTTGCATGACTCACAATTGCATCTCTCGAATCTGATAGTAGGGTCGGTGATGTCGTACTGGAACCCTCCCTTGAAGTAAGTGCCTCCCTTTGCCCCTAGGAACCAAGAGTGGTTAGCGTAACTGGCCTTCTTCAGTCCCCTGACTGGGTATGACCTCCCGTAGATCAGCAGGTTGGTGTCCAGTTTGTATTCCTCAAAGACGAGGAGTGCCGGCGCTAGGATGTTTTCCAGAAGGTCGGACCGCGAGAGTTCCCTTGCTGGCAGGGCAAAGGTTACATAACCCATATCCAACAGTTGCTTTGTCGACCAGCTAACTTGCTCTGGGGTTGCCCCCTTGATCAGACCGATCGCCGGAAGGTCGAGTTCCAGAAATGAGAGCGCGTTTCTGACAAGCCGGATTGTCTGTGACCATGACAGGTACAGAGGGTCATCCATGTAGGTGTAGTTGTCCGGAACCATGGTGGCATCGGGCTTGAGGTCTCTTACGAACCTCAGGTAGTCTTTCGGTTGAAGTTCATCAATCAGCTCATCGGGCATTATCGTTGAAAGGACTATCCTGCCATCGAATCCTAGGTGGTTATGGAGCCCCTTCCCAGACACCTCAGAGAGCAGGTTGGGTTTCATAATCAGTTCCGCCAACCTGACGATGATCACGGGTAGCTGGACACTGCTCCAGAACCAAGACCTTTGATCTGCGATGCTTACAATCGGTATGAACCCGGGCAGACTCACCGTTGCTTTGGATTTGGGGTGGATGACTGGGATATGCTCTGGTTCGGGTCTCCCTCTCCCGCCTATAGGGCAGTAGGATCTTAGCAGGCAGAAAGCGTGCGGGCGAGTTATCCCGGTGTACGACATCCCCCTAATGCAGTAGTCGACCAGACAGGCTTTAGTGGCGAAGCACCCTGAACAAGGCTCGTGAAAGTAGTCGCAAAGGGAACAATCTGTACCACAGTTCCCCTTCGTCCGCTCTACATTCCTCTTCTCGACCAACTAGCTGAATGTGCCCCTCTTCAGGCCTATCGTTACGGTCATCTGATTATAAGGGAGGCGGGCTTTCCATGATGGCCCTACGTACTGAGAAGTTACTTCGACATTCAGCTCATGCTAGCAGAGTCGAAGGGGCTGGTTCTGAGAGACTACAGGACTTTCTGGATGGGGCACAAGGGGGACATAGAGAACAGGTACACGACGAACAAGCAGAGGCTTCCAGAAGAAGTGATAGAGGACATGAGGGGGGCTTACAGGAGGTCCCAGGACTTCCTCCAGACGACGAAGGCCGAGGCCACGAGCGAGGAGAAGATCAAGGAGGAGTTCAGGAAGCAACTGCTGCTGGTAGCGGGCCTCAAGCAGGATGAGGTTGAGAAGATTGATGTCCTGGGCATGGAAGATGAGGAGTTCCAGGAACTGGTGAGGCAGAGGTTGCTCGGCAACATGGTAAACAATGGAGCTAGGCAAAAGGTGGTGGGCCTAGAGGACGTGGAGGAGTCCCTGGCCAAAGGGTGGGAGTTCGTCGCCACGTTGCCGAACGAGAAAGCAATCACGAGGATTCCATCCTGAGAAGTTCAGCCCTGCATCCATCTCTAGATAGTAATTCCTGGGTCCTCCCCCAAGGCTTCAATGATAGAAGACAAGCATTTTTCTGTTCCGAATCCTTCTACAACCAAATTTGTTCTCTCTTGGATCCGCTCTTTACTTATGAACTTATTCTCCATGTTCAGGAAGCAGACATCCTTTGGGTCAATATTCACGATCACCAACTTTAAGGATCGATTCCTTATCATCGCTGCCGTTAGGACATCGTTTATTGCTTCGTCCCTCATTGAGTGGCCTATTATTACGCATGCCGCACTTCGTGCGAGCTTTTCATATAGTTGACTGAACATATTGAAATAAGGATAGGAATAAACGTATTTCGCGTGTATCGGATAGATCATTAATTCTCCTCTTATCAGCCTTCCCCCTGCGTCAATCCTCGTCTTCGGAGGAGCAGGAAATCTTTGAATTTCATCCCCAACAATGTAGAAGTCAAGAGAGCCATGAAGTTTGAACAAACAAAGCGCGAGGGTGCTTTGTATTGCGTTTGGATCGAAAACTTCTCGTCTGATCGCCCCTTCTTCTACCTTGACCCCCCTTGAACACTCGATTCCAATGCTATCACACATTCTTTCAATTAAGAGATCATAGTTGGTCGTGAAGAGATCGAGTGGGACCCATTTATTTCCTAGGTTGATGTTCGCTTCGAGTTTGCCGGAACCCTCTTCAGTCGCTGCCCGAGTATAAGGTTGCTTTTCAAGTTCTTCAAACAGATTGTGATAAAAATTTGCTACCTTAAGAATTTTTGGGTCGTTCTCTGAGATGCTACATCTATCCCAGATCGTCTCTTTTATTTTTCCCAGTTCAAAAATTGGCTTCACTACCCAAAGTTCTTTGGCGAGCCGTTCCCATATTTTACCAGTGAATCGGGGCTTTTCGGGCTTTTCGGTAATTAAAGCGACTGATGGACCCATTGTTCGTATTACTCGCTCGTATCCATTAGCGGCATCATTTAGTACGGTAAGTATGGCCTCGATATCAGCTGTAAAACCGAGTTCTTCCAATTCCTTCTTTACGTCTGAGACATATTGGAACTCCCTTTCGATCAATGAGGTTAGCTGGACCATTGTTGGTAATCCAAATGTAGCGGATGCCCCGGAACCTAGGAGGAATACGACCTTCGCCATGTTTCCTGTCAATCTTTGAACACAATGAAGGAATATTACCTTTTGAGCGCGCCAGTAGAAGCCTATTGGGCATTAGCTAACGCAGGAGTTCATTATGACCTTTTCTTGAAGGATAGGTTCCTAATATGGCATGGGAGTTCGTGGCGGCCGTAGACGAAAGAGTAGACGAGCATGGTTTCATCCGGCCAGGCCTATTTTGGGTCAAAAGGTTTACAGAGAAGACAGGCCTAGAATCACGTTGGACGGAGTACAAGAAAGATTTCGAGGTCCAGAATCTGCTTGGGATTCTCGACGGGAGAGACGGCATGGAGGAAGTAAGGAAAGGGGTCGTCTTGGCTCTACTATATCATCTAGAAGATTATATGTATATTCGCCCAAGCTCCAAGTTCGAGGAAAAGGTGTCTTCTCTTGCAGCCAGAAACGCAAGAAAGATGACACTGGGTTCTGAAGCATGGATATCCACCGCTGCAAAGTGGATAGAGGAAGCCCTGAAACTCAGGTTTAGCGACAAATGGAAGCCTGTCAGTGACAAAGGGTTCTTCTCATCGAGTGACATTGCCATGACAATAAAATGGCTCTCTGCTTGCAAGTTCTTGAAGGCTCATGATATCGAGACCACAAGAGCGCAACGTCCCACGTTCACTAGAATATATCTTCTAACGCCAGAAGGGGCAGATTACTGCCAAAAGTGCCAGATACCAGCACTCAATGAGTCGCAGCTATTCCATCGAATTGTCCCAACCATAGAGTCGGAGCGCTCTCTTCTTTTCCGGAAGCCATGGGAAGTCTACGAACACTTAGCAGGCAACATGCAGAAAAACCCTTCTCTGACGGGAATGGTGGGAGGTGATTGAGGAATGACGGATCCACTTATTGTGGCCTTATCTTTGCTAGTTATCGCCCTTGTCGTCGGGTTCTTTGCACTGGCAAGGGAGAACAAGAGACTGAAAATGGAGAAGGAAAAACTCAAGAAGCAACAGAGGCCCAAGCCCGATTTGTCTTTTCTCTACGGAGACAATCAGTAGAATGAACGAAATGAGCAGCTTCAATGCCCTCAAGAAGTGGGTAGAGAAAAGAATTCGATCCTATCAGGTCGAGATCGCGAACTGCAGGTATTTGGAAAGGATGAGGTTCACGCAAGAGAAGACGGCGAGGATCGAGGAGCTTTCCGCAGTTTTAGACTGGCTGAGAGAAAATGAAAAGGAAGAGAAGCCGGAAGTGGCTTGACGGTCAGGGTACCCCTTCCACACTTAGGTCTACTTCCCTCTATCTCAACCAAGCCCTTGTCTTCCAGTCTTTCCAGCACGTGGTAGATTCTGGACTGCGGAACTGAGCTGTACCTTGCCAGCTCCCAAGCCTTAGGCCTACCCAGCACCAAGCAACTGAAGTACGCCTTTGCCTGATAGCTAGGCAACCCGAGCTCCTCCAAATGCCTCAAAACCCCCTCTTCCTTAGCGTTCAACACGAACATTCCAACCGCCTCCTTTTTTCTTTGGGGCTAACTACGTGAGGCGAGCCATCTGCTCTTAGCGGAGCGACCTCGAAGAGGGAAGAGGAGAATGAGCGAGCCGAATAGCTCTTTGTAGCATTCGTTATGTTTTTTCCTTCTAGCGCTTACTGGTAAAGACTTATGTCCAGCACCACGATTAATGTAGAAGTGTGATACAATGGCCAAGAAAATACCTATAGTGACCCTTGACACCAACTCAATCATTGACTGGGTAAGTAGTAAAGACGATGATGTTCGCAAGTTGATGCAATTCCACGAAGAAGGTAGGGTCTGCTTGAAAAAGACGGATGTCATGGACACTGAACTCAAAACTCTGAAGGCTTTGGATGCTTCCGCGAAACTGGACGAGGTTATAGGATATGGAGTGGTTGGAAGCAGCAGGATAGATCATTCTATGGTTGGAGACGATAACGTTGAGAGAGAGCAAAACGAAATATTAAAAATCGTGTTTCCTAGCATAAAGAGTCCACGGGAAGCCACGGAAAGACAGATTCGCGATGTGATGCACTTGCACACCCATAGGACTTATGGTCATGACTATTTTATAACGAGGGATAACAACATCCTTCAGGCGAAGCAGTCATTAAGAGAAAAAGGCATAATTGTCATGTCTCCGAAAGAACTCGTGAGTAAGCTCGCGGATAGATCGAGCGGCCAGACATTCACGCACCAAGTTAATAGACGGTTCCAATGAAGGGTAGCAGCTACTCTCTTGGTGCTTCCTCAAGTTTGTTGATTTTCGCCTTCAAATGCACCAACATCAGCATGAACATCGTCTCGCTCGGAAGCGGCCTCGGCGCGATTGAACCTACATCTGTCCAGTCATCGGTAGGGCACGTATGACGATCTCGCGTGGGCGTTCATGCTCGCGTTGGCCGTCGCAAGTCAGCTAAGGCCTCTTAGGACTCAACATCCTCTATGTACGATTCATCACTCTCGAATTGGTCAGGATTAGTGATCACTGTCCCGCTCGGCAGCATTATCATAACCGTGATGGAGCCGGTGTACCTAGGAGGTGGAAGGCGCTCTATTCCAGGAGCTAGCGGGGATTTCACTGTTTGAATCTTCTCAGACATATTCACTCATCTCTTTCGGAAGAACCCTTGCAGCTCCCTGTTCTTCTTCTCGTTCTCCACAAGTATGGAGTCTATCTCATCCTTTTTAAGCATTTGAGCCACACCAGATGGAGTTATCACTCCCATTTGGACGGGCCCTCCCACTTTCCCGTCTTGCGAGGCCGTTTCCGTAATCACATAGGCCGCTAGGTGTCTTAGGCTCTTGACGTCCATGTCCACGCTGTACAACCTATTTAGCAGATAGAGAGCGTATTGAGCTACTCCAGCTAATGCAAAGCCGAAATCATGAAGGTTGGGGCTGAATTCGTTATTGCTGACCATGCTGTACATCTTGGGGACAAAGGCTCCGCTTTCTTGATCATAGCCGGCTATGGTCAGCTGTAGTGTGGGTATCACGTATGCCGCGCTTTGGCCCGGAATTGGAAAGCGAGGCCAATTGGTGAACCACTCATCGAATCTCTGCTTTGCGACCTTTCTGACCTCCTGCATCACGGCCGTCACCCCTTGGACCTTCCCAGCTTCTACGTTTCTTCCAGCTTCCTCTACGATAATGTTACCCTGTTGACCGCCAGCGGACAATATACCTATGCTCCCGACCAAGTAAATCTTCTTGATAGTGTCGTTCTGAGCGGTGATACCCCGAGGGTCGCCAAAGGTTCCTCGACTATCGGCAGCAAGCACCAAACCGTCCTTTCCTTGTAAACACACGGTCAGAGTCATCTTGTGTTACCAGCATGGGTCAGCAGAATTATTAACTCTTCTCGGATCAGCATTGAGTAGAATTTGACTTTCTCTGTTTGAACATTTGAGAGCAATTTCAACACAAGAAAAAAGAAACAATCGGTAGCTACGGACGCCGCCTGTTCTCACGACCGTGAAGGAATCCTCCGCGTCGTTGTAGTGCTCTGAGACGGCCTTTTATATAGAATTGTGGCTTGCGTGCGTGTCGGGGCCAACCAGTATGAATTGGGCTCTATCGCAACTGTTTAGATCACACGTGCGACTACTCACTCTGTGCTGATGATACGATGGTATTGCTCCAAGAGTTCAAGTAGCAGCTTCCACCGCTCGTCTTTCTTGCCGACATCCTTCAGGTCAATGACGGGCTCGATTAGTGGCTTCTTCTGTTTAATACCAATCACCACCTTTCTGTGCGTTTCTCTCAGAAAAGGAGTAGAAGCATACAGCGACAGGAGTGCTTCCTTCTGCGATCCTTGCAACAGTTGGTCCGTACCTACCTTGGAATATAGGGTAGCGGTGCCGTCGGCATAGACTGCTAGAAGAGCGTGCTTCGTGTCCACATTGGATCCCAACAGCATGCTGGGGCTCTTCCCCGTTCCCGTTCGATACCACAGTTCATCCTTCTTATGGTCAATCGCACTTATGAGACCAGACGCGTCAGAGGCCAAACTATCGGGCAATGCTTTTACAAACTGCTCAGTGGTCCATGAACCATAGACCCTTTCGCTAACTTCCTCCCTATAGTACACGGCGCTTAGCGCCTGAGGAGCCCCCACCAGATGCGGTATGAAGTGAAGCCCGTCCTGCAGATCCTCCCTCGAAAGCTCGACCGCAACTAGCTGGTGTCCTCTTTGGGTCGTTGAGTTTACGTAGTTCAGCAAGTCAAGCGTTTGAGAGGACACCTCGTAAGTCACTAAGACTAGCCTGAAGCTTCCCTCGGCAAGCATCGCATTGAGGTTGTTGAGGAAAGAGTCTCCCTTCTTGGTCCGCTTGGCGGGCTCTTTGACCTCGCCCTCCAGTACGTAGTTTGAGAGAATGGTCTTTGCGGACCCCGCGGATTCCTCCGTGAACCTGCCGTTGTGGACGTGTTTGTGCATAGCTTCACTTAGTTTCCTCAACTCGGGTAGCCCTTCAGTATCCTTCTCGCCCAGCGTGGCCACACGCAAGCAGAGATCACCAACATCCCATTTCTTCAGCGTAGCAGCATAGCTGAGTAGCTGTCCAACGAAATCGCGCCTCAGTTCGGCGCTTTCGGCCAGTTTGGTTTCCACGATTGTCAGCAAGCCTTTTTCATCCGCGAACAGCAAGTCTATGTTGCTTAGTTCTCTCCCTATGAGCCTAAGGTTGGATTCGATGCCTTCTAAATCGCGCATCGGCAAGAGATTAGGATTATTGCCAAGGTATTCCTGCAGCCAATCCTCACTAGCCCCAAACTCCCCCTGAATCCTGTGTATGCGACTGCTGGAATTGCTCTCTTGGTTCACGATTTTCACATCTTCGTTCTCCATGATCTACAAGTACATTCCTCCGGGGGTATTTCAGACTTTGCGCGTCTCGCACGCTCTGCCGAAGCTATTCCTCTCCATCATCTTGGCCTCCGAGCAATCGATGTTCAGGTGGGAAGAATCCCTCCACTGCGATCGCTCGGATTCCTCCTCAGTGATCTTTGGAGGTCTTCGTGCGCGTTGCTCTGGTATATTGGCTGTCAAAATGAATCAACGTTGTTCTTCTCGCTCCAAGATATTAGATTTTTCTTTTCTAAGAGATCTAGCAAGGAATCGATGTCTTGGACGCGGCTTTTGTCGCTCCAGCTTATTGCTTTCTGTTTTTCTAGTCTATCCAGCAGATCTGGAACACCACTTATGGCATTCTTATCACTCCAAGAGATAATCCTCTTTCTTTCCAGCAAATCCAGCAATCTCATTTCTGATCACTCAATCAGGGTTTTGAGGATTTACTAGTTTTCTCGCCAGCCACAGGCTGATTGCACATAACGTATGCCACTTCATCGCGCGTATGTATGGGCAGAATCGCTATGGTTAGCCGCGCGGTCCGTTTCTTTCTGCGGCTTTGTCCCTTCTTCTAGTTCGTTAATCCTCGCCTCTTGGTGAATCAGCATCAGCATGAACATCGTCTCGCTCGGGAGCGGCCTGGGCACTTACCAGGCATCCTGTGGGTGTCCTATAACTACGGTGATGCATTGAAGTACCATGTCGCTTGGGCTGACATTGCCGCGACCGTGTAGGTAGAGGAAGGCATACTCGCGGGGTTTCCTGATACCCCACAGTCGATGATTTTTGTCCCACGTCTAACAAGGGCTCGTTATCGAGGGAATGATAACGCGCGAGATCCGAATCAGCTTCAGGCTCGTTGTCAAGAAGGGAGACATTTCAAGCTCTGGCACCATATCGGCCCCATTGGGCTGATCCCCGCACGATTGACTTCTCCCGGTAATGTTATACTGCCCTCATTCGCTCCCAGAGCTCAAGATGAGATGCTGCTGAAGGTCAAACGGCCAAAGATCTAAGCGCCTGCGCGTTACGTTCGCATGTCGGCGGGCGACTAGGGTTCCGGGCGATTTGACGCCAACCGCACCTCTCACCTTACCAAACATTCCTGTTGCTTTTTCAGTCATCTCTCGTAGCGTTGCTCAATATCCCCAATCCCCTAAGGGCCCGATTTGATGACTTGAGTGCACCCGCGCCGGAGCATCCCACAATCGAAGTTAAACCAACAAATTGAAAGGATAAATACAATATTGCGATTGCAGTTTCGGACAGATGACCACACCTAATATCACTTTGATCAAGAATGAAGACCTTCTTCCTGGTGTTTTTGCAGCACTTGAAAATGCTCAGAGCTTCCTACTCGCAAGCAGAAGTCTGTATGGAGAGAAAGAGTTCCAAGCCGCCATTTCATTAGCGACGATCTCAATGGAGGAGGCCCTAAAAGGAATTGAATTATCTACTCGATTTAGACGGGGACAAGACATGACCTCAGACGACTGGAATTCGCTTCGGTCCCACAAGCACAAGTTGACCCATGTATACGAAGACGCCATCAGAGTACTGCAGGAAGCCGGTGAAAAAGAGGAAGCAGAAGCGATGAAAAAGCTTGAAGAAAGTGGGATGCGAGTACCGCCCGTAAGCAAGGAAAAACTAATCAAGCTTTTGCAGGCTAAAAGTAGCATCCATTCACAGTTTCAGGCCCTGAGGGAAAGCTGCCTCTACTCTGACTGGAATGAAGCGACGGCTAAGTGGAGCGTGTTCTCAGAAGTAGGCCAAAATGAACAGGAGGCCATAGCGTTCTTCGTGCTTAGGGAGACAGAATTACAGCTTGACTTCCTAAGATTCGCAATAGAGTCAATAGTGAACGATCTTAGGAAATCCGGCCAGCAAGCAGCCAACTTTCCATATCCAAAGTATAAGGATTACCGGACACCAGACCAGTTCGAAAGCATGAAGAAATTCAATGAACCAGTGTCCAAGCTGGATCAGGTCAAATATGATCGGGGGCTTCTCGTAATGAAGAAATTCATCACGTTCAGATTCAAGTCACTCGACCTAGTTACCTTTGGAGTATTCCGAGACTCTATGATGCCATACTTGAAATTGATACAGAACCAGGAGTATGATGAATGGTATCCTCACCCGATGACAAAAGCCCTCATGTTAGCATTATCAGCCGCACAAGATGGAAGTGAGAACGGTAATTACATGGGGTTATCCGGTGACGCAGATACGCCAGAAGACATGCCGCATGTCAGTTTTGCAGTCGTCGTCAGTAGGAATGCTGAGAACTATATCATTGCAAAGGTAGAGGACCTCGTGAACGATCACACTTTGACTAAGGCTGAGTTTGAGAAAGTGATACGTACTGAAACCATCATTGAAAGATCTCTAGGTAAAGAGGTCCCAGTTTCCACCCTCATCGAAGCAATTAGTGCCATCGGTGTGAAGGTCAAGGAAATCAAACCTGAAGAACTGCCATCTGCAATAGAATATGCTAAAAGTGTCGTTCGTGCAAATAGGTCCAACACACCTCAGGATGTCGTCGACGAGGTTATGAATATCAAGAGCGTGGACGAATGGAGTAGTCTATCTCCCCTGACAAGATCCTTCATAGTCACTGTGTATGGGCCTTCGAAGCACAGCGACTACAGCATATTCCTGACCCCATATGACGGCAATATTCCAAAGTGGAAGTGCCGGATGCTGATCTTGCAGGTGATACAAACCGGATACATCAGAACCGCTTAGGCAACGCGCTCGCTACACGCGTACAGGGAGACTCACGGATTCCGTCGAAGCCATCTCAAGGCCCCCGAGTGAGACAAAGCGTTGAACATATCCTCGCTAGCAGGCTGTAGACCATTCCCACTCTTGTGGTTGTGTAGTGGAGACACAGTAAACAGAACAGATTCGGTAGTAGCATGCGCTACTAGGTCTCAGGTGACTCGTATGCTGCCCCGAGCCTAGTAAGTACGATGCTTCTGCAACGCTCTCAGGAACTCAACTATCCTGAGAATGTCGTCCCTAGGACTACTCACACCTCTCTTCTCTATCAGCCTGTTGGTCAATCCGTCTATGAACCACATCCTTCCACGGGGTCGCCAACCGATCATTTGTGAGCTAACTTCAAGACATTGACCACAGACCTCGTAGCGCGGATTCAATCTGCATTGCCCTAGCCACCTTGCTCAGTCGGCACGTTGCATGCGAAGTGCTCTGTTAGGCGCTGGTTCTGGCCGGAGTAGGACTCGCTGCAGGATCTGCATTCGGACTCAAAGGGGTTGATGTTGGGTAAATCGCACACGAGAAACCAGATGTCTGCGTATGTGCCATCACGTTCCGACAGTTCGTCAAATCGAATTCCGGTGGCTCTATCAACTCCCTTACTCCCGTCCTGAATATCTAGGCGTGAGCAAACGAATCAAATACTGGAATCGACATCGATAATGCCGCCAATGGCGCGAGAAACAACGATGAAGAATCTAATCGAACAGCAACTGGGCTTCATGAAGGAAATCGGCTATGAGACGATCGAAAAGGCTCCCGAGGGAGTAACTGACATCGTCGAATGCTTCAATTTCTGGATAGATACGATCCAACCTATGCTCAAGGACTACGCCAAAGGTATGACGCTTTCAGACATTCGCTGGGGAGCCATCCTATACAAGGAGTTGAATTGGGCAGGACATTCCGCCATATTCGGGGCTTACATTGACTGCCTCAGAACCTTGAGAGGTATCTTTGAGATGTTGGTGCAGACTCACATCCTAGAGAAGGGCTGCCAAATCCCGAGGGATCAGGATAGGTTCTCGTTCATCCTGAATAGATTGTGGGAATTGGATGAGAGCTATCAGACATTCAGAGTCGGAATGGTTGATAGGATGCCCGGGTTCAACCATGAAGAGCAGGTCAGACTCAGGAACATGTATCACGAGCTTTCCCTGTACTCTCACCCCTCCGGTAAACAACTGGATCTCGAATCTACACCTGTGCCTCTGTTGGATTTCAAGAAGGCTGACTTTGAACTCTGTACTCGGCTAATGCTAGACGTGACCGATCTTATGGTAGCTGTGGCCATTGAACTCTGCCCAGAGATCTCCGGCATCTTGAGAGAGTGGCTTGATAGGACGAAAAGCTGGGAACAGATGCAGTCTTGGGGGATGCAAATGTCTCTCAGGCGTTGCTCAGGATCCAGAACATAGTGCGGAGATCAGTCAAGCTCACTTAGGAAAACGTGCTATTGGGTTGCAGGATCGCAAGAAAAGCCTAGATTAGCTACTTCGGTCGTAGACTCAAACCCATTCCGGTATGGAAGCCGCCCGGTCCACTCACCGCACTAACCGGGATTTCTCGATCGCTGTCACGTGAAGGTGCTCTTCGTCTTCCTCGTGGCAGATCGCAATAGGGTCTTCGACTCTATCACAAAGCACGTAAGCAACGGCATCAGCTAGCTCTGAGATTAGTTGTTTCGTGAGGGCAAGAACCACATCGAAGATCATGTCATGGTAGTCCACAATGCAAGTTGTCTTGAGGATCAGAGGATCCTCTTGACGAACGGTACGTTGTCGAAGTGCTTGTCAGAGCTGTATATCTCGCCTATGTTCATCCTCTGAGAAATCAGACACGCCACGGCGTCGTTCGGGCTGATCTTGAACCGCGAGACGAGGGCCAAGGCAGCTTCATAGTCCTTCCTCTGGACTTCTTCGGTGGTGATGTTTTCGGTTGTCAGGACGTTTTCCAAGAACTCAGCCGCACTCTCCAAGCCTAGCCTCGCTTCAACTATATTGACAGCTTCCGAGAGGTGGATGGTTGAGGTGACAACTTGTTCTCCTTCTTCGACCTTCTCAAGTATGGCTGAGGCCTTCTCCTTGACCTCCTTCTCCGTTCCTTTCAGCTTCCTCTTTGGCTTGAGATAGGCGTGGAGAAAAACCGAGGAGTCGAGAAACTTAGCCATACATAGCCCCCCTCAGTTCATGGGTATTCCCAAAATCCTTTATGTCCTTGATCTCGATGGAATCGATCAGATCAGTGAGTCTGCCGCGTTTTCTGATGGATCGGATGAGAATCTGCCGGTCATCCAACCTGACGATCAGAACCTTCCTCCCCCAATCTCTCCTCCACCCAGCGGGAATCACCACCCTGCCAGCTTCGTCCAAGCGACCAACGCTTTCCATCGTTCTCCCATTCTGGGGACCGCATACCGTATTTATAAGCGTTGTGGGATTTCATATCATCTGCACCACAATGTTCGTACTCCCGGTCCACATAAGTTGATGGGAACTTTCTAGGCGCAAGGGCTTGTCTTCGCGGCATAGCTCTTCACATCATAGTAGGCCATCTCACTGTCCATCGTAACGTGAGGACACCGGATGTCGAGGTCGCGAGTTCAAGCCCCGCCCAGCTTTGAGACAAGAGAAGATGCTAGGCTGAGGAATCTTATATTCGGCTTGAGGTATTGCACCCGGTCTGCTGGCTTGACCAACGGGGATATGCCAGTGTGGTGTCCGTTACTGCGACGCGGCCAGGAACTCTGACATCATGGGGACGGATGCACAGCTTGATAGAAGAGACCTATGTCGTACGAGCTCGGATATATGCCGGAGCCACTGAAAGCCCCGCAGAATAGGCCAACGAAGTTGTTCCCCACTTTGACCAAACAGGGATTCTCTGCACTCACGGTGTTCCAGTTCCCGAGACCTACTATCGGATTGTTGGCGTACCTCGTCCAAGTTCTGAGGTCTTTACAGTAAGCGAGTCCTATCCTCCAGCTATTCCCATCGTAACCTTGGTAGAAGAGATAGTAGGTATCACCCATTCTAATGCCGTGCCCGGGATACGCATGCACACCATCCCACTCTTCGGTCGCTCCCTTTGTGAAAACTGGGTGAGGATCGATTGACCATGTCTTTCCATCTTGTGATTCAGCATATCCACATCTGAACTCGGTATCTTCATACGCCCCGAAAATCATCTTGAAAGGTGGCTCTTCATCTGGCTCGTAGAAGACAACTTCTGGATCGATCCTCCTAGAGTAGAACGATCCGGCGAGAACATCCACGACCGGATTCCCAGAGTACTTCGTCCAACTGATCCCATCAAGTGACATCGCCAAGCATCCTCTGTCACGCTCTCCATCGTAGGAATGGTAGTACATCCAGTATTCCTCCCCGACTTCAATCACATAGGGAGTCACCACACCAACCTTCTCTATTCCCGTTTTGGTCGTATCCAGAGCAATGCCATGCTTGGTCCATTCGACTAGGTTCTTGCTCTTCGCCAATCCTATTCTGAAGTTTTTGCCATCAAACATGCCATAGTAGCAATAGTAATCGCCATCGATTTCGACTACGTGTGGGTCAACTGCCTGGTGGCTATCCAGTTCCCCCGGTATGCCTCTTGTGATGACGGGGGCGTCGAACAAGGTCCAAGATGTGAGAAGAGGGAAGGACGGAGCCTTCTTCAGTTCCTCAAGCTCTGCTTTGGTGCGTTCAAGCAATCTGATGTCACCAGCCGGGTGCACGCTACGAATCCACCATAAAAGACTTCGATGCCGTGCATGATTATGGGAGAGCACCCACTAGAAGCCTATCTGCCGCGAGCGATAGGTTGCGCCCGAACCTGCAGAATGATGAAAACCAACGACATGGCCTGAACTGTTCGCTTCAGCATTAGCTCCAGACCCATTTCGGTACGGACACCACCGGGCCAGCGTCATCTAGTACTTCATCCACTGGCTCGCTCGTTGATGGTTGGCACGATGATCGACTTCTAGTAAAGCAACGCGGAATGCTCTTCCAACTTTCCGGTAGTCGGATCGACGCGTAGCTGCATTGCCTCAAGAGTGATGACTCCTAGGAGAACTCTACCGAGGGACCT
>Ga0315282_10001313_pt1 | contig 47268 bp, 54 predicted proteins | sample YL17G07_20_MG_FD_203693 | JGI IMG/M metagenome (GOLD analysis project Ga0315282, IMG submission 203693) | Sediment microbial communities from Yellowstone Lake, YNP, Wyoming, USA - YL17G07_20 | ecosystem: Environmental > Aquatic > Freshwater > Lake > Sediment | place: USA: Wyoming | collected...
TCACCATCGTATTTCGGAATTTCATACTCCAGTATCAGATGATTTCTGAATGTATTCCAGGTTAAGTCGGAAATGAGGCGGTGATCCTGGTGCAGGTCGTTGCGGTAGTGGGTAAAAATAATGTCGGGGTCAAACTCATTCTTTAGTTTTTCAAAGTATTCTTTTATTTCACTTCCAATATATGGGAAAAACCCATCTCTGAAATCCTTAATAACGATTTTCTTCTGCTTTACTTTCTCCAGGAAGAGAGCTGCCCCATCTTTTGCTTCGACGGCCCTCTGTCCACTGGCTGCAAATACAACCCAATAGATCTCTGGATTATCAACCTCTGCCGACAATCTTAGGACCGTGCCTCCACACCCAATCTCAATATCGTCGCTGTGAGCACCTAGACACAAAACCTTCAGGGTCCGCCCTTTTTCTATCACAAATTGGAATTTCAGCATTATTTTTATTACCTTGTGGAATATTGGAATGATGGAATAATGAGATTAAATGGTGATAAGGCCATGAAGAACATTTTTTCAGTTTATCTTCTTCAAGTTGTTCCCCGCAATATTCCAAGATTCCAACATTCCAATCACCCAGTTTTAGATCCGGTATTTTTCCACACTTCCCACGGAGCATCACCTCGTTCAAACATGTCGTTTAATTCCTGCTGCTCTTTGAATGTATCCATGCAATACCAGAATTTATCGTATTTATAACCGATGAGTTGATTCTCTTTGATCAACCGCTGGAAAGGCTCGATCACTAATTCTTCACCATCATTGATATACCGAAATACTTCATTCTTAAAAATGTAAAACCCTCCATTTATTGTAATGTCCGTTTCCCTCACAAATTGTATTTTTTCTACGAGATTTCCGTCTCTGAGAGAAACAACATGAAAACTTTGTGATGGCTTTACACAAATAAAGCACCCAGTCTTCCTGCTCTTCTTAAAGTACTCAATCATATCGGGCAAGTGTAAATTGGTTAACCCATCAGCATAGTTGGCCAAAAAAACCTCCTCTTCTTTTAGATATCTTTCCACTGCCTTCAATCTCTGCCCAATGTTTGATCTTAAGCCGGTATCTACAAATGTAATATTCCAATCTGCTATATCGCTATGTTTCAAAAGGAGTTCCTTGCCACCATTTGACAGTGTAAAATCATTGGAAAGGTATTCATTGTAATTTAGAAAATATTCTTTGATGGCATCTGCTTTATACCCAAGACACAAAATAAAATCTTTGTGTCCATAATGCGCATAATATTTCATAACATGCCACAGGATCGGCCTATATCCGATTTTGACCATAGGCTTAGGAATTTCACCTGACCCATCTTTTAGTCGAGTACCAAGGCCTCCGCAAAATAGAACAACTTTCATCGCTATCGGTCCTCCATTAAATAACCAAGGTCAATCTACTCAAATAAGACAAATTCTTAAATTAGTATGATTTAAGGAGAGGCCGAATACTGATATCTGTCACCTCGGCACTTCGTGACAAGCTGAGTGCATTGATCACCACAGACGCGATGTCCTCAGGCTGAATAAGATATTCTGGGTGATATGTACGGCCTTCCATCTTATGAACGGTTGCTTGCATCGGGCTAGCAGTACGCCCCAGAAATAAACTCAGAACTCGTAGCCCATCTGCATTAACCTCCTCTCGCAGGCTATCAGCAAAAGCCCTCAGGGCATGCTTGGTTGCGGCATATTGGCCAACGTTAGCCCTCGCATTCAAACCCACACTCGAGTTGATGAACACTATTTGCCCCTTACAAGATCTAATCATAGGTAGCAGGGCTTGAGTCAAAACATATGGACCTCGGACGTTAATCTTATACTGCAAGTCAAAGCTCTCGATGGATGCATGGTCCAAAAGCCCCATCGAGAGAACCCCTGCACTGTGAATGAGTATGTTTACGTGTCCAAAATCTCGTTGGAGACGCCCGACGAGTTCGTGAATGTCTTTGTCCAGCGTGAGGTCAGTCTGAAAGCTTAGAACTCGAGGAGCAGTTGTTCGAGCGTTTTTGGCGACTGTCTCGAGTGTTTCCAAATTACGCCCCACAAGGCAGAGTGTTGCACCTTCCTTCGCGAGACCTAGGGCAATTGCTTTACCGATACCACTGCTAGCTCCCGTTACAACAGCAACCTGGTCTGCAAGAGGTTTCATGGTTTGGCTTTACTTTGACTTCAACAAATTATCCAAAAGAATAATCGTTTATGACGTCCCCAACTCGGTTGACGAAAGCTTATTCCAAACGCTCTTTTAACAAATTGTATTGAAGCAGTATATCCGCTACCCTTTTGATAGTTTTAAACTGAAAACTTGACTTCTCCGCAATATCGAGCAGGGTATGGTTGCCATCAGAGAAATTCAGGACCCACAGCATTGCGAGCTCGTTAGCCCCAATTGAATCGTATAACCCCCTTTTTCCCAATTGGGGCTCACACTTTGGATTTTGATTCAGGTATTTTTTGTTCTTTTCCAAGATCTGCAACACGGCCAAATATTTTGAGAATGAATCAGCAAGATTCTCTGCCCTTATGAATTCTAAATCGTCCGCCGAAGTGTGGTACTGCGGATAGCGACCGTGCGGTGTCCTTGTCAGAGATCCAACAGGAAGGTTGAACCCAGGCGAGCAGTATTGCCGCTCGTCATAGCCGTAAGGAGAAAATTCTAAGATTTCATAATCTTCACCGGAGCTCTTTAGGACATGAGTTACAGCTTGGTCTATCTCGGCATCCCCTAGGCGGCTTTTCTTATAGGTAAACTTACCCATATCTCCCACACATGCTACTACAAGGCCATGTTTGATTTTGGAGACCTTGGATTCATTCAAGGAAAGCCAGGTAATGGAACCAATGCTTCCTGGAATGAAAAGAAATCTGTAAGAGTATCTAAGTGTGCCACGGTTGAGATGCTTCGCCAGAAAAGTCGCAAGACTTACTCCCGAGAGGTTGTCATTACATAAAGAGGGATGGCAGGCATGGCATGATATCAAAACTTCATCCGCTTGCTCACCCTTGAGATAAAACTCTCCATAGGTCAGGTGGCCATTTTCCAGAGTGGAGTCTATAAAAACTTCATATTCCCCATCTTTGAGTTCCAGCAACTTGTTATGGGCAATGCAAAAACCCCAATTTTCCTTGTAATAGGATGTTTTATAGGGGATCCAGTCTGGATGTTCAGGCAAGGAAAAGAGATGCTCTTTCAGCTTTGCCAAAGGCATCTTCTTCTTAATTGGAACGCTGTAATTTAGAATATGGAGAGCGGATTTCTGAAAGTCAATTACTTTTTCTCCTTCTGAGTTTTTTACATAGGCATCTCTAATATTCCACTCTTTAGGGATAATCCAATCAAAAACCTGGGTTCCGGAGGGGACTTCATGAATTTCTAATGAAACGTATTTCTGGATAATCTTCAAAGTCTCTCTAAAGCCCTTACCGGTAATGCTGCGGCAAATGGGATACAGTTCAACTATGAGTTTGTACATTTTTTGGCCGACGTCGCTCAGGTTTACTGAGTTTATTGAGTTTGTTGGGTTACTTGAGTTTGTTGAGTTGCTTGGGTTGCTTGAGTTCATTGCGTTAATGGGGTGAAAAGGCTGACACTCTTTTCTTCCTTATCAGAGGGTAAAGTCTGGGTATGTGTTATCTCTTTCTGAGATTACTTTCACCTCGCCTGGCCATTGGATGCCGAAGGCTGGATCATTCCATCTGACACCACGTGCAAAGTCGGGAGCATAAAATTCGGACATTTGATAAAAAACTTCTGTATCATTTTCCAGGGTAAGGAATCCGTGAGCGAATCCCTCGGGGATATAAAGCATCGTGCGGTTTTCAGGATTAAGCGTAACACCGAGATGCTTCTTGAAACTCGGGGAATCCGGGCGCAAATCAATAATTACATCATAAATGGCTCCCATTGTGCATCGTACGAGCTTGGCTTCTTCATGAGGCGCAATTTGGAAATGCATTCCTCTAAGTGTTCTTTTTCGTGTGTTGAAGGAGATATTGCACTGCACCAAACGGGGATTGAGCTCATGAGCCTCGAATTCCTTTTGGCACCAGGAACGAGCGAAAAAACCACGCTCGTCTTCGAGTAGTTCAGGCTCAATGATAAAGGCACCTTTGAGTGTGGTCTCTTTGAAGATCATTTTCGCTGCCTACAGTATTTGCACTTCTGGGATTGGGACGATAAACTTTCCGCCCCATTCGTGTATGTATGACATCTGCCTCGTGATCTCTGTCTTGAGATTCCAGGGGAGAATTAGCAAATAATCGGGTCTGGTCTCTTTGATTTTTTCCGGGGGCAAAATCGGTATATGAGTTCCGGGGGTGAATTTTCCATGTTTGTAGGGATTACGATCAACCGTATAGTCGAGAAAATCGGTTCGAATGCCGCAATAGTTCAAGAGAGTGTTTCCTTTTCCTGGAGCTCCATAACCAGCAATGGACTTGCCTTCACGTTTGGCACTGATTAGGAACTCCAAAAGCTTCCGCTTTGTGTCCTTCACTTTTTCAGAAAATAAAAAATAGGGTTCTAACCGAGTAAAGCCGCCGACCTCTTCTCTCTTTCTCAGTTCCGCTATCTTCTGGCTCACAGGCTTCGAGGTATCCTCACTATGGCGGGCATATATTCTCAAGGAACCGCCATGGGTCGGGAGTTCGTCAACATCGAAAAGAGTCAAACCGTGCCCGGAAAAAATCTTTTCAACCGTAATAAAAGAAAAATAGGAGAAGTGCTCGTGGTATATCGTGTCGAATTGATTTTCATCCATCAATTTCATGAGATGGGGGAACTCCATGGTAATGACACCCTGGGGTTTAAGCACTATTTTCATCCCTTTGACAAAATCGTTTAAACCAGGGACCTGGGCCAAAATGTTGTTACCTATTAGCAGGTCAGCTTTCTTACCTTCGGCAGCCATGTCAATGGCCAACTCTTCCCCAAAGAACTTTACCAGTGTCGGAACACGTTTCTCAATAGCTGCCTTCGCTACATTAGCTGCCGGCTCGATTCCCAGAACGGGGATTCCTTTCTGGACAAAATATTGGAGCAAGTAGCCATCGTTGCTGGCGAGTTCCACTACATGACTCTGTCCATTCAATCCAAACCGTTCCACAACTATTTCGGTATAATCTCTGGCATGCTTCAACCATGTGTCTGAATAGGAAGAAAAATAGGCATATTCTGTGAAAATATCCTTTGGGCTCACGTATTCTTCCAACTGAACCAAGAAACAACGATCGCAGACATAAACATGAAGGGGATAGAATGCCTCCATTTGATTCAACTGTTCCACGGCCAAGTAACTTTCGCAAAGAGGAGACATCCCCAAATCAACAAACGTGTGATTCAGGGGAGAGTTACAAAATCGACAGCGGCTATTTGTTTCCACGTCTTCGTCTCCCTAGCTTGCAGGCCTAGTTTTTTGAACCCATTCAAGATTTTGATTCAGCAAACCTCTGTCTCGAAGCTGGGTCAAAATATTGAGTCTCATATATTTAGAGTTCCGAAAATCCCCATCTGTAAATCCCATACCTTTCAGACCGTTTTTTAATTCCTTTATGGAGGTTATGAGATCAAATTTTGGCTGATGTGCTGGTGCTAGCTTTTTGAAAAGATCAAAGTTCACTCGATAGGACCTTTTATCTGGCTGGGCGTCTTTATTTATGGAAACATCGACGCCAGGAATAACTTTGGCAACAGCTTGAGCTAAATCTCTAACCTGATAATTCCATTCGTCACTTCCCACATTTACGGCCAAAAACGCTCCCCCATTAGCAACTTCTCTGTTGATCGCCCAATCTATTGCACAGGCCATGTCTTTTACGTTGATCAGTGGTCTCCAGGGAGTCCCGTCGCTTAGAATTGTAATTCGTTTGGAAGCGACCGCTCCTGCAACAAAATCGTTTAGAACCAAATCCAATCTCAATCGCTCGCTCCACCCACAAGCCGTCGAAAACCTTAGACTTGTGACCTTAAACCCTCCATCGGCCAAGGGTTCAAGCTCTCTTTCAGTTAGAACCTTAGATTTGGCATAGGCTGTAAGGGGATTCAGTGGTGATTTCTCCGTCCTTGCGTTATCCTCGGCTGCGCCGTACATGCTGCAGCTTGAAGCGAAAGTAAACGACTTTACTCCTGCCTCTTTAGCTGCCTTTGCCAACTTAGTGCTTGCACGGTAATTAATATCCAAGGTGACCTCTTCAAACTTATTTCCGATAGGGTCATTCGATATAGCGGCTAGGTGAACGATTGCATCGAAGTCTTTCAAGATGTGGTGAGGAAATTTTCTCATATCACCAAAATACTGTAAATCAACCTTACATTCAGGAAGAACATCTGCATTCGTAATACAATTGGCAAAGTAGCCTATGTCAAATCCAACCAGTGTAGAGTCTGGGTATGATGCTCGAAGCTGATTAACTACACACGGTCCAACATATCCCATATTTCCAGTAATTAGAATTTTCATAAATCTCGCTCATTCACTTTGTTAAACTAGAATGTTTAGGGCATTCTCTCTTTGTCGTAGTTGATTGGGTTGTTTGAGTTATTTGGGTTTATTGAGCTTATGGAGTCTACCTGAGTTAGAGGTTTGAGGAGCACTTTGTCTTCGCCGAAAGCCTTATCACGAGAAAGTAGAATAGGTCTCTGTATTCGTTAAGCTCCCAAGAATCAATTAACCGCCACCCTTTTGGGGGCATTATATGTATAAAAGGTCTTGCAACAGTCTTAGTAATATGCCCCAATTTGTGTCTCCTCTTACTTAGTTCTTTTTCTTGGATTCTTCAGTTTATACAAACACGCCCCTATCCCTATGTACATCCCAGTAACGGCATCTAATACTATGGCCCCTCTGAAGTATACCCCCGAATTATGAAAAGCACATATCCAACAAAATACGGGGATTAAGGCACCGTACTTCAGCCCTAATTCCAAAGGTCTAGTTCGACTAAATAAGAAAAGCCCTCCCCAAAAAGCAATAGCAACCGAGATCATAAATAATGCGATATAGAAAGTTAATACGAAACACCATCTTTTGACCTTCAAGGCTTTCGTGATGTCCGAAGATGGGTATATTCTCCTGTATCCGGAATAGCGTTCGCTTAAAAGAGATGGCAATAGCCTATTAAGCGGAGAAGAGAACAATGAGACGTAATTTATAAATCGTTTTGAGTCCAAACCTCCAATCATTTGTGTCGCGCCATCGATGGTACTGATTCGAATATCTTTCTGGGAAGTGACCCAAGTTAGAAGCTCAACAAAGTCACTGTACTTAAGCTTTCCTTTTTCCCTATCTTCCTCCACGAAATCGTATCCATGGACCAGGATAACAATAATACTATTGTTATCTGGAATCCTCCTCGCCAATTCAACTGCCGCCTCCACACCATCAGGAAGACATGTCGCTGGTAAAAATCTGAGCTGAGAAAATTCTTTTGCAACCCCAATCCTAGCTGCAGAAATGTTTCTAAAACCAGTCTCCTCAAGAACTTCTATTGTATTCAGATCATAACTGTTCCACGGTGGAACGAAGGTGCTGATTTGTACGCCAAGCAACTCCTCTAATAGATTCTTTCCTTTTGTTATTTTTTGTATCTGGCTGCCCATATCAAGTCCAAAGAATTCCGTATAATTACCATCAGCCTTCCCAGAAATTGTTTGGTGGGAGTAACCGTGCAATGCAACCTCTAAAATACCTTCTTTAATTGCGTCTTTTAGAATGCGAGCTTTCTCCCGAGTCAGTGGTGTGACATTTTGCGGCCGGGGATCCTCAACATTAGGGCATACATACGGTATCACGGCAAATGTAACCGGCACTTTAGATTTCTTAAAACTATCGATAAGTTTTAATTCTAAACCCGTAGAGCTACTCGCTGAATAATCATCATATCGAAAGACAACCGTAATCTTCTTTTCATCAGAGGCATCGGCAGCTTTTGGTAAGAAAGTAAGAGTTAGAATCAAGAACAAAACGCCTAACAAAATGTGACTTATGCTTCCGACTTTTCCGTTTCGCACGCAATCCCCTTTCAGTGAGCAGTGACGAGTGACATTCTAGTTAGCAGTGAGCGGTGAGCTGTTATCAGTGACAAGTGACTTTTTGGTGAACTGTAAGCAGTCAACAGTAAGCAGTGTCAAATGCGAAGCTAAGGTAAATTCCTAACAATCATTGGGCCAAGGAATCTCGTTAAGGCTACCGGGAGTTTTTGCCAAACCCGTATTGCCAAGCGGTATTTTGGATTATGGGGGTTAAGTTCTGGAAGCAGACCACCATTCTTTAGCCAATAATGCCAGTAAAGTTGAACGGGTTTTGCCCCCCATTGTTCTTTAAATCTGTAGGTTCCTTCACCTATTGTAGACCGACCAAAATCAAAAAGCCTAAATCCCTTTTCACAGGCGAATTTCAATACACTCCAGTAGAGAAGCATGTTCGGACTATACTGATTGTAGCCCCTCAGGGACGACGCCCATGGAATTTCCAATCTATCTTTGAACGCCACGAGAAATCCCGATGCAACTGTTCGGTCATCTTTCGTATATACCGAGCATAACCATGAAGTCTCAGGGAATTTTGTTAAGATATTAGAAAAGAACTTTTTCGGATAAACCGGGGTCCCTAGGTCCCTCATGTTCGCTGAAAAGACTTCATAGAACTTATCTAACTCCTCTTCCCTCCCTACCCTTGCGTACATCCCCTCCTTCTCAGGTCTTCGTATCTGACTCCGAAGTTTTGAAGGAAATGTTTTCCAAAGGCCATCCGCCTTATTGGGAAGTCCCAATATCATCGATACTTTCGATGTCTTTTCGGGCAATCCACCGTCGAGTTTAAAGGAGTGTCTTAGTTCAATATGCTCTGCCTTTGCTTCCTCAGCAATCCTTATGGCTTCTCTCAAAAGTTCCCGCGCAACATCGATACCATGGGAGCATACACCTCCATAATTAAAGTACGGGACAGAGACCATGAAATTTCCGAAAATTAGACTTCTTAGTTGAACCAGAGGCAAAATACCTACAATTGAGTTACTTGAGTTACTTGGGTTTGTTGGGTTGCTTGGGTTACCAGGGTTTATTGGGTTCATTGAGTTGCTTGGGTTACTTAAGTTACTTGAGTCTTGAATAGCCAGTAAATAATAGGTTTTGTGACCGAAGGTCTTTTCGATAATGTCCTTCCATCCTGTGAGGTGGTAACAGGTTGAATCAGGTCGTTGACAGACGTAAGAGTCCCAGGCTTCTTTATCGGATGGAGTGTAGAGTCTTATTTGCATATAAGTGACAAGTAACAGGTGACGAGTTACATTCTAGTAAGCTGTGAGCTGTTAGTCGTAAGCTGCTTACCGGTTACTGCTAACTGCTTACTTTTCTTATTCCTCAAGGGGCCAATATGATGGAAGGAGATCTAAAATCTTTTCGGCGAAGGATTTTACTAATAAATTCGCTTCGTTTATCCCCCCCTGATTTGTAAAAACTGAAACTCTTACGAATGCTCCGTCATTTCGATTGTAAAAGATTCTTCCCTTGAAACGTTCAATATTTTGCTGAATACCAGTTGAAAGAAACTTATTTCCAGCAGACTGGTACCAGTGAAGGACGCTCTCATACGCCTCCCCTTTGCGGGCAAGGATGTAGTTAATCGGGACGCCATTCGGATAATTATTTGCTCTCAAACTTAACTGCTTCGTCTCAATAATCCCCCATCCGCCTCCCGGAAGACAACCAAACGGATTGTGCCCAGTACGACCACCTTTCGCTGTTCCATAATAACCGATATAAAGGTCAACCTGTTTCCCATCACCATTTCGATAGTGGCGATAGACATGTCTGTCAGCATTCAACTCTTTGTAGACAGAATCAGGGAAAAAATCCTCAGTAGCCTTGAAACCTGCAATCTCGATGGGTAGGTTTTCGAGATTGGTTTTCACTACAACGGGTTCACCGCGTGTGCTAATTAAAGCGACTAGTGCAATCGTTACGATAAGAATGATAAAGGAACTATAGAAGGATTTTCCTGACATCGATCAGTAACTCGTTACTTGTTACCCGTGACTTGCTACTCCAATCCTATTAAGTATCGTATATTCAAGGAGGAGAAGAACAAACCCAAAGGCGAAAACAGCCAAACCGGAGAATTCGTGGAGGAAGCCGAGGGCCACTTTGGAGCCGTAAAAATTAGCCAAGATGCCGGTGCCTGTAACTCGGACAATGTTGGCAAAAAGTGCAAGAGGAATGGTTGACAAAACAAGTAATATTCTTTTCCACCAAATTTTATCCATCATGTAAGCAAAGATAAAGCTCAACATACCAAAACTCATAATGGATCTGATCCCAGAGCATGCTTCAGCTACTTCGAGCTGAGTCTGGGCAAAGTAGAGCATGTTTCCTTCGCGATAGGCTGGTATAGAAAAACATTGGATGAGAAATGTAGAAAGCTTAGTCGCAAAAAGCTGAAGAGGAAAGGCTACCAAACCCAGAATAGAATCGGGAACTGGAACCATAAAGAAAAGGAAGAGAAGAGGGAAAGCCAGCAAGCCGAAAAACGTCTTGCCTAAGGTAAATATCACTAAGCCAATAAGAGAAGAGACGATCATGGCTCGTGAGACCACGGCAACAGCACCCGCGTAACTAAGCAGATATAACCCCATGCTGATGGCTAAGATAACTGCTCCTAAATTGGAATTTGATAGCTCAGAGAATCTTAAATCTTTTCTCTTTTGCCATATGAAGTATCCTGAAACCAGTGGGACCAGAATCCCATGTGAGTTATCCGAATGATTCAGCCAAGTCTGGAACATACTGGGGTAGACGGGAATGAAGGCGATGAACCAGAGTCCCAACAGAGTCAAAAACCTTATTCCAGTGCTGCGGTTCATTGAGTTAATTGAGTTTGTTGGATTCGTTGGGTCCACGTGAGTTAGAGGTTGGAGGATCGCTCCAGCCTTCGCCAAAAGACTTCGTCTAGGCAGGTCGCTTGAGGTTTGAGGCAAAACATCACTGTCCTGTTCTGGTGCTATTTCTTATATAGTTACCGATTGAATGATTGAAGTAATTTTTTCAATGTCGGGTCCCTTTACGTAGGGATGAGTTGGTAACGTGAGGATTCTATCTGAAACAAATTGCGCTCCTGGGAAATCGCCATCATTGGCAAGGTATTTTTTGAAGTCAGTGATCTGGTTTAACGGTGTTGGGTAGGTTAAACTCACTCCCAGGCGCTTTTGATTTAACGATTGACAGGCTTGATCCCGGATCTCCTTACTCTTGAAAAGAATCGGAAATCTTAAATAGACAGATTTTCCATCAGGATTTGCTTTGGGAATTGTAAGGGCACCGTTGATGCTTAAGTTATGATTGAATAGACGCGCATTCTGAATGCGAATTTCATTGTAACGTTCAAGCGATGAAAAGGTCTGCTGCCCCACTTCTGAATTTAAATTAGGTAATCGGGCAATTTTAAAATTCGGATCAAAAATATTAGCTCCAAGATCTAAAAACGGAAGGTGAATGGGTAAAGCATACCTCTCGGGGTTAAGAAAAAGACTCAGGCCTAAACCTGTGGCAAAAGGTTTAACACTCGAGAACATGTGTGGTGCTGGATATTTTTTCAGGGTTTCTACGATCAATCCAGCCACCGGTTCGTTATTGGTGAGAATGACGCCTCCTCCCAGGGTACATATATTCTTACCCCGTCCGAGGCTCAGTATCCCGACTTCACCAACGGTTCCAACCTTACGGTTTTCGAACAGGGCACCTGCTGCCTGCGCAGCGTCCTCAACAATAAAAGCACCTTTTTCGAGCGCGAATCCTCGAATTGCTCTCAAATTACATACCAAACCATAATTGTGGACCGGGATCACTGCGAGAGTTTTTTCACTAATCATCGATTTGAGTTTCCCCAAATCAAAGTCAAGAGTTTCTGGGTCTATGTCACATAATTTGACAGAAAGACCAGAACGCGCCACTGCCGATCCTAAGCAGAAACTCGAATAGGCCGGAATGATAACCTCTTCTCTTTCGGAGATTTGCTGCATTGCTTTTAGGGCAAGGTAGATGGCTGCTTTTCCGGATGAAACCAGAAAAACATATTTAACATTAAAATATTCTCGGATTTGATCTTCAAAGCGGCTTCCGGCTCCATTTCTTGAAAGAGTCGAAACCATTCCGCTTAAAAGATCCCGAAAAGGAATTGGAGCGGCTGTGGGGGGAAGAGTTCGGAACATGTTTTATGAGTTTCTTGGGTTTGTTGAGTTTATTGAGTTTTTTGAGTTCATTGAGCTCGTCGAGTTACTTGGGTTGCTTGGGTTTATTGAGTTAATGAGCTTATTCACGTGGATAGAAATGGGTGATTGCGGAGAATGTTCGGGCGTTTTCTCGGGATTCTTGTTCCAGAAACTGGTTGAGTGCCTTATTGGCCAGACATTTCGAGTACCGTGAGTAACAATTCTCTCTTTGGCAGTAACTTATCTTTCCATTTCCGTTTTGTTTGATCTCGTGACATTTACAGTTTGAACAAGACCTTATGAGCATCGTTACACTCCTTATTGTTAGAGGTTAGAGGTTTGAGGTTGGAGGCAATCAGTGCCGCGTTTGTTGGGTTACTTGGGTTACTTGAGTTTATTGAGTTTGTTGGGTTCACCAAATAATTCATCCTAGGTCATCAACTTAGAGTGAATTGAAGAAGCTACCCTATAAGCCGTTTTACCATCCCAGAGTTCCAGGACCACGGATTTGCCCCTGTCCTCCGAAAGAATACTGCCAACCAGGTTTTCAAGATTCTCAGAAGTGCAAAGTCTATTTGTACCTTGGGATATAGTAATAGGCCTTTCAGTGTTAGGCCGGAGAGTCAGACAAGGTATGCCAAGATAAGTTGTTTCTTCCTGAATGCCTCCGGAGTCCGTTATGGCCAAGCGGCAATTAAATATCAAATTCATGAAACGAATATAATTTAGCGGTTCCATGATATACAGCTTTTCAGCCCCATCCAGTGAACGCATTAGACCATTTTGTTCCAGATTCTTCCGGGTTCGAGGGTTCAAGTGCTAACAAGGGTTCTAGGGTCCGAGGGTTCAAGGATTCCAGAAGGCTGATTTGTGATAGAATGAGATCTTGACGAACAAAGTCAACGACGTCTACCAGCCGTCTGCTGGAGTGTTATGTACCCTGTATCCAGCTAGAGAGCCTATGTCTAATTCGTAGTAGACGTTGGGCATCAATTTGCCCCAGTTTACCAAGGAGAATATCACCATCAACTACCGCTATTCTACCAATTCTAATGAGGCTTGCTACTTTCAAACCGGATTCTTTGAAATCAAAATCATCGGGAGTAATGACCTCATCAAATTCAGGGACTTCTTGATCAAGGTTGGATGATATCATGCAAATTAACCAATCATTGTGTTGGCCAGGCAATCGGCGGATTACAAGGGCAGGACGAAGTTTCCCTGCGGTTTGGTCTGTCTGTGGAAATCTAAAAAGGACTATTTGACCTTCGGAAGTCATGAAAAGGATTCTTTAAGATCATCAAGTGAATATGGTGTATCTTCAGCTCCCATGTCTCGCATCGCAGAGGATAGGGAAAACGTTGTCCAGTCAGATCTGTCTTTCTTTTCAGTTTTTGCTTGTAGATATTCAATGAAGTCAAGGACTTCAGCTTTTTCCGGTCCTGGCAATTCTTGTAAATGCTTTAATATTATTTCTTCTAATCTCATGGTATCCCTCCTTAATTAGCTAAATAACACAATATTATAATTTTATAAAGCACATTCTGAATGGAGCCCCAAGGGCAAGCCCGCGCCTGCACGCCGAAGTGCCTGCCTGCGGTAGGCAGGCGTTACGGCACGCAGGCGTGGTACCTGCATAGGCGGATAAAACGACTTTAATCCCCAAGAACTTCCTTATGGGTTCCCAGTGCGGTAAGCACAATTCCCATTTCCGCCCGGATGTAGGTTGCTCGATAGTTCATGGTAATGCTAAATGCCCCCTGGTCAGTTCCCTTTAGCTTCTCATTTCTCAACCCTGGATAGGATGGGTTTGAAACAAGTCTTTCAAGCTGCTCCCAGAATTTAATTCTGACTTCTTTGGGAAGGTCATTCAGCTTTTTAAGAACGGTATCAGGAATGACGATGTTAATCGCCAAAATGTTTTCGGGCCTCTTTTACAGACTTAAAAACTTTTGTCTTCCCTTTTTCGAGGTCTTTGCGGGATTGGGCAATCTGATCCTGCCAGTCTTTATTCCAGAACCATGCCTGGTCCCTTGGGATTTCTGTGATCGGGCGAATGACAATTTCCCTTCCCCTTGCGGTGACCTCCACCCGTTCACCGACTTTCAAAGGGATCTTCCCTCTGACCTCTTCCGGAATCGTCACCTGATACTTATCTCTCACTTTGACCGTCGTTCCCATGACAGCATGCTCCTTATTATTACTGTATTACTTTGATAAAGTACTTCTTTCTCCTTGTCAACCCAAGTAAAAGTCAGTGCTGGGGTTTATTGAGTTTCTTGAGTTTGTTGGGTTCACCTTGGTTAAAGGTTAGAGGAGCGCTCGCCCTGTGGAATACAGGATGTGTGGTCATCCTCTCCGACGGGAGTATTTTACTCGTCAACCGCTGGTCCCATGCTTCCTAACTTACGATTCCACGGGGCAAGCTTGAGGTTGGAGGCAAAAACATATGTACTGCGGTGATGCTGTGTTGCCGCATTTCTATGATACCTCGAATCTCTTTAAGGCGTTTATGATGGCATCTTTATACGCTAAAAAATCTTTGAGGTCTTTTTTGAGAATTCCTATGACTATTTCCGTATCGACTTTATCATAATGATGAACAATAATGTTTCTAAATTTGGCCATTTTTTCCATGGTTTCAAAAAGATCTTTATTTAAGATGCCGTTTTCATACAGAACCCTAAAAGTGTCAGCATAGGTTGCCGGTACGCGATATCCTTTGTCCGAAATAATGTGTCCTGCTATGTCAGCGCATATTTCGATCATCATCTGTAAGGTTCTTTCAACAACCCTTTGGGCCTTCCAATCTTTCGAATACCGGTTTACAGTAATACTGGCATATTCCTTAATCTGCCCTGAATACTCCTCAAGCTCCGCCAGTTTTCTTAAAATCAGGGTTTTATCAACCACCCAGGAATCTCCTATTCAGGATCTGCTTTTCCAAGATCGAAAAGTCGAAATATTCTCTCATGGTTAATGATTCGTAATTATGTCTGAGGAAGGGTTCGCGGTCTACTACGACCTTTCTGCTTTCCAATATTCTCATTTTGAGTGGGAGGGGGGCATTATTCAAGACGACAAGATCAATCTCGTCTGTTTGTAGTATGTCGATCAATGCCCCAAGAATTTCCATTTTCTTTTCCGGAACATCCAAGGGTTCTTTAAGATAAACTGCAATATCCACATCGCTCAAAGGGAAATGCTTACCTTTTCCTAAACTTCCAAAGAGATAAGCGAAAAGTATATCTGGCATTGATTGAAGGTAAGTCAGCGCCTTGGGGATCAAATCTTCAATATTTGTAGGGAGTTTTTTATATTTAATCATCGTAGCGCAATGACCTCAACCGAATTCTCAATCCAATTTCTCCATTGCCGTTCGACCTGATCACTTGAATCTTCAGGGAGGAATAACTTCAAAAGGAAACTGGCGTCAATGGCTACCTGAGAGGTTTGCAAGTCTACTTTCCCTTAACCTTCTAAGTCCATGTACTGAGTCACTTTTTACTCTCTTGAGGGCTAATCTATCTCGAACCTTTTTTATCTGTTCAAGTTGCAACAATCTTTTTGCTTTTCTCATGGGCTCATTCTTAAAAAGCTCTGTTTCCTCAAGCCCAACGATGAGGGCCTTGGGCTTGTTTCGTGACATTACAATAACCCTTTCCCTCTTGTAGCTTACTCGGTTGATAATCTCAGAAAACTTTTCTCTGGCTTCTCGAATGTTTACCTTCATTGTAGTCATAATGTACACTTATTTCGGAATCCTTTCAAGTGGGTTTTTGGGGGTGTTACGGTGATGCGGTTCATTGGGTTAGTTGAGTTCACCAAAGCTAAAGGTTAGAGGAGCGTTTCACTTGAGGAGCGCTTCGCTTGAGGCAAGTAACTTTAGTACTGCAGTTTGTTGAGTTTATTGAGTTGCTTGAGTCCCAGTGAAATAAGCTCCCCATGTAGTAGTTTCCATACTCCACAGGGCAGGTCGCATTTCACGGGATAAATTGCTTGAGTTCATTGGGTTACTTGGGTTCATCTGAGTTAGAGGTTAGAGGAGCGCTCCAGCCTTCGCCAAAAAGCTTCGTCTAGGCATGTCGCTTGAGGAGCGCTATGCTTGAGGCAAACTATCTTAGCGATGCGGTTTATTGGGTTACTTGAGTTTATTGGGTCCACCTGGGTTAGAGGTTGGAGGAACGCTGCCTACTACGCCAAGGCTCCGTAGGCTGAACCGCTTGAGGTTAGAGGTGAATTCCTATGTCATGACATGGTTTCACTTGAAGTGGGATTAATAAACCTCATCATGGGTCCCTATTTCAATCAGAAAAATATCTTCTTCTTTTTTGTCTTTCTCTTTTACAAAGTCAAATACGATTCGAAGGTCGTATCCCACGCTACATGCCCACGTACCCGAAAGTTTCCCTTTAAGCTTGTGTGTCTCCAATCTTGGATTGAAAGGGTTATCGAGTAACAGCCTCAAAGTCTTTTCTATCTCTTCCCGTAGATCGGGTTGCTTCTTCAGCAATCTTTTAAAAGCCCTTAAGAACGTGTTGCTCCATATTAAGGTTCTCATTTCGAAAGCTCTTTCATCAAGTCATCAACAGTACCTTTCTTTATTTTGCCACGCCTGTATTCTTCCTTTGCCTCTTTAATACTCTGAGCCAATCGGTCCCTTCGTTCCTCTATTAAACGTCGCTTCACAATATCCATAAGAGATTCCCTCTGCTCCTCTGGAAGAGACTCTACTATTTCCAAAGCTTTCTGAAAGGTTTTGTTTCCCATCAATGTTCACCTATCCTTTCTTTAGTCTTGGAGTCCAGTCCTGCGATATCCCTCTCAGCCCTTTGGGTATAGATAAGTGTGTATTTCACTTACCAAATACCTCTCCATGTGTTTTCACCCTTTTTGCCTTATAGTGAAGCCTCCCGAATTCCTTTGAGGTACTCCGGAGATGTGGCCGCCAGGAGGTCTTCCAAGAAAGCTTCTCTTCTTCTTTTTTCCATCCCTTTTACGGCCTCAATAATCTCTTCTGGTTTGACTTGAATCTTAACGGCCCCTATCATTGTTTTCTCCTTAAGTCCAACATGAATTCAATCAATATTTGCAAACTTTAAATTAATATTACCAAAACAATCATTACTTTTCAATCAATTATGATCTGGGTCTTTGGTTTATTGGGTCTACCTTGGTTAGAGGTTGGAGGAGCGTTCCAGCCTTCGCCAAAAGGCTTCGTTCTACGCAGGTCACTTGAGGTTGGAGGCAAAAAACTTCCGGTAAAGTTACGGAAACGTATCACAGAAATCGTGAAACGATTCGGGTTAGGAGGGCGCGAATGTCTTTTCCGCCATGAGAAAGGATGTGATAAACAATTTCTTTATCCACATTAATATAATCGTGGCCTACCACGTTCCGGAAACCAACCATTTGCTTAAAAATCTCTACATCCTCCTTAGATAGAATTCCCTTCTCGAATAGAATCTGTGCGGCTTCGTAAGCTGTTTCTGGAAATCCATACTCTTCATCGACAACCGCGTGCTGAAAAATGTCAATTAAATGGTTCACAATTTGAAACAGGTTGTACTCCACGACATCCTGAGCTACGTTATCTTTAAGAAAGGCCTCTTGCGACAGGGATGCGAAAGGACGCATACGTTCGAGATGTTTCTCGATCTGTTCTACCCGTTTCGTGATGACACTCGGATTAACCATTCCCGTAAACTCTTTTCAATCGTTCCAGTCTGATTCGTCTCAAAGGATTCCTCTGATCACAGAGGCGGTAATTGTTGAGGTAATCCTCCTTCAGTCGTTTCCTGTCGCGAACCAAAATCGGAATCCCAGAAGAAAACGCGCGCAAGACCACCTCGCAAAGCACCTCTTTGGGGGAGACAAAATCTATTTGGCGTCCAAGTTGAATCGTTAACTCCATCAATAAGTCAGCTTTCTCAACCGGGCTCAATTCTCCCTCGACCATGAGATCAACGTCGCTGTGGGCACCAAGGTGTTTCAAGGCCGAGCCAAAGAGAATGGCGTATGCTACCTTTCTCCTGCTGGATACGACGGATCTAATTTTTTTGATTTCAGCCTCAGAAAGCATAATGTAGTAATAATAAAGTATTAACGAAAAAGGTTCAAGAATAAAATATCCCAAATCGTGAGTCGCAAGTCGTTAGGGGTAAGGGGTAAGATTAAGTGCTGCAGTGCTGCGGTATTGCAGTGCTGCTGTTTATTGAGTTACTTGGGTTGCTTGAGTTTATTGGGTCCACTTTAGTTAGAGGTTAGAGGAGCGTTTCACTTGACGAGCGCTTCGCTTGAGGCAAACAACTCTGGTGTTGCGGTTTCTTAGTATAGGACAAATTAAGCATACGTCCCGTCTAATACTGGGATCCGAACGGATTGCTCGACAAAATCTTTATTCTGAATCTTCTTGTATAAGATTTTGCTCAATTCGGGGTTGATAACCTTTTCTCCGCAAAATTGACATTCTTCATAAGAGACATTCGTTACCAAATATAGTTTACCCTTGATTCTTAGATCAATTTCCCCTTTTCTTTCGATCATTTCATTACGGCAAACCGCACATTTCATAATTACTTCCTTTTGGATAGTATCAATCAAACCAATTCCTTATGATAGTTATTTCAACACGTCCTTTTTGAATTCGAGATCTATACCATTCCCTCTTCTATTCTTACAAATATGTTGTTAAACTTCAATATGTTTTTAAGGCTTGAAAATCTGAAATCCGTTAGGAGTTTTTTGAATTTGGATTCGGTTTTGTGTAAATTCACGTAGTGGCGGAATCTTGACTTTCTTGAAATACTATTAATTCTTGGCTGGTCTGGATCTATTTCCCACGGGTGAATGTAAAAGATAAATGGCCGCTCTTCCTCCTCATTGATTCTTCTTAGACCTTTTTTGATAAGAGGATAAGGGAAGAGGCGGAAGTAGCCGCCGCCGGAAATAGGTAAATTTTGACCGCAAATTCTAAGAGTTGAAATTGGAAATTCAATCAATTTGCTTGAGGTAGTTGGGTTACTTGAGTCCACCTTGGTTGGAGGTTGGAGGAGCACTCCGTTTGAGGTTGGAGGCAAAACATTTGTGCTGTTGTGCTGCAGTGCTGCAGTTTCGAAATTCAAAGGCGAAAATTCGAAGTTATTGTTTCCGTTCATGGAGATGAGAAACGGGAATCGAGGGGCCTGAGGGAAACCATAGAAGTCATGATGGATGGGGAAGATGCTGGAGTCGTATTTGAATCCTTCTTCCATTAGAATTTCTAAGGCCCACCTGGATTTTTGGGTAATCGAATAACTGGGGGCACGGTACCCTATAACCTCACTTCCTGTAATATCTTCCAGAATTGCTTTTGATTTCCTGATGTCATTTCTGAATTCTTCCTTCGTTTGCGTATAGATAAGTTTATGAGCATAACCATGATTAGCTATTTCGTGGCCCTGGTCTTTGATTGTTCGGATGAGATGGGGATATCGCTCGGCGAGCCAGCCGAGGATGAAGAAAGTCGCCCTAACAGAAGTTTGAGGTTTGAGGTTAGAGGTTAGAGGCAAAGAATTGACAAATTCAGGACTGAGGTCTGAGACGTCAGGCGTAAGGCGTGAGTCGTTAGGGGTTAATTCATTCGCTATGCGCTCTGCGCTATGCGCCATGCCTGATTCTCTTAATATTTCCAGGAGGCGATGGGTGTTGCGTTCGATGCGGGATTCGTGATTTCCCCAGTCTTCAAACCTTACCACATTTGAAAAAGCGTGGACCTGGAAGTAATCTTCGAGATCGATGGTCAAAATGTTGAGCATCATATTCGTTAGAGGTTGGAGGTCCACTCGCCCTGTGGAATACAAGATGTGTGATCACCCTTTCCCACGGGGGTATTTAACTCGTCAACCACTCGCCCTATGCTACCTAATTTATGATTCCACGGGGCAAGCTTGAGGTTAGAGGCAAAATATTTGCGCTGCGGTGCTGGGGTTCAGCAAGCATAGAGCATCCATCCTTCGCAGCGGGCCCGCTTCGGAGGACAGGTAGGGCATGGGGCATAGAGTTAACTGAGTGATGCGGCATATTAAGAGAAGTTGGCATTGACAGTTGGATAAAGTAATGCTAATATCGAAAAGTAATGAATTCTAAAGGAGGTAATCCATGAACAAAGCCAAGATTACTTTTAAAGGACAGGTGACCATCCCAAAGGAGATCCGGGAGGCTTTGACGATCCAAGAGGGTGATACGGTTATTTTTGAAGTGGAGGGAGATCACGCGGTTCTAAAACCTTTAAAAAAGAAACCGTTAGCAGACTTCTACGGAGTCCTTCCAGCGACCCGGCCTTATCCAGGCTCTGAGGCAATCAGAAAAGAGGTCCAGCATAAAATGGGGAAACGTTTGCATCGGAAAGGAGTCGTATGAAGAAAGCATTGATTGACGCGAATGTTGTCCTTCGTTACTTAACAAAAGACCCTCCAAAGATGGCCGCAGCAGCCCTAAGAACTCTTGATGATGCCCAGAATGGCAAAATCTCTCTTCTCCTTACTGTCCTGACTGTTGCAGAAGTCGTGTGGGTCTTGGAATCTTTTTACGGCCACACCAAAGCCAAGATTGCTGAAACAATGGGCCATTTTTTATTCTGTGACGGCCTCGAAGTTGAAGACCTGGATCTGATCATCGAGGCTCTGGCTCTTTATCAAGGAAAGAACTTAGATTTCGCTGATGCCTTTTTAGCTGCAATTGCCCTCCGAAGAGGTCCTCAGGCTATTTACTCATTTGACCAGGACTTTAATCGTATCCCCGGCATTAGAAGACTTGAACCAGGGAAAGATTAGCAGGTTGCTTGGGTTCACCTTGGTTTGAGGTTGGAGGCAAAAAAATGTGCTGCTGTGCTGCCGTGTTGAAGTGCTGCCGTTATTTAAGTTTTTTGAGTTACTTGGGTTTGTTGGGTTACTTGAGTTCATTGAGTAAATAAGGACTCAGGACTCAGGACTCAGGACTAAGCACTTAGGAAAAAGTTAGCTCACCTTTACTTTCTGTTTGTAGACTGCAGCGCGTAAGCCGCCGATTATTCGCTTTGTTTCTTCTGCTAAACTGTATAGGCCTTGGAAAGTTTGTGCATCTATATAATCAGCGTCCAGGGCAACATAAAGTTGGGATCTTAGTTCAGCACAGGAACCTTTCGCGATGACCAAAAATTGATGAAATTCTGAACGGCCCCCTCTTTCGAACCCCTCAGCAATATTTGACATTATAGACACAGAAGACTTTCTTATCTGATCCCTTAAACCAAAATCTCTGGATAACTCCCCCAGCTTTGTAACCTTGTAAATATTTTTAGTAAGTTCTCTTGCTTTTTGCCAAGCTATCAAATCTTCAAACTTTTCTATTTTACCAGTAGACATAATCAAATTTCTCCTTTTCTCTCAGTCCTCAGTCCTTAGTCCTGTTTACTCTACGCTTTCCGTCTTGAGACGCACGTTGTCTTTGATGCGTTTAACGTGGCCGCGGCCTAATCCTTTTACCTCGCAGCCGAGCTCAAAGTAACGCCTAATTTTTCTGTCATCAAGAATACCAAAACAGTCAACGACTGCTATGGGTCCACCGACATTTTTCACGACTTCATCCGGATCAAGGTTCAAATAATGTTTGTGCCTCACCGCAAAGATCACTGCATCGGTTTCGTTCAAGGCCTTTTTAAGATCCTGCTCGACACGGAGATCTTTCAGTTTCTCCTGACCTCTAAAAAATCTTTTCAAGCTGTATGACGATACTGGATAGTCGTCCTGTTTTTCAAATTCCCACCAATGAAGAACATAAGGGTCGTGAACTCTCAGTTCTGCCCCCATCTCCGTAAGCCTTCTTACGATTAGCTCGGACCCACTATAGCGAGTATCTCCAACATCTTCGCGATAGGAAGCCCCGAGAACCAGTATCTCTGCAGAGGCCAGTGGGCGGCCCATGTTTCGAAGGGCATCACGTGTAAGCTGGGCAACATGGAGGGCCCTCGTGTCATTGATGTCAATGGCCAGAGGCGTGATCTTGAAAATATCGTCCTCAAACCCGTGAACGTGACGGTAGGCCCAAAGGCCAAGGCCCCCATCTTTTGGAAGACAGTAGCCGCCGATACCCGGGCCCGGAAATATCATATTGCTATGCGTGGGCCGGACTTTAATTGCGTTAATTACCTTGATAAGATCAACACCATTTTGCTCTGCAAAGAGGCTCCACTCGTCTAAGAAAGCCAGGATCGTCGCCCGGAAGCTGTTTTCCACTATTTTTGCTGTCTCAGACTCGATTGGGCGATCGAGTACTGTCAACGGAAACTTGTCCGTATGAATCACTTCTTTTAGAAACTTCACCACCCTGCGAGTGGCTTCTTCATTGATCCCACTGCATACCCGCCAGAAATCACGGATGCTTGCAACATAATTCTTTCCTGGCATCACTCTTTCGAAGCTATGAGCCAGAAGTGGATCCCCTTTCAGGCCACGTTTTTTGAACACTTTTTTCATGATCGGGTAGGCAATCTGTTCTGTAGTCCCGGGGGCAACAGTAGTTTCAATCAGGACTAAGGTCTGAGGACTGATGTTTTGGGCAATAATCTCGAATGACTCCTCCAGGGCCTTCATTTCTGCTCGGCCATCCCTCACATTCCCAAGGGATTCTTTCAGGTAGTCGCACTGTATGTCCACAATCACCACATCTGCAAATTTCAGGGCGTCATATGTAAATGTAGCAGTAAGCGTCTTTTTCTTGTTGACGCATCGGTCAATCATTGGGGCGACTTCAGGATCTTCACTGCTAACGGGTGGCCGTCCGAGATTAATAAAAGGTATCTTCCAAAAGCTTCGAGTGCTCGGGCGTTGCATGCCGATCACAAACTTGGTCGGATTTCCCTTACCATCTTCAGCGTCGGCGACCACAGCAGCCATCACCGCGCCCACAAACCCAAGCCCCATGACCACAACAACTTCCCGGCCCAGACTTCGCTGGCGATTGATAATCTCTTTTAATCGTTCCAATTCCGTTGAATAGTCTTCCGGAGAGGGCAACTGGAATTTTTCACCGGTGGGACTAAAAGAGTTACTTGAGTTACTTGGGTTTGTTGGGTTCATTGGGTTATTGGGGTCCACCTAGGTTAAAGGTTGGAGGTTCGCTACGCTTGAGGTTAGAGGCAAAATATCTGTGTTGCGGTGTTGCCGTGGTGCTGTGTTGCTGTAAGAAATAGTTCATAAGAAATGGTATAGGTACAATCGAAAAGTTTTTGAGCAAATCAGTAATTTATTAGGTCGATTCTTTATTCTAAGCGGATGTTATCGATGAAAAGCTCTCTTTTTTTGGAATTGTTGGGGATGAAGACCATCATTCGTTCGATTCGTTTAAGGTTTAAGGGACGATGGTGGATATTGGTCCTGATAGAATCTGTTGGAATTGAAATATGATTTATGCCTTGTTTCAATTCGAAATTGATGTCAAACCGATCGGCATATTCCCAACCACTTTTATTATCATCGATGCGGATATGGAATGTGATCCTTTCCTCTGAAGGGTTAAAAACATCCATCCCAAAATAGTTGCCTTCAGACCAATTCTTCTTCATCTTCTGAAAATTGATTCCCGGGTATTGACCTGGCGGAAGGTATACCTTGAGACTGTGCTTTCCAGACGTTGCATTTTCTGCAGAAAGTTCAAACCACTTATGGCACTCCCAATTCAGCCGCTTTAAGTCTTCGTCGGATTCGAAATCAAGAAGAACATTCGAATTACGCGAATGTCTTCGTGCGAATGTGTCACGAATAACATTAAAAACACTGAAGGTTTCAAGTAAGTTTGAGAGGCTCAGGCCTGTGAAGATAGCTTTCGGAGGATTGTTGGAAATCGAAAATGTGTTAGTTGGGTTTATTGAGTTACTTGAGTTCGTTGAGTTTGTTGGGTCCACCTTGGTTGGAGGTTGGAGGAGCACTCCTGCCTGCGCCGAGGCTACGGCAGGCAGGTCGTTTGAGGTTAGAGGCAAAACATTCGTTTTTTCATTCGTGTTATTCGTGAATTCGAAGAAGGTGATTTCGGGTTTTACGCCAAGGCGAAAAGGCAGGTAACTTGTCCCAACACCTCGACTGACATACATCAATGTCTTTTCTTTTTGGAAGAAACCTTCGAGAAACTCGAGAACTGGATCAAACGGCAAAAATTTGCGAAGAATTTTGGTAATGAAAATCTGTCCCCCATGATTATGACCGGAAAGGACAAGATCAATTCCATAGCCTGAGGCTTCCTCGAATATTTCCGGAGAATGGGCTAACAATATGGAGGGTCCACTTAGATTGGCCTTCTTGAGGGCCTTTTCTAGGTCACTTTTCTTATTGACAGGGTCGTCTACTCCAAAGATATTAATTCTCTTATGATTTGCTTCGAAAACCGATGCAGAATTCCTTAAGAAGATGGGATTTTGTTTTTCTTTTAGATTCTTTGACCGCTCATGGTGGCAGAGAATACAGGATCCGTTTTCATTAGAGTATTCTGTATTCCCCAAGACCCCATAGACTCCATAGGGAGCTTTGAATTGATGGAAGAAAGACATCACGGGCTCATAAGGACGTTTAAAACCTATATAATCCCCCGAAAGCAGAATGAGATCCGGTTTCTCCTCGCGAAGGATTTCCAAGATCTTATTTTCCCTCACGTCTATTTTTCTCATATGTAGGTCTGAGAGGAAGGCTACCTTCAATCCGGCCAAGGCCTCCCCGAGAGACGATTCCTTAATCTGATAGTGTTTCACTTCGATGGTATTGGTGTCGTAATAGGCTTTGGCGACGAACAAAACTAATGCGAATGAAAGTGCGAATATCACGAATGTGCGGCGGTGTTTGGGGTTTGTTGAGTTACTTGGGTTCATTGGGTTGCTTGAGTTACTAGAGTTACTTGAGTCCGTTGAGTTAATTGAGTTTATTGGGTTACTTGGGGTGAGAGATTGCAGAAATGGGTCGCTCAGTTTTTGAAGACTCTTGGTCCAGGAATCGATTAAGAGCTTTTGTCGCAATACATTTAGAATATTGAGCCCAACAGTTTTCTCGTTGACAATAACTCATTCGTACCTCATCAACTAATTTAAATTCATGAAACTTGCAGATCAAACAGGAACGAAGAAGCATGGGTTACTCCTAACTGTTTGAGGTTTGAGGTACGCTCCGCTTTAGGTTGGAGGCGAAAATACAATATGTTTGAGGTTAGAGGAGCGCTTCGCTTAAGGTTTGAGGTAAAACATCTCATTCCAAATCTGCTGTCTTTTTGCGCTTTTGGCCACGAAGAGAGTTAATTAAGCCATTAAGCTTCCGGTCAATTGCTACGCAGCGGCCCCTGACTTCCTCTGCCTCCGTACCACTGAACAGCTTGCCTCTGCGAAATATTTCGTTCAAGGTAACAACCTCATAAATCGATCCCTGAGCAATGTAGAGGAACTGAATGAACTCTTTTTTGTATTGTCGCCCTTCTCCCTCGGCTATATTTTGTGCTGGCGATGTTGCAGCCGCTTCCATCTGGCTGATCAAACGCTGACGTCTATTCTGAGGTAGCTGTTCAAGTAGATTTAATACTCTTTCAGCAAGGTCAACCGACATCTGCCAGACATCAAGTTTTTCAAATGGAAATAAGTATTTTCCCATCTTATGCCTCCAACCTCCATCCTCTGACCTTCGACGCTCAGTATAAGGCCTCCGACTTCTTACTTTTAGGTTTAATTGCTTGCCTCAAACCTCCCACCTTAAACCTCCAACATTTTCGGTCAGGCTCCCGCCCGTTCGAATTTCAGTAAATTCTACGATAAGCATTACCAGATTGGATTGTAAGGGCCACATAAAGTGGGTTAAGTGTTAAACAAACAGAGGGTTCTAGGGGCCAAGGGGTCTAGGGGTCAAGTTTTTTAAAAGCTTTATGCACATCTTTCTGGATCTAACTCGAACCCTCGAAACCTGGAACCCTTGAACCCTTTTCTTTTATGCTACCTTCTCAATCATTGAATAGTGCAGCTCTACCCCCGGTTGGTAGCCGATCAAGTTCAAGAGAACCCTTACCCGTTCGCTGTCGGAGACCCATCTTTCAAAAATCCCCAGAAGGTCTTTCAGGGGGCCGGATTTGATTCTGATCCTGTCGTTGGCCTCAAAATGATAGCTCTTTCTGACGATGCCGTTCCCATCAGTTCTTCTCTTTATGATCTCTACGACTTCTTCGGAAACGGGAGTAGGGAAATTTCCCCCTAACCCCAAGATTTTTTTAACCCCCCTTCCCCACCTGACCAGGGAATAGTCCTGTTCAAGGTCGAACTTCCCAAATATATAACCAGGGAAAAGAGGCTTATATTCCTTGTTTATTGCTCCATTTCTTACGACAAAGTTTTCCATGAGAGGATTGAAGATCTCCAACCCCTTCATCGACAGATAAGACTTTGCCTCTTGTTCTTTCTTAGGCTTTGTTTGGATGACGAACCACTCCAAAGGCGGGTTACTTGAGTTAATTGAGTTGCTTGGGTTGCTTGGGTTACTTGAGTTTGTTGAGTTCATTGAGTTCACCTTAGTTAGAGGTTAGAGGTTCGCTTCGCATACGCTGCGCTTGAGGTTTGAGGCAAAAAATAGGTCTTCACCTTCCCCTTCGACCTCCAACCTTCATCCTCGAACATATTTATACTTTTTGCCTGCAACCTCTAACCTCCAAACCTCAAACCATTGAAATGTATAGCGCATAGAGTAAGAAATTATGTAACAGCATAACTGCAGCACGGCATAACGGCAGCACTTTGTTTACCTGGCTCCTTTTCCGAATAAGACCACTTTTATCGTCTCAAAAATAATCAACAGATCGAATAAGGGCGACAGATTCTTAATGTAATAAAGGTCATATTTCAGTTTCTCTAAAGCATCTATTTTAGAGGCTCCATACCGGTATTTGATTTGTGCCCAGCCAGTGATTCCTGGCTTCACAGAGAAACGCCGATCATAATAAGGAATTTCTCTTCTCAATGTTTCAACAAAATAAGGTCTCTCCGGCCGTGGCCCTACGAAGGACATATCTCCTTTCAAAACGTTAAACATCTGGGGAATTTCGTCGAGCCGCCATTTTCTAATCCATCGGCCCACACGAGTGACACGTTTATCGTTCGCCCGAGCCCATACCGGACCGTTCGCTTCAGCATTTTCAACCATCGACCTGAATTTCAGAAGTTCGAATACTTTCCCACTCTCTCCCACCCTCTCCTGCCGATAAAAGACGAGCCCGCGCGAATCGATCTTGATCAAGATGGAGATCACCAGGACCAAAGGCGACAGCAGTGCCAACCCGATGAAAGAGAGGCTAAATCCAACGACCCTTTTCACCCACATCGTTAATTTCGATTTCCTGAACCCGTCGGAAAAGATGAGGACGCTGGGCCGAAGGCTTTCCACCTGGAGTCTGCCGGTGAGGTGCTCATAGAATTGGATCCCATCTTCTATCGGAATTCCCCTCATCCTGCAGCTCAAGAGCTGCTCTTCAGGGAATTTTCCCCTTCTTTCCTCGAGAGCCACAATGATGCGATCCACCTTCTCTTTCATCGCAATTTCCAAAATCTGGGATTGGTCTCCGATGACAGAGGGGTTCACTAATCTCTCCCCTACCCTTTTAGGATTGTCCGTAATGAATCCGACGACATTAAATCCCGTATCTGCTTTATCAATGATCTCTTGCGCGATGCTTTTCGCTAATTGACCGGACCCAACGATCATAATCCGCTGGTCTAACTGTTTTGTTTTAAGGATACGGTTGTAAATGACCCTCCAGAAAACAATCACTGCACCCATGAAGCCGAGGCTAATCAGAAAAATTCCCCTGCCCACCATGAGGATAGGAAAAAAATAATAAAGGATGGCTAATATAATGGAGGAAACACCAAGAGACTGGAGGAGTCGAATCGCTAATTCTAAATTGCTCCGAAAGATTTTAAGATCATAGAGGTCGAAATAGTAAAGAGAGAGCTGGACGGTAGCCACGATCAACAACGCTTTAAGGAAAAGGTATTCGTAATTGGAGAGACTTGTGGGATCCCCAAGAAAACGCAAATAAGCTCCAAGAATCACCATCCCCATAATGAAAACGGTCTCCAAAAGGATGAAGGCTAATTTTCGAAGTGCAACGTATTGGTTAAAGATTTTGAGGATCATAAACTACTGCCGTTCTGCTGTGCTGCGGTGCTGCTGTTCATTGGGTTACTTGGGTTTATTGAGTTCATTGGGTAAACCTTTGAAATGCATAGTGCATAGGGTAAAATCTCCTTAACTGAAACACTAAAAAAGTAATTTCCATCGTTTGGGAGGTTTGGATTTTTTCTTTTCATAACCATAGCGGTAATAGTACCCACCGGAACCAAAATAACGAGAGTGAAGCCCGGGAGATTTAAATTCCAAATGATTGAGTACAAACCCTAAGATCCTTTCCTTCTCTAAGGACGATATTGCCTGCTTAACCGTTTCTCGGGGTGTTGTGCCTGCCTTAACAACGACGATAATTCCATCGACTAATTGTGAAAGGACTTCGGATTCCGAAGTGGCCAATAAAGGAGTTGAATCAAAGATGACGTAGCGGTCGTTATAGCGGGATTTTAGTTCATGGACCAAGTCTTCCATTTTCTTCGATCCAAACAATTCAGTCGGGTTCTCCGGAACATTTCCTCCAGGAAGGAGGCTCAGTTTCTCTATCCCTGTTTTGAGCAAGAGGTCTGCGATTTTCCTACTGTCTCTCAAATAATCTGAGAGACCTAATCCATTTGAAAAACCAAATAAGGTCGCCAATGAAGGGACTCGAAGATCACAATCCACCAGCAAGGCATGGGCATGAAGTTCTCTTGCAAGGCCTGCAGCAAGATTCGCCGAGACAAAAGTCTTCCCTTCCCCACTGGTAGCACTGGTCACCATAATCGTCTTTGGGGGGTTTTGAACATTCAGCTGGAGGAGATAGGTTCTCAGTTTTCGAAACTGCTCGGCTCCGAGAGATTTTGGTTGGTAGAATGAGACTAATTGCTGTTCTGAAAATGTTTCCTCTGCCGGTGTGGGAGCGAACGATTTTTTCGGTTTCTCCCATGCCCTTATTTCATCACGTGTTGTCATGGGAGGGATATCCTTCCTCGATCCTGCCTCCCTCTCTCTTTCTGCTTTTTCTAAGGCTTTATAAATTTTGCTCATGGGGCCTCGCTATCAAAGTTAAAGGTTAGAGGTTTGAGGTCGGAGGTTTGAGGCAGAACACCAAACCCAAAACCTTCTACCTATAGAACCTCTACAGAACTCCACGAAATAATCTCTCAAAGAACTGCTTATATTTTGGTAAAACTCCGCTGAGAAACCCCTTCGAGATTCGAATGAGATCGTCTCCCCACCAGAAGAAAATGATTCCGAGACAGATGGAGACGAGGGCCAAGAGAATAGCGGCGAATAAGTATTTCTTTATTTTCTCTTGGGAGAACCCATCTAAGTCCCTGATCACTTCGCGGATCATCGACTTTCCAACTACTTTCTCTCCTATCGCATATCCAAGCAGTAATGCATTATCGCAAAGCACATTGATCAGCCGGGGAATTCCCTTTGAATATCTGTGAATTTCACGGATGGCTTTGGGTGAAAAATAATTCACCCGGATAGCGCCTGCTGTCCTCAGTCTTTGCTCTATGTAGTCTTTTGTCTCTTCTTTTTTAAGAGGTCGAATGTGATACCGGAGACTCACTCTTTGCTTCAACTGACGGCATTGGGGGCGATTCAATATGGTGTCGAGTTCCGGCTGCCCCATCAGAATGACATGAAGGAGTTTGGATTTCGGTGTTTCTAAATTGGTCAGGAGACGGATTTCTTCAAGCAATATCGGATCCAGATTCTGCGCTTCATCAACGATTAGGACGACGTTCTCATTTCGAGAATAACAATCCATTAGAAAATGATGGAGTTGGGCGAGGTATTCTCCTTTTGACCTCTTCTGACCTTTCAGTCCCAAATCCTCACAGATATATTGGAGGAAGTCGGTAGAATCTAATCGAGGATTAAACAGATAAGCCGTTCTGGCATTTCCATTCAGCTTGCTCAATAACGTCTGGATGAGAATGGTCTTCCCTGTACCCACCTCTCCAGTAATTACTGTAAATCCTTTTCTTTCCCTGATTGCGTAGGTTAGGGTAGAAAGAGCCTCCTTATGATTCTCGCTGAGATAGAGAAACTTTGGATCGGGTGTGATCTCAAAGGGGTTTTCTCTTAAACCATAATATTTCGTATACATACCCATTATTGTATCTCCCCTCACCTTCTCACCCTCACCCCCGCCCTCTTCCAGAGGGAGAGGGGGAGATGGGGGGTGTACATAGCCATTACTTCATCTCTCCTCATCCTCACCCAGGAGACTGTGTTGTAATGTCATTCTGAGGCAACAGCCGAAGAATCTCCTGAGCAAAGCGAAGGAACTTCCGAGATCCTTCACTTCGTTCAGGATGACACTGTGTATGAGATTCTTCACGGAGTTTACCCTGAGCCAATGGCAGAGATTCTTCACTTCGTTCAGAATGACAAGCGAAGGGTTCAGAATGACAAGCATGGTGTTTCCTCCTATTACGGCACAGTCTCCAGGGGAAGAGGCGGCCTGCATAGGCTATGCGGCTTTCTTCTCTACCTTCGGAATATTGGCAATCACCTTCAAACCAAGCGTGGCCTCCAGGTCTTCGGCATCCCTGAAGGAGCGATCCATCTGCTCTCTAAAGAAGGCCAATCCAAAACCGGAACCGAATCCCAATAGGAGGCCAAAAAGAAGAATTTTAGGGATATCGGGCTTAAAAGGCATTCCAGGAATCCTGGCTGGATCGATTACCTTGAATTGCTCTCCTTTTTGACGCCGCTCTAAGTTCTCTGCCTGCTGGGCTTCCTGGCTCTTTCTCAATAAGGACTGGTAAGTCTCCTTAGAATTTTGGTAGTCGCGTGTCAGATTGGTTATCTCCAGTTCCCGTCCAAATGTTTTTTCTACCCTTTCCGAATATTTCGCCATCTGAGCCCTTACTTTTGCATCTTCTTCTTTTAATCGTTCCATTTCCTTCTCAGTCACCATTAACCGGTCCTTGATCTCGTTGTAGCGGGGGTCGACGCTATATTTCTGTCCCCCTTCTTTGGGTCCTTTTTCTTTCTCCGCTTTCCCTTTTTCAATCTCAGCTTCAAGCTCTGCAATCCTCTTTCTAACGATTTGAATATCGGGATGTTTCTCCGTATATTTCGTTTGGAGGTCTGAGAGTTGATTCTTCAACTGTTCAAGTTGAGTTTCCTGGGAACTCCGATTCCTGCCCGTTAGCGAAGACGTCCCTTTTGTACTTTCTTCGGAAGCGATTACAAGTTCGAGGTCAGAGAGTTGCTTCTGAAAGAACAGCTTCCGATCTTGAGCTGCTCTCAGGCTATCGCTAACTCTCTGATATTGGAGTTGGAGTTGTTCAAGTATTCTGAGATTGGCTTCACGCTGTTCAGGGAGCTCGCCCATAAACTGTCTTTTGAAATGGGCAATCATCTTCTCCTGCTCTTCAAGTTTTGCCTTTGTGGCCTGCAATTCAGTGGAGAGAAACTCCGAAGTCCCCTGGGCTTGCTGTTCCCGCAATTTCAGGTTCTCTTCGATGAAGAGGGAGGCCAGTTTATTGGTGACCCCGGTCACAACCTTTGGATCTTTCCCAATGTATGAAATGGTGAAATATCCTTCTCTTCCCTTGATTTCGACCTGGATGTTTTTCCTCATCAATTCGACGACCCCCTCCAGGCTGCCAGACTTGACTTCCTCCTGATAGAGTTTGAGTTCAGAGATGATCTCCTCCAAACGCGTTCGGCTCATGATCTCCTGACCGATTGATTGGAGGCGTTCTCCAATGGTCGAGGTGACTGTGGGCCTGACAAATGCCTCCGGAACCTTTTGAGGAGTAATCAGAATCAGGGTTGAGGCGCGATACAACTTTGGGGAGCTATAAGCATAGAGAATCGCTCCAATCATTACCACGATCACCGGGATGATGATATACCAAATCCGCCTCAGGAATATTTCAATGTAATCATGAATGTTAAAAGGTTTATTGGGGTTGATCATTGTTTTTGCCTCAAAAACAAAGGGTTCAAGGGTTCGAGGGTTCCAGGGTTCTAGATCTTTTCTAAAGATCTAATAAGTGCCTTTAGTAACCTTTCGACATCCCCCAAACCTTTTTGAAGTTTGTCCAAATCTTCACTCTTGATGAAACCTAAATCGCCTGACAGAAGAACCTGGGTTTCCAACTCGCAGTTAGACCCATAAGCCACATACAATGCCTGTATGTACTCTCCTGCAGTCCTTCTTCCATAGCCTTCGGTTTAGCCTGTGAAATATCCTGATAGTCTACTCTTAACATATCGTCTTCCATAAGTAGTCTTAAGATACTTCTCTCTGTGAAATGCATCCTCCTTGTTCAAAGAAGCTTCGTAGTAAATCAATCGAACAGGCAATCTTTTCCTGGTTGAATTAACTCGCCCAGCATTGTGAGCTCTCACCCTATCTCTAAGATTATTAGTACAACCAATGTAGAGCCCGTTGTCATTCAGAGAAATTAAAACATAGACATAAAACATATCGCTTATTTCACAGGCCAAGTATTTGATGGAACTGATACAGCAGCCCTTCTTATCTGTGACGTTAGTCCATATACTTCTTCTTTTGGAAAAGTCTTTGTAATTCTATAAACCTCAATACAAAGTTGATAGGCTTTCTGCCAAACTCTTAATTCTTTGTAGTTCTTAAGCATCTATTTGCCCTCCTCGACCCCTAGACCCCTTGGACCCTAGAACCCTTTCTATTAGAAGCTTGCTGTCACTCTAAATATTCCGCGGTATTCGGTGTAATCAGCTGTATCAAAATTCGAGTGGTTCTCGCGGTAGGAGGCGTCCAAGGATAGCGTCAACCATCGAAAAAGCTCATAGGCCGCATTTCCGCCGACTGCCCAAATGCGATCGATTCGATTGGGTGTCTCCACGACGTCTCCGTAGTATTTAATCCACTCGTAACTGCTAAAAAGCCCTACGGTCATTTTTTCAAACAGTTGATGGCTAATTCTTCCTATACCTCTGTAGTACTTGGTGAACCCGAGATTCTCAGCGGTAAAAAAGTCTTCCGCATATCCGCCTTGAAGAGAAATGGCATAAGTTGTTCTTTCTGCCCGTTGGGTCAGGCTCACGTCATAGAAAAAACCATCTGTTGTGGAACCCCTCTCTGGGTTTTGCCAGTAATAACCCGCTTGGACGCTACCGCTCAGAGTGGGACTGAAGGAGTGGGAAATCCCGAGGCTCGGCCTGTGAACATCATAATCAGTAGAAGGGGATTCAAAGTCACGCATCAAATAAGTATATTCTCCAAAAACAGAAGTCCTTGGATTAAAACGGTAGGTGTATCGCCCTGTCACCGCATGACCTACGAAATCAGGGGTGCGCTCGAAATCTCCAAGGGTAAAGCCGTAATCCAAGGTAATGCCATTTCGGATATTGAACCAGTAGGTCAACCTCGGATTGATGCTGTTTTCGGTGCTATCTTCAAATAAGTCGCTTCTAATCCTGTAAGTATTGTTTCGATAATTGATCCCAAAAATATTCTCCCTCCCAAACCGATATTCTACAGAGGGCTCAAAAACATTTCGGTAATAAGGGATCCTTCGAGTGGTTCTGGAAATCAAGGCTTGGCCCTCTATGGCAGTGGCAGAAAAATCCGCCTCTCTAATCTCATCGGAACGGATCAGATAATCTCTCAAACGAAAAGAGAGCTTTGGGTTGAATAAATACCAAGTGTTGAGACTCCCGTTGAGGCTCGTAAAGTTGTTGTCTTCCTCTTTGGCATAAAAGACGAATCCAGCATTAAAATCTAAATCCATCCCAAACTTTTGTTCTGCAGTCGGAGCCTGTTGTCCCCGTGTCACTTCAGATCTGGGTAATGTGGAAAATCTAAATCCCGGGGAGACAGTGGTGATATAATCTTCCCTCCGATTGGTTGGAGTCAGATCGATATTGCTGTTGTATTCTTCCTGGACGGAGATATAGGGTTGAAAATATGTGAAGAGATCGCCTAATTCGGCACAGGCGATCGTGGGAACCCATAATAGCATAGAGCATAGCGCATAGAGCAGAGCGTTAGAAAAAAGCTTGAGCTTGGAGGCAAAACATCTGTGCTGCGGTGTTGCAGTGCTGCTGTGCTGCGGTTTATTGAGTCTGTTGAGTTTGTTGCGTTTTAAATTTTTCATTTTCTATCTCACCGGTTGAATCTGAGCGGTGCGTTCGGGGAACGCACCCTACGATTCTCACCCCCACCCCCACCCTCCCCCGTCAAGGGGGAGGGGATTAGGAGGCTCCCCCGTCAAGGGGAAGGGGAAAGGAGGCTACGGTACGATGATGGTGTCGCCTGTTTTCAGGATGATATTTGAATCGGGATCCTTCCCGCTCAAAATCTTTTTATAATTTATAGTGAATCGCTTCTCTTGCCCGCCTTCTTTGCGTATGATTAAGATCTTTTTCTGATTGGCCCAATCTGTAAACCCACCTACCATGGGAATAAACTGCAGGAGAGAGGTCTCGCTTCGCAGGCGATAAACACCAGGGCTCCTGACCTGGCCGGAAATAAATACTTTGAAACTGTTTGCTTCTGCAACCGTCACAGAAACGTTGGGATTTTCCACAAATTCCTTTAATTTGGTTGTCAACACCTCTTTCAACTGGCGAGCTGTAAATCCTGCGGCCTGAACATCATCGATGAGAGGCAGGGAGATTTTCCCATCCATTCTCACGGGAACTGTTCTTGAAAAGGCCTCTTCTTTCCATACATGTATGGAAAGAACATCTTCAGGCCCAATTACATAACTGTCACTAACAGGTATCCATTGCGGTTGTGGTTTTTTCTTTTCCGGCCCCTCTTTGTCCTCCTGAGAGAAGGCCATTGGAACACACGCCAAAAAGATCAGCGCTACGATGATTCCGAAGCCAAATAGTTTTCTCATCTCTGTTCTCCACTCATTCGCATAGCGCAAAGCGCAGAGCGCATGGCGTTACTTGAGTTACTTGAGTTACTTGGGTCTATTGAGTTCATTGAGTCTACAAATCTCCTGTTCTCCGCGTCACCCCTTGACGCTATCTCCCTTCCCACCTCAATTGCCTAATGGGGGTGCCGGCACCACTAACTTTTTCATAAGTTCTGCCGTATCTGTCCCATTCGTAGGAAAGGAGACCTGGTGAACCTTGACTTTATAGCCCTTGCTTTTAAAATCATAATGCTCAAGAATGCTTTCAAAGCGAGATTTCGCGAGTTCTCCTGCTAATAAATCCGCATAGGGAAGAAGGATGATCAACCTGTTCTCTCCCAAGGCACCGAAGATATCGGTCTCCCGCATCTCCTCTTTCAATAAAGTGGTCAACATCTGGTAGGTGGTCTCAAGATCCGCTCCCCCATCCCCTTTGGGAAGTGCAATCAGATCCAGAATAAGAATGGAGAGAAAATTCTGGTAACGTCGCCCCCGCTTCACTTCAAGATCAAGTAGATAAAGAAATAGATCTTTACTCAGAATCCGCTTCAATCCCAACCCTTTTCCTCCTCTGATTCTCCCCTCGATGGTCTTCATCCCTTTCCCCCTCTCCTCTGCGATCTCTTAACTGTCTCCTCAGCGTTCAACCTGCCTCCTCTTCTGGCCTCTGAAATCCCTTCCGTTCATTCAAATGGTATTTCTCAATTTTATAAAGCAACGCTTTATAACTGACGCGAAGGACTTTGGCTGCCTCTTTTCGATTCCAATGGGTTTCTTGCAGAACGTTTTGAATGACTTCTTTTTCTGCTGTTTCGGCAGCCTTCTTCCCTAATTCTTTAAGGCAGAAGCCCTTCGTTCCCGCGGGAGTATTCGAATAAAAATCAGCAATTCCATCTGGTTTCATATCAATCCCTTCCCTCTTATGGAATAAATCTTGAACGACCATTTCTTCATCACCAAATAGGACAATCCTTTTGACCGTATTTTCTAATTCCCGGATGTTCCCTGGCCAATGATATTCTTCAAACGTATTGATCGTACCTGAAGAGATGGGATAAACTTCTTTTCCGTACCTCTGTTTGTAAAGGTCAAAGAAAAATTGTGAAAAAGGAAGGATCTGCTCTTTGCGTTCTCGCAACGGCGGAACGGTGATGGTCATGACATTGATCCGGAAGAAAAGGTCTTCGCGGAAACGACCTTCCAGCATCGATTTTTCCAAATGGTCCTTCGTGGTGGTAATGACACGTGTATCGACAAAGACATCCCCCTCTCCTCCCAGACGGGAAAAAGCACCGTCCTGGAGGACCTGCAGGAGTTTCGCCTGGAGGGAAATATCAATTTCTCCAATTTCATTCAGCAAAATGGTGCCTCCACCGGCAAGTTCGAACTTCCCCGGTTTTCTCAGATGGGCCCCTGTGAAAGCCCCTTTTTCAAAACCGAAGAGTTCACTTTCGAGAAGGCCCCTAGGGATGGCTGCACAATTCACTTTTATAAAGGGTTTTTCACGCCGATTTGATTTATGATGGATGGTCTGTGCGACCATTTCCTTGCCTGTCCCGCTCTCCCCCAGGATTAGAACAGTGATATCCGTCTTGGCGATTTCATCAATGACCGTCTTAAGTTTGTTCATCTTGGAATTGTTTGAGAAAAGAATGTGGGAGAAATCTTGCATAACTCTTTTCTAATGAGCAATCCAAATGCCAACGTTAGAATATAGACCTCGTAAACGTGTAATCCCTTGAAAACAATCTAATTTCTCTCCTTTTCTGTCAGATAGTTCTGTAAATCGGTTCAAGAAATCGGGGAAAAAAGAGGAAAAAGTTGGGGAAAAAGTGGTAATTTATTTCCACTCGCGGCGAGCAGGATAGCCGAGACTTTCCAGTCTCGGCGAAAATACGGTTGCTGCCTACCGGCAGGCAGGTAGGTGTCCAGGACCTCGAAGTTCCATGTATTTGCAGGGCAGGCCTGGATTCCTGCTTCCGCAGGAATGACGAACGAATGAGAAAATGCGGTTGCCCGGATTCGATAGAAACCCAATTAAGCAAAAAAAATAACCTCCTCCCCCCCTGGTGGGGGAGGATTTAGGTGGGGGGGGTCCAAGACGTCCACCCCCATCCCAACCTTCCCCCATCGTTAGGGGGAAGGAGATGAGAAAATGCGGTTGCCGGACAATCCCGCCTTGGCGGGACGGCCTATCGGGTTTTTTAGGGAAGTTGAAAGGCGGGCCCTGAACGTAGTGGTATAGCTAACAATACGTTATAGTAATCCGTTAGCCGTCATTCCCGCCCCGTATCAAGTACGGGGTAAACTCCTGCGGGAATCCAGATTTAAAAAAGACTGGATTCCGGATCAAGTCCGGAATGACACCTGTTGCAAGGTCCTTATTGAGACACTTCACAAGCATGGTACAGGGGAGGCCCCGTACCATGTAAGGTACGGGGCAGGCATGACCCTCACGGTCAGGTTGGGTCTTGCGGAGCAATTTGGTGACCGATCCCGCACTCTTTAATCTTATAGAGCAAGGCTTTATAGCTGATATTTAAGAGACCAGCTGCTTTCTTACGGTTCCAATTTGTCATTTCCAGTGCTTTCCGTATGACTTCGGTCTCTGCCTTGGCGATCGCTTCTCGATGAACCTCCTTCAAAGATGGCCATTTCTTTGGGGGATGGGATCCCTCTTCCATTTGGACAGACTCTTTATTAATTGCAGAATCCAACTCATCAAGAATGACTTTTTCATTTCCCAGGACGATGATTCGCTGGATCACATTTTCGAGCTCACGAATATTCCCCAACCAATGATACCGGAGAAAGACTTTCATGATCTGTTCTGAGAGGGGTTTCACCGTCTTACGATATTTTTTCCCGAACTTGTCCAGGAAGTACTCGACAAAAATAGGGATCTCCTCTTTGCGATCTCTCAAAGGAGGAATGGTAACATTGACGACGTTGAGCCGGTAATAAAGGTCTTCACGGAATCCGCCACTGTTTACAGCTTCCTCAATATTCTTATTCGTAGCGGCCAACACACGGACATCCACCCGGACATCTTTCTTTCCACCTAATCTGGAAAACTCTCTATCTTGAAGAACCTGAAGAAGCTTGGCCTGGAGGGCGGGACTAATTTCAACGATCTCATCCAAGAAAATCGTTCCACCATTCGCCAGTTCAAATTTTCCAGGTTTCTGACGATAGGCTCCGGTAAAGGCCCCTTTCTCGTATCCGAAAAGCTCGCTTTCGAGGAGTTCGGATGGCAGGGCTGCGCAATTCACCTTCACAAAGGGTCTATCCCGTCGCAGAGAATTGAGATGAATGGACCGGGCCACTACTTCTTTTCCAACCCCGCTCTCTCCCAGGATCAGTACCGTAACATCTGTATTGGCCACCTGGTCGATCATTTCTTTAATTTGATGCATCTTTTCACTGGTATATATGAAAATCCCTCTCTCCCGCTCCATGATCTCCCCGACCTCGACAAACGTAGAAGGTTGAGGGGAAGATTTCGTCACTTCTTCCTTGGGAATTGAGGAATCTCCGAACTCTTGCTTTATCCGGTTCATCTCCTGCAGTTTCATGAAGAAACGGGCGGAAGTGAGGGCGGCCCCTACCTGGTTTGAAATATAGGCTAAAGCCAATTTATCTCCCTCATCGAAGGCTCCCTTCCTCGAATGGCTGAGGTTAAACACGCCGACAACCTGATCCTTCTCTCGGACGGGAAAACAAACCAGAGACCTCACGTTGTTGTTCAATCCATCGGCTCTTATAAAACGAGGCTCCTCTTTGGCGTCATTGATAAGGATGGCCTGGCCTTCTTTTAAGACCCAGCCCGCGATTCCGTCCTTCAGTTTCTGACGATTCGCTTCGGTAGACGGGTCAGGAGAGTAGCCATTCTCCTTATCGTTCTTCCCCCGAGAAGCCAGAACCGATAATTCCCCAGAAACGGCATCTCTCAACATGACCGAACAATTTTCAGCATCGATCTCATCCATCACGGCATCCAAAATCTCTTTACAGGTCTCCACGAAATTGGGAACATGGTGCATGGCTCCCTGAACCCTCAAAAAAAGATTGAATGCTTTTTCTTTTTTATTGACGAAAGGGATAACACGAGATGGAGAATCGAATCTCTCCGATAAGTCGTTGACCGAAACATTGAATGCTTTCATCATTTTCTCCCCCTCAGGACCGCCTGTTACTTATTGGTTATTAGTTACTAATACAAACGCAATGAATGATTTTCCATAATCTGTAGGGTGCGTTCCCAGAACGCACCGCTGACGGCATGATCGCCTGCCTGCGCGAAGCCGCTCCGGCGAAGGCAGGGGGATCATGCCCTACAGAATCGTAACGGAACAAAATGCGTTTGCATTAGTTATCCATTGCTCCTTACAAAGGAAGACTTTCTGCCCTGGAAGAGATTCTGTCCATATATCTTCCAGCGTCAATTCGATCGAGCTTCTGTTCTAATTGCTTTTTTTGAAGGAAAATATTGCGTTGCCTTAAGCCCTTCTTGAGATGAAGGGAAATCTTCCCAGCTGCAAATGGTTTCTTGAAGAGATCGTCAACACCAGCATTTAGAATTTCTTTATATTTCTCCTCACTTAATTCTTTACTCGTCAGCATCATGACATAAATCTCAGGGAACCTCTTTTTCAACCCTCGGACCAATTCAAGGGTGCAGAAATGATTGATCCAGTATTCCGTGATGAGACAGGCAACTTTATGCTCCGAGAAAATAGGTGTGACGGTTCCGATCGAATCTGAGGAAAGGATGGTATATTCCTCCGCTTCCAGTAATTTCTTTAATGTCCATTGGACGTACTTTTCATTATCGAGGATTAGAATTGTCTCTTTTGACATAATCTACTCCAAAAATGTTTTGCCGTGCTGCAGTGCTGCCGTTATTGGGTTACTTGGGTTCGTTGGGTTACTTGAGTTCATCAAAACGAATACAGATCTAAAAGCAATTCCTATACCAATCTCATATCAACTCATCATTGACTTTTAACTCCTTAAATTTGCTCGGTTTTATTGGATGGGACTTTTTGTGAAGAGTGATGCAATATTTTCAAATGGGCCTTTCGGCACATTTGATGAGCCAAAAGGTTCAGAAGGCGATAGGTTACTCAACGATTCCGATTAGTTCTATGTTTGGACTAAAAAGGCCTGGATTAATTGTGGGAATATTCCTTGTTGATCTCTTCTAAGACCGACATCAACGATTCTGGGATGAGGAACTCTTCAGGGTAGGTAAAGGTCTGAAAAGAAAGCGTTTCAGTATATGGTCTTATGGCCCCATCAGACTTGAAGGACTGCTCGTCTTCGATTAATCGAGTCAATCTTTTTAATAGAGCCTGGGATCCGGCTTGGTCCGTCTCAGGAAGCAAGATTCCAAAATTACCATTCTCTCTTCCCACCAGATCTTCTTCCCGCGTGTAGGTCCTCACAAGTCTCGCTAATTCTTGACAGAAAAGCTCAAACCGTTCACCCATCATGGCTTCAGCGGGTAATCTAATCAAAAGGAGGGAAAGTGGGTGCTGATGCCTTTTCGCCCTTTTTAGCTCCTGTCGAAGGCACTTTCTGAAATGGGTGGGATTAAAAATGGGCTGTTGAATCTGAATCGCAACCGGATCGAGAAGCGACTGTTTTTCGGCTTCTTGCTTCCTAAGAATGAGGTTCCTTTGCCTTATCCCTTTCCGAATATGGACGAGAATCCTGTCAGGTGGATAAGGCTTGAAGATGAGGTCATCGAGGCCGATTTCAAATAGAGCCTCATAAGTGGTTTTATCGATGTCGGCATGGGTCACCATGATAATGTAGGTCTCCGGGGATCGGTGCTTTAGCCATTGAATCATACGGCAGATATCTTCGAACGGAGAAATGTATTCAGTAATAAAAACAGCACATTGTTCCAAGGAACATTTTCGAAATGCTTCGTCCAGGTTGTGGGCTGTTTCGACTACGTAGTTTTGCTCTTCCAAAATTCTACGGTAGGTAGTGAGAAGGCTCTTATAAGGGTCTAGGAGCAGGATCAAATTATCTGACATAGCAGTAGAAACCTTGCAAATTTTTTGCCAATATTAAGCGATACTTAGCTTATTTTTTGGAGTTTTGATGTTATATTTCCTCATCCGGCTCATTAGCATTTTTCTAGTAATTCCAAGAAGTTTCGCCGTTTTCTCCTGATTCCAGTCACTCTCCTTCAACTTGCTGAGTATCCATCTTCTCTCCAGATCCGAGATCATACTCGTTAAGGAGACCTTTCCTATCTTCTCCCCGGAGGGTTCTTCTTCAGCAGATAGCAAAAGAGGAGGGAGATCATTCATAGTAATCGTATCTCTTCTACAGAGAACCATCATTTGCTGGATGACATTGGCTAATTCCCGAATATTTCCAGACCAATGTCGGCTCTTCAGATGCTCCACCACTTCCGGCTCAATCCGGATAGGCCTTTTCTCCCCCTGAAATTGTCTAAGGAAGTGGTTGACCAAAAGAGGAATGTCGGAAACGCGCTCTCTCAGGGGAGGGACGGTAATGGGGACGATACTCAACCGATAATAGAGGTCCTCTCGGAAATTTCCCTTGGCGACCTCTTCTTTAAGATTTCGATTGGTCGAAGAAACGATTCGAACATCCACTTTGATAGGCCGGCTATCCCCGACCCTTTCAAATTCTTTATATTCGATGACCTGTAGAAGGGTCTTTTGAAGGTGAAGCGGGACTTCACCGATCTCGTCTAAGACGAGTGTTCCTCCATCGGCCATCTGAAAGCGACCAATCTTGTCCTTGATGGCTCCCGTAAAGGCACCTTTCGTGTGTCCGAAAAGTTCGCTGGTCAGAAGCGTATCGGTCAACGCTCCACAATGGACCGTAACCAGGGGCTTGCCCTTTCTTTGGCTGTTGTAATGAATTGTTTTGGCGATCAGGTCTTTGCCTGTCCCGCTCTCACCCTGGACGAGGATGGTCTGATCCGTCTTGGCCACCTTCCCGACAAGCTCAAAAATCTCCTGCATCTTCGGATGATTCCCAATGATATTCGGGAAGGAATATTTTTCACTTACCTCCTTCCGAAGATGGTCGAGCTCCCTCTCCATCTCCTGGGTCTTAAGCGCCTGCCGGATGATCGCAAAAAACTGTTCCAAATTATTGAAGATCGGTTTTTCAAAAAAGTAGAAGGCGCCCTTCTTCAGTGCGTCAACGGCCATTGAGACGGAGCCATAAGCGGTGATCATGATCACCGGAATTCCAGGATCCATTTTCTTGATCTCAGAGAGGAGTTCCATTCCCGTGAGGTCCGGCATCTTTTCATCGGTAATGACCATATTGATGCCATTGGCTTTTAGCTTCTCTAACGCATCTTTCCCATTTCCTGCGGGAACGACCTGATAGCCTTCATCCTTGAGGATCTGACAAATACCAAAAAGAGAATTGGGATCGTCGTCGACCACCAAAATCGAGGCGCTCAACATCTTCTATGACTCCTTGCGAGGTTTGCTTCGACGCTCAATAGGCAATTCCACGGTGACCGTCGTCCCTTTTCCTTCCAGACTCTCGATTTGGATCTTGCCATGGTGCCTTTCGACAATGACCCTCTTGCAAATCGCCAAACCCAAGCCTGTTCCCCTGGGTTTCGTGGTAAAGAAAGGATGAAACAGAAATTGCAGGTTCTCCTCTTTCATTCCCAACCCATGGTCAACCAATGTAACCCTCACCCAACCGGGCTTGGGTTCTAATTGAAAGGAGGTTCGGATCATGAATTCCCCGCCCTCATCCATGGCCTCTAAACCGTTCCTAACGATATTTAACAAGGCTTGCTTGATCTCTTCATAGTTGCCAAAAAACTTTGGAATTTCGGAAGTTAGCTCCGTGGTCACTCTGATCTTTTGAGACAATTCCTCAAACCGATGGGGCATGGTATTCACAATGAAGGAAACGACCTCATTGATATCGATCTCCACAAATCGGTTCTCGGAGGGAGGACGGACAAAGTCGAGGCATTCCTGGACGAATTCATTGAGATGCTGGACCTCTTCCTGAATCACCCTCACGGACTGCCCCAGGATTTCATCCTTCAAATCGGACCGCCTCTGAATGATGGCCAGTGCTCCGCTGATCGCATGGAGGGGGTTTCGGATCTCATGGGCAAGAAAAGGGAAAAATTTTTCTAAGTGGGGATATCTCTCATACTTCTTGTCTTCTTTCTGGGCATCGCTAATTTTGAAGGCATTGTTGATGGAATTTAAAAGGTCTTCAAAATTGAACGGCTTTGAAAGGAAATCGATGGCCCCCGCTTTCATGAGATCGATGGCCACCCGCTCTCCTCCATAAGCGGTAATGATGATGACAGCTACATTTTCATTGATGGACTTCATGATCCTTAATAATTCTACACCGGGGATATCGGGCAGTTTGAGATCGAGGAGGACCAAATCCGGGGATTCATTGGAAGCTGCCAGGATCGCCGCATTTCCATCAGAGGCAAGGGAGACCACGTACCCTTCCTTTTCTAAATTTCGAGCAACGGTCTTCGCAAATTCAAAATTGTCATCAACGACTAAAATTTTCCGTTTGATGGGGGTCATCTTTTTATCGGAGGTTCGATCCTCTGCGACGGTCTTCGATCACCATCTTACCCCTCGCCACTGAATTTGTCAAAAACTCTTTTAGAAAAAAAACTCTCTTAGAGAGGCCTACGTCAAGGCCTCTGATTACGCAGATTGTGAGAGATGATTACATAGATTTCTGGACTTTTTCAGAAATCTCGTGAAGATAACACTCTGGTGATTTGAAAAAGACTTTCTAATCCCCCTCCATCCCCCTTTGTCAAAAGGGGGAAGTATTTCTCCTCCCTTTGGCGTCTTTTTCCTGCCGGGAGCAGGCAAAGGGAGGTGGGGAGGGATTTTAGAGTGCGATTTCAAACAGCTAAATTGATATTCGTGAAGATATTTTGACAAACTGATTTTTTATGTGTAGAGTGGGGTAAAAATTTGATCCTGTCCACTTCTCCTCAGATCGTTCGTGCAATTGGGACGGGGAGCTTCACATGACCCAAGGAAAATCCATTCATGAACTCAAAGTTGGAGATTCTGCTCAGATCTCGAAGAAAATTACTGGAACAGATATTGCCGATTTTGCCAGAGTGACCGGGGATTTTAACCCGGTCCACCTCGACCAAGCCTATGCAGAAAAAACCACCTTTAAGGGAAGGATTGCCCATGGCCTTCTCTCAGTTGGCTTCCTCTCCAGTATCCTGGGAAATATTCTCCCCGGACATGGGACCATCTACCTTTCCCAAGAAGTGAAATTTCTTGCACCGGTGAGAATCGGAGATACCATTACCGCGAAGGTGGAAGTCATGGAACTCATCCCTGAGAAAAACCGAGTCAAATTTAGGACGACCTGTATCAACCAGGAGGGCAATATCGTGGTAGACGGAACGGCTTGGGCAATGCCTCCCGTCCGTTAATGCATCTCGGTGATGGTGTGTTAGGGAGATGGGGGGATGGAGAGTTAGGGAGATGGGGTGATAAGGAGATAGGGAGATAGGGTGACAAAAAACAATTCTTACTTCTTGCCTATTAATTCAGCCTCAACTTCATTTCCAAAGGCCTCCTGAAGTGCCTTTTGCAGGTTCTGAAAATCTTCCATTTTCTCAAATTCGATCACCAGTTCTTTATCATCCAGAACCTTGAGCCTTCCAAAGCGATTGACGATCTCGATGACCCTGGCGGGTTCGGCTGTAATCCATCCTTTCATCCGACGGATAAGTTCGTCTCCGTTGAAGGCTCTCTCGATCAGGAGCTCAACCTTCCTCTGTTTCGCCTCCCATCCAATCAGAGCGGGCTGAACAACGATAGGAGTGACCGGGTCATGCATCGCCGCACATCGAAACCACAATTTTCCTCGAATCATGTCAGACTCTCCCTAAATGATTTCAAATAACCTGTAGGGTGCGTTCGCCGAACGCACCTTTTAACGGCGTGATCGCCTGCCTGCCGGTAGGCAGGGGGATCACGCCTTACAGGATGGGTAAAAGGCTAAATTCATTCTTATTAAATCGTTATATTGGCAAATCATCGATCATCCTCGAATAGGAATATTCCTCCCAATTTGAAACCATTCCTTTTCTAACAGGATTATTCAGTATATACGAACAAATCTCAAGCAATGATTCATCTTGTCTAATAACATGGTCATAAAAATTTGATTGCCAGAACGACTCCACATTAAATGTCTCTCTCATTATTTTTGCAGTATAACGTTTAAACGCAGACACCCAACTCTGTAGGGTGCGTTCCCCGAACGCACCTTCTTTTTTGTGTAGTCTTCGCTTAACCTGATCAGCATATGGAGGTAATCAGGCATAATACAAAAACAGAATAGTGTTATTTCTTGATCTGTTCGGCGATGTTCCAATTCATCGATAATGATTTTGGAAATCTTCGGATCAGCAAAATAGTGTTGTTTGGCAGCCGTACATATCGTAACGAAAAAGACATGTTCATGTGAACCGTAGTCAAAATTCTTTAGATGGATCTGTTTACGCTGTTTGAATGTCTTTTGTGCCATATTCCAATTCGGCTCGTTCGGGGAACGAGCCCTACAGCAATGAACCTTATTCATTCGGGGAACAAGCCTTACATCACGGTTAATCTGTTATATTTTTATTCGCAAATCATGTCAAGCCGCAATCCCTTTGACGTTGACACCTTAATCAACCATAGGTTATCCTCCTTTGTGAATATAGAGATCAATTGCAGTTTCTCGGCTCGTTCGGGGAACGAGCCCGACGTTTCTTACGATGTAGGGCGTGATCCCCCTGCCTACCGGCAGGCAGGCGATTACGCCATGTGTGTTATGTCGTATCCGGCATACCCCCAAAATGGTGCGTTCGGGGAACGCACCCTCCAGGACCTCTCTTCGGAGAGGCAAAGGAAGGAGTCTTCTATGGACTTACTCAAAGCGATCAAAGAAAGAAAAAGCATTCGAGCTTTTAAACCCGATCCCATCCCAAAAGAGAAAATCGAAGCGGTCGTAAACTTGGCCCTCCATGCTCCTTCTGCCATTAATCTCCAGCCCTGGGAATTTATTGTTGTCGCGGGTGAAGAACGGCAGAGATTGAGCCGAAGACTGATCAAGGCCTATCGGGAAAAGAAGATTTCCTGCGGCCCTGATGCGGTAAAGCCACTTCCTAAAACGATTGGCAAAAGGGGTGCTAAAACCCTGGATGCGATGAATCCTTTTTTCAAAGAGATGGGAGTGCAATCTGACCAATTTATCAACGAGGGGAGTTGCAATTTCTACGGCGCTCCAGTGGCCATCATCTTTTGCTTGGATGACTCTTTTTCAAAGGCCCGCTTTGTGGACATAGGTATCGCTTTAGCGTATTTCGTACTTGCTGCCCATGAATTCGGATTGGCAACCTGCCCTATTGGTCTCATCACCGCTTACGAAGACGAAATCAAAGATGTGCTCAATATCCCTGAGAATAAAAATGTTGTCATTGGGATTGCCTTGGGCATCCCTGATCAGGAAAACCCGATTAATCGTTTCAAATCCTATAGAGAGGATCTGGAACAATTTGTGAGATGGATTGATTAACCCCTCACCCTCCCCTCAGGGGAGAGGGGAGGGTGAGGGGGTTCACCTCACGTGGCAGGCTACCAATGACCCGTTTGGTCTCCGATTCAACGAGGGCTCTTCTTGATCACAGACATCAATCCGAAGCGGGCATCGGGTGTGAAAACGGCATCCTGAGGGTGGATTGATGGGACTGGGAACATCGCCCTCAAGCAGGATGCGTTGCCGTTTTGTCAGGGGGTCGACAGTAGGAGCCGCGGAGAATAAAGCCTCTGAATAAGGATGAATTGGATTTTCATAAATCACTTCCTGTTTTGCCCATTCCATAATCTTACCCAGATACATTACTGCCACCCAATCCGCGACATATTCGATCAAATTCAAATCGTGAGAAATGAAAAGGTATGTGAGACCGAATTCTGACTGGAGATCCAGAAGAAGATTG
>Ga0315282_10001314_pt1 | contig 47257 bp, 39 predicted proteins | sample YL17G07_20_MG_FD_203693 | JGI IMG/M metagenome (GOLD analysis project Ga0315282, IMG submission 203693) | Sediment microbial communities from Yellowstone Lake, YNP, Wyoming, USA - YL17G07_20 | ecosystem: Environmental > Aquatic > Freshwater > Lake > Sediment | place: USA: Wyoming | collected...
GTGGCTGCAACTACTGGGCGACCAGATCACGGTGCGCGCCAATAACCAGACCATCGCCCAATACTCGGTCGCGGAGGTGTAGCATTTTGGAGTTACAAAACTGTAGCATCTTGAAGGTTACAGGACACAGTTGGCAGAATGCGGTTGACAGGCGACAGACGAATCTTGCCAGATTATGAGCCGCTTCGTTGGGTTACACGGCCCAATCCCATTCTGCGATCAGGAAAGCGGGGGCGAGCCTCCGCACTCCCAAGCAGGGTCTGGACAAATGGGATTTCTGTGGTATAATCCTAGGACCGCCAATTGCCGGTAGGGCTTAGGATCTTGGCGACCTCCAACCTGGACAAGAAAGTCGCGCTGGCCCTGTGCGTGCTTGCGGGCTGCGTATTTTCCGTGCCCTCGGCGGGCAGGGTGAGGCACAAGGGGCATCGTGCTGTGGCGAGGCACGGAGCCGCGCTGTCAAAGACCGCCCTGGTCGCGCAGCAGCGCGCCATCGAAGTCAAGCGCGCCCGCCTCAACAGGTGCCTGCGCGCAACCAAGAAACAGCAGTATGTGGCCGGCCGCGCCCTGGCGGAAAGCCGCACCCAGTTGAGGGAAGCCAGGCATGAACTGCGCATCGCGGACGCACGGTGGAACCAGGCGCGGGCGGAACTGGACCAGGCAAACCGCGATCTTCGCGCCTGCCAGAAAAGGCTGAGCGATCACCTGGCGGCTCTTTCCGAGCGCCTTCGGGTTCTGCAGGCGAGGCGACACGCGCAGCCTTTCGCCGTTGCCGTCGGGGTGTCCGGCCTGTCCGACTTTGCCGACCGCATGTATATCATGCAGCGCCTCGCTCGCCAGGACCTCGACCTGCTGGATGAGATCAAGCGCGAAACGGAGCGCCTGGCCCGCTATCGTGCCGCTGTGAAGCGACAGGAACTGCACGTGAGCATCCTTCAGGCTGACGCTGCAGAAAGGCACGAGCAAGTCAGCCGCGAAACGACGCACTATCAGCACTGGGTGAACCAACTGGCCCAGGAGCGCCTCGCCTACGAACAGGCGCTTGCGGAACTGGAGCGCAACAGCCGCGAAATCGAGGCCATGATCCGGCGGCTGCAGCGCTCACCGGCGGGGCGCACGCGGTTCATGCAGCCGTGGCGGGGCAGTTTCATGCGCCCCGTCGCCGGGCCGATCGTCTCGGGTTTCGGGTATCGCGTGCATCCCATCTACAAGGTGCGCGCGTTCCACTGCGGGATTGACATCGCCGCGCCCACCGGCTCCCCGATACGCGCCGCGGGATCCGGTTATGTCCTGCACGCCGGCTGGTGGGGAGGCTATGGGAACTGCGTCATCATTGACCACGGCGGAGGCGTTTCCACGGTTTACGGGCACTGCTCGAGGCTGATGGTGAAGGCGGGCCAGAACGTGCGACGCGGACATGTCATTGCTGCGGTCGGGTCCACCGGCCTGGCCACAGGCCCGCACCTGCACTTCGAGATCCGCCGCAACGGCAAACCCGTCCCGCCGTAGCGCGGGAAGAGAGCAGTCGTCCTTGACAGGGGGCGGTGGGATGGTAGAATCTGGGCAGCGCCCCCGTAGCTCAATAGGACAGAGCGAGTCCGTCCTAAGGACGAGGTTGCCCGTTCGAGTCGGGCCGGGGGCGCCACTCCTTGGTGGGGGAGCCAACAGAGAGATTCCCTGGCCAGGCAGGCGTCGCAGAGAGACGGGTTCACCCTCACCCTATCCGCCAGTTGGCGGACTCTCCCATCGAGGGAGAGGGGAGGCTCCTGTGCTGCCGCTGCGTGCTTGGCTGCCCTCCCCCCGCTTTACTGGCGGGCGACGGTGATCGGGACGGTCATGTGCAACAGCGGCTCGCCCGAGTGGTCGCGACCTATCAGGGTGAGAAAGTGCCGCCCCTCTTCCCAGCCGCGCGTGTTCCAGGCGCATTTGAGGGGCGAGCGGGCGGTTGCGCAGACGAGTTCATCGTCCACGAAGAACTCGATCCTCTTCACGTTGCCAGCAGCAGTAACCAGAACGTCAACCGGCCCCCACACGCGTCTGCCGGCGCTTGGCTCGACCAGGTTCATGGTATTCACGAAGTCAACCAGGGACTCAGGCGGGCGGAAGAAGGGGTCGCGCGCCAGGATCAACTGCGCGTAGGCGCATGAGGCCTTGGGCGAAGCGGGCAGGCTTTGGCTGCTGGTAATCTGGACTGTGCTGTCGCCCTTCTGCAGATACACGGAGCCGAGACTCTGCCAGCCTTCGGGGGCTGCTGCAGGTACCTCCATGTTGAGTTTGCCCAGGCGCACCTGGACGGCCCTGCCGCGCGGGGCGGCAAGCAGCCAGACGAAGTAATTGCCGCCGTTTAGTGAGAGCGCAGCGGTGTCCGTCTTGCCTGCCTCGGACGCCCACCGGGCAGTGCCGTTCCAGGCATCCCCCACGCGCCATGTCCCTTCGAACTCTTGACCTGGCAGCACGGAGACCACCTCGCTGCGAGTGATCCCCACGGGGGACGAGATCGGCGGGCTGACAGTGCGCACGCCTTTTCCGTTCTCGGCCGTTATCCAGTAAGTAACGACATCGCCGTCGGCGAACTCCGGCAGGTTCGCGGCGAACTTCTGGCTGTCGGCAATCTCAGAGAGGGCCAGGGTCTGGGCTTCCCTCCGCTCGGTCTTGTATGTTACCGCAGCGCGAGCAATCCCTGCGTGGTCGAAGACGGTCGCGCCAACGGCAACCGGCTGAGCGGCGACCGGCGCGCCAGGAGCAGGAAGCGGGATGACGCCTGGAGCATCGTCCGGGGGCGCGATGCTCACGGAATGGACGCGCCCGGCCTGACCGGGCCCCGCGCCGCAGCGCAGGAACAGTTCGCGCGTCTGACCGGCGAGCCATTCGTCCGGGATTCTCCAACTGCCGCTGGCGGGATGAGCGGAAGAAGGCCGAAGCGCCTCCTGCCAGTTCTCGCCGTCGCGGCTGGCGGCCACTGTCAGGTCGCCGCTGGTCAGCAGATAGACCGACGCCTGAGCCCCTTGCGGAACTGACCGCAGGGGGAAACGGTAAACAAAGAGGGCCTCGCCCTCGACCTGGCGCGCACCTTCATCGGTCAGCCTGGAACCGCGGTCCTGGTTGAGCAGGAAGCCATCATCGCTGGCAGCAACGGCAGTGAGGTAGAATATCTCGTTCTCCTCGGGCTGGAGCGGATGAGGGTCGTTTCCATCGCGCAGGCCGTCGCCATCTGTGTCTATGTTCGTGCTATCTGTGCCGAGGAGGGCCTCTGCTGCATCGCTGAGCCCATCTGCATCTTTGTCGGTATGTTCGACGGGGTATTCGGTCGGGTCGGACAGGTATGTTTGCCCCTGCTGATCCCGAATCAGGATGCTGGCACGAACGCTTGCGGCGAAAGGACAGGCAGGAACCCAGCCGGACCAACTCTCATCCGCATTCTTCGAGAGGGCCTCTTCGCCGGAGGCATCGCCGGGTGGGCAGGCGTAAACGACCGACACCGAGTCAACCCCAAGGCGCGCCTTCACCCTGGCGGTGACAGGGACCTTGTCATAGGGGCCCGGCCTGGTTTCTCCCAGGGTGAACTCGTCAACCGAGAAAGTGGCCCTGCGGCGCTGGCCCGGGGCAGCCTTGCGTTCGTCGAGCGTGGCATGGTGCAGGAACTCGGCGGGCCCCACAACCTGGAAGTCGCCGCTCAGCCTGGCCGCGAGCCAGGCGATGTCTGCGGGGGTGATGGCATACGGGTCAACGCTCACGCAAACCGGCTTGCGGTCTTTCTTCAGGGCCCGGATGTCGGCGAGGGCCTTGTCGAGATCGGTCAGTTGGTAGGACTGCGCAATCGCGCGCACGCCTTCGTAGGTTCCCGAGGCAAGGGTGGATTCGCCCGTCAGCAGGACGCCGGAGGCCGAGACCGCTTTCGCCAGGCGCGCAATGGCGGGGCCGAGGGCAGCGGCGTCGCCGGGGTCGCCCACCGCGACGACGCGTATCCCACAGTTCTCTGTTCCACTCGTTATCTTGGCCCATACCTGGTTGCGCCCCTGAAGCGCGGAGGGGTGGCCGTATCCGAAACCGTTGGGGGCCAGAACGAGTTCGTCTGCGCCGACGCGCAGGGTGCGGGCGCTGTAGTAACTGAAGATGGAGGGCGCGAACTCGAGCAGCGCGCCCGAGATCGTCCAGCCGATGGGCACGGTTCCACGCGCGGGCGAGTCCCACAGGGCGCGCATGCGGCCGAGAGCGAACGCCATGTCTTCGCCGCCGGCGTAAACGAACGTGAGCAGCACGCCTGAACTGCGTTCCGCGAAAGGCATCGGCTGGCGCGTCGGCAGCGCCGGTGGAGCGGCAGCGTGGACGGTGAAATTGGCTGCGTCGGAGCAAGGCACAACGATGTGAGAGGCGCCAACTATTTCCGACTGCCAGTTTCGATCGTTCGCAATGCGCGGGTGGCACAGCACCAAGGCGCCCGGCGACAAGCGGGAAAATAGGTCTTGCAAGATCTCCCGTTCGCCTTCATTCCTGACATCCAGGTCTGTGCAGAAGATGCGCGAGCCGACTGCCATGTCCCTGATGCATTCGCCCCAGTCGCCCACGACTGCCAGGCGTCCCTTGTTGCACCTCGGCATGAACTCGCGCACCGCCCAGCGATATGCGCTCACCTTGTCGGGCCAACGCGCGCGGCAGTCCATCAGCGTGCGCGTGCCCAGGTCAAGGGGGGTCGCGATTCCGTCGAGAACCCCGGCTATGGTCGTGGCTATCGCCAGCGTGTAGGGCTTGGCTGGATCGTAGAGCACCTGGCCCTTCGCGCGCCCGGCCAGTTGGGCAGCCGGGCCGGTGCCCTTGCCTGCGAGAGCGGCCAGCAATTCGTCGGCCGTCAGCGTGTGCCAGCCTTCCGGGCCGGGCTGCGCATAAGAGCGCAGCCAGCGCTCATCGTTGGGATAGCGCAGCAGGTATAGCGCGCCGTCCTGTGGGTTGCGATTCACTATCCCCTGCAGCGATGCGAGCGCCACCCGGGTCTTGAAATCAGCCTGAGTTGCGTCAACGACATACATCGGCACCGAGGCGCAGGCCGCGCGCACCGACAGAATTCCAGCCAGGACGACGAGGACGCCGCGCAGACGCATGATTGCCTCCTAGGAAGATTTGCCGGGCGGATAATATCACCGCCGCCAGCCCGCGTCAACGAACCTATGTTGTAGGGCGGGCGCGCCTGCGCCCGCCGCGACTCCCGGAAGGCGGGCCTGGGCCCTTCGATCCGCCACCTGGCGGACTCAGGACAAGCACGCCCGCACTACAGACGCTTCCAGGCTACGGCGTGGGGCCTGGTTGCGCAGTTGCTGGAGGCTCGCGGAAGAGGAAGCGCACCAGGTGCTTCGCGCCGGTGAGCAGGTACGCGCCGATGATGAGCGTCAGCAGCGGATGGACCACATCGAAGAGCAAGGTGCCCACATCTACAAAGCCTTGGAATAGCCGCCTGCTCAGAGCGCTTCTAATCAAGTCCGGAATGCCCCTGGCGACAATGCCGGCTCCAGCGATCCTCAAGGATAATCCAAAGACGGCCTTCTCCCAGCCAGCCGCGAGGCCCACCGAGAAAACGCCATTGTCCCGAGCCGCAAGTCGTCCGGCCATCGCGTCACTGAACCTCAGCAGGAGGTAGGCGACACAAAGCGTCACGACCGGCGATGCGGCAGCCGCTGCCCAATACCAATAGGGGCTTAAGGGCATTCGCTCACGGCCGGCGAACCCCACAAACGTCATGAGATATATTGGCATAAAGAGAATCGCACTCGCGGCCAAGAGTACACCCATTATCTTGAAGGCCACGGAAAGAATGTCACGCTTTGTCATTGTGCTCCTCCTCTCAGCGCAGTAGCACTTTCTTCGCGGTTCTGTTCGGCGAATCCTGCTCACCGGCGGGGCCACTACACACTCTGGCCCGGGCAGCCCGCGATTTAGAGCGTATCCCAAAAGCGCCTGCGCATGTCACCGTGAGTCCCGTCCGCCGGCTGGCGGATCGGGACGAAGGGTCTCACAAGACCGCATAATGTTTCGCCGGGTAGTGGGTCGGGAATGAGATTCTTCGCCCGTCGGCTGACGGGCTCAGAATGACAGCCTTGCATTCTGAGCGAAGCCTATTGCCCGTCGAAGGAGAGTTGGCTGGGGCGCTTGGGTTCGGGCTTTGGGGGCACAGGGGCGGGCTGCTCGCCGGGTTGGGGTTCGCCTCTGAGTTCGCGGGCGAGCATCTCGTTCAGTTTCATGAAGTCCTGCTCGATGGTGCTACGCCAGGACTCCTTGTGCAGGGCGGCGGCGGGATGAACGAGGGGCACGTAGAGGATGCCGCTTCTGCGGTGCGCTATTCCGTGCGACCTGGATATCGAGAGGCGCGGGTCAATCACGCTGGCCATAGCATAGCGTCCCAGGGTGCAGACAATGCGCGGCTTGATGAGCGCGATCTGTGCATCGAGGTAATCGCTGCAGGCCTCGATCTCGTCGGGCTGCGGGTCGCGGTTGGCGGGCGGGCGGCATTTCACGATATTGGTGATGAACACTTGCTGCCTTCTCATCCCGATGCTGGCGAGCAGTTCTTCCAGGAAACTGCCCGCCGGCCCGACGAAGGGCCTGCCCTGCACGTCCTCGTGATAGCCCGGGGCTTCGCCGATGAACATGATGTCCGAAGGGACTCTGCCCTCGCCCGGGACTGCGTGCTTGCGATTCTGGTGCAACCGGCACAGGGTGCACGAGCGAATTTGGGCGTTGAGTTCTTCGATCATCTGGTTTATTCGATTGCGCCCAGGCGGCGCAGTTCGGCGGCCACGCGCTGGCGGCAGGCCTCGGTCGCGGGAACGAGCGGGGGGCGCGGCTGGCCGACGGGGATGCCCATCAGTTCCAGTGCGGCTTTCACGGGCACGGGATTGGTCTCGCTGAACAGCGCCTTGACTAGCGGCAGCAGCCGGTAGTGAATAGCGCGAGCCTCGGAGATCTTGCCCTGCTCGATGAGTGAGACCATGCGCGCCCACTCTCCCGGCAGCACGTGCGCGCAGGCAAGGATTCCGCCCGTTCCGCCCAGGCAGCACATGGCAAAGAGCAACTGGTCGTCGCCGGTGAGCACGCTGAACTCGTGCGCGCCCGCGATGATCTCCATGATCTGGCCCATCTCTCCGCTGGCTTCCTTGATGCCGACGATGTTGTCCACCTTGGAGAGTTGGATGGTGGTGTCGGCCTCCAGGTTGACGCCTGTGCGCTTGGGGATGTTGTAGAGCACCAGGGGCAGGGAAGTTTGCGCTGCGACCTGCTTGAAGTGCGAGATGAGGCCGGCCTGCGAGGGCCTGTTGTAGTAAGGGACGACCAGCAGCGCAGCGTCCGCGCCCGCGCGCTCGGCGTGCTGGGTCAACTCGATGGCCTCGGTGGTCGAATTGGAGCCGGTGCCTGCCATTACCGGCACTCGCCCCTTGCAGAACTTGATGGTCAACTCGACGACGCGCTTGTGTTCCTCGTGCGAAAGGGTGGGCGATTCGCCCGTGGTTCCGCACGGGACGATGCCGGTAGCGCCCTGCTCGATGAGGCGGTCAATCAACAGGCGCAGCGCGTCCTCGGCGACGGCCCCGCCGCGGAACGGCGTAACGATTGGCACCCATGCGCCGGTGTATCGCGGCCTGGGCATATCTCTATCCCTCAGGTGATGAACTCGCCGTGCAGAACGCGCACGGCCTTCTTGCGATCGGCCTCTTTGACAAGGTAGGAGGCCGAGATCTCGCCCTCGATAGCGCCCGCGACCTGCACCTGCGCCCCCGCCAGGACTTGCTGCGCGCGCTGCCCGACCTGGGGCGCGCGGCCCTTCATTCCTTCGCCCACGAGCGATACCAGGCCCCACTGCTGCTCGCTGATCTCGGCCTTCAGGTCGCGATCGAAGAGAATGTGCTCGATCACCAGCCCCACGTCGCGGTATTTCTCGCGCCTGACGGCGAAGAGTATCTTGTCCGGGTCCGAGGCGATCTCCCAGTGGGCCAACCGGTCGCGCTCGAGGTCCTCGGACACTTGTGCAGCCAGGCGGGGCGTGGTCCTGGGCACGGTGAAGACGAACAGGTTGCCCACGTCGGCCACGCCTGTTACTTCGCGGTCGGACTGGGGCTTGGTGGCGGGCGAGATTTCGGTGCCGGGGGCGTCGGTGGCGAAGTTCTTTATCACCACTGCCAGCCGGTGCTGCCTGGCCATCAGGGCTGCCTTATGCTGCATCACCTGAGCGCCGAGTTTGGACATGTCAACCATTTCGTCATAGGTCAGAGAAGGCAGGACTTTGGGCCGGTTGTCAGCGGAGGCGTCCTGGTCGAAGTTCTCGGGGTTGGCTGTCATCACGCCGTCCACTTCCTTGTAGATGTGCACCGGCACGAGTTCGATGCTCTGTTCCAGCAGGCCAGCCCTCGGCTGCTGCAGTGCAAAGGCGAGGGCCACCGCAGTGTAATCGCTGCCGCCCTCGCCGAGGGTGGTGATGTCGTGCTTGGGCGTGATGCCCTGAAAGCCCGTGACGAAGACGATGTAGCCCTCATCCAACCACTGCACGAGGCCCTCGCGGTGCACGTCAACGACCTGGGCGTTGCCGTAGTAAAGGTCGGTGATCAGTCCCGCCTGGCCGCCGGTGAGCCCGACGGATTTCTCGCCCATCGTCTTGAGCAGGTGCGCCATGGCGACGGTGGCGATGATCTCGCCGCAGGACATGACTAGGTCTCGCTCGCGCGGCTCGATCTTGGGGCCGATGCTGCGGATGAACTTCTCCAGCCCGGAGGTACTGTATGGGCCGCCCCTGCCCATCGCCGAGACGACGACCACGGGGGACAATCCCCGCTTCCTGGCCTCGAGAATGCGCTGGGCGGTGTGGGCCTGGTTCTTCTCCCCGTCCACGCAATTGCCGCCGAACTTCATCACCGCTACTTTCACTTCAGCGCTCCCGTGCAAGCCATTTTTCCACCAGCCCCCGCGCGACCATCGCCTCGGCGATCTGAACGGCGTTCAGCGCCGCACCCTTTCTTATGTTGTCCGCAACCACCCACATGTTCAGCCCATGCGGCACCGACCGATCCGCCCTGATGCGGCCAACGTGCACCTTGTCGGTGCCCGTAACGCGCAGGGGGGATGGGCAATCCTCCTGCCAGACCTCGATATAAGGCTGCCAGTCCGGGCTGCAGAGAATGTTCGTCGCCTCCTCGGCCGACAGCGGATCGTGGCACTCGACGTTCACCGCTTCGCTGTGCGTGTTGCGCACCGGCACGCGCGCGCACGTAACCGACACCTGGATCGTGTCATCGTCCAGTATCTTTCTGGTCTCGCGCACCATCTTGACTTCTTCTTTGGTGTAGCCCTCGTGCTCGACAGCCCAATCGAGGCTCAGGACATTGCCTGCGATGGTTTCCTTGAATCCTGCTGCGGGTGATGGCAGTGGCTCGCCGCGGCCGATGGCCTGCACCTCGGCGTCCAACTGACTGACGGGCGCGCCGCCCTTGCCCGAGACCGCCTGGTAGGTGCAAACCACGATGCGCTTGATGCGCGCGCGGTCGTGCAGGGGCTTCAGCGGCACGACCATCTGGATCGTCGAGCAGTTGGGGTTCGCGATCAAGCCCTCGTGGTTCTCGAGCGCGCCGCTGTTGACCTCGGGCACGACGAGGGGAACATTCGGATAGAGGCGATAGGCCGAGCCGTTGTCAATCACCAGCGTGTGGTGCGCGCGAACTGCATCCCAGCCAACATGGCTTTCGGCCTCATCGCTGCCGGCGAAGAGGGCGAGTTCCACTCCCTCGAAGGCTTCAACGGTCGCCTGCGCGACCTTGACCGTGCGCCCTTCGAGTTTCTCGTCGCGCGCGCTGCGCGCCAGCACCTTGAGCGACTTGATCGGGAAATCGCGCTGCTCCAGGATGCGCAGCAGTTCCCTCCCCACGATGCCGATGCCGACGACGGCGACGCTATACTTCCTGGCTGCCATGTGTCCTTGCCCTGCGCACAGCGTTAGCGAGCACACTAACATACCATCGCTCTTCGCTGATGTCAACGCGCATTTGGAGTGCTCCGACTCACCGCACTCCACACAGCCAGCTACATCCCGTGCTTCGACTTCGTGCGGAAATCTGCGATCTCGGCCTCGGTCAGCTTTTCCGCCGGGGCGACGTCTGTCGGTCCGATCAGCGCTACCCGCAACTCGCGGTTGGTCAGCCATTCCTTTCCGGGCTCCATAGAGGAACGCGGGTGGGGACGAACATCGCCGGGCTTCACCTCTTCTGCAACGCGATACAGGAGGCCAGGCTCTTTCCCATCGTGCTGGATCGCGCCGTCGTCCGAGATCGAAACCAAGGTCGGCTTGTGCGAAAAAACCCTCGCGAGGTCGCGATCTTGCGTGATGGTGCTCCCCTTTCGAAGCGTGTTGATCTTGAACGGTGAACCGTGATACCAGGGCTTGCTGTAATCCCACCCCGCCGTCATGTATCGCCCCCTTTGCTGGCGGCCCATGTGGCAGCGGTCAGTCGCGACCCGCCACCTCGCCCATCATCTGGCGGCGAATCTTGTCGGCCTGCTCGGCGTCGCCGCGGGCGTTGGCTTCGTCCAACTGCTGCTCCAACGGTATCGGGACGAGGTACAGGCGCTGCAGCAACTGCACGAGGGTCTCGATGTGCTGTTCCATCTGACCCGGCATTCCCGCCCCCACTTCGCCTTCGCGCGCGTACTCCGTGGCGTGCTCCCGGGCGGATCGCCCGATCGCCTTCCTTGCCCGGTATAACTCCGTCGCCGCCTCCTCCAGGTGCCCGTTTTCTACATCGCTGAGAGCCTGCGCTATCGCCCGGTCTCGCTCGATCCAGGGGCACCACCGCACGAATGACCAGGCGTTATCCTTGTCTTCGGCGCAGCGCGACATCAGGCTGGCGATCCCAAGGTTGTGCTCCGCGTCATTGCGCGCCCTCTCGAAATCGCCGAACAGGAAATGAAAATTGCGGCGCACGTAGTATTGCCACGCCTCCTCGGTCAGGCTGGCCACGTCCTGCTCGCCAATCTGATACCCTTCCTGCTCGTTGCTGCGCCGCAGGTGATAGGTCAGCAGGGATTCTTCTCCGTAGGGCCGCTCGGCATCGGGGCGTCCGTCCAGGAAGAACTCCCTCTCCAGCAGAAGCCGCCCGCGCTCTTCTCCGGTCGGCGAGATCACGGGGCAGATCTCCATGAACGTGATTCGCTTGGTCCCCATGCGCTCCAACTTGCCCGTGGGGATGTAGCGGGAGTCGCGGTATAACTTCTCCAGAAACAGGGAAACGGGCTTCTTCATCGCCTCGGGGGGATGATTCTGCGCGCGGGGCATTGCTTCCTGCTGATTCGCAGCGCGGGGGCAAAACGCCTTGTCCTGCGGCAGACAACCTGAAGGGCCCGCGCCCATGCAGGTTACCTGAGGGCCGCCGGCGCGCGACTGAAACAAACGGGCAGGCGAGCGCGTCAGAATGGACAGAAACTCGATAGGAGGTGGATGATGAGAGGCGGGACGGTTCTGCTTGCGTCTGTGCTCGTAGTGCTGGTAGCCTGCGCCGCGGCAGCAGCGCCGAGGGGGGTGGAACGCTCGGATGTTGAGCGCGTAACGGCCGAAATCCGGGCCTTGAACATCATCAATCAGTTGAACTTGACGCGCGAACAACTGGAACGGATTCTGCCCATCGTGCGGGAGGATGAGGCCGAGCGCGCTGAACTTGAGCGCAGGCATGACGCTGCCGAACCGGCGCTGTTGGCCGCAGCGAGGCAGTTGAGGGCCGAACTGAACGACGGCTTCAACAGCAAGCCCGAGACCGAGCAGGCATGGGGCCGGGTCAACGGCCCGCTGCTGGAGATGGCAGAGCGCTACGCGCAGCGCCACCAGCAGCGCGTCGCGGCAGTAGCGCAGGTCCTGACGCCAAACCAGATGGCGCTCATCGCGCAATATAAGCCCTGCGTCGTGCCGATCAAGGATTACAAGGACCCCGCGCGCATCGGCCAGGCATCGGCAACTTCCGCGGTTGAGAAGGCTCTGGAACGCGTTCGCGAGATGCCGGAGAGAATGTTCCAGCGCACGCGCGAGCGCAGGCAGCAGCAACTGGCGGAGAGGCTGCACAAGTATTACAAGCCCGAGGAAATACCCGCAAAGGTGCAGGAGTTCGAGCAGGCCGCGATCCAGGTGAGAGGCATGTCCGAGGTCGAGTTCGAGGCGAAGGAATCCCAGATTGCGGAGCGGCTCGCTCCTCCTGAGCACGTTGCTGCGGGACGCGAACTGGGCGGACGCGTGGGCGCTTTCCTGGTGTCGCCTGCCTCCCTGCCAATTCTGGAGCACAAGCGCGAGGTTGCTGTCGCGCAGTCGCGCTGAGAGATTCCCAAGTGAGCGACCAGGATTCGCTGACGAGGCGCGAGTTTCTCGCGCGGGCGTGCGCGGCAGGGGCCGGGCTGTGCTTTGCGGGCATCCCGGCTGTTGAGTGCCTGGCGTCTGCCGGGGTGCCCTCCGGCTGGAGAGAGGCGCGCTACTACAAGCGCCTGCCAGGGGGCAAGGTTCACTGCTTCCTCTGCCCCTGCAACCCGTTCATGAAAGTCTGCGGGGTTTTGGATGACGGCGAGACGTGTTATTGCCGCGTGCGGACGAATCGCGATGGGCGCTTCTACGTTACGAATTACGGGCGCGCCTGCGCCGTCCACAGCGATCCGGTTGAGAAGGGGCCTCTGTATCACGTGATGCCGGGAGCGAAGGTCCTGGCGGTCGCCGCGCCGGGCTGCAACCTCGCCTGCAAGTGCTGCCAGAACTGGGAAATGTCGCAGGCAGGGGTCGAGGACACGCATACTTTCGACGCGCCTCCGCGCGAACTCGTGCGCCGGGCGACGGAGGCGGGATGCCGCGGGATGGCGTTCACCTACACCGAACCGGTGATCTACTTTGAGTACCTTGTGGACACGGCGCAACTTGCTCGCAAGCAGGGCCTGCGCAACTTCGTCTCGACGGGCGGATACATAACGACGGAGCCGCTGGTGGAACTGTGCAAGTATGTGGATGCGTTTTCGGTCAGCGTGAAGGGCTTCACCGAGGGCTTTTATCTGGACTACTGCCGTGGGAGCCTGAAGGTGGTGCAGGATGCGCTGAAGACGATACGCGCGCAAGGGGTGTGGCTCGAAATCCCTGTGCTCATCATCCCGACGCTGAGCGATGACATGGCGCAGGTGGCATGGTTCTGCTCGTGGGTGAAGAAGAACCTGGGGGCGGATGTGCCCATTCATTTTATTCGTTTCACGCCCATGTATCTTCTGCGCAACCTGCCGACGACTCCGGTTTCTGTGCTCGAGCAGGCACGCAAGATCGCGCTGAAGGCAGGCCTGCGGTATGCCTACATAGGGAACGTGCCGGGGCACGATGCGAACAACACCGACTGTCCCTCGTGCGGGAGGCTGCTGATCCAGCGCATCGGGTTGAAGGTGCTGCGCAACCGGCTTGCTTCGACCACGTGCCCCGACTGCGGTTACAGAATCCCCGGCTTGTGGGCGTAGGGCAGTGCGCTCAATCCTCCTCCTGATCGGCGCGGGCGGGCTGACCGCCGCCGTCGCGCAGGTTGTGCTGGCGCGGGAACTGCTGGTCGTCGCAGATGGCAATGAACTGAACCTCGGCCTTCTCTTGTCCTGCTGGCTGCTGCTGGTTGCGCTGGGGTGCGTTGGCGGCAGGCTGGTTCCCGAAAGGTTTGCTTCGCGCGCTTTGCCGGCGCTGCTTCTGCTGCTGTGCGTTGCGGCGATAGGGCAGGTTGCGGCTGCGCGCGTTGTGCGGGGGATGTTGGGGGTCCAATTCGGCGAGGCGATGCCGATCGGCAGGGCGGCGGCAGCGGTGGCAATCGTGCTCGCCCCGGTATGCTTGCTGGTGGGCGCGCAGTTTGCGGTCGCGTGCCGAGCGGGGGAGCGGATTGACGCTGATGCGCCGCGCAAGGTTTACCTGGCCGAGGGAGCAGGGGCGGCTGTGGGCGGGGCGTTGGCGACTCTTGCAGTTGTTCCGCACGTGTCGAATGTCGAGGCCGGGGTGGTCGTGCTTGTCGTCGGCGCGGCGGGTGTCTGGGGGGCTGCGTGCCTGTCGGCAGGGCGGCTGCGTTTGCACTGGTCCGGCTTGCTGGTTCTCGCCGGGCTGGCGGCCCTAGCTCTGCGGCTGCCGGCGCGGGCTGACATGGCGCTGCTGCGCAAGCAGTGGCTCCCGCTGCGGGTGGTCGAGGCGGCGAACTCGCGCTACGGAAGCATCGTGGCGGCACAGCCCGCCGGCTGGCGGGTAGGCCAGTTGTCATTCTATGTGAACGGAAAATACATTGCGAGCGCTGCAGACCCGCTCGCCGTTGCGCAAACGGCGCATCTTTGCCTGCTGGAGCATGAACGGCCGAGGACTGTGCTCCTCATCGGCGGCGCGGCGTCCGGGATCATTCCCGTCATGCTATCTCATCATCTGCAGCGCATCGTTTATGTGGAACTGGACCCGGGCTTGATTGATGTCGTGCACCGTCTTTCGCGCGGCTCGGATGGGCTGTCGCACCCGCGCGTGACAGCCGTGTTCTCGGATGCCAGGCGATTTGTCCAGGGCTGCAGGGAACGCTTTGACGTTATCCTTGTTGACCTGCCCGGCCCCGAGACCGTGCTGCTGAGCCGCTTCTATACCCTCGAATTCTTCCAGCAGGCGCGGCGGCTATTGGGAAGCGGCGGGGTTCTGGCGCTGCACCTGCCCGCATCGGCAAACTACTATTCAGATGAAGCACTGGCTCTGCACGCGACGGTCTGGCAAACGCTCGCGACTGTGTTTCCTCGGGTTCTCGCAACGCCCTCCGAGCCGCGCTATTTCTTTGCCTCGACAAACGGCGCGATAACCGTCAATCCGGAACCGCTAATCCGCCGATTCCGTGAGCGATCCGTGCCGACCACGAACTTTCATCCGTATCTGCTTTATGATATTCTCGATCCGGGGCGCGCTCGCGAGGTAGAGCGCGCACTTCGATCAACGTCCGCGCCGATAAGCACCGATCTGCGGCCGATCGCGTGCTTCCGCGCGCAGCGCATGTGGAACCTCGTAACGGGCTCGCTGCCGCCGCGGGCGCTGCGCTGGCTGGATGCGCACCCCTGGCAGGCCTTGGGCGCGATTCTGGGCTTGTTCATCCTGCCGGGCCTGGGGTGGCTGTTCAGGCGCGGGCGCAGGATGGCTGTTGTCGGAAGTGTCGCTGCTTTCGGAATGGCGGGGATGGTTGCCGAGGTGGGTTTGCTGCTGGCTTTTCAGTCAATGAGGGGATACGTGTATGAACAGATCGGCGCGATCCTGGCAGGCTTCATGGCGGGGCTGGTGATCGGCGCGTGGCTTCCGGCAAGGATTCGGGTGCTGGCGCGCAAGCCGAGGGGTTCGCTGATTGCCCTGCAAGCGTTGGCGGCGGGCTATTTCCTGGCGATGCCTGCTCTGGTTGGAATCATAGGGCAGGGATGGGCTGGCGTGCTGATCTTCTACCTGCTCGTGGTGGCTGTGGGCGTGCTTGTCGGGCTGGCTTATCCCATCTGCGTTTCGCTGACCGGCAGCAAGTCCGGCGCATCGCTGTATGCTGCAGACCTGTTCGGCGCGTGCGTCGGGGCGCTTGCAGCAGGAGCATTCATCCTGCCCCTGCTGGGCCTGGGGCCTGCGTGCTGGGCTCTGGCTGCCCTGTTCGTGGTGCTGGCAGGCGGGTCGGTTCGGGGCATGGGCCAAGCCGCCGACGCTCCAAAGCTATGGCGACGGAGCGCCCATGCCCTACGTTCTTAGATCGTAGGGCAGGACCTTGCGTCCTGCCCGATCCGTGGGGGCGCATCATTCGGCTGTGCTCAGGGCGACTTGCGATGTGCCCCTGCGACTTTGCACAGGTTGGAAATGCCACTGGCATCCCGTTGGTCCAGATTCATCCGGGCCAGAGGGACCTGTGCCCCCGTGCCCCCTCACCCAGCCCTCCCCCACAAGGGGGGAGGGGGGTGACTCAGGCGCCCGAGCCGATGGAAGCCGCCATGCAGCGGTTAGCCGCGGAGCATGTCGGCGTGTTTGGAGTGGATGTATTCGGCGAGTTTTGCTTCGTTTTCTTTGGGCACGCTGATGAAGGGCCGGTGCACGTAACCGCAGCGAAGATACCCGAAGGCGTTTATCTTGGCCTTGTGCCCGCCCAGGCCGTAGCCGTGCAGGAAGGGTTGGCTGCTGATGTCGCGCGCCATTGCCTGCCAGCGGTCCACCATTTTCTGGGCCTTGTCCCACAGGCCCTTCTTGCAGGCCTGGTAGAGTTCGACGATGAAGTGCGGGATACCGGCGCCGATCATGGTGAAGAAGCCGCGCGCGCCCATCTTGAGGGTAGGTATGACCCACTCCGGTTCGGTGGCGGTGAAGAGGCCGAGTTCGGGGAAGTTGCGGTTGAGGTTCACCCAGAGCGACCAGTCGTAGTGGGCCTCTTTGCTGCCGCACAGGGTCTTGATGTCGAGGATTTGACGGTAGGTTTCGACATCGTGCAGTTGGGCGGTGCCGGGGTTGTTGTAGATGGTGATGCCGATGTTGGGGCAAGCCTCTGCAACGTCGTGCCAGAACTTGACCAGTTCCTGGCGGGTGAGGTGCACGTAATAGGGGCTGACGTTCATCACCGCGTCGCAGCCCGCCTTTTCGGCGGCGGAGGTCTTCATGATTGCCTCGTCGGTGTTGACGCCTGAGCAGCCGCACACCGACACTATCTTTGCCGCCTTGCACTCCTCGGCCAGGGCCTTCATCAGGCGCTGGTGGTCGGGCCAGGAGATGGTGTGGAATTCGCCCAGGCTTCCCGTGGTTACGACCGCGTCTATTCCCGCCGCCGCGAGTTTGCGCACGTTCTCGCGGAAGGCAGGCTCATCGAAGATACCGTTCTCGTCGAACGGAGTTGGGGGAAGGCAATAGACGCCTTCCATCGCTTCACGCGTTAGCATGATGTTACATCCTCCTCGTGATCTGGTTTCTGTGGTCAGGGCGGCAATCCCTTCAGGGCAGCCCGATGTTCTGTGTCACCGATCGCCGAGTGCGGACCGGACGCGGCTTCAGATGTAGCGGCGGCCCCTACAGGGCTGCTGAAGCAGTGGCTGTTGTGAGATGAGATTCTTCATCCGCCGGCTGGCGGATTCAGAATGACATATTGACCGCGACACAGCCGAGGGGCCTTCGGCTTCGCTCAGGGCAGGTGGAACCCCTGCCGTGCAGGAGGACGCACAGGTTGGAAACCTGTGCTACCGGGATGGGTGAACGGGTGTGCCACACAAGAAAGCCAAGGCGGGCCGTTGTAGGACTGGCGCTTGAGGGGGTCTAGGGCGGCCCGCCTTGGCTGGATTAGGGTCCTGGCGAGTGCCCCGAACGTGGCTCCGCCGCTGGGCTGCCTTGAGGAGGGCTTGTTGTGTGCCGTGTGTCCGGGGCGCACTCGCCAGGTGCGTGTCAGGCCGCAGGCGGACTGCGGCCGCGCATCTCTTCCATGTAACGCAGGGTAGTCTCGACCGCCGAAGCCAGGCGCTGCGTCTCGTTTTGGGCTCGCTGGTGCAGGGGGCGATGGCGGCGCGCGGCGAGCAAGCGGTCGGGCGACTGTTCCTGCGACTGGATTGTGAGTTGTGATGCGCGCTCCATGTTTCCACCAAGCAAAAGCGCCCTCTCCCAACCTGGGAGAAGGCGCCATGACCTCTCTTCGACCGTCTCGGGTATTGCCTTCGTTGGCGAGAGAGATTCTATGTCAATGTGGGATTGCGGTCAAGGGGGTTTGCAGCCCTTTGCGGCAAGAAGTTGTTGCATTATTGCACAGTGGCGCGCAGTCGAAGGCGGCTGCGCGATATCAGTGAGATTCTTCGTCCCGATCCGTCCGCCAGCTGGCGGACTGGCGGATCGGGACTCAGAATGACATACAGGTGCCGGCGCGGGCACGGCGCGCGTCAGAGAACGGAGGGGCGCGGGCACGGGCGGTGGGCCCTGGGTCGCATAGCGGCTAGGTGATCGCTTCGGGAGGGAGGTGGTGGGTGGTATTCAGGAAGCGAAGTTTCCAGTGGCCCTCGAAGAAATCCAGCCTGCTGATCGCGCAGTTGCTCTGGCTGAACCGCGTGTAACCGCAAGGGGGGCATTCAAGCAAGTGGCTGATCATTATCGAGCCGAATGTCCCGTGGGTTATGAGGACGACGGAAACATCCTGGCCCGCGTAACTTTCCCAGATGCGCCTGCGAAGTTTCTCGGCGCGCGAGTAGGCCTCTTCCTCGGTTTCACCGGTGGGGCGCCACCACTGGTCTTCGGGCATGTCATCGGGCAGCACGGCGAGCGGAAATGCTTGCTGGATTTCGCTGCGGGTAGGCCCGCGGAACCCGTCCTGCCACTTCTCGCACAGTTCGACCCAGATGGTCGGCGCGAGGCCCAGGCTCCGTCCGATGATGTCAGCCGTTTGCAGGGCGCGGCGCAGAGGACTGCAGTGCAGGGCGACGAACTTTTGCCCCGCGAGCCTGGCGGCTGCCAGAGCCGCCTGCCGCCAACCCAGTTCCGTGAGCGGCGGGTCCGGGCCGGGCTGGGTCTGGGCGTTTCCCCCTGATTGTCCGTGGCGCACGAGATAGAGTTGCATGGTGGGCTGCTGGAAGGGATTCTATCCCGGGCTGCCGAGGAAGAAGGGATTGCTCCAGGCAACCTGGCCGAGTGCATCGGTTACCTGCACGCGGAGATAGGTGCCCTTGGGCAGCGGGAAGCGCGCCTCGGTCAGCGTCTGGCCGGGCGGGGCGGCCTTGTAGTTCCCCCTCCCCTCGGGATTGGAAAGAAGCGCTATGGTTCGCGCCGGCGAGCAGCGCACGGCGATCTCATCTCCGGCGACGCGCACGTCGTGCAGCGCAGGCCCGGTCGAGGAATAGAACCTGCCCAGGCGAAGGGCCTGGATCACGGACTCGCGAGTGAACGAATCCGCCTTGACCATCGTCCAACCCGACAGGTAACCGCCAGGGGTAGGATGGTGAGCATCGTCAGACGCCACAGCGAATGTTCTGCGGCCGTGGGACAGCACGTCGTCCCAGTGCGTGTCGCTCATGCCGCGGCCGACCTCGACCTCGCAGCCGGAGTTGAAGACCTCGAGGGCCAGGCATTCGTCGGCTGCGAGCATGTCGCCGGTTCCGAGGCCGCTCCAGTAGGGGTGGGCGAGGATGGAGACGCCGCCGGCGTCGGCGATCGCGCGCACGAGGCCGCGCACACCGGCATCTTGCGGACTCGCAACAGGCCCCGGAATATCAACGGCCACAATATGATAACTGCCCACTTCGGGGCCGCGCGCGCCGTACTCTGCGCCCGACAGAACCAGGAAATCGGGCTGGTTCAGGGGGGCGACGTCGGTAACCTTTCCGTGGTCGGTAATCGCCATGAATTGGTAGCCGGCGGCCCTGTAGGCGTCGCACAACTGCTGCGGGCTGAGCCAGCCGTCGGAGTTTGTGGTGTGCGAGTGCAGGTTGCCCTTGTACCAGTTTCCTTCGATCTCGAAAGGATTTTCGTTTCTCATCGGCGAATCCAGAGGAGTGGTTGGCGCCGATATTCTGCAGCAAGGAGTTTGGCACCTGCCGGGGAACTCTGGCGTGCGGATTGTGGTTATTGGGGTTGGCAGAGTGGGTAGATAAGAAACGGAAGAGCGATGAGGAGCAGAATCGGCGAGTTGGCGGAGGCGTTGACAGAAGGCTTGCGGCGAAGCGGCATGCCGGAGGCGCTGGCCAACATGGTGCACATCCAGATCGAGGAGGCGCTTTCCTCAGAGCAATTCCGGTCGTTTCTCGCCAGCCAGGAAAAGGTGCCGGCGAAAGACGTCCTTGGCAAGTTGGCGCTGCGTTTCGATCCCTTGCACTTTCAAGTGGACGTGGACTATAAGAACTAGCGGAGAAAAGGGATCGAGGGTCTCGCGGCGAAGGTGTAGAAGGATAACCGGCCGAAAGGCCTTGAGATGGGAAGCGCACGGGGACCTCGGCCTCTCCGGGGTCCGTCCCCCCACGTGCGCTTCCCTTTTTTCTCCTGCCGGGGGACTGCATTGCGGGGGCCTGGAGTGCGACCGTGCAAACGTCAGTCTGCATGTGAATAGCCGACGCGACGGGGTGGGTCTCGGCGAAATTGCGCGAAGAAAATTTTTTCGGATTAGGTTTGACACGGCGCGCCCAGATGGTATAATAGGGGCAAGGCGATAACCGCCTGCCCTTTCGAGAACGATTAGGGAGCGCACGGGGACCTCGGCCTCTCCGGGGTCCGTCCCCCCACGTGCGTTCCCTATTTTTTTCGCTGGTATTGGTGGGTGCGTTTCGGCAGGAACATGCGTTGGGGCAACCGAAAAAAGGAGAGCCCACGGATAGCAGTTGGTGACGGCAAGAGCAAGATGGGCGCGAAGCACGAGTCATTGATGTATAACTTCCGGGGGGTTTACGGTTGCACGCTCACGCCGGCGGTGGCCTGGCGCGCCGGGTTCCACGTGGGCAGACATTACCACGAGACGAGCGGCGGTCAGCGGCCGCGCGTGCTGGTGGGATCGGATCACAGGTTCTCAGGGGGCGTGGTCAAGCATTTCGTGATACAAGGGCTGCTGGAGGCGGGATGCCGGGCGATTGACGCGGGCCTTGTTCCCACGCCTGTAGTTTCGTGGGCGGCCTCGCACCTTGCAGATGGAGGATGCGCTGTTACCGCATCGCACAATCCGCCCGAGTATAACGGGCTGAAGTTCTTCGATAACGGCGGTGCCGTTCTCCATCCCGATTTCGAGGCCATGGTGCTGGAGCGGGCGGTGGCTGAGGGACGGTTGGAGCCTGTACCGCAAGAGGTTCGCACCGACGGGTACGAGCGCATCGCGCCTGCAGAGGTGATGAGCAGCTATGCGGCCGACCTGGCGAACAGGGTGCAGTTAGCAGGGCCGCTGAAAGTGGCCGTTGACTGCCGCCTGGGCATGGCGGGACTGGCGGCGAAGGACGTGCTCGCGCGCTTGGGCTGCACGGTCGAGGCCCTCAACGATGTGCCGCACCCCTACTTTCTCGACGGGGCGGGCAGATATGTGGATCCGGAGCCGATGCCGAAGAACCTGCAGGCGCTCGGCGAGACTGTGAGAGAAGGGGGCTTCAATATAGGGTTGGCGTTCGATGGGGACTGCGACCGCGTGGTGGTCGTTGATGAGACGGGCTCGCCGGTGCTGGACGATGTTACTCTTCTGCTGTTGGCGCGCGCGCTCGGAGACGCGGGCCAGACGCGGGTAATCACGATGGACACGTCGCTGATGGTGGAGAAGTGGCTGCGAGAGCGGGGCCATGCAGTGCGCGTAACCCCGGTCGGGGATCCGTATGTCGCCCAGGGCATCGCAGCGAGCAATGCGAGTTTCGGCGGCGTTCCCAACGGGCACTATCTGTTCCCCGGCTTCAACGGATACAGCGATGGCTTCTGCGCCGCGGCCATGCTCGCGCGCATCGCGTCCGAGGCCAAGGCGCAGGGCAGATCGCTGAGTTCGCTTATCTCCGAACTCCCCCCGACGCACATCCTCAAGACCAAGCGGCCGTTCGGGCGCTCACAGGGCCAATTCGTTCGACACGTGGCCCCCGCACTGCGCAGGCTCTTCAGGAGAACGCGCGGGGCAGTTGACTACATGCAAACCGATGACGCGGTTGTGGCTTGCAGCAGCGAGACGAAGAAAGCCCTGGTGCGATACAACCGTTGGGATCACCGGCTCAACGTGCAGGCCGAATCGCTGGTATCCGCGCAGGAGGCTCAGTCCAACCTGGATGAGATGGTGCGCGCTCTGGATGCCACGGTAGCACAGAGCGCCTGAAGTCTCGGCGGCGAGGACAGGGGGCAGAGGGCAGACAGCAGAGGGCAGAGGGCAGATGTGAAAGTCGTCGTGCTGGGAGCCAGCGGGCAACTGGGGGGTGAACTGTGCCGCGCACTGGCCGATTGGCAGGTCATCGCGCTGAGCCACGCCGAGATCGAGATTTGCGATGCTGCCCGGGTTGATGCCGTTATCGGCGGGCTGGCTGCCGACCTGGTAATCAATGCTGCCGCATTGACTAACGTGGCGCAGGCTGAGCAAGAACCGGTGCGCGCTTTCGAAATCAATGCGCTGGGGGCGCGCAACGTTGCACAAGCGTGCGCAAGGGCGAACTCGGCGCTGATGTATATCAGCACCGACTATGTTTTCGACGGTGAGAAGGGGTCGCCCTATGTCGAGAGCGATGCGCCTGGCCCGCTGAATGCTTACGGGGTGACGAAACTCGCCGGGGAGCATTTTGTGCGCGCGATCGCAAACCCCTGGTATATCGTGCGCACAAGCGGCTTGTATGGCGAGCGCCCGTGCCGGGGAAAGCAGCACAACTTCGTGCAGCGCATTCTGCAATTGGCGGAAACAGGCACAGTGAGAGTCGTCAGCGACCAGGTCTCCACGCCCACGTTCGCGGCGGACCTGGCGGAGCAGATCCGCCTGATCGCGGAGAAAGGCAAGCCTGGTCTGTATCATGCTACGAACGCGGGGCAGTGCAGTTGGCACGAGTTCGCTCGTGCCGCGTTCGAGTTGACGGGCACGAAAGTTGACCTGATACCCATCACCACCGCAGAGTATGGGGGATCGGTGCGCAGGCCCCGATACTCCGTGTTGGAAAACGCGCATCTGAAAGAGCAGAACCTGCACATCATGCGCCCGTGGCAGGAGGCGTTGGCAGACTACTTGAGGCGCATCGGGGCCAGAATGTGAGGGGAACGCGATCACGGGGTATATGGTTTTCGTGGTAGGCCGACGCTTTTCCCTGCGAGGCTGGAAGATGATGTTCAAGCGCATTAGAGCAGTTCTCGTGGTTCTTGCGGTACTCTCGTCAGTGACGGTTGGTGCAGCCGCTGACCTGCGCAAGGAACTCGTCAACGCGCTGCCCACGGCAGCGCAGGCAAAGCCGTGGACACCAATGGTTGAAACGACGACTTACGGCGAGGGCATCGGCCTGACCGAAATCTACGACGGGGGCTACAAGAAGTATCTCGACAATGGAGTGGTTGCTGCAGTGCGGAGGGTTTATCGCAAGGGGGGGCTGGTTGCGGAGGTTGTCCTGCATCGCATGAGCTCCGAGACCGCAGCCAAGAAACTCGGAGCAATCAAGAAGTCGGAGTTCGGCAAAGCCGCGGTAGAGCAGGCTGCAGGCGTTGGGCTTTCGGGCGGTTTCATCGTGCGGCAGCCCGCAATGGCCATGGTGATCGTGTGGGGCGGGCGAGAGCGGCCGCACCTGTGCAGCATCGTCATCAGCGGCAGGGGAGCGGACCGCGAGCCTAAGCCTGCTGCGCTGGCGATAGCAGCGGTGCGCAATGCTGCCGGCGCGCCAGGTGCTGCGAAGAAAGCGAAGCACTAGCAAGCGGTGGCAAGGAAGATCACCAGGCGCGAGTTTTTCGTTGCGGCCGCTCAGGGCGGCGCCGTGCTGGCGGGCGTCGGGCTGGTGCGCTGGATAGGCAAGGGCCAGGCGGCTGCTGCGCCGGTTTCGCTGAAGAGGCGAGGCGACCGCGAGATACTCTCGGTGGCGAGGGGAAACATCATCGGCAAGGGCGTGAAAGATGCGGAGCAACTGCTGCGCGCGTGCTTGGAGCCGCTGGGCGGAATCGAGACCTTCGTCAAGCCGCGCGAACGCGTGGTAATCAAGCCCTGCGCCAGTTGGATGAGAACCCCGGAGCAAGCAGCGAACACAAATCCACTGCTGGTTGGCGCTCTGGCAAGCCTTTGCCTGAAGGCAGGCGCGGCGAAGGTGATCGTGCTCGATCACACTTGCGATACTCCCAGCGACCTGGCTTTCCAGATCAGCGGCATCAGCGATGCCGTTCGGGCCGCAGGCGCTACCATGATTTCGGGCCACGAGGCGAGCGCATACGAGCAGGTGAGGATTCCACGCGGCAGCGTGCTGACTTCAGCGGGCGTTCACCGCGCGGTGATCGAGGCCGATGTGCTGATTGATGTGCCGGCTGCCAAGGTGCACAACGCGACCGGGGCCACTGCGGGGATGAAAAACCTGATGGGCATCGTGTGGAATCGCGTCGCCTGGCACATGTCGCTCAGCCTGGACCAGTGCATCGCCGATTTCGCTTCGGCGGTTACTCCCACCCTGACCATCGTGGACGCGACGCGCGTTCTGTTGACTAACGGCCCCAAAGGGCCGGGCCGGACGAAGGCGCTGCACACGATCGCGGCATCTGCGGACACGGTGGCGGCAGATTCCTATGCCGCAACACTGCTCGGCCTGAGCCCGCAGCGGCTGGGCCACATAAGAGCCGCTGCTGAAATGCGCCTGGGACAGGCAGACCTGAAGCGGGTGAAGATCGTCCATGCGTCGGCTTGAGAAAACCCGGCGAGTCGTTCAGGTCCTCGTCCTGCTGTTTTTCCTCGGCGTTCTCGCGAGCGCGATCGGGCCGCGGCGGTTCGCTGTTTCGCCGCACCTGTTTCTGCAACTGGATCCGCTCGTGGCGCTGAACGTTTTGCTGTCGGGGCAGGGCCTGGGGTTCGCGGTGGCGCTGGGGATTGTGCTGTTCGCGCTGCCGGTAATCGTATTGGGATTGCTGACCGAGCGCGCCCTCTGCGGGTGGCTGTGCCCGCTGGGGACGGTGATTGACATGAGCGACCGGTTGTTCGGGGCGCGGCGCGCAAAGCGCATTGTCTCTGTCCCCTGGCTCAAGTACTGCGCGCTGGCCGTTGTGCTCGTCGGCGCGGCAGCAGGGCTTTCGCTGGTCTTTCTGGTGGACCCCATTGTGTTGTTGACCCGGTCGCTGACATTGGCCGCTGTGCCCGCCGGCCAGGCCGTGGTGAAGCGCCTGGCTGATCTGCCAGGCGTCGGCCCTGGTTTCTCATTTTCAGCATATGCCGGCGCGCCGCAGTTCGTCTATCGGAACTCCGTGGTTGCGCTCGTGCTGCTCGGCGGCGTGCTGGGATTGTCTGCGATGGGCAGGCGTTTCTGGTGTCGAAACGCGTGTCCGCTTGGGGCGCTGCTGGGGCTGCTGCCGCGCTGGGCGGTGCTGCGGCTGAGGTTCGAGGAGAACTGTACGGGGTGCGGTGCGTGTGCGAAAGCCTGCAAGATGGAGGCGATAACCGCCGGGGAGAACCCCTCGTATAATGCCCGCGAGTGCATATCGTGCTACACGTGCGTCGCCAAGTGCCCCGAGGCGGCGATCGGCATCGGGCTTGGCGGGACAAGGGAGAGACGCTCCACGCAGTTGAACGTCTCGCGCAGGAGGCTCTTGCAGGGCAGCGCGATCGGAATCGGTTGGGCGTTGCTCGGCAAACTCGAAGTCGCTTCCGCGCGCGCTGAATCGGGGGCAACGCTCGGCAGCCCGCACTTGCTTCGCCCGCCGGGATCGGTGCCGGAGCACGAGTTCGTGAAGCGATGCGTGAGATGCGCGGAATGCATCAAGGTCTGTCCGAACGGTGCACTGCAGCCCGCGCTGTCGGAGGCAGGCATGTCGGGATTCTGGACGCCCGTTCTCGTGCCGCACATCAACTACTGCACCGAAGCCTGCAATTCGTGCGGCAATGCCTGCCCGACGCACGCGATCGAGCAGTTCACGATAAAAGAAAAGAAGTGGCTATTCATCGGGACAGCGGTGATTGACCGCAGCCGGTGCATCACGTGGAATGCCGAGAAGGTCTGCCTCGTGTGCGATGAGCAGTGCACCTACAAGGCGGTTTACTGGGATGTGGTTGACGGGCGCCGTCGCCCGTTCGTCAATGACCAGGTTTGCGTTGGCTGCGGGATATGCGAGAAGAAGTGTCCGGTCGGGCCGGAAGCGGCGATTCGCGTTTTCAGTTTCGGCGACAAGCGCGACATGCCCAGGGCGGAGCAGAAGAAATTCCGCAAGTCTGCGCGCCCGCTGGGCAAGGACTACACGCTGCCGCCGATTGACTAGCAAGTGGCAGGGGCGCACGGCTGGCCGACTCAGAATGACAGACACGGACAATATGGGACAGGCGTCCATGATGCACAGCCGAGGGCCCTTCGGCGGCACTCAGGGTGAACGGCTGTGCCACATCTGAAGATCAGGAGGTAGGCTGATGTCGAAGGGAGAGATTTCGCGGCGCGATTTCTTGCGCGCGCTGGGAGGGGCGGCAGCGGCTGCCGCGGGCCTGGATGCCGTAGCGCGCGCTGCCCCCGCTGCAAAGAAGAGCAGGGTGATCGCCGTGTATCATTCAAAGGTGCATGCCGAAGGCCACCTTGCGAACCCCGAAGTGGTCAATCTGATGCTTGAGACGGGGATGAGGAAACTGACTGGCAAGTCGTCAGTGCGCGAGGCCTGGGCAAGCATCGTGCGCCCGACAGACGTGGTGTCGGTCAAGTGGAACCAGGTCGGCGCTCCGACCATCGAGACCCGCCCCGAGATCCGCGACTGGGTGCGCAATTGGGTGCTGCGGATGGGGGTGCCGGAGGCAGATTGCGTTGTGTGGTCGAAGCAAGACCTGCGGGGCGATGACGCGGGCTGGAGCGCTCCTTATACTCTGCCGAGCGGTTTGAAGACGCAGGTTCGCAGTGTTCTCCTGCGCGCGACGGTGGGAATCAATGTTCCGGTGTGCAAAGCGCACTGGGGCACGGGGATTACTGTCGCCTTGAAGAATCACTTCGGCTCGATAAACAACACCAGCCGGTTCCACGACTGGGAGCAGAACGAGGGCGGGCCGCAGTTCCCGCCGATGTGGAAGAGCGTGGGCGAGATTTACGCGTTGGAGCCCATTGCGAAGAAAGAGAAACTGATCATCTGCGATGCGCTTCACCCGGTGTGGGATGGCGGGCCGAACGACAATCCGGCAAACCGATGGAACCACAATGCGATCCTTTTCAGCACCGATCCGGTTGCTGTTGACTCGATCTCCTGCGATATACTTGAGGCGAAGCGCCGGGAGGTTGCGGGCAAGCCGTGGCCTGCTGCAAGCGGACGCAAGTCTGTGGACTATGCAGCAACCCTGGGCCTGGGCAACGCGGCAAGGGAAAAGATAGAACTGGTCGAAATCAGGCTCGGGTAGTCAGCGGCCATATTCTTCAGGAGGTCAGAAAGTGCCAAAGGAAGCGATGTCTCGGCGGGATTTTCTGCGCGTGTGCATGTCCTCGGCAGTGGTGGGAGTGTCCGCAGGCTACGCTTACGGCGCGGGCAGGGAATCACTACTGCCTGGGCGGAAGGCCCTGAGCGAGCAAGGAGCAGCGGGAGTGGGGAGCAGGGTACAGGCAGCCTCTGGGGAGTCTCCCGCGTGCCCGTCCGGGTTTGGATCGGGCGATTACTGCTATCAGGTCGCGACAGGATGGGGGAAACTGCCCGAAGGCTGGACATGGGGCTGCACTCCGGCAGTGGCCTGCGATTCAAAAGACCGCGTCTATGTTCACTCCCGCAGCGAACACCCGATAATGATCTTCGACGGGGAAGGCAACTTCCTGGCCTGCTGGGGCCAGGGCATCCACAAGAATCCCCACGGCATCTCCGTGGATGCGCAGGGCAACGTTTTCAGCGTGGACCAGAACAACCACTGCGTGTATAAGTTCAACCCGGAAGGCAAATTGGTGCTGACTCTGGGCACGCCGGGGAGGCCCGCGGAAAAGGCTGGCGAGCCGTTCAACGAGCCAACAGATGCCTCGGTCGCGCCGAGCGGCGAGATATTCGTGTCGGACGGATACAAGAACTCGCGCGTGCACAAATTCTCTCCTGACGGACGCCTGATCATGTCCTGGGGAGAGGAAGGCAAAGGGCCGGGGCAGTTCACGGTGCCGCACTGCGTGCGCATCGCCCCGGATGGGGGCGTCTGGGTTTGCGACCGGAAGAATGACCGCATCCAGATCTTCGACCAGGACGGCAAGTTCATCAGCCAGTGGACTGGCCTGCACGAGCCGTGCTGCTTGCACTTCGACGCGAAGGCCGACGCCGTGTATGTCGCCGAGTTCGCGCAGCGCGTCAGCATCTTCCGGCGCGATGGCACGCTGGTGTGCTCGTGGGGCGGCGGGCGCAAGAGCGACAAGCCGGGAGAATTCCTGGGCGGGCCGCACGGCATCTGCGCAGATTCGCGCGGCAATCTCTACGTCGCGGAAGCCCCGCTGCAGGCCCGCCTCCAGAAGTTCATCCGTCAGCGGTGAGCGCCTGCGAGAAGCCCGATCTGGGAGAAGGAAGACCGGTATTGCCGAGAGAGCGGATATTTCGCACGCAGGACTCGATTCTCGCGCGGCTGAAAGCGCGCAAGCCGCTGTTGCCCTTCAAGGCCCGCACCCGCAGCGAATGGCAGCAGTGGAGGCGCGCATTCAAGCGCGCAATCCTGAGGGAACTCGGCCAGATGCCGCAGCCGGTGCCGCTGCGCGCGGAGGTGCTGGAGCGAACAGACCAGGGGGACTATATCCGTGAGAAAGTTGTTTTCGATTCGGAGAGGTTCATGTCCGTTCCGGCGTGGCTGCTCACGCCAAAGGGATTGAAGCGCGGCGAGCGCAGGCCCGGAATCCTTTTCGCCCACGGGCATGGAAAGGGAAAGGACGCAGCTGTCGGCGTGGCCGACGAGCCGTATCACAAGGAGTTTGCGGTAACGCTCGCCAGGAACGGCTACGTGGTGGTCGCGCCTGACTGGCGCTGCTTTGGTGAACGCATGGACTCTGACGCGTGGGTGAGGCGGCCGAATCGCGATGGGTGCAACGTCGCCTATCTCGCGATGGGATACTTCGGGTTTCACATGCTTGCGCTGCAGGTCTGGGATGGGAGGCGCACGCTTGACTACCTGACAAGCAGGCCCCAGGTTGACCCGAAGCGCATCGGGTGCATCGGCTGTTCGTTCGGCGGGACGATGACCACCTATCTATCGGCTCTGGAGCCGCGCATCAAGGCTTCGGTCATCTGCTGCTACATCAGCACGCTGCGCGATGCGTTCGGGCCGCGCGGGCTGGGCAATTTCTGCGGGGTGCAATACATGCCCGGGCTGGCGAAATACGGCGACATCCCCGAGGTCGCAATGCTCATCGCGCCAAGGCCGCTCCAGGTTCAGATCGGCGAGAATGATCAATGCTTTGTGAAGGAAGACGCACTCCCCGCAGCGCAGCGCATCCAGCGCGCCTATCGCGTCGCCGGCGCCGCTGACCGCTTCGACCTCGACCTCTTCCCCGGCGCCCACGAAATAGACCCCGACCCCGCCCTCGCCTTCTTCAACCGCTGGCTGGCGCCAGCGCGGATAGCGGCAGGCGAAGGGGCGGTTCAGTTGCTTCGGTAGATTGCTGCCGAAGCAGGTTTCCGGGGACAGGCGCGTTCGGCTTCGGCACTGAAGTACCGAAGCAAGAAATGCTTTGTGAAGGAAGACGCGCTCCCCGCAGCGCAGCGCATTCAGCGCGCCTATCGCGTGGCGGGTGCCGCCGACCGCTTCGCCCTCGACCTCTTCCCCGGCGCCCACGAAATAGACCCCGACCCCGCCCTCGCCTTCTTCACCCGCTGGCTCACCCCAGCGAGAAGATAGACATTAGCGAGCAGGCGCTCCCGGCGCAGCCGCCGAATCATGCTGCGACGCATGGGTGCTGCGCAGCCACTGCAGGGTGCAATGGGGCGACCCGCTGTAACGTGGAGAAGTCTGCTGGCGGGGACGCTTGGCTCGGCTGCGATCGGGCTGGGAGATCCTTACGGGATCCATGTCGTGCGCGGCTCCTACATGGCCCTCGACTTCAGCACGGCGGGCGCTGTTTTCTTGCTGTTCATCCTCGTTTTCTTCATCAACCGCGCGCTGGCGCGCATTCGCCCGGGCTGTGAACTATCGCGCCCGGAACTGATCACCGCTTACATCATGATGGTTTGCGCGTCCGCGGTCTCGACGATGGGCCTCGCATCGCAACTCTTGCCCATCATCACCGCCCCCTACTACTATGCTACCCCCGGCAACCAGTGGGCGAGCATGATACAGCCCCACATCAATCCTGCGCTCGCGCCGCAAGGCGAGCAGGCGATTCGCTCTTTTTACGAGGCACTTCCCGCGGGAGCGGCGATCCCCTGGCACGCCTGGCTGCGCCCATTGGCAGCCTGGGCACCGTTTCTGCTGGCCCTCTACGTGGTGATGATCTGCATGGCAGTCTTGCTGCGCAAGCAGTGGGCTGATCGAGAGCGGCTGAATTACCCACTCACCCAGGTGCCGCTGGCGATGGTTCAGCGAGAGGCCCCCGGCGAGCGGCCATTGTTTCGCAACCCCCTGATGTGGATCGGGTTCGGCCTGCCGTTCGTCATCGGGACAGTGAGCGCGCTGCACCACTATTGCCCCTCCATCCCGATGATCGAGGTGGTGCGCGAGTTCGGCATCATACGGCAGCCATCGAAGATCATCATCCGGCTCAGTTTCGCTATGGCCGGATTCTTCTATCTCGTAAACCTGGACGTTCTTTTCAGCCTCTGGTTTTTCAGCCTGGTCTTCCAGTCTGCCTCGTGGGGGATGAACTACTTCGGCCACCGCTGGGAAGAGGACATGGGGGTCTATGGCGCCGTTGATCCGTTCTTCAAGCACCTGGGAATGGGCGCCATGATATGCCTGGTGGCATTCGGCTTATGGATGGCCAGGGGACACCTGGGCGCGGTGGCGCGCCGGGCTCTCGGCCGACCGGGGGGAGCAGACGATTCGGGCGAAGTACTTTCCTACCGGAGCGCCTTCTGGTGGATGATCCTCGGCCTGGCGGTCATGGCCGTGTGGCTGCGTTGGTCCGGGGTTCCTCCCACAATGCTGCTTCCTTTCCTGGCGGCAGCATTCGTGCTCTTCGTCGGCCTGACGCGCGTTGTCGTAGAGACAGGGCTGGCGGAAGCGGTGGCGGCGAACATCGCTCCCGGCGCTCTGGTCTCCTGGTTCGGAACCTATGCCTTTGGACCGCGCGGCCTTACAGCGCTGGGGCTGTCGTATGTATGGTGCTCGGACATACGGACCTATGTCCTGGCATCTGCGGCTCACGGGTTGAGGCTGGCCGACTTCGCGGGCGAGAACAAGCGCGGGCTCTTCGGCGCGATGCTGCTGGGGATAATTGTCGCCGCGGGCTGTGCAATCTGGATTACGCTGGTGCTCGCATACCGGCACGGCGCAGTAAGCCTGGACCAGTGGTTCATGGTGGACGGGCCGCAGTGGCCGTATCGGTGGGTGGCGAACAAGATCAGAGACCCCAGCGTCGCTCACCAGAGCGGACGACTGGTTACAGTGATCGGGGCCGCGGTAATGCTTGCCATGATGCTGATGCGCACGTTTTACTCCTGGTGGCCGCTGCATCCGGTAGGGTTTGCCGTTGGGGCGGTGTGGATCATGGATCACCTCTGGTTCACCTGCGCGCTGATATGGCTTGTCAAATGGCTGATCGTGCGCTGGGGAGGCCTGAGAACTTACGCATTGCTGCGGCCGTTCTTTCTGGGCTTGATACTGGGGCAGTTTCTATGCGCAGGCGCGTGGCTGATCATTGACGCGATGACTGGCATGCGCAAGAACATGGTCTTCTGGATCTGACCGGCGGCTTGGCCTGAAAATTGCTGCCGGGAATCATAGGGCAATGAAACGCGAGCGGCACGGCGACTGTCTGATCGCGCTCAGGATAGCCTTCTACGGCGGCCTGGCGGCGTGCGTGCTCGACGCCCTGGGGCAGCCGCCGAGCCTGGCTGCTGTCGCCCTGGGGTCGTGCTTGATTGCCATCGGGGTCGCTCTTCGCATCTGGGCGCAGGTGACGCTCGGCCCGGCGTGGAGCATCAGGGTTCGCATCGCGCCTGATCATCCGCTCGTCACTGCTGGCCCCTACCGCCTCGTGCGCCACCCCGCGTATCTTGCTCTTGTCCTCTTCTACCTGGGCGTGGCTGCCGCGTTCCAAAGCGTGAGCGGGTTTCTGGTCTTCGCGCTGGGCCTAGCCCCCGCGCTGGCCCACAGAATGGCCCTGGAAGAGGCCGCCCTGGCCTCCCACTTCGGCGAGGATTACCTGCGCTACGCGTCCGGCACAAAGCGCCTGCTGCCCGGCGTGTTCTGACCTCTCGCAACACCGCTCGCTGTGCAGGGGTCAGCGACACAGCGGAGAAGAAGGGGTGACAGAGGCAGCTCGCCGCATGAAGACTGCGGTAGACATACTTCCGTGCCAGCACGACCCGAGCGTGGTGGCGCAAATCGGCTCCGCCACCAACCTGCTCAAGAACCTGGACACAAAGTACCCGGAGGTACTAATCTCCGAGAACATTGTCCCCGAGGACTATCATGGTAAGAAGGTCTTCCGCTCAGCCGTCGAGACCGTTCGCGGGGAGTTCATCGCCTCGTCTGTGACATCTCGTCACGCCATAGTAGAGTCGGCGTTGGCAGGGCTGAAGGAACGCGGCAGCATCGCGGACTTCAAGCACACGGGAGGAACGAGACGTTTCGACTTCGAGGTGCTCTTCAGCCTGGAGCCCCGAACTGGGGGCGCGCTTGAGGTGAAGGGGGGTGAAGGGAACAGCGTCAATATCTCAGAGCGGCCAATCTGGGCGCAGGAGTTCGTGGTTTGGTGCCATCTAGACGGAGCGATTACCAATCAGCCTTCCCACGGGGCCTACGCGATCATCTTCAACCGGTTGACCAGCGAACTGGTCAAGCGCAAGAAGCACGTGGATGCACTAGTCATCCGCGACTCGCTGTGCGGGACGCCATTGCGCCCCTGCCCGAAATACGGACCAGGCGTGGACCCCGCTCGCATCGCTCCCGACATCTTCCTCTTTCCTCAGCGCGTCCCAACTCTGGACGACCCTGCGCCGCCTGTTCATTCGCTTGAGACCCTGCGCCTGCCGCGGATAATTCTAGACCTCTTCGGCGTGCGCCGGCGCGACTGCGGGAAGCACGTTTGGCAGGTCCATGTGGAACTGTTTAGCAAGGCCACAGACCGCGGGGAGCGAACGATGCGTCGGACTGCCGTCTATCATAGGGGGAGGAAACTGGTCGAACGGGAGTCCTATGTCTAAGATAGAGGTGCCAGTCCAACTCGACTTGCTCGCACCCGCAGGAGCGCCTGGCGTTCTCGACCCGGCATTGTGGCGCGGCTGCTTCAATGCACGCGAGAGCACCATGCAGCAGCTCGCACCGTATGTTGGGAAGATGAAGTCCGGAATGGCGCGGGTACTGGTCAGGGCGTACTCCCACGAGCGGGACACAGTATTGGATCCGTTCTGCGGCTCAGGGGTCGTGCCATACGAGGCCCTGCTGCTCGGGCGCCACGCTATTGGCAACGACCTGAACCCCTACGCGCACGTCGTTACCATGGCCAAGGTGACCGCCCCCCAGAGTGTGCACGAAGCGCTGGATCGTGCGAGGGGCTACATGGACATGGCAGAAAGCGCCAAAGACGCGGTTGATCTTGACGCTGTGCCCGAGTGGGTTCGGCAGTTCTTCCATCCCGATACCATAAGAGAGGCGCTGGCGCTATTCCGGCTGCTGCGCAAAAACGATGAGTGGTTCTTTCAGGCGTGCATCCTGGGTATCCTTCACCATGTCCGTCCCGGGTTTCTATCCTACCCTGCAAGCCATCTCGTGCCCTATCTCAGGCGCAACCTTTATCCACCCGAGAAGTACCCGCGAATGTATGCGTACCGCGACGTGAGGTCGCGGTTCCTGGCAAAGGTGCGTCGTGCCTACCGGAGGCATGTTCCCATTGCGCCTCTCCTCCGTCGCCAGGTGCTTCAGGAAAACGCGATGCAGATGAGCATTCCCTCCGACTCGGTTGATGCCATCGTGTCTAGCCCGCCATATTTCGGCGCGTTGGACTACGCCCGAGACAACCGCCTTCGCCTCTGGTTTCTCGGCGTTGAAGACTACAAGAACGTGGAGCGAGTGCTAACCTCCAATGACAGAGTGTACGTACCGCAGATGGTTGAGTGTGTCAGAGAGATGCACCGTGTTCTCAAGCCTGGCAAGCCAGCCGTGTTGGTGCTGGGCGACTATCGTAGAAACGCTAACCACGCCGATTCTGCGGAAGCCATCGCTGAGATTGCACGAGACCAGTTTGGCGACAAGTTTGTGATCGAGGCGATGGTTGACGACCCGATCCCCGACGAGCGGCGCGCCCGACGCAGAACCCGGACAACGCTCCGCGAGCGCGTGCTTGTCCTGCGCAAGATAGAATAGACGCTGGTGCGGGGGCTAGGAGGGCGCAGAGGGGAGCCCGAAGAATAACTCGCATCGTGGCAGGTGCGCCAAGCGGCCGCAGGGCCAATGAACTGGACGGGAGGACCTGGACGCGCTTCTCGATCAGCGTCTGGGATGACATACGCAAGACGCCGGAGGAACTGCGCCTGAAGCACCCCGCCCTCTTCCCGGTCGCGCTGGTGCGCCGCGTGATACAGTGCTTCACAAACTCCGATGACCGCGTGGTTTTCGATCCCTTCGTCGGCGGTGGTTCGACCGTGATTGCCGCGGCGCTGGAGGGAAAGTCGGGCATCGGGCTGGATATATCGCGCGAGTTCTGCGATCTTGCGCGGCGAAGATTGTCGGTGCTGGCTCGGAAAGGCGATGGCCGGATTATCCGGGCCGATGCGGGCGAACTGCTCGACCATGTTCCTGCAGATTCGGCCGATTTCATGGTTACATCTCCGCCTTACTGGGACATCCTCACTCGTCGCCGCACAGCAGACCGCAAGCAGATCCGCAACTACGGCAGCAGGTCCAATGACCTCGGAAGGATAGCGGAGTATGAGGAGTTTTTGAAGGCTCTGGCCGCAGTTTTCCGCCAGTGCTTTGCTGCGCTGCGCCCAGGAAAATATGCCGTCGTCGTCGTGATGGACTTGCGAAAGAAAGAACGCTTCTTCGCCTATCATTCAGACATCGCGCGCATCATGCAGCAGGCAGGATTCGTCCTCGACGACATCATCATCTGGGACCGGCGGCAGGAATACAACTATCTGCGCCCTCTCGGTTACCCGCACGTGTTCCGCGTGAACAAGGTGCACGAGTTCATCCTGATCTTCCAAAAACCGGCCCGGCCCGATCAACGCCGCGCACGCTGAAGAGTGCGGCTGCGACGCAGCCTGATCTCCAATACCTTGTAGACGGATAGTTCGGGCAGAGTGAGATCGAGGCGCTCGGCGGCCTGAGAGAATGGCAGAGATTCCGGCGCCGCCTCAGGTTCCAGGGCGTCAACCGATGAGACCCGCCAGCCCGATGGAAGCGGCAGGCTGAAACGAACATTGCGGGCAGCGACCGGCGGGCCGGATTGCCCGACTCCGCGAATCGGAACATTGTAGTTCAGCACGTGCGCGACGAGCAGGCCTTCGCTCTTGCCCTCTTTGACGAACGCGCTGACGCGAACTGCGGAAGGCGTGCGAGGGCGGGCGACGGCCAGGTCGTCGCCTGAAAGAGACCTCAGCAGACGCAGCAGCGGGCTGGGTTTTCGCTTGTCGGCAGGTGTCTCCTCAGCGCGCTTCATGACGACCTTGATGTCGTTGGCTTCCCGTTCCGTCAGATCGGAGAGTTCGAACGAACGGGGCGGCACGAGCGCATCCAGATCGCGCACCAGGGCGCAGAACCCCTTGCCCACCGAGATGATGGACACCTGGCCTTGCTTCTTCGAGACCGGGCCCCAGGAGACGAATGCATCCCGAGTGCGCCGAACTCCCAGTTCATCCGAGTCGGCGCACTTTCCCACGACGATCAGCGTCCCGCCGGCGCGCACGTAGTCGCGCAGCATCTTGATGCGCTCGTCGCTCAGGTAACGCGCTGCGGGAAGGATGGCCGCGCGAAACCGCCGCAGCGCGGCGGGTGTGAAATCCTGCTCCACGACGAGGTCAAAAAGCACGTGCTCGTCGGAAAGATGCCGCCGGATGCGATACACGGCGCGCAGGTGGTCCAGGTTGTCCCAGTATAACTCATCGTAGATGAAGCACACGCCCACCTGGGACCAGGGGCGCAGCCCTTCGAGCAGTTCGCGGTTCTTCCGCCAGAAAGAGCGATACTGCATGCGCACGTCGGGGCAGTTGTAATTGCCCTGTATCAGGCAGCCCGCGCCTCCAGCGCCGGCCTCTGCCATGGAAAGCGCGATTCCGTCGCGGTCGTGCGCGTGATACAGCAGCATCCCGCCCAGAATGCCGCTGGCGAAAGCGAACTTGTACTGCAGAATGTAATCTGAAACAGTGTCGGCCCCGAAACGGCCGGGCTGCTGCATTTCCTCGAACATCAACCACTTGCAGGTCTGCGCCCACCGCCCGACGTCCTTGCTGTCGCCTATTCTCATGCGCACGCCGTCAACGTTCGCGAACGGCGAAAGGTTCGGGAGCAGAAAGAAGCCGGGCTTTATCCTCTCGCCTTCTTTCTCCAGCATGGAGAACAGGCCCGCCATGCTCCACGCGCGGAACCGCTGGGTCTCGACCCAGAGCAAGCCTTCGCCTTTCTTCCCGAGTCGAATCTGCCTGGCGGATGAGAACCCGAACAGGCGCTTCATGTCTGCAGCCGAGTAGCGCTGCGGCAGATACTTCGCGAAAAGGGCGCGGCAGCACTCGTTGAAGCAGTAGAGCGAATTGACATCCGAGAAAACGCCGTCATAGCCGCAGCGCGCGATCACTCGCACCACGGCCTTCAGGAACCGCTGCCACTCGGGATGATTGGTGCACGGCTCGTAGACCTTGAGATCGTCCTTCCCAGGATGTCTGGGCCCGGGACCATGCTGCATCCAGGTGATCGGGTCTGCCGCCGGCTTCTTGCCGAACCCGAAGCGGCTGTATTCCTGCCAGTGATCGTAGAACTCCCAGAATCCGGTGCGCTTCTGATGGTCGCCGAACAGGAACATGCTGCAAATATATGGCATCACGGTTTCCGCCCCAGCGCGATGAAGCGATTCGACGTAGCGCGCGATGCGCTCCATCTCGGCATCGCATTCCTTCGGCGACAGGCGCCGGAAGAAGAAGGGATCGGCCCCAGGCCCCGGCCCGAACATGCTCTTGAAAACCACATCGTGCCCGACGTGGAGGATATCGGGCGGGCCGGCCCTCACCGTCTGCAAGTAGCCGGGGTTGTCCACATGATTCGTGGAGTAGTCAATCAGATAGACTACCGGCAACGAAGTCTTCTGCATCCGCCTTCGCCCTGAAACGTCCGCCATGCTGTGCGCTCCTTGAACGTCGCTCTCCGGCTCGAGTTATGCCGAGATAGTTCTCCGACCTTGGCGTTACTCCTGTTGCAGCGGGGTAAACTTGACCAGAGAAGTCCGGCAGGCTATCATGGCGTGCGGATGGCCTTCGAGCCGAGCAGGCCGGAACGACCAGATGAAGCCGATAGAAGAAAAAGCGCCGCCCGGCGCGCGCATCTTGCGTTGGGTCACGGGGCCGCTCGAGAATAACGTTTACCTGGTCGCCGACGACCAGGGCAATGCAGCCATCGTTGACCCCGGAATTGACAGCGAGCAAGTGCTGGGCTGGACGCGCCAGAACCGTTTCACACTGACCTCGATTCTGATCACGCACGGCCACTTCGATCACCTGTTTCGCGCCGCTTTCTTCGCGCGCGCCACGGGAGCGGGCATCGCGATCGCCGAGGCGGACGTGATCCTGTTGATGCACATGAAAGAGGCCGCAGCGCTCTGGGGTTTCCACGCCGATGACGAGCCCAAGCAGCCGGACCGCTTGCTGAAGGATGGGGACGAGGTCCAGGTTGGCTCGCTCACCTTCCGCGTGATCGCCACGCCGGGGCACAGCCCGGGCAGTGTCTGTTTCCTGCTGGACGGCTTTCTGTTCGGCGGCGATACGCTCTTCTCGGGCTCGGTGGGCAGAACCGACCTGCCCGGCTCATCGCAAGAGGCGCTGATGTCCTCGCTGCGCGACAGGCTCATGTTGCTGCCCGACGAGACGGTCATCTACCCCGGCCACGGCCCGCCCACAACGATCGCCCAGGAAAAGCAGGTCAACCCCTTCCTCGTCGGCTGCTAGAGCAACAGATCTGGCGCAGCCGTTCACCGTGAGTGGAGCCGAACGGCGCCCGGCGTGCGAGGAGCCAAGCGCGCGGTCTGCCGGGCGGAGGGGGTTTACTTCACAGGATGTTTTCGAGGCCGACTACCAGGCCTTTCAGGGACCTGACTTTGCGGATGGCAACGAGCATTCCGGGCATGAACGATTCCCAGCTGGTCGAGTCGTGGCGGATGGTGAGCGTCTGACCGGGGCCGCCGAAAATCACCTCCTGGTGCGCAACGAACCCCGGCAAGCGCACGCTGTGAATTCTTATCGGCCCGGCGGCCTGCCCGCGGGAGGCCTGGTCGCCGGGGCCCGCGCGCAGGGCGTCGCTGGCAGCCTGCATGAGTTCAGCGGTTCGCAAAGCCGTCCCCGACGGCGCGTCGCGTTTCTGGTCGCGGTGCAGTTCGATTATCTCGGCGTGCGGAAGGTGCTTTGCCGCCTCGCATGCGAACTTCATCATCAGCACCGCCCCGATCGAAAAGTTCGGCGCTACCAGCGCGCCCACCGAATGCTGGCGGCACAGCGCTTCGATCTCGTGCAGGTCTGAACTGCTCAGCCCCGTGGTTCCCACCACGGCGGCAATCCCGCGCTTCAGCGCAGCGCGCACATTCGCCATCGCAGCGGCTGCAATTGTGAAGTCAATCAGCACATCGGGGTTGCCACGGGCGAGTCCTGATTCCGCATCTGCGACAATGGATACGTTCAACGCCGACAAACCAGCGACCAGGCCCGCGTCCTGTCCCGCTGCAGCGGGATCAATCGCCGCAACGAGCCTCATGTCCTGCTGGGACGAGATGGCCCGCACCGCCTCGCGACCCATCTTACCTGCAGCACCGGCCACGGCCGCGCGGATTGGTTCCATTGCTTACGCCCTCCTTTCGCGAGCCCAGGAGACGAACTGCCTCTCAACGACTGCCCCTCGCATTAGCCGTCCGACTCGCAATCTCCTGCGAGGGGCTGGCGGCCGCAAGAACGGTGCGGGCCGCTGACGCAGCACGCCGATTCTATCGGCGTGCCGTGCACGGGTTGGAAACCCATGCTACCATTGGCCCCTGACCCCATCCGCCAGCTGGCGGAGTCCCACCACAACGGGGGGGAGGGGAATCACTGCGACCGCCGAAGGCAATGATGAGACACTAACATGAACAGTTGCCGCCGAGAGATCAGAAGCACTGCCCTGGTGGTAGCGGCCCTGGTGTTGGCCAGCGTGCCCGCAGGAGCGCAGGCGGGATGGGGCCTGGTGCGGACAATCGGAACGGGCACTGATGAGGTAACCGTCCTGTACGTCGCCGGCACTCCTTACCAGATGGGTTGGTGGCATGGCAACTTGCTGCAAGCCAAGGTGCAGGCGAACGTGGCAAGCATCCTTGGCAGCCCCGACTTCGCGCCCATAACAGAGGAGCAGTGGGACACCGTAATCGCGCTGATGTGGCCCCACGTGCCGGCGGAATACGACCAGGAGATCCACGGGCTGGCGGATGGCTCCGCAGTCGCATACCGGGACCTCCAGAAAATGCATGTCGCGCCCGACATTTCCGAATACCACTGCTCGAACTTTTGCGCATTCGGCACCGCAACCGCCGGGGCGCGCATGATCCAGATGCGCATCCTCGACTGGAGCATGGACACCGGCATCCAGGACAATCCCGTGATCACGGTCTATCACCCGCAGGGCGGCATCCGCCACGCGGCAGTCGGGTTTGCAGGCTTCGCGGGCTCCGTCACCGGGATCAACGAGCACCACGTGGCAATCGGCGAGATGGGCGACAGTTTCGGCTGGGAGCACGAGACGCTCGATGGCGAGCCGCTGGTTTTCCTCATGCGCGAGGTTCTGGCGCGCGCACACTCCTACGCGGAGGCCTACTCGATCATGCAGGCTGCGCAGCGAACCTCCTCGCTCTGGTATGTGATCGGCGAAAGCACATCGCCGAACGCCGGCATCTTCCGGACAGCGATGGACATCTTCGAGGTCTGGGGGCCAGGCCAGCCCGTTGGCTCTTATCCCGCTGTGGCCGACTGCGTATACGGCGGGCACTATATGGACAAACTATACAACGACCTGACAACCCACTTCGGGGCGATTGACCCCGGGGTAGCGCAGCAAATCGTCCTCAACAACGCGATCCCTGGAGACAATCTGCTCGACGTTATCTATGATGTTACGACGCTGCAGTTGTGGGCTGCATACGCAGAAGGGCCCAATGACGCGAAGGACCAGGGCTTCGTCCCGTTCGACTTCAGGCGGCGCATTCACACCTTCGACGATGTTACTCCTGCATCGTCGCAATGGCCCTATGTCGAGGCCCTGGTGCGCGCGAAGATGACAGGGGGCTGTTCGGGCGCGCCGCCGCTCTTCTGTCCCGCTGCTAACGTAACGCGCGCCCAGATGGCGAAGTTCCTTTGCATCGCAGCAGGCAAGCAACCGCTCGATCCCGCCGCGCCGACCTTCGGCGACGTGCCCAAAGTCCATTGGGCCTATGGTTATGTCGAGCGCCTGGCAGATGCGGCCTCGTGGGGCGGCACTCCGCCAACCGGAGGCTGCGGCGCGGCCGGAACGACCAGGTACTTCTGCCCTAACGATCCCGTCACGCGCGAGCAAATGGCAAAGCTCCTCTGCCTCGCGGCAGGCGAATCGCCGATGCCTTCGTGCTCGGGCGTATTTGCTGATGTCTGGTCGGGCAGTTGGGCCTGTCCTTGCATCGAGCGCCTGACCGACGCGCCTTCGTGGCCGGGAAGTGTTGCGGTTACGAGCGGCTGCGTATGCCCTCCCGGTTATCTGCCGGGCGCCAAGTGCTACTGCCCCAAATCGCCCGTTACGAGAGGGCAGATGGCCGTGTTTCTAGTCCGCGCCTTCGGCATACCCCTGTAGAGGCATCTCTCTGCCTGCCCCGTCCGCCGCTACGTTTCGATCACGATAAAGACGCCCTCGTAAGGGCCGAGGGAAATCTTCACCGGGCTGCCGCTCTCCCCCGCTGGCTCGACGCTGCCAGTCAGCGGGCGCCACAAAGAGGCGCGGCCCTTCGCGCGCAGGGTCGCCGAGAACCGCACCGGCGATGCGCTTGTGTTGGTGAGGAAGTAGATGTCGCGCCCTCGCTCGCGGCGGTGATTCACGAGCAGGCTCGGCGTGGCTGGATCAAGCAGCACATCGGGTTGGACGCGCTGCCCGATTGCCGCGATGAGTTGCGCGATGTCTGCCGCGATCGTGGCGCCGGACCGTTTGAGCGCGGTCGCCGCGCGCCTGGCGTTCACATCTTCGCCCCGCTCGGCGGCTTCGATGGGCAGTTGATCGAGCGCGATAACGAGCCCGCCCGAGCGCTGGAATTCCAGTATGCGCTGCAGCGTCGCTTCCTTGATCACCTGCATCGGCGGCAGAACCAGCGCCCGATACCGCTCGCCCGCCAGGGCGATCGTGCTGCCCTTGATCTCAGCCCGCCGGATTGCCTGGTCGTCCACGATATCAACATCAATCTGGTTTTGCAGCAGCGTGCGCGCCAGGTCGCGGAACGACTGCTCCACGTGCTGGATCACAGGATGCTGCTTGTCCGCCTCCCAATACTGCGCGTTGCTGGGCGCGAAATGGGCCTGGATGGTGGTGATCGGGTAGAACAGGGCCACATCGCAGACGTGCTTGCCCCGATCCAGCATCACGGCCAGCCTCCCAACGTAATCGTTGTAGGCGCGATAGGAAACCTGCGCTGGCTTCTCGCCCCGCAGCCACGCGGCATCGGAGTCATGCGAATACGCCGACCACGGGTAGTATGACGTGATGATGTTCACGCCAAGCGCATACTGAAGCCCCGCCGTTCCCATCATCTCTTCCAGCGTCGCGGACCCTCCGCGCGTGCGCTCGACGTGATCGGACGTCTCGCTCATCACGTTCTTTCGTCCATAATGGTGTGCCGCTGAACTGACGAACTTCGGCGTCAGGAATCCGTCGCCGCCCATTAGGTTCTCGGGCTTGGATGAAAGAATGTCAATGCCTGGCAGGTCGAAGTGGCGCATCTGGCGGTACAGGTCGCCCTCGAACCAGACGTGCCAGTAGAGCCTTTCCTCGCACAGAATGTGGCCGCTCGCTTTCGTGCGATTCCGGCGGCACCAGTTCTGTATCGGCGCGAAGAACGCTTGCGCGACCCTGTCCGCGATGAAATCCCAGAACTCGCAGCGCGCCTTGCGCGATTCGATCCCGAAGTCCAGAAACACAGCGGGCAGCAGCGGCAGCAAGTCGCGGCTGGTTGCCTTTCTGAATGCGTCTGGCAACTCGGGCTCCCAGGGCAGAGCAGCCAGCCGCTTGCCTGTCTGGTCAGGCCGGTGATATGCGACCGTGAGCGAAGGCTCGTCCGTGAACACTGCCTCGACATTCGTCCCCTTCGGCAGGCGGCGCGCATACTCGCGGTGCGTCAGTTCGATGAAGCGCTCGGTTGCCTGCCTGACAAGCAGGTTGACGTACGGGCGTGACTTATAGACGTTTGCGTCCGGGTGGGTATCCTTGAACATCAACTGCTGCGCGAATGCGCAGACCAGAAAATCAGCACGCCCAGCGCGCCACTCGATCCGCTCGCCATCGCGCACTGCAATCGGCGCCGCTCCTCGCAGCCCGGGCTTGCCATCGCGCACAGGCAAAGCAGTCGCATATGCCCAGCGGCTGGCCCCCTCCGGCAGCGCAATGCTCACTGATTCGCCTTCTCGTGCAGACCCCGTAACACAGACCAGGCCTATTGACCGCCATTCAGGATGCCCCTCGAGAACGAGGTCTCCGGCTGCGCCGCTCGGATAGCCATCCTCGTCGTAGAGCCAGATGCGCAGGCCGCGCTTTTTCGCCTCCTCGATGCCGAGCCTGAAAATCCCCCACTGCTTTTCATCGCGCAGGTAGTTCGTCCAGCCGACATTGGTGACGATGCCCCCGCATCCAGCCTCCGCCAGCCGATCGAGAACGCGACCGATCGAATCGCGATCTTGGCCCATATGATCGAATCCATGGACGATCTGCAGCAGCCTGAACTCCTTCGTCGGATCGCGGAACAACCTCTCCAACCGCATCTCCTCCCTCCCCGCCGCCGGCGTCGCCACTGCCAACGCGGCCACTATCAGCGCAGCCCTTCTCATCGTCTTACCGCTCCCAGATTCGCATCCCAATGCACATCCCCTTCCCACGCTCAATTCCTGTAGGGCGGGCATGCCTACGCCCACGCCCGCCGACAGCGCTTCGGGCACCGGCTCCTGCCGGTGCCCGAATGCCAATTAGCGATGACGCCCCAAGGTGGAGCGGATCATCCGGCCCCAGTCATTTGGAACGGTACACGTGGGCCTCGTACACGCTCCAGCACTCAGGCCTGTTGAAGCCGGCCTGCTGCACCCTCAGGTAGCGAGCGGACACAGGCTTCCACCAGGTTTCCATGTAGCGGTTCGGGTGCCAGCGCCACTCCGCAACGCGCTTCCACCGCTGGGCATCTCTCGAAACGGAGACAACGCAGCGGCGGGGGGCGTCGTTCTGGTAGATTGATTCCCCGCCCGCATCGTCGTCCAGCCATATGCCGGCGAGACCGTCCACTTGCCCGCCCAGGTCAATGCGCAGCCACATTCCAGGGGTCTGACCGCTGCCGATCGTGCACCATCGCGTGCGCCTGTCGCCGTCAATGGCATACCGGGGATCAAGCCTCTCGTGGGTCGCTTTGGCGGACCAGCCGTCGTGAGGCACCTCGATCAGACCGCTGGGAATCAGCGGCCTTGCCTTTGGCACCTGGGGTTGTTCGATGCCCGCGGAGGCGGCCGCGCGGTGCGTTTCGCTGATGGATTGCATGGCGGCAGTGAGCGCATACCACTTGAGGGCTTCTTTGCGGCGGCCTATGTAGTCGAGCGTCCAGGCCATCGTGAGCGATAGCCACGGATCGGGCCTGGCGGATTTCCAGAGCGTTCGCAGCAACTTGAGCGCCTGACGGCAGTCGCCATCGCGCGAGAGTTTTCGCGCCAGCAGCCAGGATGCGAGGCGGTAATCGGGGTCGGCCTGGACTGCCTGTTCCAGTTTGCGGTGGCAGAGAGACCAGTCATGGAAAGGGTTCTCGCCGTGAACGACTGCGAGCCCCTCGCTGAGCAAACGGCGAGCGATCTCGCTGCAAGACTGAGCGGAGGCGGCAGTTGGACCGACAAGGTGCTGCAGGGCAGCAACCTTGCGCGCTGACGTGCGTGCTCGGTGCAGGCGGGTGCGGAAGGCGCCGGGGGTCAAGCCCATCACTCGCGCTGAGCAGGCGGCGTCGAGGCCCAGCACATGGTGGAGATAGATGGGCTGCCGAACGGCTGGAGGAAGTTGATCGAGAAGGTCGCGCACGCGCTGGTCGTGGTCGCGGTTGTGCGACAAGTCCTCCACCAGGTGCATGGCAGCGGACAGGGCCCGCTCCCGATCCCGCAGTTCCATCAAGGACACCCTCTGCGCGATCCGGCGCAGCCAGCAGGCGAACCTGGCGGGATTGCGAAGCCTGGGCAGGTTGAGATACGCGCGCAGGAAAGTCTCCTGCACGACGTCATCTTCGGCGGCACCGACGCCGTGGCGGCGCGCTTCACCCCGCACCATCGCCAGGTGCTGATCGAATAGCGCATCGAAGGCGCACTTGTCCCCTCCGAGCGCCCGCCCGACGAGCGACTGGTCTCGATCGCCTCGCGACAGCATGAACCCCTGATTCAGTGCACGAGCGCCTGTGGGGCGTCACGGTCACAGAGCCCGAGAGCGTCACACCCCACAGAAACGCCGTACTCCTGCGCTATCTTGCTGGCTGCTCGGCCAGCAGGCAAACCCGATCGCCCTACTTCGAACAGAAAACGTGAACCTCGTAGATGGTCCAGCACTCCGGCTTGTTGGACGCCTTCTGATCGAGCCTGATGAAGCGCGCGGTTGTGGGCGACCACCAGGCCTCCATGTAATGGTTGGGCGTCCATTTCCACTCGGCAACCTGGTTCCATGACTCGCCGTCTTCCGACAGAGACACCACGCAGTGCCGCGGCGAGTCGTTCTGGTAGATTGACTGGCCTGCGCAGTCGTCGTCGAGCCAGATGCCGGACAGGCCTTCGACCTTCTTGCCCAGGTCAATCAGGAACCACATTCCCGGGGTCTGGGCGTCCGCCAGCGTGGACCAGCGGGTGCGGCTGTTGCCGTCAATGGCATACTTCGGGCGGAACTGCTCGTGGCTCGACTGTGCGGACCAGCCGTCGTGAGCGAGTTCCACGGCGCCTTCCGGGGCTTTGGGTCGAGCCTTGGGACGTTGCGGCTGTTTCAAGCCCTCCTGCGCCGCGATGCGCTGGGTGTCGCTGCACCCGGTTGTCGCAGTCGTCACCCGAAAGGGGAATGTCTGCCCGTCTGGCGTCGTAACAGTGACGTCACTCGACGACTGTGTCGGCTGTGTCGGCCCTACCTGCTTATACCACTCGACAGCCTTATCGCGCTCGCCCAGGTAGTCGAGGGACCAGGCCATGGTCAGCGCGACCCAGGGGTCCCCTGGCTGGCTGTCCCACAACTTCTGGAGCAGTTCGATGGCCTCGCGGTAGGCGCCGTCGCGCGAGAGTTTTCGCGCCAGCAGTTCAGCCGGCCGGCGGCAGTACGGATCGGCCTGCACCACCTGCTCGAGTTTGGCACGCGCCATAGCCCAGTCTTGAAGGGGGTTCTCGCCGTGAATCAGTTCGACAACCTCAGCGAAGAGTTGCTGGGCAGCCGGGTTGCACGCCGCCACCGCGGGCCACGGCTCCCCCTTCTTCACCCACGACGGGCTTGTGCCGCTGCTGGGGCTGGACTGCTGCGCCTGACACCAGACGCAGGCGGCAATAAGCAGGCCGCCGAGGGTCAACGCCCCAGCCATCGTAGAACGCGTTGCGCTTGCTGACCGACTTGCCATGGTCAATCTCCCTTCCGACCTGGTTTGCGTTCCCCGCAGGTGGGCGCAAGTCGCAGTGATCAACCGGCGACTCTTGCCCTTCGCGGATCCTGCATCTGGTAGATGCTCGAGAAGCCACCAAACGTTACAGCCCGTGACTGATAGGGGCGATCCTCGTGATCGCCCTGAGATTGGCTTGTCCACACATGGATAACCATGGATCTGTGCTGCCTCCCCGGTAGCGATGTGGGGCGGTCTCCGTTCTCACACCTAACTAGCGCACGCAGCGGAAGCCTACGAAGGTGCCGCGACCGAAGGGCACGCCCTTGTAGCGCATGGCACAGCGGAACTGGCCTGGATCGCTGAGAAGCCAGGAGCCACCGCGAACTGAGCGCTGGGTCCCACTTGCTGCGGGGGTCAGGTCGCCCCTCGCGTAGCGCTCGTAAGCCTTGATGTCGTGCCAGTCGCCGCACCATTCCTGAACGTTCCCAGCCATGTCGAAGCACCCGTATGGGCTCACGTCGCCCGGATGAGACCCCACCGGTGCCGGGCCTTCGAGCAGAGCGTCGTGCCGCTTGCTCCACTTATCGAAGGCCTTCTTGTGCTCGACCATGGTGAAATATGGTCGTCCAACCAGTGCCTCGAAGCAGCGACACCTCCTGCAGTCCCACCTATTCCCCCACGGATACACGCGCCCATCTGTCCCCCGCGCCGCCTTTTCCCATTCCAACTCTGTGGGCAGCCTGCCACCCGCCCACTCGCAATAAGCGTTGGCATCCTCCCACTTCAATCCGACCACCGGGTAGTTCATCAAGCGCGGCGGCGGGTTGCCGCCTTGCCAGTGATCGGGCGGGCGACGCCCGGTCGCCTTCACGAAAACCTGGTACTGCGCGCTCGTTACCTCGGTGCGTCCTATCCAGTATGCGCCCAGGCGCACCCTGCACTGGGGCCGCTCGTTGGCGAAGAGAGACAGGTCGTAGCCCGGATAAGCCTGCAGCCAGGCCTCGAACTGCGCACTGTTAGTGCCCACCGTGAACTCCCCTGCCGCGATATACACCATGTGCATATTGGTTTGGGGATCAGCCCACACATCGCCCGCCTGGGCATTCGGAGGAGGCTCCGCCGTCTGCCATACTACCGCCTCAGGGTTCACTTCTGGCACAGGCGATACTGGTGCCGCGGCAACCACATCTTGCCGCGAGGTCGGCGGGCTTGTTGTCCCAGCACCGGCAGTGCCAGCGCCGGGGCTGGGCTGCTGCGCCGCGCACCACGCGCACGCGCCCAGAACAATCGCCCCAATCACCAGCGGCGCGATTCGGCGGAAGCGCCCTTCTCCTGCCCTGCTGCCTGTCATCTCCCCAACCTCCTTGGCTCCCTATTAAGCGTTCTGCGCGGGCGGGAGCATGACCTGGTGCCCAACGCTTGTTGTGTAACTCTCAAGATGGGTCGAAATTGTAACTCCAAAATGAGACAGGTTCGACCTGCTCTTGAGAGGAGGAGAAATGCGAAATCGAAGACAGGAAGCGACCGCCTTGGCACGCTATCACAT
>Ga0315282_10001315_pt1 | contig 47239 bp, 50 predicted proteins | sample YL17G07_20_MG_FD_203693 | JGI IMG/M metagenome (GOLD analysis project Ga0315282, IMG submission 203693) | Sediment microbial communities from Yellowstone Lake, YNP, Wyoming, USA - YL17G07_20 | ecosystem: Environmental > Aquatic > Freshwater > Lake > Sediment | place: USA: Wyoming | collected...
CATTTTTGTTCTTCTCGTTATAGCGTCGTATTTTCTCGGGACTTTTCTTTTTAACATCGTTACTGGGCGACCAACGAAATTGACAAAAAAATTTGAACGTGTAGAATCATGGTTCTATCGTATTTTACACATCGATCCCAAAGAGGATATGAGCTGGAAGACTTACGCCTTTTGTGTGCTTGCGTTCAGTTTCATTTCTTTCGTATTCACGTATGTGATTTTACGGTTACAAGGGGGGCTTCCTCTTAACCCACAAGGACTTGCCAATGTGAAACCTGATGTTGCTTTTAACACTGCTATAAGTTTTGGTACGAATACGAACTGGCAAGTGTATGCTGGCGAACAGACAATGAGTTATATGAGCCAGATGCTTGCGTTGACCTTCCAGAATTTTATGAGTGCAGCGGTTGGCATTGTTGTCGCTTTAGCACTTATTCGTGCTATCACGAAAAGAAAAAAAGGCAAAGGTCTTGGAAATTTCTGGGTCGACATGACGAAAATAGTTCTGTACGTTCTTATACCTATCAGCATCGTTGCCGCTCTCTTCTTTGTAAGTCAAGGTGTGCCCCAGACCTTCAATGGCCCTATTCATGCGACCACGATAGAAGGTGTCCAACAAATCATTCCAGTTGGTCCTGTTGCAAGCCAGGAAGCAATCAAAGAATTCGGCACAAACGGAGGTGGTTTTTTTAATGCTAATAGTGCTCATCCCTTTGAAAATCCAACTCCCTTTTCTAATGTCGTCCAGATATTCCTGCTGCTTTTACTGCCATTGTCTATTTTGGTTATGTTCGGACGTATGGCACGTCAATTGAAACAAGGTGTGGTGCTTTTTGTTGTCGTCCTTATTTTTCTTATCGCTGCGGTAGCGGTGACCACTTTTGAGGAACAAATGGGGAATCGTTCGCTGAATACATTAGGAGTAGATCAGTCACCGAGTGGTCTTCAAGCAGGGGGAAACATGGAGGGAAAAGAGGTTCGCTTTGGTACTTATGGCTCTACCATGTTTGCTGTTGCAACGACGTCAGTCGCATGCGGGGCCGTAAACAGCATGCATGATTCCTATACACCGCTTGGAGGGATGATCCCTCTGATATTAATGCTCTTAGGTGAAGTGGTTCCTGGAGGGGTCGGGGCTGGCTTCTTCTGCCTGTTCATGTATGTACTCATTACAATATTTATCGCTGGTCTCATGGTCGGACGTATTCCAAATTATCTGGGAAAGAAAATCGAATCGTTTGACATGAAGATGACTGTACTCATTCTTATTTCCATAGAGACAACCATTCTCGTTTTTGCTGCGTTGTCTGTTGTAACCCCTGATGGGTTGTCATCGATCACCAACCCAGGACCACATGGCCTTAGCCAGATCCTGTACGCGTTTGGAAGTGGTGTCGGAAATAATGGAAGTGCGTTCGCAGGTCTTAATGCTGCATCGTTTTGGTACATCATTATGATGGCTCTTGCGATGTTCATCGGGAGGTTTTTCATCATCGTTCCCATGCTTGCTATCGCGGGTAGTTTCTCGGAGAAGTACATTTATCCACCAACAGCAGGAACTCTGCCGACAGATAACGCCACCTTTGGGGCGTTTCTCATCGGGGTCATTATCATTGTCGCTGGTCTCTCCTTCCTTCCTGTTTTGGTTCTTGGTCCGATTCTTGAGCATCTATTATTGTCCGGAGGACATCTCTTCTTATGCGGGGGTCTATTGATATGATAAAAAACGGGTTTAAAAATAGAGATGCGCTGACGCAAGATCAAAAAGAAATTCGCAGAGCAGCCCGTACGAGACCTCTTCTTGATAAAAAAATAATCTCGTTCTCTTTGAAACAGTCAATTATACGACTGAACCCTCGAATTCAACTGCGCAATCCTGTAATGTTCGTCGTTGAAGTCGGTGCAATCCTTGTTTCTTTGGTGTTTCTGTTTAATCTCTTAACTGGTCATGTTTTGTTATTTCCCATTCAGATAGCTATCTGGTTATGGTTTACGGTAATATTTGCGAATATTGCAGAAGCGATGGCTGAGGGGCGAGGGAAGGCTCAAGCGGAAAGCCTACGACAAATGAAGGTAGATGCTCAGGCAAAACTCATTGATAAAAACGGAGAAATCAAAATAGTGAAAGCAACAGATCTTCGTAAAGGAGATATCATCTTCGTCACCGCAGGAGATATCATCCCGGCTGACGGTACAGTAGTCGAAGGTGTCGCAAGCATCGATGAAAGTGCCATTACTGGCGAAAGCGCTCCTGTGATACGAGAGAGTGGTGGTGATAGAAGCGGGGTGACTGGTGGTACACGAGTTCTCAGCGACAGCATCCGAATCAAAGTATCTGTTGATCCTGGCCAGTCATTCATGGATCGAATGGTCGATTTAGTTGAAAGTGCTGAGAGACAAAAAACTCCCAATGAAATCGCACTGACAATTCTCATCTTAGGACTTACCCTTTTATATATGGTTGTTGTCGTCACTCTTGTCGCGTTTGCATCGTACACGAAAACAGAAGTAAGTACCGTTGTTCTTATCTCGCTTCTTGTCTGTCTTATTCCAACAACAATCGGAGCGCTTCTTAGTGCTATCGGTATTGCGGGGATGGATCGTTTACTTGCCAGAAATGTCGTAGCAAAAAGTGGTCGAGCGGTTGAAGCTGCTGGGGATATCGACGTGATCCTCCTTGATAAAACGGGAACAATTACCCTAGGAAACCGACAAGCAGTTGAGTTAATCCCTGCACCAGGAATAAGTACTGCAGAGATTCGGGATATGTGTTTATTGAGTTCCCTGTCAGATAGTACCCCTGAAGGCCGGAGTATCGTTGAATTAGCTCTTGCTCAGGGAGCTGTACAAAAGGAGGCATCTTGCGGGAAGCCTATTGATTTCAGCGCGGATACACGGATGAGTGGGATTGACCTTACTGATAGGAAGATTCGCAAAGGTGCACCTGAGGCGGTGAAGAAATACATTCATAGCTTAGGTGGGTCGGTACCAGAAAAGGTCAATGAGGTGGTCATACGCATAGCTCAAGAGGGTGGTACTCCCCTTATGGTCTCAGACAATGAACGTATTATTGGAGTCATTCATCTCAAAGATATCGTAAAACCAGGGATCGCAGATCGGTTACGCATCCTGAAACGAGTTGGAATACGGACGGTCATGATTACTGGTGATAATCCCATTACCGCAAAAACCATCGCAGATGAAGCAGGGGTGGATGAATATATCGCTGAAGCAAAACCAGAAGATAAACTCGGTTACATACGAAAGGAACAGGCAAAAGGTCAGCTGGTTGCAATGATTGGTGATGGAACCAATGATGCTCCTGCTCTCGCTCAAGCGGACGTAGGGCTCGCTATGAATAGCGGAACCGATGCAGCAAGAGAGGCTGGGAACATGGTGGACCTTGATTCATCACCAACCAAGCTTATTGACGTTATCGAAACCGGGAAACAACTTCTTGTTACAAGAGGTGCTTTGACGACGTTTAGTATCGCGAATGATGTATCGAAATATTTTGCTATCATCCCGGCGATGTTCCCTGCGTTACCAATTTTCCATGCCCTGAATATTATGCGTCTTCACAGCCCTGAAAGTGCGGTGCTCAGCGCAGTTATTTTTAATGCCATTATCATCATCCTCCTTATCCCTCTTGCATTGAAAGGCGTGGCATATCGTCCTGCAGGAGCATCAAGTATCCTTCAACGAAACGCCTTACTCTACGGGGTTGGTGGATTGATCGTCCCATTTATCGGAATTAAATTAATTGATATTCTCATCACTACTGTCGGATTAGCATGATGGATTATTGATTCAAACATATGATTAATATAGTGTTGAACGACTATGTATTTCAAGCCGTATTGAGCGGTACAGTATGCATGAATTAAAAAAAGATACGCGTCCTCGCCCTGAGTCATTTCTCGACCTTATTCGGCAGGAAGGACGAGGAAATCTGAAAATATTCCTCGGTTTTGCACCAGGTGTCGGTAAAACCTATCGGATGCTTCAGGAGGCACACCAATTAAAACAGAAAGGCGTTGATGTTGTCGTAGGTATCGTTGATACCCATGGCCGAGAAGACACGGAAAAACTCCTCGAAGGCCTCGAACAAACCCCACCACGAAAAGTAAACTACAAAGGACATGAGCTCCTTGATATGGACATGGATGCAGTACTTGTGCGTCTCCCCGAATTAGTTTTAATTGATGAACTCGCGCATACGAACGCACCAGGTGGTCATAATGCGAAACGATGGCAGGATGTTGAAGAATGTCTGGCGATGGGTATCAACGTTATGACTACCATGAACGTCCAGCATATTGACAGCCTTAATGACGACATTGCGCGGACAACGAAAGTTCGAGTGACTGAGACGGTCCCTGATAGATTCCTTGATACTCTCGCTGACGAAATCGTTGATGTAGATCTTCCTGTTGATGAGCTTTTAACCAGACTTGAAGAAGGTAAGATTTACCCGCGAGATAGGATTGCAACGGCGCTTCATAATTTCTTCCAATCGCGGAAGCTCACTGCACTTCGCGAACTCTCTTTGCGTGAAGTAGCAAAGAGTGTAGGTGCAAAAGCTGCAAAAAGAGAAGCCACTCTGTCTGAGGAATCTCGCGGTGAGGTTCCAAAGGAGCGTGTATTAGTGACTATTAGTTCGAATTCTAAAAATGCATGTTCGTTAATTCGGAAAGGTGCGCGATTAGCAGGAGAGCTTAATACCGATTGGGATGTGATCTCTGTCGAGTCTTCGAAGGATAATGAAAGCACACGAACGATTGAAGAATCACAACGTCTGAATGACAACATGGACCTTGCCAGGTCACTTGGAGCAAAAGCCGTGAGACTTAAAGGTGAAATTGTAGCGCATACAATCCTTGATTACGCGCGGGAAAATAGAATCGGAAAGATTGTTGTGGGAAAAACATGGCATCCTTGGTATAAACGATTATTCAAAGATGATATCATGGACCACATCCTGAGAGAATCGGGATCAATAGATGTGTATGTGGTGACTTCTGAGAATCCTAAGAAGTTTCACTTACGGTCATAAAAAAATTGAGATTTTTCGGGGTTCCCAACAGAAGAAAAAATGGTTCAAAGTGCAACAGGTAGATATATTTTTAAATAACCGTGCTAATTGTTGGCAATAGCCGCTGGAGGGCTACCGAGCTAGAGTTCAATACCCACTTAGGGATTTAAGCACCGATTGACCTTTAATTATGGGTTCAAATCTCTTTTTTCAGACTAAAATTTATAGTTCGTTATAAAAACCATGTTTTTCTCCTGTAAAAAAGGTAAAAGTGCAGGGGAAGGGATTTGAACCCATGATTACCGGTATTATAAAGATTGATGGATAATAATTCCATTCTTATCAGTCTACAATTTCATACGTTCTCGTTTCATCTCATCCCTGGAATATCATAGGGTTCTTGTGAGACATGCTAACCGCTACTATTCATATTATTACAAAGATAAAGATTAGCGTTGCAGGAGTTGATTTGGTAACATAAGGAACATTATCCGCCCATACAGCAATGGTTATTGTGATTTTCCCAAATCCTAAAATAAAGTTTGAAGACACTTGAGTTTCTTCCCCTGCACGAAGAGGTTTTGGTAAAGTTCCTAAAGATTCTCTTCCAAAAAGGACAAATCCTCCATCAATTACTATTTTCCATTGAACATTAAATGCAGTATTATTTCCGATGTTCTTAATAATCCCAGACCATTTGAATAACCCACCTTTAAAATCAAAAGATAAGGTTGTCATACCATAGGGTTCCATTAAGGGATATATATCTTCATTGTCAGCACCGGGTATAGGGTATGGTGTATCAACGATACCATCTCCATCTGCATCTATTTCTGTATTGTCTGACCAATAGTTACCACCAGAGGGATATCCATTATCCCAGATGTTACTGCATTCATCACGAGCGTTTTGAGTGTTGTTCATGAAATTATTATGATAACAATGGTTGTTGTAACTGGAAGAGTATATGCAAATGCCATAGTCATTGTTCGATACATTGTTACCCGTTACAGTGTTGTTGCTCGAAGATGATAGGGTTATACCATCATAGTTGTTTGAGTATGCATTATTATCCGTGACTGTGTTGTTGTTGGATGTGTCTAGGGCGATACCATAGTCATTGTTTGATGCAATTTACCCGTGATGATGTTGTTGCTGCTGGAACGGTATAAGTGGATGCCCTGGTCGTTGTTTGAGTTTGCATTGTTACCCGTGATCGTATTGTTGCTGGAAGAAAAAAGGACGATACCATCATCGTTGTTTGATGCATTGTTACCCATGACAGTGTTGTTGCAAGAGGAGTCTAGGTAGATGCCATCGTAGTTGTTTGAGTATGCATTGTTGCCTGTGACAATGTTGTTGTTGGAAGTATCTAGCCAGATGCCATCTTCATTATTTGATGCAATGTTGCCCGTGATGATGTTGTTATTGCTGGAAGAGTATAAGCGGATGCCATCGTAGTTGTTTGAGTTTGCATTGTTACTTGTGAAAGTGTTGTTACTGGAAGATACTAGGATGATGCCACGGTTGTTGTTTGAGTTTGCATTGTTACCCGTGATGATGTTGTGGTTAGAATCGAATAGATAGATGCCCCAGTTGTTTAAGTTTGCATCGCTACCTATGATGATGTTGTTACTAGATGAGGATAGGCTGATTCCATAGTCGTTGTTTGATGCATTGTTACTTGTGATTTTGTTGATGCTAGAATGGAATAGGTAGATGCCCTCCCAGTTGTTTAAGTTTGCATTGTTACCTGTGATTTTGTTGTTGCTGGAAGAGACAAGGTAGATGCCACGATGGTTGTTTAATGCATTGTTACACATGATGATGTTGTTATCGGAAGTGTCGAGCCAGATGCCATAGTAGTTGTTTGAGGTTACATTGTTACCTGTGATTTTGTTGTTGCTGGAAACGACAAGGTAGATGCCATAGACGTTGTTTGATGCAATGTTACCCGTGACTTTATTGTTGCTAGAAAAGGATAGGACGATGCCAACGTTGTTGTTGGATATGATGTTATCCATGATGGTGTTATCGTTGGAATAATCTAGTTTTATTCCTGAATCAGGCCAAATTGAACCGCTGTTCTGCAAGGTGAAACCAGAAATATTCACCCCATCCGAAGAAACAAAGATAACGCTTCCAGAGCCTCCACCATCAATAATCGTAGTATTTTTACCTTCACCAATCAAATTAATTGGTTTAGGGATATGTACATTTTCATAGTAGGGCGAAGAATCATCATAGACAAAAACTGTATCCCCGTCGGTTGTATTATCAATCGCATCTTGAATTCTTGTATAATTTCCTGGTCCATTTCCGCCAACGTATAACCAATAACCTCTTGATACTGATTGAGATTTCTCTATATTCTGTGCAGTGGATGGAGTGATACCTGTTCCGATGAACAAGAGAATGATTACAACCACTAACCCTTTCCTTAAAAGTGGATATTTTTCCATAATTTTCCTTCCCTGATATATAAATAAAGAACCAGTGGATATTTAAAACTTTGTTAGGATAAGTTCACTCCCGATGTACCGGTGAATACGTGCTCGAATTGTTTTTATAGCGTATGGAATATAAAAAAGTGCAGGGGAAGGGATGAGGTAGTATGAACTATACCAGTCAATATGTGTCACTGATGTTATCACAAGGTTCACGTCAAAGATATCCTAATTTTTTTTAATGACACTCTATCGGAACAATAATACGAAATAAAAGATAGATATCCCTATTCGAACAAGCGTCTGATTTCCCCCTTGTGCCATTGCATAAACAGATTCTATGCCAGGAGGGAACGACCTTAATGAAACAGATTCGCCTGGTTTTATCGAGCCATTTCCAGTCATGTTTGCACCACCTTCTCTAAAAATTCTATAAGAAACAATGCTTATGCTTGCGTTAATAGTATAATTTCCGTTGTTCTGAATTGTAACTGTACAACCAAATCCTCCTTTGATGGTGATAGTTACATCGTCTGCTACAACAGAGGAAACAAAAAGAGAAAAAATGAGCAGCGAAGTAAAAATCGTTGCTAAGAGCGTTTTTTTCATTTTTTTCCTGCCCCCTATATAGTAACAAAGAGCCCTTGTCTATTTAAATCTTTGTCAGGATGAGTTCACTCCTGATGTAAGGATAAAAAAGTGCAGGGGAAGGGATTTGAACCCCTGGATCTCTTCGTAAAATAATATGAGTTGTAGGGGAGGATATGTTTTTAAAGAAGGACCCTTGAATTGATGAGATAAGTCACTAAAAAAGTAATGCAGCCAACGAAGAGGTATCATCTTTTTGCTAATGGAATAATACTGGGAGATGGAGTGTATTGGTTGTCGTGGCTGTGAATGGTTTTATTTGTTATAACTTTGGTGTTTTGAAAGGAAAAAAACGGAGGAAAAATGGTGCTTTTAAGTTAAAAAATGCTTTGTTGACAAAGGCTTTAATTTCGACAAAACTATTTATCAACCACACCTCATAACAGAATCCCATGCAACCGACAGAACACCCAGGCGTGTACAAAAAAAACGATAAACTCTTCACTCAAAACCCGGAAGTCTGCAAAGGAATCAAGGTTTACAATGAGCAACTCATCACCGAGGACGACACAGAGTACCGCTCCTGGAACCCATTCCGAAGTAAACTTGCGGCTGCGCTGCTCAAAGGACTCTCTATATCCATAAAAAACGATACGAATGTCCTGTACCTCGGTGCAGCAACGGGAACCACGGTTAGCCATCTTTCTGACATCCTCACAGACGGCATCGTGTACGCGGTTGAATCATCACCGATCGCACTCACAAGCCTTCTTAAAATCAGCCAGCAGCGACTCAATATCATCCCGATCCTCGCAGACGCAAACCACCCCGAACGATACCAACATCTTGTTCCGCCGGTCGACCTCATCTACCAAGATATCTCCCAACGCAACCAGGCAGATATTCTCGCAAGAAACATCCACGCCTACCTCAAACCCACAGGGGCAGCCCTTCTCATGGTCAAGGCACGAAGCATCGATGTTGCACTCAAACCAAAACAAGCATACGACCTTGTGACGACCTATCTCAAAGAGCAGCGCTTTACCGTCAAAAAAACACTGGATCTTGCACCGTATGAAAAAGACCACGCAGCAATCCTTCTCACCCAGTAACAAAAATTCTTTAGATGGTGATGAAGATTTCTTCCAGCATCTTGTTTATGCTGTAAATCGGTGCGTCAAATAAAAACTTCTTGAACGAATTATCAGGGATGAGAGATGACTTGCTCACCGTCTGGGCTTTTGACACATGCTTGGAAATCTCCTCTAAATACAGTTTTTTGATCTCCGTGGAATTCTTCTCAATCTTCTTGCGAATCGCCCTTGTCTTAAGCGTACCATTCTTCGAGGATTTCTTCTCCAGACGAGTCAGAAGCGGGATCACCACGCTATCGATCATCTCGCCTTTCTCAAGGTCCACGAGGTCGTCAGCAAGCTGATATGCAAACCCGACCTCCCTGCCATAATCACCAAGTAAATCTGCGAGGTCATCAGGAGCTTCGGCCCAGTATGCTGCAGCCTTACACGCCGCGGAAAACAGCGTCGCGGTCTTCAGATCAATAATCCGACTGTACACCTGGAAGAATTTTGAATCAGCAGTGATGTTGACATCCTGCAGATCCTTACTGTTAAAGTTAATCTCGACGAGCTGGCCGTCGAGCGTTCCGCTCCATGCGTCCATGTACAGTTTCGCGATTTTATCGCCGTGGGAGAGCGCAATATTAAACCCGATCACGAGCATTTTATGGCCAATTAAAATCGCGTTATCAATACCGGTTTTGATGTAAAATGCTGGCTCCCCGCGTCTCGTGATGTCCCCGTCGATGATGTCATCATGGACAAGCGAGGCGCCATGCGCTAGCTCGATAGCGACCGTGCCTTCTAAAAACCGTTGATACAGCCGGGGGGCCTCTTTTCCCTCGGTGCATGACTTGAAACAAATCGAGGCAAGTAACGGTCGTAACCGTTTCCCGCCTTTTAAAATAGTAAGGATATTCTGATCGGTGATGACCTCATGAATTTTCTGTTCGATATCCTCAAAGGAATGTTTGAGAAATACTTCAAGGGAAAGTGTTTGCTCAACCATTATTTCTACCGCATGTAAATTTTACTTGATATCCATTACTATATAATATACTCTTCTATCTGAGAACGATAGAAAATATGGGTCGTGATTATGATATTTTTTTGTATGTTTTTGCAATGATATAGACCTCCGAACTACTCTTTCGGGAGGCTTCAGGGGAAAATATTTTTACTATGGTGAAACACTGCTTTACTTTTTCGAGGAATTCTTTGGTGTCTGTTCCTTCGAAGATCTTGCAGATGAAATTGCCTCCGGGTCTAAGGACTTGGGTTGCGACGGATAAGGCGTTTTCGCACAGCCAGGCGCTGCGTGCTTGGTCAACGCTGTAGTTTCCCGAGATATCTGGCGACATGTCGGAGAGCACCACGTCTGCTTTCTTCGAGTCCATGAGGCGCTCGATGTGCTCCACTGTTTCAGGCTCTGTTACATCTCCTTGGATAAACTGAACGTTTTCAAGCGGTTTAATGGAGGACAGGTCTACCGCGATAACTCGCCCCTGATCTCCGACAATTTCTGTTACAATTTGACTCCAACCGCCTGGTGCAGCGCCGAGGTCAACGACGGTCGCATTCTTCGGGATAACATGGTAACGCTGCTGTATCTGTTGGAGCTTGAACGCGGAGCGGGCGCGATACCCGACTCGTTTTGCTTCTTTGTAAAAATGCTCTCGTTTTTTTTCCGTATACCATCGCGTCATAGCAGATTATAGAATGATGTCGATATCGAGTCGTTCTGCGAGTTCCTTGTATCGATTTCGAATGGTGACCTCTGTGACGCCTGCGACGTCTGCGACTTCCCGTTGGGTTCGCCGCTCACCACACAAAATCGAGGCGATATAAATGGATGCGGCGGCGACGCCGGTCGGTCCTCTTCCGCTGGTAAGTTCCTTGTCGGCAGCATCTTTGAGAATCTCAATTGCTTTCGCTTGCACATCACCGCTCAGTTTGAGTTCACTGCAGAATCGGGAGATGTAATCTTGTGGTGAGGTCGGCATGAGCTTCAAGCCGAGTTCTCGGGCGATGAACCGGTAAGTTCTCCCGATTTCCTTACGGGAGACACGAGAGGATGCTGCGATCTCGTCGAGGGTCCGTGGTACATTGCATTGTCTGCATGCGGCGTAGAGTGCGGAGGCGGAAACGCCTTCGATGCTGCGACCGCGGATTAGGTTTTTCAGGACCGCTTTTCGGTAGACCATGGCCGCGGTTTCCCGGACGGTACGGGGAAGCCCCATACCTGACGCCATGCGGTCAAGTTCTGAGAGTGCGAACGCGAGGTTTCGCTCTGTTGCATCGCTGATCCTGATGCGTCGCTGCCATTTCCGTAATCGATACAGCTGTGCCCTGTTCCTGGTGGGAATGGATTTCCCGTAGGAGTCTCGGTTTTTCCAGCCGATCATCGTGCTAAGACCCTTGTCGTGAATCGTGTACGTCATTGGAGCTCCGACACGCGCTCGTTTTTCCCGTTGGTCGCTATCGAATGCACGCCATTCGGGACCGTGGTCTATGAAATCTTGGTCGATGACAAGGCCGCAGTCTTCGCAGACGAGTTCAGCGCGTGCATAATCTTTACTAAGATGAGTACTGCCACATTCAGGGCATTGAATAATCTCTTCAATGCTCTGTCTCTTCTCTTTTTTCTTTTTTGATTGCATTTGAACCATGCAATCACCCCCACATAAGCTTTATAATTTGCGATATGCTTTTAAGGGTAATAAAATAAGTTATATTAATATCTTTCCCTCATCTCTTTCGAGAGAGAAAAAATAAATTTCAGGGAAACCATCGTGAGTAATAATGGCAATATTCATATAAATATTGGTCGGTTAAATTATATAAGAATATGGATAGGAGAGGCTTTGCACTTAAAATACCTCAAAACAATGAATAAAAGTACAGAACCATGATTAAAAGTGCAAAGCCTACAATCACGAAAAGATTAAATAATAATTTTCTCTCATATTTTTACTTATATCATGGGGGAATTAGATAATTCTTAAACAATCACCTCCTTTAGAAGGGTACCTCTATCCGTATATGCTGGCAAGAAAAGCAAGAGATGCTGATAGACTTTTATCATTAAGACTTGAAACAAGTTTATCATGTAATTTACATTGTAAATATTGTTATCGGTCAAGTGGAAAGAAAACTGATAACGAAATGGAGTATTGGGAGCTTGTAAACATTATTGATCAAGCTTATGATTTGGGTGCACAATCGATTGTGATAATCGGTGGTGGTGAACCAACTATCTATAAAAAATTTAAGGAACTCGTAACTCATGTTGATTCCCTACATATGATTCCTGTAGTAATTACCAATGGACAGACGATGACACAAGAGATCTCACGGTTTCTGAATAAACACCATGCTTCTGTAATGATCAAACTAGATTCATTAAAGGAAAAAGTACAAGATTACCTATCGGGAATTAACGGATCATATAAACGCATTCAAAGGGGAATTAGTAATTTAATTAAGAACGGCTTTTGTACTGACAACAAAATACGTTTGGGAGCATCATGTGTCCTGAACAAACTAAACGCTGCTGAAGTATTCAATATCTGGAGATTCTGTCGTAATAGTAATATTTTCCCTAACATTGAGACCATGACTCCTAACGGACGAGCGAAACATCATTTCAATTGGATACTATCGGGGGACGAAGTACAAAGGATAAAATATCAGTTATTAGCGTTAGATCAGAGAGAATACGGGTATACATGGAATCCACACACCCCTCTTTTTGGTGCTGGATGTCGACAGCTTGAATACAGTTTATGTATCACGGTTGAAGGATTTGCTCGACCATGTGCCGCAATATTGATCAATCACATAGATGTGAAACCATCATCGCCAGCAGGTCTGAAATTAGCCGAGGCATTACATGATCCTTTGATTAAACGAGCACGCTTTGCCGAACGATACCTCACTGGAACTTGTGCAACATGTGAATATAAAACAAATGAATGTATTGGATGTCGCGGTAGCGCATATGTCTATGGAGTACTAGCCGGACTGGATCCATTCGAAGCAATCGTATCTCAAGATCCTTTCTGCAATAAAGATCGACTATTACCTGAAATAGAAATGCCTCGATCCTCCATCTGTATTGGTTAAAATAATGTATATCCTTGTTCAGTTGTTACATGTGAAACTACAATAGGCGGTGGTTTGCCTGAATTTTTGGCCGCTGGGATTTCTTTCACTTCGTTGACATGGATAGTAACTGTTGGGCCTGTTTTTTCTTGATAAATATCTTTTATTCTCTTTGAGATTTCAGCAACCGATGGACCTATATCTCGAAGGTCTTCATCAATAACAAGAAGAATTTCAATTTCATTTAAGGCATGCTGTATAATTTGGTATTGTTTGATTTTATATGTATGTAATTCATGTAATACTGGACAAATAAAGCAAAATGCACCTGAAGGAAATACCTTTCCATTAGGAAGGACGATATTAGCACGCATTCTACCTTCAACGCCGCCTTTAAGAGTTGGCGTACGAAGCCCGCATCCACATTCTTCATAGGATAGTTTTATCCAGTCATCCATCCCCGTATAGCGAATAATAGGAGTTCCTTTCCCCCAGAGTCGAGTGAGGACAATATGTCCTCGTTCTCCAGGTGCAACGAGTGTATTGTTGCTGTCTATCGCTTCTACATAAAAAAAATCAGAATTGATATGCCAGGTCCCTTCATTACATTCAAAAGCAATAATGCCTCCTGCTTCTACTGAGGGATAAATATTTAACATCTGACAGTTAAACGCATCTTCTACATATGCTTTTGTATAGTCGTCTAAAATTGATCCACCGGTCAAAAGAATTTTCGGATGAATATGCTGTCCATGACCTTTTCTTTTAAAATATGCTATATATTGAAAAATAGCTGGATACGTCATTATTATATCTGGGCTGAACGAATCGAGTTTTCTCATAATATCAATCATTGGGGTGTTCACATCCATGTTTAGGATGTTGTTTTGTCTAAATATTGTCTGAATATAATTGTAAAAATTTTTCTGAGCAATTAAATCAAATCTGTAGGGGCTGAAATTTCCGATATGAACAATTTTTGATTTCCTCCAGTTGATATTAAAAATATTCATTTCCCGTAATGTAGGACCTGTGCCTTTGCTCATTGTATAAAAATCAGTAAATATGGATACTGGTTTTCCTGTTGTTCCTCCTGTCGAGATAACGAATGCTTTATTTCGATTAACAGATGGCGGTACTAATCCATCTGGGTAGCTTTCAACAAAATTTTTTTTTGAGATAAATGGGAGTTTTGTTATATCATCAATTCTGTTGATGTCATTTGGGTGTATTCCTGCTTTTTTGTAGAGCGTATTATACACCGGTACGGAATAGGCATATTTCACTGTCTGCTTGAATGCCTTATCTATATACTTTTTTAACCGTTGATTATCGAGTCTGTTCAGGCGTCCAGGATCAACTAGATAATTTTTCAGTAATGAGAATGACAGTTTTGGGTTGAGGAGCGGATTCATAGTATCTTCTCATTTTTTCCTATATATAGTTTAACCAAGTGTTAATTATTCTAAAGTCACGGGTTCGTATAGCTTTACGGGTCTGATGAAAGATATAAGATGGTCGGAAATAAAATTTTTTCAACGCATCTCTACAGAATTGTTCCAATTCTTCTTTTGTAAAATGACCTATTCCTCGACGTGAATCAGCAAACACATTATGTTCATCATCCTGAATTAGACCAGCTTGATTGGCATCGAGCCATAAATCAGAACCATATTTATAATCTAAGGGATTATACACAACAATATCTAGGGGTAAGGAACATGCATATTCAATCGTTTTTTTGATATCTGTTTCCGTTTCAATAGGTGCTCCAACTATGAAACTACCGGTGATAAAAAAATCTTGTTCGTGTGCTAGTTTTACTGCTTTTGTTATCTGATCAATGGTTGTTTTTTTCCCATAAAAGTCTAACACCTTTTGGGTTCCTGCTTCGATACCAAATTGAATGTGCTTAAGACCTGCCTTTTTCATTTTTTTAAACAAAGAAGCATCTGCTGTGTCAACGCGAGACCCGGCAATCGAAAGATCTATCGTTGTTTTATGCTCAATAAGCTGATCCATGATGTCATGTGCCCGTTTTGTATCAGTAAGAAAGTTATCATCGATAATCATGACAGAACCATAGTGTTCATTAAGTTCAAGTAGTTCGTTTAAAACGTTTTGTGCTGATCGTTGTCGAAATGATTTGTAGGTTAGCACATGTCGGATACAAAACCGACACCGAAATGCACATCCTCTACTGGTTAATATTAACGTAACCCGTGGTTGATACATATAGGTTTTTCCAATTTTACCATATTTGTATTTGTCGACCAAATGTCGAGCTGGAAACGGGAGTTTATCTAAATCTTTAATTATTTCAACAGGTTTTCCCGTCTTAATATGATTGTTTTCTCTATAGAAAACACCAGGAATCGATGAAAGCTTTTTTTTGCCAAGAAGTGCATTCACGATGTCAACAATAGCATATTCTCCTTCCCCAACCACACAAATATCTGCTTGAGGTATGAACTGCATAGAATACTTTTCTCTAACAGTACAGTATGGACCACCGATAACCAACGGAATTGATGGATCCATTTGTTTTACTTGTGCTGCTATGACTTTTTGGACATCTCGACATAAGTTATCGACATTAATACCAACGAGATCTACTGAAGGTAACAGACCGTGAACCTTCTTTAAAGGATGTGATTCAAATTGAAAATCGATTAATTCAACAGTATGGCCTTGTTGTTCAAGCATACTCCCCATATATAACATTCCCAGTGGAGGAAATGTCGGGTCTTTTAATGCGAAACCATGTGTCTTTTGTTTTGGTAACAACGTGTCGGTTACATTTAGAAATAATACTTTCATAGCAGCTTACCCATTACCAATTTTTTTTTTTTTTGAATATCATAGGTAATTTATACTTCCTTCTCCTTAAAAAATATTCCTTTGCAATAACTTGTATTATACCATGCGAAATAGTTATTCTGCCGTAGATGTTTTTTTAGAATGTTCATACGTTTACGAATCTCGGTATCTGATACTTTTGGTTCCATCGCATATGCTGCGGTGCCTTTTATAGGGGAGAATGCAGCAATCATGCCGTTGTCCGCATGAATGGTATCCATGACTCTCATGGTTTCACGAAAATCGTCACGAGTTTCACCTGGAAAGCCAATGATTATTTCAAATCCGAGTTTTAACTGAGGATATGCTGTTTTAATCCGTTTTGTTGCATCGATGAGTTTATCCTTTGTATACCCACGTTTCATTCGTTTTAGTATCTGGTCACTTCCAGATTGGATTGAAAGTAAGATTTCCTTGATTTTTCCTCTTTTTATGATTTTCTCCAGTTGGTCAATATATTGTATGATCCAGAACGGATGTGTGTTTCGAAGAGTGATCCCATACGCTCCCTCCTCTTGTGTCAATGTATCCAATAATTCTGGTAATGAACTGTTGATATCAATTCCATAGGTCCCAATATCATCTGCTTGTAAAATAAAAGATGTATATCCTTGAGCCAAACCGTCATTAAATTCCTTAATACACTGAGAAATTGGTTTACTTCTAAGAGGGCCAACTGATTTTGTGATACTGCAATACGAACAATTATGGTTGCATCCCCGGGAAATTGTGATTTGGTATATTGAAGGATTCTGAAATCGACGGTGATTTGGTTGATAGAGGTAAAAAAAGGGGTAAATGTTTCCCATCAGTTTGTCAAGAATTGAATTTTGAAATATCAGATGTAGTTTTTTAATAATAGTGCTTTGTTTCAACAATGTTATTGGTGTGCTTGAAACACCGAATGGATTCACAGTTTTCCATACAAAATGTTCATCCTGTATTTCAGAGAATTTTACTTGATTTTCAGGAAATAAATCATCGATGATATCAAGGTTTTTTGTTGGTATAATTTTTCCATTGAATATCAGCTTCAATGATTCACTTTGTATATCTGGAAGGCATCCTGCAACGATTAGTTCGGCATCGTATGTTTGAAACTCCTTTATCCGTTCAAGACTGCTTCTTGCAGTGGTATTGAGGAAAGCACATGTCATAAAAATGATAAAATCAGCATCTTTGGGATCATTAACGAGAGTGAAATTATTTTTTTTTAAATAGCTACTTATTTTTCGTGTGTCTAACCCACGCATCTCACAGCCATGTGAATAAATGAATACGTTTTTACCTGTCGATTTCATGCTTTTTATCATACGCATCTGCTTACATAGTACCGATATGTTGTGTAAATATATCAAGAAATATAAAAATATAAACGGCTAAGAGATAATCAAATTCTCTTTTTCCTACAAGTTGACCTATTTGTTTCATGTCTTTCCTTGAGCTTGTTAGTAGTGGATAGGAACGATAGAGTGTATACACCCAGATACCGAGAAAACCTATTAAAAACAGCGTGGAAAGAGGAGTATATGCATACAGCGCAATGCCAAATGCACCTGAAATAAGTAATATAATAAATGATGACTTTGCAGCAATCTGTTCCCTAAATGATGTGGAAAATGTGTGAACATTATATTTCTTATCTGCCTCGCTATCGTGGATGCCTTCAGCAATATCATGGGATACATCAGCAAAATAGGTAAATAAAACGAGTATAACGATTGGAATAACAATATAATTTTGAGCAGCAATGTAACCGAAAACAGGGACAATACACCATTGGATGGGTGTAAATATCTCAGAATATGCAGGTATGTTCATTTTCTTTTTTAAATATTTATCGTGGATAGCGACAAATAATGCTGTTGCACCAACTAATAAAAAACACCAGAGATTAACTAAAAATGCAAAAATAAATGTTAATCCGGAAAAGATCAATGCAATAGCAAAATATCTTCGTGAAGTGATTCGTTTGCCTGGAAGTGGACGATCAGGATGCACCATTTGATCAATATCTGCATCAGTAATATCATTCCAAATAAGAGCCGCAAAATACCCTGAATGAAGGGTGATAATCGTAAAGAATATGATGATAAGATGCTCTATTTTATATGGATGAATTCCATACGCTATCATGGGTACACTCGCATACATTAATGTAAAACTAATGAGCTCATAGACCCAAATTGATCGCCAGTGAAGTGGACGCCATCGAAATAGGAAATAGTATAGTCTATTCATCACGTTTTCCCGTTCAAATATATTGTATGTTGTAGGTTACTAAATACCTTAGAATATTTAAATTATAAGTTTTTAAAAACATTCACAATTTTCATCATATCTTTCTCTTGTAAATCAGATTGAATCGGTACAAAGACTAATTTGGTACTCAAGGCGCGGGCATTTGGGCAATCGCATTTAAAGTCCTGAAATGCGCGTAAATCAGGAACTACCGGAAAATTACCTGCCTGAGCAAGAATGCCCGCATCAAATAATGCATCTAAGAGCCGCTCTTTATGATCTGTTTCAATACAGTAGAAGAAGTAAGAAGAATAAACGTCATTTGGTATGTATGGCGGGTTTGGTAAAAGGGCATTCAGTATTGCGGCATTTCTCTGTCGTGATTTTATTCGAGAATCAAGGGTTTTAAGTTGCATCAACCCTAGTGTTGCTTGTAGATGAGAATACTGCATATTATGTTCCTGAAGCAATCTCGTTTCATCATATGAACATATTCTCGATTCAGAACCAACAAAGTGTTGACCTGAAATGAAGTCTCTTTTAAAAAATCGGATCAATGAGTAAAGAGGATGAACAAAAAAACTGATACAAAATGATGTTTTGATAATCCATACAAGCGGGATAATTATTGAGCGTCGAACAAGTTCAAATTTAGGGGGAGGTGGCACAGATATTAACTCTCTCCGTAGACGATCATGTAATTCTTTGTTATCCGTAAGAATCATCCCACCGCCATAGGTAGTGCACGTTTTCAGTTTTCCAAAACTAAAAATGCTTACATCCCCAAAACTCCCCACCGGTCGCCCATGATATTTTGCGCCCATTGCCTGAGCGCAATTCTCAATTAAAAGCAACTGATGTTTTTTGGTTATTTTTAGAATTTGACCCATATTACACGGCAATCCATAGAGATGGACTATCAACACTATCCTAGTATTTTTTGTAATTTTATTTTCAATTTGCTGAGGATCAATATTTCGTGTCTTTACATCTGCATCAACAAAAACAGGCTTTAAGCCACACATTAAAGCCACTTTTGCTACGATCCATGGCATAAACGCAGGAAGAATTATCTCATCCTTACCTTTGTTAATATCCAACGATTTGAACAAAAGATATAAGCCAAACCGTGCCGATGATGTTGCAATACCATATTTCCTCCCAATATATTTACTAAATTCAGTTTCAAATTTTTGGACATTTTCTCCTTCAACAATTTGATTTTTAAAAATGAGTTTGAGGGCGGTAAATATCGCTCGTTTAGAAATTGAGATGTTGCGACAAAATTTCATTTTAATTCCCCGTATCTGTATTAATATATAGTTAAGATACTTATGGAAGAATTATTTATAAGCCTTTAAGATTACAACGATTTCTCCGTTCGGGTCAGACTAAATAGTCAGGATTTCTTGACTAACGAGTCAAACCCTAGGGTGCAAAGCCTTTCCTATCGGCTTTGCACCCATATTCACTGAAAACAAGTAATTTGGGTGCAGAACCTTGATTAAAAGTGCAGATTGTGGATTAAAAGTGCAGACATGATTAAAAGTGCAAAGCCGATAGGAGAGGGGATAGGAAATAGGAAAGAAAGAAAAAAAGGGAAAAGCAATATCACTCTTTAAGCGTGTGTCGTTGCTTTGAAATGGAACCAAATCTGGCCGGTCGCGGTCGCGGCATCAGCGTTGCTGGGAATATTGAGGGAGATCTCTACCCAAACCCAATCACGCGTGTTATTATGGGCCTGTATCGAGGTTGTGGAATTGTACCGCACATGCTGTGTTTCATCCCAGGGGGTTAATACAGCGGTTCCATTCATGTTGGAGGCAGCTCCATTTCCTGCCGAAAGCACCCACGCGTTCGTGTTCGCCGTTGATTGGGAAACCCCGCCACTTACGAGCAAATATCGCGCGGAGGCTACTTCACTTGCTGCATCAGTCGTTCGGTTATTGTGAAGATAAATCGTGATGTAGCTTGCGGCGGTGCCGGAGACATTGCAATTCGTAATGTTCACTTTAAAAGCTTCCTCGTTGACGATCGCAAATACAGCAGTGTAGTTCTTCACTGAACTAGGGAACCAGTTCCCTAGATTAATGCTGATAAATCGTGAATTACTTGCGTTGTTGACAACACGCAGTACCCGCCCGTCAGACGCGTTATCAGATCCGACAAACCTGATGTCGGCGTTGCTCGGGTGAACAATACCAAAGGTGTACGAGACCTTCGTCGTCGCATACTGGGTAGCCATGGTCATACTGAGAACCACGAGCATTACACCTATAAAGGTTAAACGTCTGTCTATCCTCATTCCATCCACATCCCATGCATCCTAGTTGATTACGAATCGATTCTAATGTATTTAAATGTATGGGATTCTCTGCGTGAAGAACCAGACATAACAAACCTGTTCTGATGACGTTTTCTCCAGGGCTCTGAACCTTTCATTTAATAATTGTATGAGAAGAAAACGGTGTGTGATTCTTTCGTAAAAAAAAATTTGTTAAAAAAAATAAAGAAAAAGAGGTGGGAGGGTTTTACGAAGCGTACCCACCGAGTTTCAGGCTGGGGTCTCCGAAAAGCGCCCAGTTGGTGATACAGAACGCATCGACTTGCCCGACGAATTCGTTTGCGATGTACTTATGGATCACCTGGCCGTGTGCCTGGCCAAGGTTGGTTGAGCCGTTCTGCCCGATCTGGTAGAAGAAATTCGTTTCAAGCTCTGCACTTAAACTCACCGGGTTTCCTTCATTCCCGATACCGTAACCGGAACACCCGGTTGAGCCGATGGCGCCGCCAGGATATTTTAAAATTAAGCCCCAGCTGAAGCAGACAGGGGTCGGGTACCCGTACGTGAAGTACTGTACGCCCTTTTTATCCTTCATTGAAGGTATCATTGATATGTTGTAAAGACCGTTGTGACACCCACCGACGATGACGACCGGGAGTTTGTCTCCATTGGTGAATTTCATGAAGTTGATGAGATTAATTCCTCCGCACCAGTCCTTCGGGTAGGTGCCGTTATACCAGATAGTGTCCCAGACAAGCGGGTTTCCATGTCCTTCGAAATCAACATAGCCGGCGCCTCCGGAGATCGCTTTTATGATATCCTTAGAGACTGGCACAAGCCCACCGGTGGGCCTGTTGGTCGAATATACTCGTACTGGATTGGTGACAAGGGAGCCCATATGTTCTATGGCGAGGTCGCAGAGGTACTCCCCATCGGGTTTCCCAGAGTAATTTTCAAAGGTTTTCCCACCCACGCCAACGAAGGTGTTGTACCATGGCTTTGCAACGGGACTCGTGCCTTCGTAAGTCATAATCTTTTTGACCATGAGTTTCAGTTCTATTTTGTTTGTCACCGGTAGTCTGCTGACGTAGACCTCAGGGTTCATGTCGAATTTATCATTTTGGATACCCCCACCAGCATCCCAGGCCGCGTAGATGCCGTCGCCGTTGGAATCCCAGCTGTCGAATGCGCTGGTTGCATTATACAGACACCCGTAGTATAAATCACTAAGGCAGGCTTCATCGTCGTCTTGTGGGATATTGACGTATCTGACGGGAACCCACCATGCTTTGCTGCCGTAGGATCGATCCTCTTTATCTTTCGCAAAGATATGGGATTTCAGCCCCCCCACCAGTAAAGCGTATTTGATGCCGGTTGTGTCGTACGCATTTTTAATGAATAATTTTAACTGCTCTGGAGGGTCAGCACCCTGGTATTCACTCAAGATGTCTTCGACACTCTTAAACGTCGTGTTGAGGCCTTTGCTGTTCTTGAAATCAATAAGCGGCTGTAACATATGTTCGAACGCCTTCGGGGCGATGACGACCAGGTCTGAAGTGGCACCGGTGTGTGATGGGGCTGTCGGTGCCTCATAGGTTATGGTGATATCAAAACCATTCATGTACTCTATCTGGTTGTTTACCGGTGAGTACCGGACAGGATAACAGATGACTTTGACGAAGACAACTTCCTGATCGTTGTAATTACGCCCTGCGCCAAGATCAGCGGTGTACCAACTGTTTGGATAGAGATCCGTGCTGCCGTAGATTGAACTGTCTTTTACGAAAGCGGTTCTCTCGTTCATTTTTGAGAGCGGTGCGATACGTGCAGGCATCACTTCTTTTGAAAGGGTCATGGTGTTGATATCTTTCGGAGTACAAACCACTTGGATGCCCTTGGAGCCAAACGGTATCTCATAGGTTTTCACATAGATCGGTAACACTGGTCTGTTTGGCTCTGATAACAAGGTAGTTGTACCATCGAGTCCTACTTCGATAAACCCGTCTTTCTCTTGGATAGTTAGTTGCGATGAGAACAGGACCGATGTTGATTCACTTTTTGCGATTGTTGTGTTTTTTATGGATATGTCAGTGTTGAATGCAGCTGCCCCAAGTCCGCCTAGAACGAACATACCTACGACTAGGATTAGTACGAGTTTCTTCATATTATCCCCTATTCTTTTAATATTTGTCGCTACCCATATTCGACGCACATATAAATAACTTATTTCTATTTATATTAAATATACATAATAATAATAGAATTATTTAAGCCTTCCTTGAAGATGAAATTGCCGGGGTAATAGCGATTCGGCGAATGATAGTCCTTGGTTTTTTCCTTATAATGGATTTATGGCCCCCAATGAGATCTTGGGTTGAAATACGCTAGATCAATCGTTCCCCAGTCATCGTAATCGTTTTTCCCACGAGACCCATCGGAATAATCAACGAGACCGGTGTAGATATAGCGGTAATTCATGACGCTTTTATAGGGACCGTATCGATAGTAGTCGATTTGCCATGGCCATCCTGCATTCGAATCATCACATCCAGGAGCTTGAATGTTCAGCGTATGTCCTGTTTCATGCATAATAGCGCCAGCATAGACGAGAGCTCGCTGTTCTTCCGGATTGAATGTTTTCCGTACAAGACTATCAATGAGTGGAAAACGTTTTACTTTTGAATCAAGAGTCTTTGATGAGAGGAAGAAACAGTCAAGGGCAGACGATCCATTGATTCTTGAGGAGAATGTAAAGCCATTTGCCCATGTTGAGCCGTTGTACGCAATGATGCACCAGCGGAAGACGCCACGCCGCCAGTTGTGCGCATCCCCTTGCATGAAGTAATTCCAGTAGTATGAAGAAAGGTCCCCTTGGCTGACGTTACCATTAAAGGGAATAAGCTCACCGCCACCGTAACGACCATCATCGATATGCCAGACGATGTTGTGTTTCGAATACGAGTCCCGTAGCAAATCGAATGCCCCGGCCGGTGCTGTGCTGCCTTGGTCTTTTGGGCCTTTTACCATCTGATCAAGTTCAATGAACAGGTCTTGCCTGAATGGATCGGAAACCCATTGCCATGTTTTGTACTCCTCGATGTTATTTAATCCATCGTTGTCAGGATCGAGTGCCGTGTGATTCTCCCAGGAGAACGGATCATAAATCAGGTAGTATCCCTCGTCATGGCCCCATTCGATGTAGGTTAATCCGTAGGTATATTCCCATTCAATTGGAATGCCGTCATTGTCCGCGTCTTCGCCACGGTTATTGATCAAGGGGCTGGTGTTGTACATATTGACCTCAAGCCAGTAGGGGAGATGGTCTCCATCGAAATCGGTCTGTGTAATATTGAATAAAAGTTCACAGTCCCGGTCCTGTTGATAGATGCTGTTATCATCGCATCCGTTAAGCCGTCCGTACCCGCTCGGATCCTCGAGATAATCATCGCCCCACCAGACACCGGTGGCAATGCTGTACGTCAATTCTACGGTACGACATTGTGCAAAGGTACCGAAATCCGGGCTGATGTCACAAAGACGGTCTTTCACTGCGTTCTTGTCCCACAGTTCGATAGAAATATTAACGAATTCTTTGTCTTTGGGGACCTCGCTGGTGGCAGACCAATTCGGTGTTTCGATGTACTTTGTGTTTTGCCACACGTTGCTCACAAATTCTTTGTCGTTGATCTTTACCTTGACGTACAAATCAGGGTCGGAGAAAAGGTTAATGGTCTTAAGCGCTCGTATCTCGTTAATCGAGACCGTCACATTAATTGTGGTATCCAGTGGATCGAAATCTGTCACGGCTAATGGTGTAAAGACCGTATGTTTCACCTGTGGATTGTAGGTCTCTTTCGACTGTTTCACGATCGTGATCGGTTGTTGATGCTTGGCGAGTGTAGATGCTGGAATGACCATAAGAGCTAAAAGCACGAGCGTACATATTATTTTTACAGAGTTCTTCATGCGACAAGTATCCCCCTATTTTTTTGATTTACCTTTATTTATCTTCTACATACAGAGCACATCTATATATACTTTTTTCTTCACTAGGGAGAAACGCAGTATTTTGCGTTTTTCCTAAACACATAAATAGGAGGTGATATTACCATACGGTATCTACCATGTATATGGGGGATCATTCATGAATCTGACAATACCACCTGAGCCAACCATGCTGAAAACACAATCAAAACTACAGAAAAACACCAGAGAATGGGACATCGATTCCCTGGTGATGTGGTTCGGTAATCGACTCCCGACGTATCTGTGGAACGACGCCGGATGGTCCAAACCCTTAAAAGACGAAGGATATAACTGGCAAAGTTTCCTAAAAATTCTCTCACTCCACAAGAAAGATATCATCTGCTGGTCGCATGATGCGATCACCTGGAAGGACTTCCTACAAAAACTGCAAGATACCATAACCGACCCGGTGTTCAAAACCATCCTTCTGCGACGTGACAACCGAGGTGCAACGACCGATGGCTGATCATCCAGAGGGGTATCCGATTGTCCTCACCGCGTCCCGCGCTGAGGCAAACGAGTTCGACAACAACCCGTTTGCAGCATTCATCTGCACGTTTCCGTATAAACTCTCAGGGCTTGCACTGCGGGAGCACCTTGAAAACCTGCCGACCAACAAGGACGAAACCGCGCAACGCACCATTTACGGCCTGCGAAAAGTAGAGTCGCTGCTTGTCAAGGAATTCGGGGAAGACAACGTTGCTGTCGCTCATTACGATCAATTGAGTAAGTTTATCGGAAAAAACACCAAGATCGTGGCGATATCCTCAATGGACCCTATGGGACTAGCGTACGTCTCGACCACCTATAACTCCCTGATCGGATTCGGAGGCGAAGCGTTGAACGCCGCTGAATTCAAGAAACTCATCACGCACCCTGCAATTACGCAATATAAACCAAAAATCATTGTTGGCGGTGCCGGCTCCTGGCAAATCAGCGAAGCAGGCATGCAAAAGACACTAGGTATTAACGTCTTGTTCCAAGGTGAAGGAGAAGAAGACCTCGTCAATATATTTAAAAAAATGATGAACAACGAACCTGTACCACCTTATATTATCGCACGGAAACCAAGTAGAAAAAAAATCCCCCTCATAAAACACGCCGCCTGCTACGGAATGGTCGAGATCACCCGCGGATGCGGCCGAGGCTGTCAATTTTGCAGTCCCACGAACCGTACAAAATATTCATTTCCTCTCGACTACGTCATGAAGGAGGTCGCAGTCAATATCAACGGGGGAGCATCATCCATTTTTACGGTCACCGAGGATATCTTTCTGTACAAATCGAAACCAGGGTTCCTCCCCAACCGAAAAGAGATCGTGAAGCTGTACAAGTCGATCGCGTCATACCCTGGCGTTGAGCATATCCTCCTTTCCCATGCGTCGCTCGCCCCTGTTATCTACGACCGGAAACTCCTAGATGAACTCTCGCCGATCCTATTGGAAAAAACCCGGTGGACCCCTCAAATGAATAAATCTTATTCGAAGCCGTTCGTTTCCGTCGAAGTCGGTATTGAAACAGGGAGCGTCCGTCTTATGAAAAAATACATGAAGGGAAAAGCACTCCCGTACAGCGTTGACAACTGGCCTGAACTTGTCGTGCAGGGCGTCGGCATCATGAATGATCACGACTGGTGGCCGCTGTGCACATTCATGACTGGACAGCCAGAGGAAACAGAAGATGATGTCCGCGCAACCCTTGAGCTGATCGACGACCTACGAAACCATCATGCGAAGATGTTCTACACACCCGTACTCTTTATCCCCCTGAAAGATGCCGTGCTCGGAAATTTCCGGCGCACTAACCTAAAAAACCTTTCAGAGCTTCAATGGGAGGTTATCGCGCGGTGCTGGAAGAACAACATTGACTTCTGGTCACCCGAGAGAAGATGGCTGTACAGCCCCATGTTTTTCTTAACCCACTGGCTCTACGCACGATGGAAACATGGGAGAAAAGCAACGGTGCCGATGATGCATCTTGCTGGGTTTCCGATCGCCCAAAAAACAGACCGTCCCTGCACCATAGAATATTGCCAGGACGGGTTCCCCGCGCAAGTAGAGGACGTTGTCGATCGATTCCTTTAAATTTTATTTGGTATCAGCTTTTAAGGAATGCGATGTACGCCAAGTACGAGGAATATAAATCAACTTTGCTTGCGACCTCGTACGGTGAATGCATAGAGAGTACCGGAGCGCCAAGGTCGATGACCTCCATCCCGAGCCGAGAGAAGTACTTTGCGACGGTTCCTCCACCGCCTTTATCTACCTTGCCGAGTTCCCCGGTCTGCCATGGTATTTTTTCTTTATCAAGCAGCGCCCGTATCTCAGCGACGAACTCCGCAGAGGCATCATTCGCTGAGTACTTCCCACCGTGACCAGTGTATTTTGACATGGCAACACCACAACCGAGCGATGACGCATTTTTCAGTTCGAACACATCGGTGTAGTTCGGGGTGACCGCTGCGTTCACATCAGCGGAGATTACCTTTGATTTCAAAAGAACGCTGTCGACATCAACGGTCGGATCAAGGTCTTTGATCAGGGTCCGAAGAAATGTCGCGGTTTGCGCCGAGGCATTCCCTTCGCTTCCTATTTCTTCTTTATCGACGAAGAAGGCCAGAGCGGTGTGCAACGGGTTTTTCACATCAAGGGCGGCGCGGAATGCGGCATACGCGCAGATGCGGTCATCTTGTCCGTATGCGCCGATAAGGGACCGATCAAAGCCAACATCTCGGGCTTTGAACGCTGGGACCGCTTCAAGTTCCGCGGAGATAAAATCCTCCTCAATGATATTATAGTCCTTATGGAGTTTCTCAAGAATCGCGGTCTTTATTTTCTCCTTGAAATCGCCTTTTGCTGGGATACTGCCGATGACAATATCCAGGCTTTCTCCTTTGATTGCCTCATCGATTTTTTTATTATCCTGGACCTCATGTGACAGATGCGGGAGCAAATCAGGGACTGAAAACACAGGGTCGCGGTCGTCCTCTCCAAGGGTAAAGGTGATCTTTGTGCCGTCTTTTTTCACGACCACGCCATGTAGCGCGAGCGGGATGACGACCCATTGGAACTTTTTAATGCCACCATAGTAGTGGGTCTCGAAAAGCGCAAGGTTGCTTTCTGAATCCTGGTACAAGGGAATCTGTTTGAGGTCGAGTCGTGGGGAGTCGATATGGGAGATGACGATGCGAAGACCGTCTCGCACGGGTTGTTTCCCTGGAATGAGTATCACCGCGGATTTTTCCCTGTTTACGACCACTGCTTTCTTAAGTTGTTTAGCTTCTTTGGCGATCCTATGTGCCGCTTCCCGCTCTGTTTTGACTTCGTTGAGAAATGTCTTGTATCCCTCAGCAAAGGCTATCGCGTTCGCGATGGCGCCTTTTGATAACAGGTCCCACGCGGATTTCTTCTTATACGCATATCTACTCTCACCGTTTTTCATGGTACTCTCTTTCCTGGTAAAAGTCATCGGTGTAGAACTTAAAAAGATAACTCTAAAGAGAAAAAAGAAAAGAGGTGGTGTTACCGCCTTCGGATGATGACCACCAGCACGACAATACCGATTGCTGCAATAATGATGATGACCGCAAGGAAAAGAAGGAGCGGCGATGAGGTAATACCATTCCCATCCCCCTCACCCGTTATCTTGATCGTATCGGATTGATACGCTTTTGCGTTTGCCTGGTCGCTGACGGTCAGGTTGTAGGTGAAGGTTCCTGCTTTGGTGTAAATATGCGTCGGGTTTTGTTCACTGGAGGTCGTTCCGTCCCCGAACTTCCATTCAAAGGAGTACGGGGGTTGGCCGGTGAGGGGAGTAACGGAGCTATTGAATTGAAGCGATTCGCCGGCAGAACCTACGTTTGGCGCGTATATAATAGAGACCGCTAAGGCGGGGTTCGGGGCGACATCCGCGAGAAATGTGTACAGGTTCGAGAGTTCATCAGGGTTCGTAATATTTTCATTCAGGGCGCTGAGATTGAGTTTTAAAAAGGTTGAATTCGCGTTCAGAGTTGCATATATCTCGTCAGTGTTTTTCAATGGGATAATAATAGTGAGTACATTTCCACTGGTAAAAAATTGTGAGCTGGTAAGGTTGACTGGTGTATCATCCGTACTTGTTGTGAGCTGGCATTGTTTATTGACATAGACAACCGTATATGTTTCCCCTGGGGACCCTGCGAGGTTCGTTCCAAGCGTCATTTCGTATTCGACGTCGTTAATTTCGGTGAGATTCTCCGGATAGTTTTGGTTGGCATCGAGAATACTTCCACGGTTTTCAATGGTTCCTTTCACCTCGAATGTCAGTGTCGCAGTGGCTCCTGTCCTTGTGTAGGTGAGTTTTGTGATGTCGATGTTATCGATATTTATATTGGGGTTGGAGGTAACGATGGATGATTGTTCACCATAGATGTCTATCGTGCTGACATCACCTGTCGAATCTGTGATTGTCACATCAGCAGCCTGTATGGGTATGGCTGCAACGAGAAATAGACTGCTTGTTATCATCGCTGCGATTAATATATTGATGTTTTTCATGAGGTGTTCTCCTATATAGTTCCATTTGATGAATTCATTGCCCTATTTAAAAATATTGGAGAGTTCTTTTGCATTTGGTTCTCGGTGTGAAGAACGTTTTTTTCTTATTTTAATTTCTTTTTCAGATCCGTCATGGTGCTGATCATTCCGTCGAGTGTTGCCTCGAGTGTTCCGAGTGTCTCATGGACTTTATCTGTGATCATCGCACCTTGGGCTGATGGTTTGATAACCCCGTCATGTTCCAGGGTCCGTAGTGAGTACCGAATCACGTGTTGCGGTTGACCGGTGACTTGCGATAGTCTGATGATGCCGATCGGGCCATGATCTCGTACCGTTTTGAGAACGTCGATATGTCTGTTGAGAAGGTTGAGCTCTTTTTCCGCAACACTGGTGATAAATGTTTTTTCTTTATGTTTTTCTTGCATTGAATTTCCTCCCGGGTTAATTGCTAACATATGGTATTCGATGCCGATATTTAATCTTTGCGAGGAAAACAGTACTTCCGAAAGTTCCTACCAAGGAACCTTAGAGGAACAAAATGAGGGTTGATTCAGTTCTATTATAGAGTGTGAGAAGAAAAATCTTTTGTTTATTCTGACAAAAGCAATATTTTTTCAAAGAAAAAGCTGACATTTGAAGACGTTTAGAGAAGTAAAAATGAACCTTATTTTTTATCAGAAAAAATATTATAACAACATATTTATACGATATGGTGATATATTGAAGGCAGGGTGAGGTGGATGAAAACAAGAGCAAATCTTGCTTTGGATAAAGAGGACGAGGAGATAATCCGATTATTTACGGAGATCGGGATGCCGAAGTATCTCTCTAAAGCATTGATGTATATTTCGCAAGTTGATGAATGCAGTTCTACCGATGTAGAAAGGGGAACAAATCTGCGTCAACCTGAGGTGAGCATAGCGATGAATGAATTACGCAGAAGAGGATGGGTAAAAAAGCGGGATCTTAAAAAGAAGGGGAAAGGCAGACCAGTTCATATTTACAAATCCACAGTGGAGTTATCTGAAATAGCAAAAACCATCGAACTGGAAAAATTGAAAGAACTCGAAGATGTCGAAAATGATATAACGGAACTTAAAAATATTATCCTAAGTAGATAGGTAAGGGGGGTGTTCTATTTCACATCCTGTTGGTCTAGATTGGTTTTTTAAAGAAAGAGATGGTATGAAATTGTAGTTTGAGCGAGAAAATAAATATGACAGAAAAGACAACAGAAGCGGGAATAGCTGAAAAAAGAAGAACTGACGAAAACATAATCTATGTTGGACACAAACCTCCGATGAGCTATGTGCTTGCAATAGTGACACAGTTTAACACTAGTGGTTCGGATGAGGTTGTTATTAAAGCGAGAGGCAGGTCGATTAGTACAGCGGTAGATGCTGCAGAAATTGTGAGAAATAGGTTTATTAAAGACGCGAAAGTTAAAGACATAAAAATTGGTACTGAAAGTGTTACCAACGAAGAAGGCAGAACCTCCAATGTGTCTTCAATGGAAATAATTTTAACAACTAAAAAGAAGGATAAATAGGCCAAACGATAAACTTACAGGGCAATGTCTATATCTAGTTTTTTTGTGAGTCCTTGTAGCGATTTCGAATAGTAACCTCGGTGACGCCAGCTACATCTGCTACCCCACGTTGTGATCTCCGTAGAAAATATAGATTCCTTGGTAGATTTTTGCATTCGGAAGTACTGGAAAAAAAAGAAAAAGGGAATGCCCCCTGCTTATTTCGACTTCCATAACCCATGGATATTACAATGGTTTCGCGCCGAGAACACCTGCGTCGTCACACAAAACACCGCTTCCGGTTTGTCACCTGGTTGTAAAGCCTTCCGGTACAGGTGTCCATTGGCCAGAAGCTCGATCCACTCGATGTAATGTTTTTCCTCCATCGGATGCGGGACTGATCCCACCGTTACCTTCACCCCGGTCGTTGTCTTTTCAATCACCGGGACATGCTTCTCGCTTCCGACATCTTGCAATTTTCCCGAGAGAGGCAGCATCGGTGCCCCACAGCACAACAGTTCGTCATCGCCGTTGTGAAGGATCTCGATGATATTTCCGCACGAACTGCATTTATACAATTCATTGACCATGGTCATGCGTTCCCCCTCCTTCGTTATTTCGCCCCTTTTTTATTCTTATAATCCTTTATCGCCTCATGCAGTGCATCAGCTGCTAGATTTGAGCAGTGCATTTTCACGGCGGGAAGCCCCTCAAGTTCGCTCGCCACATCACCGCGGGTGATCTTCATCGCCTCATCGACGTGTTTGCCTTTTGCAAGTTCCGTGACCATACTGCTGGTCGCAATCGCGGACCCACACCCAAACGTTCGAAACTTGATGTCTGTGATGATATCATCCTTTACCGAAATGAAAATCTCCATCACATCACCGCACACAGGGTTTCCTACCTTTCCGTGACCGTCCGGGTTTTCGATCACCCCGACGTTCCGTGGGTGCATAAAATGCTCCATGACCTTCTTGCTATATCCTACTGTTGCCATTCTTCCCTGTCTCCTTTATTACAATGGTGAAAGTTGCCGTAGGCGTTCCACGGTTTCATTCACCGCCTTCGTGATTATCGGGATCTGCTCCATGGTATTAGACCGACCGAGCGTAAGCACCATGGACCCATGCGCCTCCTCGTGCTTCAACCCAATCGCGAGTAGGACATGGGACGGTTCCAGCGTCTTTGATGAACACGCTGACCCGGTCGACACCTGAATATCGTACATGTCCATGTTCAACAAAATACTTTCCCCTTCGATATGGGTAAACCTGAAGCTCGCGTGATGCGGGAGCCGCTTCGTTGGATGACCGGTCAGATACGACTCCTTGACCCTTAAAATCTCCTGGATCAGGGCATCTCTGATTCGTACGAGCCGGTTGCTTTCCTGCGACATCTCCTTGTGAATGAGCCTGGCTGCTTCACCCATACCAGCGATTGCAAATACGTTTTCGGTTCCCGAGCGAAACCCTCGCTCCTGGCCACCACCAAGGAGCACTGCCTGTAGCTTCACCCCGGTTTTTATATAAAGAGCACCAGCGCCGGCGGGTCCGTACAAGTCATTTGAGGAGAGGGTGAGCAGATCAATGCCGTCCTTTTGAACATCAATCGGCAAACGGCCAGCTGCCGCGGTCGCATCAACGTGCAGATACATGCCTTTTTCATGCACAAGCGTACTGATCTCTCGAATCGGTTCTATGGTCCCAATCTCGTTATTCGCATACATGATTGAGGTAACAACGGTGTTCTTTGTAATCACGCGCTCCAGTGTCTTTATATCGACAAGCCCGGTGGAATCCACTGGAATGATCGTGAACGAATACCCGCTTTTCTGTAATTCCTTCATGGGGTTGAGCACCGACATATGTTCGATTGCTGACGCAACGACTGCTTTCCCCGACGCAGCGTTTCTTAACGCAGTCCCTTTCACCGCAAGATTATTTGCCTCTGTTGCTCCGCCAGTGAAAATGATGCAGTTCTCGCTCTCCGCATTGATGAATGCTGCGATCTTGCCGCGTGCGTCCTCTACCGATCGTTTTGCCTCCAGACCGACCGAGTGAAGTGATGAAGGGTTCCCATGTGATTGCATCAAAAAGGGTTGCGCGAACTCTAATACCCGCGGGTCCATGGGCATTGACGACGCGTGATCAAGGTAAATTCGTGACAGGCTCGTTCCCCCTTAAAACCACATCGTGGCCCCGGCGTCAAGAGCGAGATCATTGAGTGTCCCTGCACCGACGATTTTCGAACCTGGGATTAAAGGTGCTTCCTCCAGTCCACACATCTGCTTCGATGCCTCGCAGGCGTAGATCGTAATGCCCATGTCCATGGTTTTCTTGATCATCTCCGCGACGGTCGGAAAACTCCCGAGTTTTATTTTCGCCGCGGCCCCAGGGATGAGGATTTTTAACCCAGTTCCCAAGTAGTACACCATGGGGGTGAGGTCCATCATTTTCGCGGTTTGTGCCAGGACGAGCGGCGCGTACTGCTTCTCCGGGTTATCCGTGGTTATCACATACAATATCGAGTTTTCATCTTTCATACCAATACCTCATTTCATGCGCTTGATATAGAAGGTCAGTAGTGTCCCTTCTTTGCGAAACTTCAGGATTTGATGTCCTGTCCGTTTTGCCCATCGGGTGATGTCCTCTTCCGCTGCAGGATCATCAGCCTCCACTTTCAGCACCTGCCCGACCGCGATCTTCTCGATTTCTTCCTTGGTCATCGCGATCGGCATGGGGCAGTACAGCCCGACACAGTCAAGCTCCGCGTCATAGCTGATGTCTGCGTTTTTTCCCATAGCGTTCCCTTCGCAGACGGTCCTTAGTAGTTCTCCACCCAGAGTTCATAGTACGCCTGTGGATGCTGACAGGCAGGGCACATCGCTGGCGGCTCTTTTCCCTCGTGGACGTAACCGCAGTTCCTGCATTTCCATTTGACGGTTTTCTCTCGTTTGAACACCAGGTTTTTGTCAACGTTTTCGATTAATTTTCGGTACCGCCTCTCATGGGCTGATTCGACCTGGGCGATGTTTCTGAAGCTCCGGGCGACCTCCGGGAATCCTTCCTTTTCCGCGACATCAGCAAACCCAGGGTAAAGCGTCCCCCACTCAAGTTTCTCTCCTTCAGCTGCGGCAAGGAGGTTCTCCTTTATTGTGCCGATCTTGCCCGCAGGGTACATCGCGGTGATCTCCGCCGTGCCTCCCTGGAGATGTTTGAAAAACACCTTTGCGTGTTCTTTTTCATTATCCGCGGTTTCCAGGAAGATTCCGGAAATTTGCTCCAAGCCACCTTTTTTTGCCTCTGATGCGAAATAGGTGTAACGGTTTCTCGCCTGTGACTCCCCTGCGAACGCCGCGAGGAGATTTTTCTCGGTTTGTGTTCCCTTCAAATTTTTCATTGGTTTTGCCTCCATTTTTATTTCCATTTTCCAACCTCTCTTTTTTACCTTAAGGCCCTGCGTGAATCATCGGCCAATACACATCGGCTTCCTCGAAACGATCCATGCTTTCTTTTTCAATTTCGAGGATCTTGTAGTGTTGCCGCTCCATGTCCGCGAAATACGAAAGGGTGTGACGCACCATGGTATCATCCGGAAATTGCTTTGAAAGCTCTCTATAGAACTCATATGCCGCTTGTTCTGCACGCATCGCACTTTTTATGACCGCACTGAGTGGGACGTCCTCGTCAGGGACCAGTATCTCGGGAAGTGGCACTGGTGTTTTACTGGGAAGCTTGATGAGTTTCTTCGGGAATTTCTTCTTGTAGATGCGCTCTACGAAAAGCCGATGTTTTTCTTCCTCTTTTGCGAGGAACGAAAGTTTATCTTTCAGAAGCCCGTTTTTCACGTTGCGCGCTATTTTTGTGTACACTGCGTTGCTTTCAACCTCGCTTTTCAGTGCCGCAAGCAGGAGCTCCTCGAGCTTGAATTTTTTTAAATCCATCCTTGTCACTCTTCCCGATGTTTTTAGGAAAATTTTCGTTCTCCAAGTTCGTGGTTCAGCATGAAAAGACCACTGGTGTTATCGTCAATGAGTATCAATTTCTGTATGATTTCATTAGCGGATCGTTCTTCTTCGACTTGTTCATCAACAAACCATTTCAACATACTTGATGTCGCGTGATCTTTTTCTGCAAAGGCCATGTTAACGAGATCGTTGATTAATCCAGTGACTTTCTGCTCATGTTTGAATGTTTCTTCAAATGCATGCAGAGGGGATTTCCATGAGGATGGCGGTACATTGATAACAGACAGGGCCACTCGTCCTCCTCGTTCGACAACATATTTATAGAATTTCATCGCGTGTTTTATTTCTTCTTGAGCTTGTGCACGCATCCAGTGTGCAAATCCACCGAGATTTATCGACTCGAAGTACGCGGACATCGAAAGATACAGGTACGCTGACCAGAGTTCCGCATTAATTTGCTTGTTTATTGCGGTTTGTAGTTTTTGTTTTAACATAATTTTTTCCTCCATTCCGTGATATAATTCTCCTTTTTTTTATTGTTTTTCAAACGCGTCTTTTCCTGCCCCGCAGACCGGGCAAACCCAGTCATCCGGGAGGTTTTCGAAGGCGGTTCCTGGTACGATGCCGCTGTCTGGGTCGCCTGCTTCCGGGTCATAGATATAGCCACATGTTGTGCATGTATATTTATCCATTTTTTTTCTCCTCCGTTTGTTTCTTTCTTTTTTGATCGCTTTCGCTTTCGTAGGTTGGCGCGGTCTTCGGTGTATATCCTCCTTTCACCGTATGGTAGTACTCGTAGGTCATCGGGGCGTCACTCGTAAGCATCTCTGCATTGGTGACCGCTCCGACAAAAATGGTATGAGTACCGACATCGAGTTTATCGCACACCGATGCTTCTAGGCATGCGACCGCGTTTTCTGTGACAATCGGGGTGTTACTTTTGTTAAGTTTATAGTGAATGTTTTTGAATTTATCGATGTCTCGTCCTGATTTAAACCCGAAGGTGCCGATGAAGGAAAGTGGGGTGTTTCTGTTCAGGATGGACACGGAAAACGATTTACAGATGTCGATGCACTGATGCGTCAAATTTTGTTTGTTGATGCTGACCGCAATCGTGGGAGGCTCTGCGGTGACTTGGAATAATGAATTTGCGATCTGACCGTTAAACTTTTCAGCGTTCTTTGAGCAGACGACGTAGACGCCGTACGACAGTTTGTGAAGGGATGTTTTATCCACGGACGGTCCTCCCCGTTTTAAGGCAGGTTTTACAGACGCCTTTGAAGTACCCATGTACCTCGTCGACGTGATGTCCCCCCCGAATGATTTTGTCCATGTTTGGACAGGTCATTTCGATATCGATGATACTGCCGCAGTGCGTGCATAGGAAATGGTGGTGTACGTCTTTGTGCAGGTCGTAGTGTGATTCTGAGCCCGCGATGGAAAGTACTCCAACGAGGTTATGCTGTTTGAGGGTTTCCAAGGTGTTGTATATTGTTGTTTTTGAGAGTGACGGGTGTTTTGTTTTGAGGTCTGCGTAGATGTGTTCTACCGTTGGGTGCGAGTGATGCTGAGCGAGATATTTCAGTATCTCAATGCGTTGTGGAGTCACTTTTATCGCATTGTCCTTTAATAGTTTTACGTATTCGTCCACCATAGCCACCCAGTATTTGTAACGATTACCAGTTTGTAATAATTACAATTTAGTTCGTAAGGCAAGATTGATATTTAATGTTTTCGTTTCCATGAAAAATGATATCGACTTGAAACGCAAAGAAACCTTTTAACCAAGTTTAAATATCACCGGTACCAATGATTTCCCTCTACTTCGAATTCATCATCCCCTTCATCACCGCCGCACTTGCGGTCATTATCATCAGTATGATAGCGGAACGATACGGGACGAAAACAGGCGGTATCATCGGGACACTGCCGTCCACGATCATGATCGCATTTCTATTCATCGCATTCAATGAAGGAATCACCATCGCAACACAATCGGTGGCGGTCGTCCCCGCAGAAATGGGCGTCAACGTGATGTTTCTCCTCCTCTTCACTCTTTACGCACACCGGTCGACAACATTCGCGCTTGCGATTTCGCTAACGGTATGGGCACTGTTATCCCTGTTGTTGTTCCTCATTAATCTGGAGAACATCCTCGCCTCGCTCATTGTCTTTATTGCCGCGTTTCTCCTCGCGATGCTCGTCCTTGAACGCATGAAAAAAACACCTTCCATGGGGCGGGTACGGACGCACTATACGCCGCTCAAAATAATTCTCCGAGGGTTGTTCGCGGGCATCATCATAGCGATAGCGGTACTACTTTCAAATGTTGGGGCAGTGCTAAGCGGGATAATGTCAGCGTTCCCGGTTATTTTCCTTTCAACCATGATTATCGAAGTACGAGAACAAGGACCCGGTTTCGCAGGAGGCATAGCCAAATCCATGATTTTCGGAAGTCCCAGCGTCGTCATCTATGCGATCGCGATCTCTTTTTTCTACCCGTTGTACGGGATTATCATAGGAACGATAAGTGCGTTCGTTCTCTCCTTTATCGTGACCATGGCCTTGTTTGCATATGGTAAAAGACTCGCGTAAAAAAATCCTATTGAATTATTTTTTCTTCGCGTATCGATATTCGATGGTGCAACTGCCTTCAACGCTCACCATGCACGGGCCAACAGGTGAATCAGGAGTGCACTCCCCGCCGAACAACGGACACTCCTTTGATGAGATGAGCCCCCGGAGTACTTCCCCGCAGAGGCATCCCACCGGTTCAGAGAATTCCTTGTCGTTGAGCTCAAGAAGATCATTTTCATATTTTATGCGTGCATCATACTCCTCATAAATCTTTCTCAGAAGAAGACCGGATTTGGAAAGCACCGGGAAGCCACGCCACTTCACGTCAGCAGTGGTAAAGACTTTTTCCATGACCTGCTGCGCCTTTGTGTTGCCCTCTGGTTTCACTGCTCTTGTGTACTCGTTTTCAACCCGCGAGTCCCCTGTTTTTACCTGTCGGACTAGCATCCAGACCGCCATGAGCAGATCCAGCGGTTCAAACCCGGCGATAACCTGGGCAACGTGATACCTACTAGACAGGAACTCGAATGGGTGTAATCCGATGATCGTAGACACATGTCCTGGTTCGATAAGCCCGTCGATCTTCATCTCCCCCATCTCAAGGAGCGCATGGAGCGCAGGCGGGATCACTCGGTGACAGGACAGCACGGAAAAATTCGACGGCGGATCTCGAAGGAGCACTGAGGCGGTCGTCGGGGCAGTGGTCTCGAAACCGACAGCCATGAACACGACGTCTTTCGACGGATTCTTTTCAGCGAGACCTACCGCATCGTCAATACTGTACACGGTTCGCACGTCGCATCCGTCCGCCTTGAGGTGCTGAAGCGACGAGGTGATTCCAGGTACCCGGATCATATCTCCAAAGGTCGCGACGGTTTTTCCCTTCTGCGCAAGCAAAAGTATCTCTTCGATTTCCCTGGGGGTTGTGACGCAGACCGGACAACCGGGGCCCTGCCCGATCGTTATCCCACCGGTTCGTAGCACCGAATCCAACCCGTTTTTTATGAGTGTGTCCTGATGGGTACCGCAGACATGCATGAATCGAAGATGCACGTCCTCCTTTTTTATGCGTGAAATAATATCATCAGCAAGTCGTTTATCGTGAAGAGAAAACATTACCCTTCCTCCTGAAACGACAGCATTTCCCTGAACAATTTCAATGTTTCCTTCGCCTCGCGTTCCTCGATGACTTGTATCGCGAACCCAGCGTGAACAAGCACGTAATCGCCAAGATGCGCATCAACCAGGGTGATGTTTGCCTGACGTTGGGTTCCGCTCCCATAGTCCACGGTCGCGTACTCCTTTTTTGCATCGAGGAAAATTATTTTACCAGGGATCGCGAGACACACAAGAACCCTTCAAGGAATTAGGCTTATAAAGTTAACTCCGAGTGGATGATCCTCCTCGTACACTTGAGGATAGGGCACACTGTATCCCATACTATCGAGGTTATTCATTTTTTTTATACGGAATCAAACACAAAAACCGTAGGGTGCCGCTCCCCCGGTTGATGATTTGATGCCACTCCATTGGTTTAATGAATAAGACGTCGCCAGGATTCAGGGGCTGCTCCGTGGTTTGATCCTTGGCAAACCCGTTTCCCTCAAGGATGAACACCTCGTGTTCCCAGTCGTGCTGGTGCAGCGGGGAATTCCCTCCGGGTTTTACCTCAAAAAGCCGCATCGCGAAGTTCTGCGCACCGTCCTTCTTTGAGATAAGCCAGCGCACCTTCATGTGTTTTACGCCTTCTTCCTGCGGTTGCTCAAGGTCAATCTCGGTATAATGCACATGTTTCATCGTTTCACCGTAGCGTCCTGGATGACCTGCGATGTCATTAATGTTACCGTTAAAAAACCTGAAATAATGGAGATGTATTTACCAAACGGACCCAAGTGAAACCGTGAAGGTACATGACATCAAGGTTGCAGTGCTTCGCATCGAAGGAACGAACTGCGAGCAGGAGTCCTTTGACGCGTTCAAACGCCTCGGCGCAAACCCTGAATTCGTCCATCTCAAGCAATTCCTGGGGATCGATTGCAACAAGGAAGAAAAACGAGACATCCTGTCGTACCAATGCCTGATGATCCCGGGGGGGTTCTCCGCCGGCGATTACATCAGGGCAGGAGCGATTTTCGCGGCGCGGATAAAAAGCCAATTGCAAAAGCAACTGACGGATTTTGTGAAGCAGGACTACCCGATCCTCGGGGTATGCAACGGGTTTCAGGTGCTGACGGAACTCGGGCTACTACCGGGATTTACCGAGGTCATCCGCCCGGTACCGGACGCCTGCCTCTACCTCAATGACTCCAATCGGTTCGAATGCAGGCCAACGCTCCTAAAGCATGAGAACCGGGGCACCTGCGTGTTTACCTCGAAAATCCCCAAAGGCAGCATTAGGGTAATTCCGAGCGCCCATGCGGAAGGAAAACTGCTTTTCCCCTTGGAGAAACAGGAGGAATACCTGAGGAAGCTTGATGACAACGACCAGATTGTATTTCGGTACGTCGACCCCGCGGGTGCGTACGCGGGCTACCCCTGGAATCCGAATGGGTCCCCCCGGAACATCGCAGGGATCTGCAACCCGCAAGGCACCGTGTTTGGGCTCATGCCGCACCCGGAGCGCACGTTTTTTAGACATCAACACCCTGATTGGACCACGACCGGTCTGAGAGAGAATATCGGCGACGGCCGCGCGGTGTTCGAATCGGTTATCGATTACATCTCGAAAAAATTCTAAGACACTCGCAACTTTTTTATAGGGAACGCCTCTTTCTTAATCTAGAGATAATTATCGGGGGAATCGTATGAAAACACATACAATTATTTCCATCACCTTGTGCTGCTGTTTGCTGCTTTTTGCGTCCTATGCATCCATTGTTCCAGTCGAAGGTTCGAAAAAAACAGCGGACTGGCCGGACGGTGAATTCTCTGGGAAGTGGGTCGAGAAAAACGATAATACCATTGGCAGTCTTCACGGTACAGTGAATCAGGGCCGGCGATCAACACAAGGCGTATTCGTCGCGGAGTGGAACTCGTCCGATGGAATCCACGCCGGGCAGATGCAAGGAATTTTTAAAGGCGGACTCATCATCGGATACTGGCAAAATACGAACACCGGGAAAAAAGTACTGTTTCTCGGGACTCTTTCTTTCAACGACACACAGTTTACTGCTCGGGTGAGAAGCCTAGGCGTTGGCGTTGTTGAGATCACCGGAGTCCACGACCTGTCGTTTCTTCCACGACTCACCGGTTCATACGGTGTGGGTGTGAAGACCATGCATCTCATAGACAGCAGCCGGCCTGAAAATTTCACGAATGATTCGAACGATGTCCGTGAAATGATGGTACAGATCTGGTATCCAATTGAACGTAGTACTATCAGCGAGCAGGCATTGTACATGGACCCGCTGACGTTTCTGTGGTTGAAAGGCCGCTCACCGGTCCCGTTGTTCACTATTCCTGATACCGCGTACATGTTTGTCCGGCCTCACGAGCGTGATAACGCACCGATCGCACCGGGGATGTTCCCAGTGATTATTTTCTCCCCTGGGTATGATGGTGTCTATCAGATTTATACGTCCTTTATCGAGGACATGGCGAGCCATGGGTTTGTGGTTGTCTCCATTAACCATCCGTACGTTTCCGGCATTACCGTGTTTCCCGATAATCACACGGTAGGTCTTGCGCCAGTGCCGACGGACCCGGCAGAGCAGGCAGCGTTCTTTTCAAAGTCTCTGCGGGTCATCGTCCAGGATGCGAAGTTCGTGTTGAATACCACTGCTAAGATGAATACAAGTGACCTTGAATTTGCTGGTCATCTTGATCTCTCCCATGTCGGAATGTATGGTCATTCGTTCGGCGGAGCGAATACCGCGGTGTGCTGCTATGAGGACTCGCGGTTCTTGGCAGGGTTGACTCTTGACGGGGTTTTTTACGCGAATTTTACGGCGGGGAATATCACCAGACCGTTTTTTATGATGGTCGCGCAAGCCCGTTTTTCCAACGATTCGTCGATTCAGTATATGTGGGATCATATCACCGGTGATACTTACAAGGTCGGCATTCTCGGTTCGACGCACTATGCGTATACGGACGTAGGGGTTCTTTTGTCGCATCTTGTTCCGCTGATTCCCCCGAGGATATTAGGGTTTGGTACGATCGCGCCAAAACGGATGTTGAACATCACCAGGTCCTATGTTGACGCGTTCTTTGACGTCTACCTAAAAGGTGCGCCACGGGAGCAGTTGCTTGCGTTATCATCGGTGTTTCCCGAGGTGGAAATCGCGTATAAACTTCAGTGAGGGACGGTTGGTCGTATGCCGCAGGTGGTAACCTGTATCTTAGAGAACGACGGGAAGATCCTTATTTTGAAACGCAGTAATTTGGTCGGGACATACCGGGGGCTTTGGAGCGGTGTTGCTGGGTTCGTGGAAGAGCTTGAGGATCCATACGATGCTGCGATAAAGGAAGTCAGGGAAGAGGTTGGGATTGGCATCAATGATTTGGAGCTACTTCGGAAAGGGGAACCGGTGGAATTTATTGATGTGTACGACGGGCGGCGGTACGAGTGGGTGATTTATCCGTTTCTGTTTCACGTTGAAAATGTCGAGTTGGTCTGTATCGATTGGGAGCACGAGGAGTTCCGATGGATCTATCCGTCGGATCTGAAAAAGTACGACACCGTGCCCCAGCTTGAGGAGGTTGTGGAGCAACTATGTGGAAAAGTAAGGGATGGGGACGTGTGAGGATGGTGAGGAGAGGAGGAAAGAGAATTACGACCGTTCCCCATCCAACAATTAAGTATTAATTTATTAGTATATAAATATTATTATTAATGTATGTTAAAATATATAAAAAACCCTTGTCCTGACCACCTAGTGAAGGATGTTTTTGGTACAAAATTCACGCTTATGCTCGTGATGGCACCACGTTACGTCCCATGGACCTGATCAAGCGCATCCAGAATTTTTGTAATATCCGCAAACGTTTGTTCCACCGACTGATCGGTGTTAATGATGTGCCACCCCTTCGCAAGACCGAGCGCTTTTTTGCGCACCTTCACCAAGGAGCCCAGCGACTCAAACATCTCCACTTCGCTGCGCGTCGCTATGCGCTCCACAAGCTTCTCAGGCGTCGCATCTAAAAAAAACATGTACTTGGAGGTAGGGACAAATTTCTCAAAAAAATGGTATCCAATCGGAGCAAGCCGTTTCGGCAGATACGCAGTCCCCATGAGATATCGGACCATAATGAGTGTGTCAACCCGTGGTTTCCGATAATACCTGCGAAGGGAGTTCACCACGTCAAGCGCATAAAACATCGATGCCTTGAGCTGATTGATTTTCCCGCGGCTCAACAGCGCCTTCTTCGCGGTTCGACCAAAATAATTATCGGACTCGGGATGGGACCGCACCTTCACCTGCTCCCCCTGTTTTTCATACCGCTCTTTGATCAGCTGCGCATGGGTGTCCTTACCGACACCGTCAAGCCCGTCTATAATGATTAATCGCAGTTTACCCAACTAAGAACCCCCAGTACATGAGCGCGGCGACGAACGGCACCGTGAGATTGTCCAGGCCAAACGGGGTCGCAGCCTCCACCACCGTGCAGGCGCCGGCGATACAGACAAGATACGCTCCAGTCCGTACCGAAAGCGGGACCGCATAAAACACAAGCGCAACTACAAGGAGCACAAACGTACACAGAAACATGGTACCCGAACCGACATAGCTTCTCGTGTCTTTCAAAACGACATATTTCCGTTTCCCGTATTTCAGTCCGATGAGCGAGGCGAGGCCGTCTCCGTACGACATCGCAAGGATCCCGATCGCAATGATCTCCCGATGATCAAAAAACACGTAAGCAAGCACTGTCCAGGTAATCGCGTAGTAGACAAGCCCGAGCCCGTGGCCAGCCTCGGACGTCTTCCCCCGCAGTGATTTCACCGGTGAATATGGGCTCATGAGAAACGTGAAAAGAATGAACGGCCCTGCGGCGAGAAACGCCATGATCCACCCGGTCTTAAACAAGGGGAGAATAAATGCGATATTCCCGGTCATGATATGGAGGAATTTCCTACTAGCGACCGGGTAACGTTTAGCCACGACCTTTTCGGTGAACAACAAAAGAACGATAACGTAGCCATAGACAACAGCAAGCCCAACAAGATCATTCTGGTACATCACTTCACCTCATAAATGCTCCAACCAAGAACGCAAGCAGGCCAATAAAGAGTGCTATCAGCGTAAACCTGCGGTGGTACTTCAAATTCACCCTTCTTTTAAAGATCAATTGAAGAGACGTGCTCAGTAGCATCGTGTCGCACACGAACACTACGACAAGGTAGTAGATATTTTGATAATACATGCGGTAGGTGGAGAGACTGTACGGAAGGAGACTGAGTGCAATTGCAAGAAGATAAAATACTGCGGCGATACTGTCGGAAGCGCGGATTCCAATATACCGGGGAAACGATCGCACACCTGTTTGTTTATCCCCTTCGAAATCCTGAACATCCTTCATGATCTCTCGGCCTGCCCCAGCAAGAAACGCGATGAGGGCGATGATGAAAATTGCTGGATTCACATTCAGGGACAATGCATTCCCTGAGACGACCGCTGCACCGCCAAACACAAACGGGATTGCCATGACGTACGCGATGAAGAAATTTCCCAGCATCTTTATTTTCTTCAGGACCGCATCGTAGACAATCGCAAAGAGTGCTGTGATCAGCGCAATAAGAAAACACGTGAGGTTGACAAAATACGAGCAGACAATACCCAAGGGGAACAGGACGAAAAACAGGTACAATGCAGTTTTTGGGGTAAGGTCTCCGCGGACCAACGGCCGGTCCGTTCGTTTATTTTTCCGGTCAATATCCAAATCATAATAGTCGTTCAATGCAAACGTGCTTGCTTCAAGGAAAAGCGCGGTGAAAAAAGTGAGAACGAATTTATCGAGCGCGGGAAATGTCTTTTGGGCGATGACGGCACCGACAAGAATCGCCAAGGCGATCATGACGCCGTGCTCAAGTCTCATGAGTTGCCAAATAGCTTTCAACTTTGACATACTGCAACAGAATCGGATGTTTTATTATATAATCTTTTTATTTCTTCTGTGGTTCTATGATGACCTTTATGGAACTGTGCGCCTGTGCCACCAGCTGAAACCCCTTCGCTGCCTCCTTGAGAGGGAGTTTATGGGTGATCATGTCGGTGACGAGAAGTTTCTTTTGGGCGAGACAATCGATCGCCATTTGAATATCTTTCGGGCTTCCCGCGTAGGTCGACACCATCGTGACTTGCTTGTTCCACAGGTCAAAGAGCGGAAATGGTATGTCACTACCGGGCTGCGTTGGAGCGAAAAAAAGGATCGTTCCTCCGTCTTGAACGGATCGAAGGCCTTGCTGCACCGCAGCAGGAGCACCAGCAGAAATGATAACAAGATCAGCTAACCTTCCGTCGTTCTGTTGTTTTATTTTTTCAGGGACGTCGTCCTTAGCGTTGATGACATGGTCTGCGCCGAATTTTTTTGCCGCGTCCAGACGGTACTCATCGATATCGGTGGCGATAATCCGTCCAGCACCCCATACACATGCAAGTTTGACGAAGAGCAACCCGGAAATCCCGCTCCCGACCACGAGCACGGTACGTCCAGGTTTCATCCGAGCGATCCGCAGTCCTCTGATGGCGCAGGCTAGCGGCTCGATGAACACGCCTTCATCGTACGAGAGTTCTTTGGGTAGGAGGAACACGCCGCGGTTCACGTTGATTTCAGGGACACGGATGAACTCAGCGAATCCTCCGGGGAAAAAGTTCGTCGTATGTAACGTAGGGCAGAGGGTATATTGACCGTTCAGGCAGAACCGACAGGTGTTGTCCGGGACATGATGGGAGACAAATACCCGGTCACCGACCTTGTAGGTCTTCACCCGTGTCCCGACCTCGACGATGTCACCGGTGATTTCATGACCGAGGACCCGCGGTGCTTTCTTGATCCGGTACCATTCCATGACATCGCTTCCGCAGATGCCACTTGCAATCACCTTCACAAGAATCTCATCGTCCCCTATCGCCGGGACAGGCATTTCTTCGATACGAACGTCGTTATTGCTGTAGTATATCGCGGCTTTCATGGTTTTCATAGGACTCTCGTCATGTTATGAAGAGGTGTGTTATAGATTTTATTGCCTTGGAAAAAGCGTTCTTCCGAAAAGATAGGTTTATATGAAAATGGGAAATCATCTTTTTATGAGCCCCATGGTTGGTCGCACGTATGTTGGAAACCCTCTTTCGTTCTTTAAGAAAAACCAGATACTGTTAACGCTGGACAAGTATGCGTATGCGCCCGGGGAGACCATTAAAGGCAGCGTGGGGTTAAAGTTGAAACGACCGGTTCAGGCGAGAAAATTGACGGTTGCACTGATTGGACTGCGGATTGTTCGAGAAAGCGGTGTTGCCGTGGGACCCATTCGGGTTGGGAACCAGGGGCCGCAGACCCATGTCTATACGATCTACAATTTTGAAATCCCTCTTGATGGGGAGAACACGTATTTTAACGAATTGTATCCCTTTGATATCAAGATTCCCTCCTATATCCTCCAGTCTGCCCAGCAGAATCTTCATTCGACCCTCACTGGTCTTGGAAAGACACTCGCCGAGATCGCTCAAATGATGGAACAGCTCAGTCTTTCGGATTCACGGGTGGAATGGTCCGTGGAGGCCAAGCTTGATGTCCCTCTGAAAGTCGATATCTGCAACTCCCAGAAAATCGTTCTATCGTAGCAGACGAGGCGACTTTTTTCTTGTCTGAGAGAGAATCGTGATGATAAACCGGTTTTTTTCCTGAACGAAAAGCGTAAAAGGTAGTGTTTTGTTATTGGGCCTGCTATGTTGATTAAAACGATAAAGCTAAAATCTATTGAAGCACGGCGCTATGTCGACCCTGACGAGAAACCCAGACAGATCCGTATCGACCACAACAGCCAGATTTCACAGGTCATCAACAATGCGGAGAAACATCTCACGATTGAGTTTCAATATACGGCGAGCTACGGGCCGATCGGCATGATCAAACTCGAAGGGACCTTGGTCTGCGAGGATGATGCGGCGAAACAGATAGCGAAGGAGTGGGCTGACACAAGGAAAATGCCTGATCAATTTGCGAGTAATATTCACACCGCGGTGATGCACGCGTGCGTCCCTGAAGCGGTCGGTATCGCAAAGGACCTTGGGCTCCCGCCACCTATTCCGCTGCCGCAGGTGAAGCTAAGCTCCAATACAAAGCAGAGTCAGGGTGGCATCGAGGTCGCGTAAGGACACGGTTTTTCGTTTGCTCGATCATTTTTTTTAGGTCAATGGAGATGCGGCACCGAACACTGCCGAACTTTTAATAAATCCTAAAGTATACCTTCCGTCGATGAACTCTGTCGTGGTGTCAGTGGGAGGGTCGGTAGTACTTTCCGACGAAGCAAACGTTGATTTTCTTAAAAGATTAGCCGCCCTTCTGAAAAAAGTCGGGAAGCAGTATCGATTGTTTGTGATTGTTGGGGGAGGAACCATCGCGCGACGATATATTCAACTGGGGCGGGAACTTGGATTTGACGAGGACACGTTGGATTTGATCGGGATTGATGTCACGCGGGTGAACGCCCGAATAATCGCGAATCTTCTTGGGGTGTCCAACAAAGAGATCCCTCGTACGACAGATGAGGCGCTGAGCCTTGATTTTCCGATTGTTGTCATGGGTGGGACTGACCCAAAACATAGCACAGATACGGTTGGTGCTGAACTTGCCGAGAAAACCCACGCGATTCGTTTTGTGAACGCGACGAATGTCGATGGGATCTACGATAAGGATCCGAAAAAGTACAAGGATGCAAAACAGCTCAAAGAAGTGACGATTGATCATCTCATAGCTCAATATGGTACCAAATGGGGCGCCGCGGGAAAAAATATTTTCATGGACGAG